>UOEX01000389.1_pt1 | contig 26075 bp, 25 predicted proteins | sample 1989481 | NCBI WGS metagenome assembly UOEX01 (sample SAMEA4712198, study PRJEB27164) | hydrothermal vent metagenome | biome: marine basaltic hydrothermal vent biome; feature: marine hydrothermal vent; material: mineral | place: Pacific Ocean | collected 2011-06-14/2011-07-23 | depth 1691 m
GGTATGCCCCCGTGTTGATCGCCGGGACAAGATTGGAGCCGGATTCCCGGCGTCTTATATTCTCACAACCAGCCTTAACGGCAACACTTGGCGGAAGGCCGTCGCCGATACTGACATTCACCACCCATCTGCCGCCATACACGGCCTCTCTTTCACCCCTCGCCCGGCCCGTTATGTACGTTTCAGCGGTATCAGGGCCGCCCATGCAACGGCCATGGAGATTGGTGAATTACGGCTCTACGGGGCGGAGCTAAAGAATAAAAAATAACGTAACTGTTCAGGCAGAAATCATCTCGTAAGCGTTTCAGGGAGTGGGGTTATATGAAGTTGGGTGTGGTTAATTGATAGCTTACATCATCTCCTGCCATATTTGCCGCATCTCAGAGGCGAAATCAAGATCATCCTTCGGCATCCGGCCACGTTCGGTGAGATAGCCGCCGATCATCATACCGTCGGCCCCGGCCATAAAGGCGGAACCAAGAAAGTCCCGCAAGGCTGTCTCCCGGCCGGCGGCAAGGCGAATTGGAATATCCGGCATGAGAATACGGTAAATGGCGATACCGCGCAGGGCGTCAATAACCGACAGGGGCGGCTGATGAGCCATGGGGGTGCCGGGCAGGGGAATAAGGATATTGATGGGTACTGAATCGGCGCCGCAATCCCGCAGGGAAAGGGCCATTGATATGCGGTCTTCCTCACTCTCACCTAAACCGAAGATACCGCCGGCGCAAACCTCAAGACCGGCCTCGTGAGCGGCATCAATGGTGTCGATACGTTCCTGAAAACTGTGGGTACTGACGATATTCGGGAAAAATTCTCTCGAAGTCTCTAAATTATGATGATATCGGCTCAGTCCCGCCTCCTTCAACATTTTAAAGTCCTCAAGCCCGAGTATTCCGAAAGAGGAGCAGACCTTAATGCCGACCTGCTCCCTGATGGCCGTAATCGCCTCGGCCGCCTGTTTTAAATCCTTTACCCCGAGACCACGGCCGCTGGTAACAAGAGAAAAATGGCTGGCCTGATTTTCCCTGGCCAGTCTGGCGGCCTGCAGGATTTCATCACGCTCCTTAAGACCGTAAACCGGAGCGTCGGTATGATAATGAGCTGATTGCACACAGAAACTACAGTCTTCACTGCAATTGCCGGATTTAGCATTTATAATACTGCAGAGCGAGAAATCAAGCCCCCGCCGCCCGTTGAGCTTAGCATCCAAAGCCAGAGCCATGAGTTCATGGCAGGTTTTACCTTTAAATTTCTCCAGTTCCACTGCCATGCCCCCTTTTTAATCAATGCTGACGAAAACCAAAAACTCCGCCCTTGGTATTTATGGCATAGGCCGTTCCCCGGCCGCCATAAGACGGCCCCCTCCTGGCCGGCTGCCGCCCCGTTTTTTTAGGGGCGGCAACAACAACGGAAGGGGCAATAAAAGGCAGGTCAGCGGCGGCTGGGCCGCCATTGACCTCCTTGACAATCTGAAAGAGATGCATGCCGCTTTTGAAATAGCTCTTTTTCTGCAGCCATTTGGGCCAATCCTTACCGTTATCATGTTTCAGCAACAATGGCAGGGTCGCCAGACTGCGGGCCACATCATCCTGCATGGCCCGCTTTATATTAAGGTTACCGAACATCCCGGCCAGCTTCTCGCGAATATCACGAGAAAGGAGGTATGACTCCTTTTGAGTTTGAATATTTTCAATATCTAATTCCGCCTCGGCCCAGGACACAAGAAGTAAAGAGATAAGCAGGCCGTCAGGCAGCTTCTGCCCCTCTTTAACAAGACGGTCAATAACACTCAAGACGGCAAACAACCTGTTTTTATTATCCTCGGCCTTTTCGTGCTCAATCAAAGTATGGCGGTAAAAAGGGAAAATGGTATAGAAAATCCCGCTATCAAGGGCCAGCCCAGCCCAGGCCCGGCTGGCACCCCCACACAGATCCTTTAACAACTCATCCCGAATACGGGAGACCGGACAGAGTAATAATTTATCCCGATTATGGAGAATTGCCTGCCAGGTTTCTGTCTCCACCTCGAATGCAGCCCGGGCCGCGTGCCTGATTACCCGCATCATACGGACAGGATCTCTGGTGATCCGCCGCTCCGGATCACCAATGAGCCGGACAACACGATTATTAAGATCATCGACCCCGCCGATGAAATCAATCACCGTGGAGCCCTCAATCTCATAGAAGAGGGCGTTAATGGTCAGATCCCGGCGAAAGGCATCTTCCACCGGCGTACCAAAGGAATTATTGGCGGGCAGCACAACATCATCGCCGGCAATTTCGTATTCACTGCGGCGGCGAAAGGTGGCCACCTCGATGATTTTACCACCATTGAAAAAGACCTGCGCCAGACGAAAACGACGACCGATTATCCGGCTGTTACGAAACACCTTCCTGACCTGAGCCGGCCGGGCGCTGGTACTGATATCAAAATCCTTGGGCGCTTTACCAAGAAAAATATCCCGCACCCCGCCCCCCACAAGATAGGCGGTAAACCCAGCCTGCCGCAAACGCCTTAAAACCATAAGGGCGTCGGCATCAATATCATTATTGGTAATCGGATGTTGGCCCTTGGGGATAATCTGCGGGGTCGGTACATTATCGTCTACTGCTTCTGCCGTTGTTTCTGAAGTGGTCATAATTTATGGCTGTCTTCCTTGTATACCGATTCCGCCTGCGAAACAAATTGCTCAAAAACCTGCTTGACGGTCAATATTTCATTGAGTTTATAAACGTTTTCGCCGGAAAAGACTAAACCGTTCTCAGTGTCTCCCTGACCAGCCGCCATATTAAGACGCTGGTTAATACAGTAGAGATAATCGCATTTTTTCAGGCATTTATATTCACAGGATTCAGGTTTGACCGGTTTTCCGCCCATTAAATCCTGCACGAATTTATTTTTAATGGCCCGGCCCGGCAAGCCCACCGGTGAACGCATCAGGGTGACATCGTCCTTGCCCGCCTTTAGAAAGGCCTGCTTAAAGTTGTCAGCCACATCACATTCCCTGGTGAGCACAAAACGGGTGGCAATCTGAATGCCGTCGGCTCCGTATTTATCCATCATCTCAGCCATTTCAAAACCATTGGTGATGCCGCCGGCAGCAATCAGCGGCACCTTTTTAACCACCTTTCTGATTTCCGGAAAAATTTTTCTCAAGGGCTGGTCAGTACCAAGATGGCCGCCGGCCTCCTTGGCCTCAACAATGATAGCCGCCGCCCCCAGCTTCTCGGCCAGGCGGGCAAAGGCGGGGGTGGAGACAATGGAGACGATGGGGGTATTATATTTCTTGCCGACCTTGAATATGTCACGTGAAAAACCGGCCCCGGTAACAATGATGTCTACCCCGGCCTCAATGGATCCCATGACAAGATTATAAAAATTCTTCATGGCGAACATAATATTAACGGCTATAATACCCTTGGTGGCCTTCCTGGCCCGGGCAATATCCTCCTTCAGCTCCGCAACCGGCAGCCCGGAACCGCCAATAGTCCCAATGCCGCCGCATTCGGAAACCGGCGCGGCCAGGGCGGAGGTGGAAACTCTGATGGACATACCGCCTTGAATCAAAGGGATAGCCGCAGTATATTGACCAATAGTCAAAGAGGGTAATTTCATTCAGCAGGACTCCGGCCTTAACGACAACGGCCGCCAAGGCTAATTTTTTGGTTTATTGTTCTATTCAGGCATACCTGAATAGGATAGAAGAGTCTCATATAATGCAACTCTTGGCCATGTTTGTCAAGGATGTTAGGCGTACTGAGCAGAAATACAGAAAACCACGGAACATAATTATGCGGATTGAACCAAGTGCGATTGGCTTTGACATTGACGGCGTAGTAGCCGATACCACCGAGGCCTTTATTCGTATTCTAAATAAAAAATACGGGATCAGCGGGATTACGGCGGCCGATATTGTTGAGTTTGACGTCTGCCAATGCCTCAACATTGAGCCTGAGATAGTAGAGGGAACCTTTGCCGCCCTGCTGACCGATCCGATCGCGGCGGAAATGCGGCCCCTGCCGGGAGCCGTATCCGTCCTTCAGTGCCTCGGACGGCAGGCCCCGCTTACCTTCATAACCGCCCGCCCGCTGCGCCGGCCCATTGCCGACTGGCTGTCCCATGTCCTGGGCCGCGAGACATTTCAAAACTCCAATTTAATTGCCATGGGCGACCACGACGGCAAGGCCAGCCATATCAGGAAGGCGGGCCTGAATTATTTTGTCGATGACCGCTACGAGACCTGCGTGGAACTGGAAACAGGAGGAGATATAACCCCTCTGGTCTTCACCCAGCCCTGGAATAAGGGTCGTCATCAATTACAAAGCGTCTCATCATGGCTGGAGATCGCCCAATTATGTCATTTATAATCTGCCCTCATTGCGGCCGTAATACCGGTGAATACAAGGCCCCCAAGCCTACCGTTGATATAATTATCGAAATCGGCGGCGGTATAATTCTCATTGAACGCCGAAATCCGCCTCTCGGCTGGGCTCTGCCTGGCGGTTTTGTCGATTACGGTGAATCATTAGAGCAAGCCGCGGTTCGTGAGGCCCGGGAAGAAACCGGCCTCAACGTGACCCTGACAAGACAGTTAGGGACTTACTCCGACCCCGGACGTGACAGCCGTTTTCATACCATAAGCACGGTCTTCACCGCCCGGGCCGACGGCATTCCTCACGGACGCGATGACGCCCGGCAGGCCCTGGTGTATTATCCCAATAATATACCACCCCTTACCTTCGACCACCAAGATATACTCAGAGATTATTTCGCCTTAAAAGACAAAGGCACGAGTGCCCCCCTAAATAATAGAATTTAAAAATAAAATATTGAATTATCTTTCCCGGTCTGGTATAAAACTCTATTCTAAAATAGAACAGGAGGCTTGTCTTTAATGGGAAACAATGTAACAGAAACCACAGAACAGGTAGATTCCGCGCCTGACGTTGAGAGCGTCGAAGCGGTAAGCGCCAGCCAGTTTGATAATATCAGTGACGATGCCAGCTTCGCCGATTTATTTGAGGACAGCTTAAAGGTTGCCAATGTCGGAGAGGTTGTACCCGGTACGGTTATTGATTTTATCAGTCAGATGGCGGTTGTTGATATCGGTGACAAATCCGAGGCCATGATCTCTCTGTCGGAGTTTAAAAACGACGGCGAACAGTTGGAGGTTCACGTTGGTGATGTCTTTGATGTCTTTGTTGAAAAACGTGAAAAGGACGGCGGTCTATGTCTGTCGCGCGAAAAAGCTATTGCCATAAAGGTCTGGGAGGCTATCGCCCAGATTCAGGCGGATGACGGCACCATTCCCGGCGTAATTGAGAATCGGGTCAAGGGCGGTCTTTCCGTTGATATAGGAGTACCGGCCTTTCTGCCTTATTCGCAGATTGATCTGCGGCCGGTCAAGGATCTGGATGCCATGCTGGGCCAGACCTATGATTTCAAGATTTTAAAATATAACCGCAAACGCAATAACGTGGTTATCTCCCGCCGGGCCATTCTCGAAGAAGAGAGAAACAAACTGCGGGAAGCCATGCGCGATTCTTTGCAAGAGGGCGCGGTTATCAAGGGAACAATTACAAATATCACTGATTACGGTATCTTCGTTGACCTGGGCGGCATGGACGGCCTGTGTCATATTACCGATCTCTCCTGGGGCCGGGTGTCACATCCCTCCAAGATGTTCCAGGTGGGAGAGAACTTAGACGTTAAGATCTTAAAATTCGATAAGGATTCCGGCAAGGTATCCCTCGGCGTCAAGCAGCTCAAGGAAGATCCCTGGTCAACGGTTCAAGAGCGTTATCCGGTGGGCACCAAGGCCAGCGGCAAGGTGGTAAGCATCACCGATTACGGGGTCTTCGCTGAGCTGGAAGAGGGGGTTGAAGGTCTGGCTCATATTTCCGAGATGACCTGGTCAAAAAAGGCCAAACATCCCTCCAAGCTGGTTGCAATGGGTGATCAGATTGAGATTGTTATCCTCAACGTTGACGCCGCCGCCAAGCGTATATCACTGGGCATGAAGCAGTTACAGCCTAATCCCTGGGATTTGGTTTCCGAGAATTACCCAGTGGGCTCCATTATTGAGGGTAAGGTTAAGAATATTACTGATTTTGGGGTATTCATTGGTATCGAGGAGGGCATTGACGGCCTCATTCATGTCTCTGACCTCTCCTGGACCGAGCGCATTAAACACCCGTCCGAGAAATACAGCAAGGGCGATACCCTGCAGGCCGTGGTCTTGAAGATTGATCGTGAAAACGAGCGCTTCTCCCTCGGAGTCAAGCAGTTGGAACCCGACCCCTGGCAGGAGGCTGTGACCAAATATCCCGTGGGCAGCAAGATCACCGGTAAGATTACCAATGTGACGGATTTTGGGGTTTTTGTTGAGGTTGAAGACGGTATCGAAGGTTTGGTGCATGTCTCTGAAATCAGCGAAGACAAGGTCAACAGCCCGGTGGGCCTCTATAAGGTCGGCAATGAATTAGAGACCAGAGTCATTAATGTCTCGGCCAAGGATCGCAAGATAGGCCTGTCCATCAAGGCCCTGGCCGATAAGCAGGAGGACATTCTTGAAGAGTATCATAAGAAACAGACCAGCCCCTCCACTATAGGTGATCTTTTAAATGCCAAGAAGGAGGAGATTGCGGCCCAGCAGCAGAATGGGGACAGCGATAAAAAAGAGACCGATGCCTGATTAAGGCGTTGATTCGTTAATTATGGAGAAAAGGTTATTTCACCAGAGGCACCCCGTCGTATTTGGTTTATTTGTTTTGACGGCTCTATTCCTCTTCCTCTTTGGTGGAATAACCTTTTTTATTGCCCGCCTGATCCATCCCCAGGCCTATGAAACCGCGAGCGGCAAGGGTATTGGTGTTCTGCGTCTGCAGGGGGTTATTATGGATGCCGATAAGCCCATCAAGATTCTGACCGCCTTCCGCCATAATCCCCATATCAAGGCCATAGTCGTCCGCATAGACAGCCCCGGCGGGGCAGTGGGCGCCTCCCAGGAGATATACGATGAAATCCGGCGGACAGCACGGGTAAAACCCGTCATCGCCAGTATGCAGTCCGTGGCCGCCTCAGGTGCATTTTACGCCGCCATGGGGGCCACCCGCATTGTCGCTGATCCGGGAACCATTACCGGCAGTATCGGGGTGATTATCAAATTTGCCAATTTAAAAAAGCTGTTCGATAAGATCGGCTACAAGACGGAAGTGGTAAAAAGCGGCATCAACAAGGATATTGGCTCCATGTCCCGTAACATGACACCGGAAGAACGCCAGCTGCTCCAGAAGATGATTAACAATGTCCTTAAACAGTTTGTCGGAGCGGTGGCCAGGAGTCGTCATCTCACGGTGGCCAAGGTTAAAAAGATTGCCGACGGCCGGGTATTCACCGGCGAACAGGCCTTGAAGCTGGGGCTGCTCGACAAACTCGGCAATTTCACCACCGCGGTTAAAATAGCGGCCAGACTTGGCGGTATCTCTACTGAAAATCCCCCCCTGATCTATCCGGAAGGTAACAAATTTGACCTTCTCCATTATCTAAGCGATGTGAAGAGTCAGGTTCTGGGGAGCATGTTATGGAACCGGATGCCGACCCTAATGTATCAAATCAATTAACCACCATGCTGAAAAAAGATATTATTAATTATTTAGTGGATAATATACCATATTTAATGAAGCAGGACGCTTCACGAGCGGTAAATATTATCATAACAACCCTCATTGAAGGATTAAAGAACGGCCAGCGGGTCGAAATAAGAGGCTTTGGCAGTTTAAGCGTCCGTGAGCGCCGCGCGAAATCAGTACCTAACCCCAAAACCGGGGAAATGATGCATATTCCTGCCCGTAAATCAATTCATTTTACCATGAGTAAATCACTTAAAGAACCATTGATAAAAGGTAATTAACTTCCTTCTTGTTATCTCCGGCGTTAGCGATCACAGTTAATCACACCACCGATGGTGGCCGGCCGTCGCCGTCAAAATGATCCGCTGTCCCCCTTTCCCTCTCGCAAAATTACCGGTTCCGCGCCAGTCAAGGAGATAACAGTTGACGGCTCCGGATATATCGAACCACCGTCAATTATCAGATCAACCACGTTGGCCAGCCTTTCTTCAAGTTCATAGGCCTCACCAGCCGGCATTTCATCCTCCTTGAGGATGGCGGAGGTGGTCAGAATTGGATTACCGAGGGCCTCCACGAGAGCCAGGCATATATTATTATCCGGCACCCTGATTCCCACCGTTTTCTGTTTACTGGTCATAATCCTGGGCACTATTTTCATGGTGGGCAGGATAAAGGTGTAGGCCCCAGGCAGATGCCGTTTCATTAAGCGATAGGCCTGGTTTGAAATGTGACAGTATTGACTTACATTCTTCAGACTGCTGCACATGAAACTGAATGGTTTATGGGTGGGCCGCCGCTTTAATTGATGAATCCTTTTCACCGCCTTCTGGTTGAATATATCACAGCCGATCCCATAAATGGTATCAGTTGGATAACAGATAATATCACCGTGACGCAGCCTGTCTGCCACCTGCGCTATAAGTCTGACTTGTGGATTGTCGGGGTTGATGTTAAGCATTGGACGATATTGCGCCGAATGGCTATACTTGTCAAGTAAAGAATAAAGAATTCCCCCGCTAATTACCCGTACTGATTTTACCGGTCTCTTGAGATATAGAGCGGATATAATAAGATATCGTGCCAGCCCCCACATATACAAATTTTGCCGCCCTTGATCTCGGCAGCAACAGTTTTCGCCTGCTGGCGGTAAGCGGCCGGCCGGTGCAATGGCCGCCGGAGCCTCCGGAGCTAATTCTGCTTGACACCTGCCGCCAAACCCGCCTTGGCGAGAAGTTAAGCGCCACAGGCAGGTTAAACGCGGCGGCCCGTGAGCGTGGACTTGCCGCCTGCTGGGTATTTGCTAGACAATTGCGTGAGCTGCCGCCTATGCCCCTACGGGCCTGTGCTACCCAGGCCCTGCGGCAGGCGGCGGACAGACAGGAATTTATCCGGGAGGTCGAAGAGATTTTAGCCTGCCGCGTTGAAATTCTCAGCCCGGAACAGGAAGCGGCATATACCCTTCTCGGTTGTCAGGCCGGACAAAAAAAGAGCCGCCGCCCTCTGCTTTTAGTCGATGCCGGGGGCGGCAGTACCGAAATAATCCTGGCCCGCCACCGGCAGAAACCGCTCATCCGCAGCCTGCCCATGGGGGCAGTCAATTTAACGGAACGATTTTTCAAGGCCGGAATCACCCCCCAGGCCCAGGCTCAGATGAAAATCTTCCTCACGGAACAGATTAAGCCCGTATTCAATGAGCTGACCCCGGCCGGGCTGCATAAAGTACGTCTCACGGCCTCCGGTGGTACCGCTAACGCCCTGGCCATGCTCTCCCTGGGGTTGCGGAATTATGAGGCCGGACTGATTCAGGGCAGCAGATTAACCGGAACCGGATTAGATGAGATTCTGGCCCGCTTAAGCGCTCTACCCCCCGAAGCGTTGCGCTCCATACCAGGCCTGAAGACAAGGGGGGCAATCATTCCGGCGGGCCTGATACTGCTCCAGACCATTATTAACATTACCGGCCGGGAGCTGACCGTCAGTACCAGCGGTTTTTTAGAGGGAATTGTCCTGCGGCACGGGAATAACGGCCCCGCCGCTCCATGAACACCGCCCTGCGCACGTTCCAATCCATCGATATACCGATGTATAATCGAAGGCTTGGAACGTGCGCAGGGCGGCAATGAACCGCTTACAATTATGGGGTCATATGAACCCATGTGTGGTTAATTGATCGCTATAATTTTTACAAAACCACCGTTTTTATCATTTTGTTATTTATGAAAATAACTTAAAATAAAAGATTACCTGTAACAGTTACCAACCAACTATCATAATTTCTTCCCTGGGAGCCCTTTGCGATGCAAGATAAAATTATACTTGATGCCTATACCTTTGACGACCTGCTGCTGGTTCCACAGGCCTCCGATGTCCTGCCCGCCGAGGTAGAACTTGGCACCAGATTGACCAAGACCATTAATTTACAAATTCCCCTCATCAGTGCCGCCATGGACAGCGTCACCGAGCACCGGACGGCCATCAGCATGGCCCGGGAAGGAGGCATAGGCATTATTCATAAAAACATGGGGATTGATAATCAAATTCTGGAGGTGCAAAGGGTCAAAAAATCAGAATCCGGCATGATTGTTGATCCAATTACCGTGGAGGAGGAGGCCACGGTGGCCGATGTCCAGGCCATTATGCAGCGTTTTCATATCTCCGGGGTTCCGGTGCGGCGGGGCAAGAAGCTGGTGGGAATCGTCACCAACCGTGACCTGCGCTTTGTCTCCGACCCCCTGCTCCGGGTACGTGATGTCATGACCAGTAAAAATCTGGTAACCGCCAAAATTGGCATTACCCTTGAACAATCCAAGGCCATGCTCCACGAGCACCGGATTGAAAAGTTGTTGGTGGTGGACGATGACGGCAACCTGACCGGTCTCATTACCACCAAGGATCTGGAAAAGATCAAACGCTACCCCCATGCCGCCAAAGACGGCCTGGGCCGCCTGCTGGTGGGCGCGGCTATCGGGGTTGACACCCCGCCCGAATCCTTAGATGGCCTGATTAAGGCCGGGGTGGATATTGTGGTTCTCGATTCCGCCCACGGCCATTCCAAAAATATTATCAACGCCTTAAAGAGATTAAAGGACAATTTTCCCACCCTCCAGGTAGTGGCCGGCAATATTGCCACCCCGGAGGCGGTGGTCGATTTGATTAAGGCTGGAGCCGACTGTGTCAAGATCGGAGTGGGGCCGGGGTCAATCTGCACCACCAGGATTGTCGCCGGAGTCGGAGTGCCGCAGATGACCGCGATCTATCGCTGCGCCAAAGCGGCGGCTGAATACGGTGTCCCGGTCATTGCCGACGGCGGCATTAAATTTTCCGGTGATATTACCAAGGCCATCGGCATGGGAGCCCATGTCATCATGGTGGGCAGTCTCTTTGCTGGTACCGATGAGGCGCCGGGTGAGACCTTTTTATATCAGGGCCGTACCTATAAGGGATATCGGGGGATGGGCTCTCTCGGGGCCATGAAAAAGGGCAGCAGCGACCGCTATTTTCAGGATAAAGTAGAGAATCCCGCCAAACTGGTTCCCGAAGGCATTGAAGGGAAAGTCCCCTATCGGGGGCCGATTTCAGACACCATCTACCAGCTGCTTGGCGGCCTGCGCTCAGGTATGGGCTATGTGGGGGCCAGGGATATTGAATCTCTGCGCCAACGAGCAAAATTCGTCCGGATTACCGCTGCCGGGCTCAAGGAAAGTCACGTTCACGATGTTATTATTACCAAGGAGGCTCCTAACTACCGTTTAGGCTGATTATTATGGATATTCAAACAGAAAAGATATTAATTCTCGATTTTGGTTCACAGACCACCCAGTTAATTGCCCGCCGAATTCGGGAGCAGAAGGTCTATTGTGAGGTTCACCCCTATTATTTAAGCCTTGAGAAGATCAAGGCCATGGCCCCTGTGGGAATAGTCCTCTCCGGCGGCCCAAAGAGCGTCTATGATGAGGATGCCCCCAAGAGCGATCCCGGTATATTCGATCTTGATATTCCGGTACTGGGCATTTGTTACGGGGCGCAATTAATGACCATACAGAGCGGCGGCCAGGTGGAAAGGGCGCAAAAACGTGAATTCGGCAAGGCCGAGCTCATAATCAAAGACAGCGAAGGGCTCTTTGCCGGTCTGGAGCCCGCTGCTGCCAACCAGGTGTGGATGAGTCATGGCGACCGTATTGAAGAGCTGCCGGCCGGGTTCATGGTGTCGGCGGTGAGCGAGCACTCACCCAACGCCGCTATCCGCCACCAGACTAAACCCCTGGCGGGGGTTCAGTTTCATCCGGAGGTGGCTCACACCCTCATCGGCAGCGATGTCTTACGTAATTTTGTCTTTGGCATGTGTCACTGCCAACCAAAATGGACCATGCAGGGCTTTGTGGATTCCAACATCAGCGCCATCCGGGCCAAGGTAGGCCGCGATCAGGTTATCTGCGCCCTGAGCGGCGGGGTTGATTCCTCGGTGGTGGCAGCCCTTATTCATCGGGCCATTGGCAGCCAGCTGACCTGCATCTATGTCGATAACGGCCTCATGCGAACCGGAGAAACGGAGAGCGTCATGCGTTTCTTCCGGGAAAAAACCGGGCTCAATGTCATCCAGGTGGACGCCCGCCATGAATTTCTCGATCAACTCACCGGGGTAAGTGATCCTGAAAAGAAACGCAAAATAATCGGCCACGGCTTTATCAGGATATTTGAGCGGGAGGCCGGCAAGATTAAGGATGCCAGATATCTCGCCCAGGGCACTCTCTACCCTGATGTAATTGAGAGTGTCTCCTTTGTCGGTGACACGGTGATTAAATCGCATCATAATGTCGGTGGTCTGCCCGAGATCATGAAACTGGATCTCATCGAACCGCTGCGGGATCTGTTCAAGGACGAGGTACGGCTTCTCGGACTGGAGCTTGGTCTGCCCGATGAGGCCGTTTACCGGCAGCCCTTCCCCGGCCCCGGCCTGGCGATTCGGATAATCGGCGAAATCACCCCCAAACGCCTTGAGATCGTGCGCCAGGCCGACGCCATTGTCCTTGAGGAGATGAAAAAGGCCGAATTATACCGCCAGACCTGGCAGTCATTCGCCGTTCTGCTTCCCATCCAGACGGTGGGAGTCATGGGTGATGAGCGAACCTATGAGCACGTGGTGGCCCTGCGCTGTGTGGACAGCTTAGACGCCATGACCGCTGACTGGTCGAGACTGCCCTATGATTTATTAGGCCGCATGTCCAACCGGATTATTAATGAAGTGCGGGGGGTCAACCGGGTCGTTTTTGATATCTCTTCCAAACCGCCGGGCACTATTGAATGGGAGTAACCATGAACAGCGACAATACTCCGGAACCACGCCCCCTCTCTGCGGAAGGGGCCAACAGCCTGCTGGTAAACATCTCTAAAATTATTAAAATCATTAACCAGAAGGGGGGTGATTTTAATAAGCGCTTAGATGATATCCTGCAGATACTCTTGGACTATATGGGGGTGGAACAGGGCTCAATCATGGTTCTTGAGGGGCGTAAGCTCGTAGTGGCCACGGCCAGCCGCCGGGAAATAATTGGTAAAAAACAGGCCTTAGACGACGAATCCATTGCCGCTCTGGCGGCCAAAACAGCGGCCCCGGTCTTTATCCCCGACATCTCCGCTGATCCCCGCTTTAATAATAGACGACAGCACAATCAGCATTATAAAAAAAATGCCCTGCTCTCCCTGCCGATCTTTCAGGACGATCAGTTATTAGGCGTAATTAACATTACCGATAAGCTGGGTGACAAAGACCTGCTGCAGGAAGATATCACCTATCTCCTTGATTTCAGCAGTATGATTATCTCCACCCTGGTTCAGCAGCGTCTCCACCAGCAGTTGCGGCGTCAAAAAGACACCCTGCGTCAGAAAAACAAGGAGTTGAAACGGCAGGAGTCCCTGCGGGACGAGTTATATAAGATGCTGATCCATGATCTAAAGGCACCACTGGCCGAGGTGGTGGCTAATCTGGATATTATGTCTTACTCTATAAGCGAAGAGAATCGTGAATTTCTGGCCGCCGCCCAGATGAGCTGTGACCGTGCCGTTCGCATGGCAAATAATCTCGTGGCCATCAATAAGCTGGAAGACGGCAAATTAGTTCCCTGCCCGGAGGAGGTTCACCCCAAAGCGCTTCTTGAGGAGGCCCTGAGCGCCCTGCGCGGTCTGGCCCAGATTAAAAATGTGGAATTGATACTGACAGCGGCTGAGGAATTGCCCGTGGTCTATGTTGATCGAATCCTGATCTTAAGGGTCTTGCAGAATTTATTAACCAACGCCCTGGGTTACACCACCCCAGGCACTAGGATTACCGCCGGTTGTAATTATCTCCGCGCCGATGGGGAGGTGGAATTTTTTGTCCAGGATGAAGGACCGGGGCTGGCGGAGGACAGGCAGGATAAAATTTTTGAAAAATACTCCCGCCTCTCCGACAAACAGGACGCCCTGGTGGGTACCGGCCTGGGCCTGTATTTCTGTCGGCTGGCCGTTGAAGTTCATAAGGGTAAAATTGCGCTCACCAGCAAGCCCGGCGAGGGCTGCCGATTTTATTTTCTTCTGCGCCTGTAACTATTATTCCGTAAGAGCAAGAACTTATCCCCATGACTATAGATCCATCCCAAATTAATTTTCTCATCGTTGATGACCTGGATAACATGCGGCGTTCCATTCGGGCCATGCTGAAATTAATCAAATTCGGCCGTAAATATTATGAGGCGGCGGACGGCCTTGAGGCCTGGGAAATTTTAAACACCGAACACTGCGCCATAAAATTCGTTATCTCCGACTGGCAGATGCCCAAGATGAACGGCACCGAACTGCTGAATAAGCTGCGCGGCAATAAAAAGTTCAAAGATACCCCCTTTCTGATGATAACCGCCGAGGCCAATCAGAGTATTGTCGCCGAAGCCGCCGAACAGGACGTGGATGCCTATCTCACCAAACCATTTGTAACCGCCACCCTGGAACAGAAAATCCTGGAACTGCTGAAACGGGTGGATAATCCCAGCCCCCAGGCCATACTGTTGCGCAAGGCCGAGAAATGGCGGGCCAAAGGCCAGTTTGATAATGCCATTGAATGCCTGCGCCGAGCGGCTGATCTGAGTAAACACTCCTCTCGGCCGTGGCGGGAAATAGGCCGTCTATTTTTAAAGAAGAATGATCTGCCAGGGGCGGTTGAGGCCTTTGAACAGGCCATTACCATGAATCGCCTGGAGGTTCCGTCTTATCATTACCTCGGCCAGATTTATCTGAAACAGGGGGAGACGGACAAGGCTATTAAATATTTTACCAAGGCCCTGGATTTAAGCCCGAGAAACGCTGAACGGGCCTTTAAGGTGGCGGCACTCCTTTTAAAACATAAACGGGCCAAGGAGGCGGAGAAGATATTAAAATCCATGCTTCGTAATAATCCGGATAACCTTGATCTCCATGAAGAGACCGTGGATCTCGCCATGGAGTACGGCCTTTTTAAACTGGCGGTTCTCTGCTGCCGGAAGGTGCTGGAGGCGGCACCTGAGCGTGATTATCTGCAAAAAAAGCTGGGCCTGGCCCTGCTGCGGAAAGGCGCCTGCCAGGAGGCGGCAGCCCTGCTTGAAAAGGTACAGCAACATTTTCCCATGGATATCAACGTCCTCCTTAATCTCGCCGAGTGTTATCTTAAACTCAAAATGCGGATGCGGGCCGACAAATGGGCCTCCAAGGCCGTTAGAATTGATCCGGGCAATAAACAGGCCCAGGAAATATTGGATCAGTGTTAAGCCATGGCTCAAGAAAATCTCATCCTGGCCGCCATTATGCCCCTGCCCTACCAGGGAGCCAAACTTTTGGCCGGGGCCTGGCCCGCCTTTAGCCGCCAGCTCAATAATCTTCTCAAAGAAAGCGGCTTTAAGGCCTCTGATTCCTCTGCCGAACTACTCTTTTTTTCCTTTCCCAATCCCACAGCCGCCCTGAAGGCCGTCCTCGGCACCTTTGTTAAATTACGCCATGACCATAAAAAATTAAGCGGCAAATCACTACCGCTCAAATGCGTCATGCACCTTGTCACCCCGCGGGATTCACGGCCGGCCCTGCTGACTCCGGGTGATGAGCACTGGGATATCCTGAATCAAGAGACCATTTACGTCACCAGACCCCTAAAAAATCAAATTGAACTCTTACTTACCCGACGGCAATTCCCGGCCTGTAAGCTGAAAAATGAGGGCAGCGGCCTCACCGCGCTGATTTTCCCCGAGCAGGGCAAAATCAGCGCCCGCCAGATACTCGCCTTCCGCTCTTTGCCCATCGCCGGCAGCGGCCGTCCCTGTTTTTACTGCGGTATGCGCTGGCACCTCCCCGCCGACTGCCCGTCCAAGGCCCTGAAAATGGCCAATAACGGGCTGCAGGAAGCGGGCTATCTCCCCTTTAAACAGATAAATATTCTCTACAAAAAGGCCTTTGCCGAACCGCAGAAAATGGCCCATATCCTGACAGCCGGGATCAGACAGACCCAGATCCGCAAGGATCCCTTGCTCGCGGTATATACCGCCTTTTTTGATATAAACAGGGTATATCAACCTCGTTTTTTATGGAATATCACCTTCAGCGTCTATAATAAATGGGAGTCTATTTTCAAGACGGACAAAACTAATCTGGACAATAATAATCTCCAGCTTGGTTTTGACTGTTTGCGGGTCAAGGAGTACGGCCGGGCCGAGGAACTGCTCCTGCGTGAGTGTAACCACAAAGCGCCCAAGAGATTTTACGCCGTATTGGGCCAGGCCTTTCTGGCCCTGGAAAGGGGGCGTCTCGCTGATATGCGTAATCATCTGGAACTGGCCTCTAATTTTGCCATTGCCGAAAAAGAACGAATCTATGTCTCACTCCTTTTATCGAGATATTATGATCTTAATGATGAAAACTGGAAGGCGCGTGATTTAATCAAAAACGCCTTTACCATCAGGGCCGACTGCCAGGATCTTCTTTACCGCAAGGTACAGCTTGAGGTAAAGGGTAATTTCAAGGAACAGGCCTTTCAGATTCTGCGTTCATTGATGGTTGATCAGCGGCGTCTCTATATGATTATCATGATGGATCCGGAACTGCTTCATATTCAGGCCAAGGTGGAAGATATACTCCAGGCCCAATACCAGACCATTGCCAACGCCGCCGGCGAAAATCTAACCAGGGCCAGAGAGGAAATTAACGACTTGAGCGGCTGGTTTGAAAAAGAAGATAAAGAGATGGAGGTAAATATTCAGACCCTGGCCAATCTGGAAAAGATGATGCTCAGGGGCAGTTATTTTGACTGCTTAGACACCGCCGCCAGGGCCAAGGCCCTCTATGCCGCCGGCCGCCGGATGCGGGAAAACAAATTGAACGAACTCTATGACCAGGCCAGTCGAGAGATGACGCGCTGGAAGGGCTATTATAACTTCTGGCTTTCTTATCAATTTCCCGCTTTTTTTACAAAATTTCACCGCCAACTGCTGCCTGTTAAAAAAAAGATTAATACAATTATCAAACTGGCAAAAAGGAATCAGGCCGAGCCCTACAGACAGGCCGTCGGCTTACTGACTGAGGTCAAAGAGGCCATAAAAGGGCTTGAACCAATGTATACGCGGATGACCTGGCTTAATGTTATCTTCTCCGGGGGGCTGATCTTCGGCAAAAAATTGATAGTGGCGGAGCTGGCGCTGGCCGCTGTTGCCATGGCGATTGTCTTTATTGCCGGACTTATACCAGATTCATCCTCCCTAAAAGGCTTGGCTGCTTTGCTCTCCGATCCCCTGTTTCTAAAAAAAGCCAAAGTGATTATTCCTGTTTTTATCGCCCCGCTGCTGGCCCTTATCATGACGGTGCGGAGAATGGGAAAATAACAATCAATAAAACTGGAGGAGTTATGGATTTTTCAGAGGTGGTAAAATTTCACGGCCATGTATGTCCAGGCTTGACCTTGGGCTTTCGGGCCGCAACACTGGTCATGAACCGAATGGAGTTATCACGCTCCGATGACGAAGAACTGGTGGCTATTGTCGAGAATAACTCCTGCGCGGTTGATGCCATTCAGGTGGTAACCGGTTGTACCCTGGGCAAAGGCAACCTCATCATGCGTGATTACGGCAAGCAGGTTTATACTTTTATCAGACGGGGAGATGGAGAGTCTCTGCGTCTCGCGGTTAAATGGCAGCCACCGACTGAAGACGCGGAAACTGCCAGGGCATGGCAGAGTTATATGGCCGCTGAACGCACAGCTGAGGTCATGACCCTGATAAAAAAGAGCAAAAACCGCAAAATAAGGGCAATTCAAGAGGCCGCTGATACAGATTTATTTAAGGTTGGCAAAGCCATTGAACCCCTTCCCCCCAAAGCCCAAGTTTTTCCATCTTTGATCTGCGCGCTCTGTGGTGAAAAGGTCATGGCCCCCAAGATTATTACCCAAAACGGTGAGTCCCTCTGCCGCCCCTGTCTGGAAGCAAAAAATCCAACAACAGCCTTCTGAAGACAGGGATATTGAGCGCAAGCCCGGACTAAAAGAATTGATTTTATTTTTCCGTCATTCCATTCGGGGACAGAATAGGCCAAAAATTCGAAAAAATTATGTCACCTTAGTTATAAAGATAAAAAACTGACAATTGGTAGCAAAACAACCAGCCACCCTAAACAACTAAAACTTGTTTCACCCTCTAAAATCCTTATTTCAAAGTCTACCCGGAATTTCATGGAATTTCTTAGACACTTTTGTAGTTTTCCCATTCGAGTATTTCCCACCCCTGTCCTGACAAATAAAAAAGCACAATAACACCGCTATTCCAGCACGTTAACCAACTCACTGCAACTCCACTCCCGCTCTGTATTTATTCAACAACTCGACATTTTTGAAGCAACACAAATTCATTATACACACAAATGTATTTGTATTTTCAAATTTTCCCCAAGCAAATTCCACCACAAGTTCATAATACAAAAAACTTTATCATTGAAAACAAAGGGTAACAACATAGTTTTAATATAATTTTATATCATGGCACACTGAATGCTTGACCTAGAAAATCATGATTTCACCAACGCACAATTAAGAGCAGTCACAATTTATCAGTCGCGTAACAGTGGCACCGCCAACCCTTCACGGCAGTATCGTCGTCATACGACAAAGGAGAAAACCATGAGAAAGATCGAAGCAATAATCAAGCCCTTTAAGCTCGATGAGTTGAAAGAGGCATTATCAGAGTTGCAGATAAACGGGATGACGATTTCCGAGGTCAAGGGATTCGGGCGCCAGAAGGGCCATACTGAAATATATCGAGGCGCGGAGTATGTAGTTGATTTCATCCCCAAAATCAAGGTGGAGCTGGTAGTGCCGGAGGAAATTACCGCCCAGGTTGTTGAGGCCATTATAACCAGCGTCAGAACGGGTAAGATCGGCGACGGTAAAATTTTTGTCCTGCCAATAGAAACCGTTCTCAGAATACGCACCGGGGAACGGGATAAAGAGGCAATCTGATTTGCCAAAAATCATCTTATAAGGAGAATGAAATGCGCAACATATTATTATCAATGGCAATATTTGCAGATTCGTCAGCCCCATGGGCGGCTGGAAACGTGACTCCGGTGGCCACATCCAATACCGAAGCAATAAACATATGGTTTTCTTCCAGAGACGACTTGAGCGGAACAGGCTGGAATGGGGCAAAAGCACAAATTGGAGAAATGAAATGAAGCAATTACTAAGTGTATTGTGCCTTGGAATATTTTTATTTATGGCGAGCACGGTCTATGCCGGCAATGAAATACCGGGAGCCTCTTCCCAGCTCTCGGCTCCGACAGTGCTGATGCCGGATCCCTCGGGGACGAATACCGGCGGCGCGGCGGACGTGATTGGCGCCACTGCTGATGCCCCGACCAAACAGGATATGACACGGATGGCGAAAACCGAGCCCCTGGCGGTAAAACTGGCAGATGTCATCGGCCATAACCGAATTGCCATCAACTTCATGTGGACTCTGCTCTGTGGTTTTCTGGTTATGTTTATGCAGGCCGGTTTCGCCCTGGCGGAAACCGGCTTCACACAGGCCAAAAACGCCGGCCATACCATGGCCATGAATATGATGGTCTACGGTATCGGAATGCTCGGTTACTGGATATGCGGCTTTGCCATCCAGATGGGCGGTGTGGGTAATATCGCCACCCTCGGGGGCGGCACCGGATTATTGAACGGAGAGTTTGCCCTCCATCTTTTTGGCAAGGATTTCGGCCTCTTCGGAACAAATGGATTTTTCCTTTCCGGCAACACCTATGATGTCTCCATCTTTTCCCTCTTTCTCTTCCAGATGGTTTTTATGGATACCACCGCCACAATCCCCACCGGTTCCATGGCGGAACGCTGGACGTTCAAATCCTTTGTCTTTTACGGCTTCTTCATCGCCATGTTTGTCTACCCGCTTTACGGAAACTGGGTATGGGGCGGCGGCTGGCTGTCGCAACTGGGAACTAATTTCGGACTCGGCCACGGAACACTGGACTTCGCCGGCTCATCCGTTGTCCACATGACCGGCGGCGTGGCGGCACTTGTCGGGGCCATGATTCTTGGACCGCGGCTGGGGAAATTTGATAAGGATGGAAAACCACGCGCTATTCCTGGGCATCACATCCCCATGGCCATTACCGGTTGTTTTATTCTCGCTTTCGGCTGGTTCGGATTTAACGCGGGCTCAACCCTGGCCGGTGGAGATCTGCGAATCGGCATCATCGCCACCAATACCATGCTGGCCTCCGCCTCCGGGGCGCTTTTTGCCATGTTCTATATGTGGATATTCTACGGCAAGCCCGATGTTTCCATGTCCGCCAACGGCCTGCTCGCCGGACTCGTAGCCATAACCGCGCCCTGCGCCTACGTCAATTCGGTTGCCGCCGTCGGCATTGGTGCCATTGCCGGTGTTCTGCTCTGTATCAGTGTCTTCTTTGTCGAACGTGTTTTAAAGATTGATGATCCAGTGGGTGCCATCTCAGTTCACGGTGTCAACGGGGCCTGGGGACTCCTGTCCTTAGGCCTTTTTGCCGACGGCACTTACGGCGATGGCATCAACGGCGTCAGCGGCACAGTCAGAGGGCTTTTTTACGGCAATACCGCCCAGTTCACCGCCCAAGTGGTGGGAGTCATTACTAATTTCGTCTTTGTCTTTGTTATAATGTATGTCTTTTTCACCCTGCTGAATAAGATTGTTCCGCTCAGGGTTTCCAGAGAGGTAGAAATAAGCGGCCTTGATCAGAACGAAATCGCCGTTTCCGCCTATCCGGAGTTCAATATCAGATCTGCTTATCTGGAGGAAAGTTAACAGAAAGCCGTAACTATTCAGCAGCATACAATCTGCTGAATAGTTACAAGTTTTTTTGTAAGCGATCAATTAACTACACCCAACTTCATATAACCCCCATAGCTGTGAGCGTTTCAGGGGCGCTTACAATTTTTTAAATCTCAACTTATGCCATCCCGCGCGGAGCGGGGCGGAATTCACTAACTCTGCCGCGCGGCTTTTTGTGCAACAATTTGACTGACATGGCAAAACACCTTATAGTTCTCCAGCGCACCTTATATAAAAGGCCGGGCAGGATTATTACCGAAACCGCCAAACGGTTTAATGTTAAACTGAATATTGTAAAACTTTGGCGGCAGTCCATCCCCTCCTTAACAAAATATGACGGCATAGTCGTCCTGGATGGCAGCTTACCGTCTCCTGATGACAAAAATTACGCCTCCTTCCAGGAGCAAAATAAAACCATCCATGAGGCCCTTAACGAAGACCGGCCTTATTTAGGGATCGGCCTGGGGCTTCATCTCCTGGCTTGGAACCAGGGGGCGGTCGTCAGCGCCAACTATTGCGCCAGCATCGGTTTCACCACCGGCTATCTTACCCATAAAGGCCGGGAGCATCCAATTTTTAAAAATATTCCTGCCACCCTGCCTGTTTTCAAATGGCATAATCAGGCCATAATGCCTCCCATACCCCATAATTTTGACATTCTGGCCACCTCTGTAGACTGCCAGTTTGAAGCCGTTTCCGTACCGGACCGCCCCTATATTACGGGATTACAATTCATTAATAACGCGGCAGCCCCCCAGGAGGTAAAAAAATATTTAACCAAAGATCATAAATGGTTATCATCAGCAGCCCCCAATGGAATCGATCGGGCTTTTATTATGGCCGAAGCTAAAAGACTCCAATCCGAAACCGCCCGGCATTTTGCCATTTTATTTTCTAATTTTATTAATATGTTATAAGTAACCGTTCAAACGCACTCCCCTTAAAATCTTTATCTTTGACGAGTTATTTACCATCCCGCCCCATTTTTTCATGACCTGGAATTTCTATTGACTTTCACATATAAACGTATATTTATATATACAAACAATAATTTAATTAAGGACGGCCTCAAAAGGTTGTAATGGAAAAACACGTAAAAGTTATACCTGATGATTTGACAAATGCCGATCCGCGAGCGGTGGCCTTTCTGGCCAAGGCCATGGGTGACGAAAATCGACTGCGCATCATCATGGTGCTTGCTAAGGGTAAAAAACCGGTTTCCCGCATCGTTGAGGAAATGGGTATTTCACAGCCCCTGGCCTCCCATCACCTCAAAGAACTCAAACGGGCGCTGCTCGTAAAGGTTGAGAGGAACGGCCCGTTTATTTATTACGAGTTGGCAGATCAGCGCATACTAACAATCCTTTCAAACCTAAATATTCTAGCGGCAGAACTACTGGCCAGCAGAAAAACATTTTAACGTTTTTTACAGGGTAGACAATGAATGAACTACAACAAATTCTTGCGACAATGGAACCAGCCGAGGCCTTAGCGGCTTTGACCCCGCAGCTCAAAACAATCCTCACTAATCTTGATGAGGAGGCCAGAGTAAATTTTGTAACCAATATAATTGATGAGGCAGGCGGGGATAAGATTTCCAGCATGGTGGATCTCTGACTTGCCGAATGTATGGGCGAAGGTGTCGACCCAACACATATGTGTCAAACCCTGGTACACAAAGTGGCCCAATCCAAACAACTGATGGCGGTCACCGACCCGGACATCCTGGTACTCTTTGAAAACTGGCTTGATGAACTGGAGTGTGAAGTAGCAACGTACCTGCAACAACACCCTCATAGCAAAGCCGAAGACCTTGCCGCCAACCTCGGGCTTTCCCGGAGGGGGGCTGATTTCCTATTGGCGAAACTGAGGCGCCAGGAAAAAAGTTAACTGGATATTATTAAAAATAACCGGAAAAGGAGGGGATCATGTTGATAAAATTTTTTCTAAACGAACCGACTGGCAAAACCTGAAGTCATTTCAGAGAAATCTTACCCAGGCTGGGTGAAAAATTTACGGTTGACATTGAATCAATTTCAAAACCACGCCGGGAGTATCAGTCAAAATCTTACGCCCAATCAGGACTACCCAAAGCGCCGGCTGTTACCATTGACGGAGAAATCATTGTCGAGGGACGGGATATTAATGAACAGGAGTTGGAAGATATTATCCGCCGGCGCCTAACCGCAACATAGAACCCCAGATAATCAAACCGGCTGTCAACATCCATTAACACTCAAAGGGAGGACGCAACATGGCATGGCTTTATGTGGTATCAACCAACAACGCAGAGACCGTTTACAACGCGGTAAGACTGGCCAACGTCAGTCTCAATAAAGGCAAAGAGGTTAATCTGTTTATGCTTGGCAAGGGTGTTGAATTTAACGATATTTCTTCTGAAGAGTTTGATGTCAACGGCCAGATCGAAGAATTTTACGGCAAAGGCGGCGAGCTTATTGTCTGAGGCGTCTGCCTTAAATCCCGTGGTCAGACGGGATCATCTTCTTGCCCTATGGGCTTTATGACCGACCTGTATGAAATGATTGAGGAAAGCGAAAGAGTTCTTACATTTTAATATACGGATCACCAAAAGGAAGTACTATGAAGAAGAGAATTGTGGTTGTCGGCGGCTCATTCGGCGGGCTTACCGCCGCTCTTGAGGTTAAGCGGCTTCTTGGAAACCAGGCCGATGTTATAGTAATCAGCTCTGATAAAGATTTTGTATTCATGCCTTCACTGCCCTGGATAATCATGGGCTCACGCCAACCGGGTGATATTACTCTCAGTGTGGCCGATATTCTTAAACCGCAGGGAATAAGATTTGTTCATGACACGGTAAAGGGGGTCAGGCCGGATGAACTTAAAGTTCAGACCGCAAAGGACGAATATGAATACGACTACCTGATAATATCCACCGGCCCCCATCTATCATGCGATGAAATACCGGGCCTTAGTCCGGAAAAGGGATACACCTATTGTACCTTTAGTATGGAGCACGCCTTAAAGAGCAGAGAGGCGTGGAACCGACTGCTGGCCAACCCCGGCCCCATAGTCCTTGGCTCCACCCAGATGGCCAGTTGTTTCGGCCCCTATTATGAACTGGCTTTTGAGATGGATCAGGAACTGCGCAAACGTAAGATGCGCCACAAGGTTCCCATCACCTATCTTACATCGGAACCTTATCTTGGTCACATGGGAGTAGGCGGGCTCGGCAAATCAAAGCGCTTTATGGAGGATGAATTTGCCGAGCTTGATATCCAGACGGTTACCAATCAGGCAATAGATGAAATCACCCCGGATGAAATCAGGCTGACGGGCGGCGGCAAGCTGCCCTTTAAACTGGCAATGCTGGCCCCGCCTTTCAAGGGAGTTCAAGGGGTAGCCTCCCTTGGTAACCCGCGCGGATTTATTCCGGCTGACAACTACTACCGCCATCCAAAGCATAGTAATATCTACACCATCGGGGTTGCCATGGCCTTAGCCCCGGCTGAACCGACCCCGATACCAACGGGAGTCCCTAAAACCGGATTCATGACGGTAAAAATGGCCAAGGCGGCAGCAGCCAATATCGCGGCAGACATGCGTCACCTCTCCCCCTCTCAAGAAAAAGAACTCAGTGTCATATGCTTTATGGATATGGGAAGAACCGCGGCGCTGATGGTGGCGGAACCCATTCTACCGCCCCGGCAAAAATCTTATTTAAAAAAGGCCTGGTGGGTAAAAGCCGCTAAAATCCAGTTTGAGAAATATTTTCTCTGGAAAATGCGGCATGGATACAGCCGGCTGCCATAGTGATACAATCAACAAATCACTATGGAAAGTGATCGCTCTCCAAGATATAAGCGGTTACAGGGCGTGGCGGACAAGGAGGGGGTAAAAATAAAAATTTTACCCCCCTTTTTTTATTGTTTTATTAGTTAAAATCAGTAATCTCTGCTTAACATTCTAATTCAGTCCCCTTGGTGCAGGGGAAAAATTAAATTTGTCTCCCGGCATCAAAATCCACAGGCAAACTTTGACGTTAATGACAGATATTAAATTATTATCATCAGAAAGGAAAAAATGAAATACCAGGGAGTTATTTTTGATCTGGACGGCACCTTACTTGATACCCTTGAGGATTTGGCCTTTGCCGCCAATAGCACCCTGGCCGCCTTTGGTTTCCCCCAACATCAGACGGCAGATTACCGCTATTTTGTAGGAGAGGGGCTTAATATCCTGATGCGGCGGATTATTCCCCCTTCCGCGGTCAGCGGGGAGATGGTGCAGAACTGTATGAAGAAGTTCAGCGAGATATATAAAGAGTGCTGGAACATCCACACCGTACCTTACAGAGGGGTTCCGGAAATGATCGCGGGGTTATCCGCTGCCGGGGTGAAACTTGCCGTACTGTCCAATAAACCCCACGCCTTCACCCAAATATGCGTTAAAAGTTTTTTTCCGAATCATCCTTTTCTGTATGTTTACGGTCAGCGGGATGGTATTGCCAAAAAGCCTGATCCCGCCGGAGCGCTTGAACTTGCCGCCAGGATGAAACTCTCAGTCGATAATATTCTCTATGTCGGAGACACCGCCACTGATATGCAGACCGGCAACAGGGCCGGAATGAAAACCATCGGGGTGGAATGGGGGTTTCGAGACCGGGAAGAACTTGAAAAAAACAAGGCCTGGAAAATTGCCGCTGCTCCAGCCGAGATAGTCTCCTATGTCATTTAAACCGGCCGCCTCTTTTATTCTCTTTATATCCTGGGCAGCCCTTATTCTGTCAACCACGGCCCAGGCAGCCCCCAGCGTTCTGTTACGGCCTTTTATTATTAAAGAAACAAAAAACAATTATTTAAGTACCGGCTTGCGGGATATGCTGGCCAGCCGTCTGGCGGCCCTGGGAATGACAATAGCAACCACGGGCAGTGCTAATAACAAATCCGCTTTAATTCAGGGCCGCTACAGCGCCGGGGACAACCGCCTTGAAGTGGAAATCCAGCGGCCGGCAGAGCCTAATATTAATTTTACCGTAACAGCCCGGCGGCCGGCCGCTCTCATGGCCGCTCTTGACCGTCTCAGTGCCGATATCGGCCGGCTCTTTGG
>UOEX01000401.1_pt1 | contig 20303 bp, 11 predicted proteins | sample 1989481 | NCBI WGS metagenome assembly UOEX01 (sample SAMEA4712198, study PRJEB27164) | hydrothermal vent metagenome | biome: marine basaltic hydrothermal vent biome; feature: marine hydrothermal vent; material: mineral | place: Pacific Ocean | collected 2011-06-14/2011-07-23 | depth 1691 m
ACCGGCGGCAATGGAAATTATCAGATGATCAGCTCCAATGGATGCCTGAACGCTGTCTAATACCGGCCCCATGATCTGGGGTTTGACGGCCAGAACGATGATCCGGCATTCGGCGGTCATCTCATTGGCATCGGCGCAGGTGTTTATTCCGTAACCTTTTAATATCTGCCTGCGGCCGGGGGTGGGATCAGCGGCTGTTATTTCCTGGGCCGGAAATAATTCCGCCTTTAATATCCCTTTTATCAAGGCCTCGGCCATTTGGCCGCCGCCAATAAATCCTATCGTTGCCATTGCTGTTTTTCCTTAATTTTAGAAAGATGCCTGGGTTCTTGTACTTGAAAAATGCAGGGGCACTATAACAGGCAAAATTAAAGGGGGCAAGGGGCAGAAAGGGCGGGAGTCCGGCGGAAGGGTTTTGGCGGCGGCCAAATGGTATGCCTGACCACCGCTGAAAAGTTAAAACAGCCGATGGCTGATCTCGGCGTGGTGGGAACGAAAATTATTCAGCTTGTTCTTGTCTAACATGCCGATATTTATTTCCAGGGGTTCGTTGTTGTTTTTTGCCAGCTTGAACCAGTTGTCTATTTCTTTTTCCAGTGATTCTTCGCCCACCCGCATGGCGGTTCGGCCCCGGTCAAGCTGGTGGTCGATGAGGCCGGAATTAAGATAACTCCATTCCCCGTTATCTCTTGCTATAACGCCTGTGTGGCCCTGGGAAGGGGTGGAAAATGATAGAATCATCCCCTGGCGGAGAGACTTTTCAACGCCGATAAATGTTTGTTCAGCCAGTTTTTCGGGATGTTTAATGTGATTAAATGTCTTGGCAAAGGTGGTTTTACCGGCCGCCTTGATCAAACCTTCACCGTTCTGGTAGGCGTTTAGAGGTTTTCCCTGTGCCATGGCCATTTTCTCCAGGGTCTTGCGCAGGCCGCCGTTGCCGCTATATTTTACGCCTAAGCCCTTTAATCCTCTGATCACCAGGCCGTAACAATCTATCTCACTGTATGGACGGCCTATATACGGCCTGATTTCATCGACCAGTTTCTGGGAAATGCTCTTGTTATCGGTGAAAAAATTATTAACCGCCGTGGATAGATGCTCCTCGGCGGCGGAACTGATTGTTTTGGCTGCCGCACCCTGGCGCGGGTGGCGGATAAAAGACAGTTCAAAGGTCTGAGGGTTGATGGCTATCGTTGTTCCGGGACGTATGGTGTTGAAGGGCTTGTCACTGTTGATGCTGGAAAGAATAATGTTCCAGGCCTCATCATGATAAATTTTATTGCGCCGCAAGAGGTTTGAAACCGTGGGGGTCTCACGGCTTATCTTGCCCACTATGACCAGGCCGTTGGCGGTAAGTTTTTGACTACTCCACGCGGAAGCGGGAATTGTGGGCTTGTGAGACGGCCGGTGCCAGCTTATTTCATTGTTAGCGAGGTTGAGGGTAACCTCGCTGCCCGCCCGTATATCTCTAAAATGCTTGCCGCGGTTAGCGGCTGAAAAAATGATATTCCAGGTCTCATCCTTAAATTTTTTGTTTTGATGGAGAAGATTGGAGACAGTCGGGGTGTTTTTATCTATTACCCCTAACTTTATAATTTGGTTGGTGCTTTTTCCAGTATGTGGTGGCTGGTGCATATTGTCGGTCAATATTTGCTGAAAATTATCAGCGGTCGGGCCTGGTGGGTTTTGGGGCTTTCGGGGTTGCACAAAGACGGTCTGTATCTCGGCATTAATATTATTTTTTGCGATGGGCATCTTTACTCTCCTTAAAAAAGCTGTGGTCTTTTGTCTGAAATTAAGCAATTTACATGCCATAGCGCAAAGAGGGTGAAAATCGGCCGCCAGTCCGCGATATCCAGGGTTTACCTGACCCAGGCTGGCGTGGTAATTATTGACGCGGCAGCGAGAAAATTGGCGGCTGTTTTGTAAGCCGAGGTTACACCCCGGTAGTTATCGCGACTTCTATATATTTAGATATCAGGTTGAATAGTTACATATATTACATATTAAGTTGCAATTTAAGGGGCAAGTAATTATGTTTTTAAGCCTTGTTTGAAAATCACAGCCAGACACCGGATTTTGATATGGTACGACTGGCATACAATTATTTTTGGAGGCTGTTTCTATAATGTGGGAATACACGGATAAGGTCAAAGATCATTTTATGAACCCGCGTAATGTTGGTGAGATAAAGGACGCCAACGCCGTGGGCGAGGTGGGGTCGCTGTCTTGCGGCGATGCCCTTAAACTCATGCTGAAGGTGGACGAAAAAGAGATAATTGTCGACGCCAAATTTCAGACCTTTGGCTGCGCCAGCGCCATTGCCTCATCATCGGCTCTCACCGAGATGGTCAAAGGACTGCCTCTCACCGAGGCGGAAAAAATTACCAACGAAGAGATTGCCGATTTTCTTGGCGGACTGCCCAAGGAAAAGATGCATTGTTCGGTAATGGGCCGCGAGGCCTTGGAGGCGGCTGTCGCCAATTATCGGGGGGTACCCGTCCCGGTGGCTGAAGGGGAGGTTGTCTGTGAGTGTTTTGGTGTTACCGATTTAGAGATCAAACGGGCCATTGAAGAGAGTCACCTGCGCAGCGTGGAGGATATTACCAACTTTACCAAGGCCGGGGGCGGTTGTGGTAAATGCTTAGATCGTCTACAGGAAATTCTGGATGAGGTAACAGGTGCCAAGTCACGGATTATTCCCATGAAGGGCCCGGCCCGGATGACTACCATTCAAAAGATAAAAAAGATTGAAGATGTCCTGGAGCGGGAGATTCGGCCGGCTCTCCGTAACGACGGCGGCGATATCGAATTAATTGATGTTGATGGTGATATGGTGATTGTTGCCCTGCGGGGGGCCTGCGGCGGTTGTTCGCGGTCAACAACAACCCTGAAGGAATATGTCGAGAAGACCCTGCGTGAGCAGGTACTTGATACCCTGGTAGTGGAGGAAGACCGGTGAACGATGTAATTTATATGGATAATAACGCGACGACCAAGGTAGCCCCGGATGTTCTTACGGCCATGCTGCCATATTTCAGTGAATTATACGGTAATCCCTCCAGTATGCACCGCTTTGGCGGTCAGGTTGGCCGGGCTCTCGTTAAGGCCCGTGAGCAGGTGGCTGAGCTGCTGGGCGCTGCTCCGGAGGAGATAATCTTCACGAGCTGCGGTACGGAGAGCGATTCCACGGCTATTCTCTCGGCGGTGCGGGCCAACCCCGATAAACATCATATTGTTACTACCCGGGTAGAGCATCCAGCGGTGAAGAATCTTACCGCCAGTCTGCAAAATCTCACCGGCCACAAATACCGGGTTACCAGTCTCGGGGTGGACAGTGAGGGAATGCTTGACCTTGATGAATACCGCAAGGCCTTAACTGATGATACTGCCCTGGTCAGTGTTATGTGGGCCAATAATGAGACCGGGGTTATCTTCCCCATTGCTGAAATGGCGGCCATGGCGAGGGAACAGGGGATTCTGTTTCACACCGATGCCGTGCAGGCGGTGGGTAAAATCCCCATTAACCTGCGGGAGTTAGAGGTTAATTTTCTCTCACTCTCCGGCCACAAACTGCATGCCCCCAAGGGGGTTGGTGTACTCTATGTTAAAAAAGGTACGCCATACGCACCCTTTATGATTGGTGGCCATCAGGAGAGGGGCCGGCGAGGGGGGACGGAAAATACCGCCTCCATCATTGGTCTGGGTAAGGCCTGTGAACTGGCTGGGGCCTGGATGAATATTGAGAACAGTAAGGTGCGTAAATTACGGGATAAATTAGAGGAAGGGCTGCTGGCCAGTATCCCTAATTCTATCTTGAACGGCCATAAGATCAGCCGTCTGCCTAATACCTGTAATATCAGCTTTGAATATATTGAGGGTGAGGCTATTCTTCTCCATATGGATCAGTACAATATATGCGCCTCCTCCGGTTCGGCATGTACCTCCGGTTCTTTAGAGCCGTCACATGTCATGCGGGCCATGGGAGTGCCGTTTACCGCCGCCCATGGTTCAATTCGTTTCAGTCTGAGTGTCTTTAATACCGAGGATGAGGTCGATCTGGTCTTAGAGAAAATGCCGGCCATCATCGCCGGGCTGCGGGAGATGTCACCATTTTGGCAGAACCGGGATAATTCTTAAGTGATCAATGTAAAACTATTATGAGGTCTGTATGCGGGTAATTCCACCATCATTTGAGATTCTGCGGGAACTTGACCACGGCAGTATGGCCCGGCGGATAGAGTTCTGCGGCCGGGTATGCTATAAGAGCGAAGGGAAAATCAGCGATGATTCGGCCGGGCCCTTTATAACAAACATCTTAAAACGGGGACATAATTCCGTGGCGGAAATGGCGGTTCTGACCATTAAGGTGACGGCCGATACGCAGAGTTATATTAATCATTTCTATGAATTGGTACCCCGTTATCTTGTGATAGACCGCTTAGATAAAGCCACTCTGCTTATTACCGGCAGCGTGCGGGGTTTCCGGGAATTGTTTATGGATCATCCGGCCGTGAAGATGGTGAAGGGGATAACCGCCGTTCTCGCCGGGCGTTATCCCCTTTTCTTTGATGATCTGCGTCCCCGGATCGGCTGGCTGCCTCAGGCCGGTATTGCGCTGGAGAAGGTTCCTTTAACCGAGGTGGAGACGTTGGACGCCGGTCTGATGGCCCGGCATCGTTTTCTGGCGGTGAAATTTATTACCAACCGGGCGGTTACTCATGAGATTGTCCGCCACCGCCCCTGTTCGTATCTGCAGGAGAGCCAACGCTATTGTCGTTATGACAAGGATCAGTTCGGTAGTGAGGTTACCTTTATCAAACCGATGTTCTTTGCCGAAGAATCGGAAGAATACAAGCTCTGGGCACGGGCCATGGTTGAGACCGAGACCCTGTATTTTGAATTGCTGAAGACCGCCTCTCCCCAGGCCGCCCGTACGGTGCTGCCCAATTCATGTAAGACGGAAATCATTGTCTTTGCCAGCCTTTTGCAATGGCGGCATATCTTTAAGCTCCGCACTTCAACGGCGGCTGAGCCCTCCATGCGGGAATTGATGATCCCCCTGTCTGAGGAGTTTAAGGTAATATTCCCCGCCGTATTCCCCGCTTAGGACGGAAGCGTCAGTGCCCGAATAGGTGTTTATACCTATTGTAAACCATGGGCCAATCAATTATTTTGCTTGCCGAAAGTTTTTCGAGTTTTCGAATTTTTAAAATTAGACGTGGCAAAAATACTTTAATATTATTTTAGTTTTCAGTTATTACTTATTACTTTACTACTCAACAAAAAGGAGAAATCAAGATGGTATTGGATCCGACAAAGCATGCGGACTGGGAGATTGCCGAAGAGGCGGAAAGTCGCATGAAAACAGTTTATCAGCTTGGTGAGGAACTTGGTCTGCAGAAGGAGGAACTCCTGCCCCATGGCCATTATGTCGCCAAACTTGATTATCGGGCTATTCTGAAGCGTCTGCAGGATCGGCCAAATGGTAAATACATCGATGTTACCGCCATTACTCCCACTCCTCTTGGCGAGGGAAAATCCACCTGCGCCATGGGTCTGGTTCAGGGGCTTGGTAAACGTAATAAGAGCGTCATCGGAGCTATCCGCCAGCCCTCCGGCGGCCCCACCATGAATATCAAGGGCAGTGCCGCCGGCGGCGGGTTGGCCCAGTGTATTCCGCTGACCCCTTTTTCTCTTGGTTTGACCGGCGATATAAACGCCATTGTCAATGCCCATAACCTGGCCATGGTGGCGGTTACCTCCCGGATGCAGCACGAGTCCAATTATACCGATGAAATTCTGACCAGGCGCGGTTTGAAGAGGCTGGATATTCATCCCAAAAAGGTGGAAATGGGCTGGGTTATGGATTTCTGCGCTCAGTCCCTGCGCAATATAACCATAGGCCTGGGCGGCAAGATGGACGGTATGACCATGCAGTCCAAATTCGCCATTGCCGTAAGCTCGGAGATTATGGCAATCCTTTCCGTGGCCCGTGACTTAAAAGACATGCGCGAGAGAATGGGACGGATTGTGGTGGGCTATAACCGCAGCGATGAGCCGGTTACCACCGAGGATCTCGACGTGGCCGGGGCCATGACCGCCTGGATGGTTGAGGCCTTAAACCCCAATCTTCTCCAGACCCTTGAGGGGCAGCCGGTATTGGTGCATGCCGGGCCTTTCGCTAATATCGCCATTGGTCAGTCTTCGGTACTGGCCGATCGTCTTGGCCTTAAACTGGCTGATTACAATGTGACGGAATCCGGCTTTGGGGCTGATATCGGTTTTGAAAAATTCTGGAATCTTAAGTGCCGGTTCAGTGGCTTGAAACCAAACTGCGCGGTAGTCGTGGCCACTATTCGGGCCCTGAAATGCCATGGCGGGGCGCCGATTCCCGTGCCCGGCAAACCCATGCCTCAGGAGTATGGTTCTGAAAACGTCGGCTGGGTTGAGCAGGGCTGCGCGAATCTGGTTCATCATATTGAAACGGTTAAAAAGGCCGGAATCAATCCCGTAGTCTGTATTAACGCCTTTTACACTGATACTGATGATGAGATTAAGGCGGTACGGCGTCTCGCCGAGGCCGCCGGGGCCAGGGTCGCTCTCTCAAGACATTGGGAGCATGGTGGTGACGGAGCGCTGGAATTTGCCGATGCCGTTGTTGATGCCTGTGAAGAGCCCAATGACTTTAAATTCCTCTATGAATTAGATACCCCCTTGAGCCAGCGGATTGAGCTGATTGCCAAGGAGGTCTACGGCGCCGACGGGGTAAGTTATTCGCCCGAGGCTCAGACTAAACTCAAACGGATGGAAGCAGATCCTGAGATTAAGGAGATGGGTACCTGTATGGTAAAAACTCATTTGAGTCTTTCTCATGAGCCCGCCAAGAAGGGTGTGCCCACTGGTTGGACTCTGCCTATCAGTGACATCCTGACCTACAAAGGGGCAGGTTTTGTCGTGCCCGTGGCCGGGGCTATCAGCCTTATGCCGGGTACAGCGTCTGATCCGGCTTACCGGCGGGTTGATGTGGATGTGGAGACCGGCAAGGTTAAGGGGGTCTTCTAAATCCGCACTTTGAGCTTGATTCTGTGTATTAAATTGTTACAAAAATTGTTGTAAAAAAGGTGGGAGGCTGTCGAATACAGTCTTCCGCCTTTTTTTTTGTATATCGCCCGCGCATAGTGTAAACTTATTGATAACTGCTCAACGTAATACCAGATAAACAGACGACTTAACCGGTTCATTTTTTGTATGTAAACATGTCCCCTCCTAAACCCCAAAATAAACAGCAATCCAGTCTCCGGGCCTCGGTGAAAGATCAGTCCGGGGCCGGCAAGATGAAGATTGGCGAGATTCTCCGCAAAGAGGGGCAAATAAGTAATACTCAACTTAATGAGGCCCTCGACCTCCAGAAAAAGTCCGGCGGCCGTCTCGGCAGTATTCTCATCCGTCTTGGTTATATAGAAGAAGATACCATCCTCAAGGTCTTGAGCCGGGTTCATAATTATCCGGCGGTACATATCGCGGCCGAGCCTCCCAGTCTGGATGTTTTAAAGATAATGCCCTTTGAAATTGCCGTGAAGTATATGGCCTTTCCGCTCCGTTCCGTGGGGAATACCCTGCATATTACCATGACGGAGCCCACCGACACCGCGGCGGTGGAATCCTTGCAGACCGAGGTCAAGATGGGCCTCTCCGTCAGTATCTCGGTGGAAAATGATATTATCGAGGCCTATCGTAAGTATTACAAAATTAATGATGAAGTCTATCAGGGACTAATCAGTGCCGGGATAAAAAACGGCGGGGAAGAGGAGGAAGACGAAGAGCCGGTTACCGAAATTGATGATTTCGGTTCCCTGGCTTCGGAGGCGGCAGAAGACTATGAAATGATTGGTGATGAGGAAAACGAGGTTGACCAATATTCGGCCTCTGACGCGCCAATCATTAAGCTGGTCAGCGGTATCCTTATCAAGGCGGTAAAGGATGGGGTCAGCGATATTCATATTGAGCCCTACGAGAAGAATCTGCAGGTGCGTTATCGTTTGGACGGCACCCTTTACCGGGCCATGAATCTGCCTCTCACCATTAAAAACGCCCTGGTCTCCAGAATTAAGATTTTGGCATCCTTGGATATTACTGAACGCCGCATACCCCAGGATGGACGTATTAAGATGCGGATCAGCCGTACCAGGGCCGTCGATTTTCGGGTGTCCACTCTGCCCACCCTCTTTGGCGAGTCCATTGTCCTGCGTATTCTGGACAAGGCCTCCCTTAATGTCGATCTCACCAAGCTGGGTTTTGAACAGCCGACCTTCGAGGCCCTGCAACGCTGTATCTCCCGCCCCCAGGGGCTGCTGCTGGTAACCGGTCCCACGGGCAGCGGCAAGACGGTTACCCTCTATTCGGCCTTGAATTCATTAAACCATGAGGGGACCAAGATTCTCACCGCCGAGGATCCGGTGGAATTTAACTTTAAGGGTATTAATCAGGTCAATGTTATTAATGATGTGGGGATGACCTTCTCCGCCGCTTTGAAGGCCTTTTTACGTCAGGATCCAGATATTATCATGGTGGGTGAAATTCGGGATATGGAGACGGCGGAAATCGCCATCAAGGCCGCTATGACCGGCCATCTCGTATTTTCAACCCTGCATACCAATGACTGCCCGGCTACCATTGGCCGTCTGGTGGATATTGGGATCCCGGCCTTTATGCTGGCCTCGGCCATTACCATGGTATTGTCTCAGCGCCTGGCACGACGCCTGTGTCCGGAATGCAAGGAGGTGACGAAAAGCTATCAAGCCGAAGAATTGATTGCCATGGGTTTTGCTGAAGAGGGGGTAAATGAGTTAAATATTTATGGGCCCAAAGGGTGCAGTAACTGTAATGGCGGCGGTTACAAGGGGCGGGTGGGCCTCTTTGAGCTCATGGAGGTCACCGATGAGGTGAGCAAGGCCATTAACGCTGAGGTTCCAGAGGATCAACTACGCAAAATCGCCATTCAAGAAGGGATGAAGACCCTGCGCATGGCCGGGGTTAATAAGGTAATTGAGGGGGCAACCAGTATTGCCGAGATTCTTAGAAAGACTGTGGTTACAGAGGAAAGCCTGCCCGCCTATCTCGTTAATCCTGATGTCGAGGAATATCAGGAGAGTGATTTTATAATCAGGCAGGGCAATAACGATAAGGACTTCTTTAAGCTTATCCAGGGCGCGGTGATGGTCGTCAAGGATGGTAAGAAGATTGCCGAAATTGTCCAGCCCGGTGAATATTTTGGTGAAATGTCGGCGGTTACCGGAGAAAAGCGCTCGGCCAGTATTATCTCCAAGGGGCGCAGTAAACTGAAGCGTTATCCCGGCGACAAACTTCTCGAGGTTATTGAAAAATACCCGGATGTCGCCCATCATATATTCAAGGCTCTGGCCTCCCGTCTCGGTCATGCCAATGGTATTATCGTTAAACTCGCCGGCAGTCGCGGCCGGCCGGCAGGTCAATGAAGTCCCTCTCTAAAATTTATTAATACGTATTTTTCCCTATTGCTAACTCCCCCTCTATCAAGTATTATTACTCCTATTTTGTATATATAATAAAAAAGTCTATTTGAGCCAATGTTGACGGTTGATTGACCTGTTTTTTGTCGACATGGTTATGGACTCGAAGCTGTTGGTGGTATCAGCTGGAGATTTATTAATAATAACAAGTAATTGATGATTTATTTCTTTCGTCTTTTTTTAAGGAGCCCCTATTTATGAGCGCTAAGATATTAAGCGGTACAGAGACTGCCAAGACCATTCGGGAAGAGTTAAAGCAGGAGATTACGGAATTAAGGGAAAAGCATAATGTGGTTCCCGGACTGGTAACTATCCTTGTTGGTGAAGACCCGGCCTCCGAGGTATATGTCGGGGCCAAAGAAAGAACCTCTAAAAATCTGGGAATCTATTCAGAACGTTACGATATGCCGGCCGATACCTCCGAGGAAGACCTCCTCGCTTTAGTCGATAAATGTAACAAGAACGATAAACTGCATGGTATTCTGGTACAGTTACCCCTGCCTAAGCATATTAATGAGGCCAATATTCTCTATGCCATTGATCCGGATAAAGACGTGGACGGCTTTCATCCGGTTAATATCGGTAAAATGATGCTGGGCGAAAAATGCTTTCTGCCCTGTACCCCCCACGGCATGCTTGAAATCCTGAAACGTAATAATATTGAGACCAGCGGTAAAGAGGTAGTAGTCCTGGGCCGCAGTAATATTGTCGGTAAGCCCATTGCTAACCTCATGCTCCAGAAGCGGGAAGGTGGTAATGCCACTGTTACCCTGTGTCATACCCGTACCAGGGATACCGCCTTTCATACTAAGCGGGCGGATATTCTGATTGCCGCGGTGGGGGTACCTAAGATGGTCACCGCCGATATGGTAAAAGAGGGTGCGGTAATTCTTGATGTTGGAGTGAACCGGATTGGCAAGACTGCCGAAGGTAAATCAATCCTCGCTGGAGATGTTGACTTTGAGGCGGTTAAGGATAAGGTTTCCGCCATTACACCGGTACCGGGCGGCATTGGTCCCATGACCATTACCATGTTGATGATGAACACGGTACAGGCGGCCAAGTCCGCTGCCGGCCTGTTATAGAAATAAAAAGCAGTAAATTTGTGGGTGTAAATCTTCAGACAGGCTGTATTCGAGAAATCGAGAAATCCGAAATGGGCGCAAATGTGGTGCTGCTGAATAGTTGCGGTGGTTTTAAAATCACCCATGCCGTAGAGATGGTTTACGGTCTGATAATTTAAGGAGTTATTATGAGTATGCGAAAAATTGGCTGTGAAGGATGCGACAATATAACCTGTCCCTCTACCAAGGAGGTTTTGGCCCAGGATGTTGCCAAGGGTGTTAAGACTGCCTTCCACCGGGTTGATGACCGGGGAATGTCGGCCTGTCTCTTTGGCTCCGGCGGGGTCTGCTGCCGAAACTGTAATATGGGCCCGTGCCAGATTATCGACGGGGTCGCGGAGATGGTCGGCATCTGCGGAGCCACTGCCGAGACGGTTGCCGCTCGTAATTTCTGCCGGATGATTGCCGCTGGTTCTGCCGCTCATACAGATCATGCCCGGGAGATGGTGCAGGGGTTTATCGCCACTGCCAAGGGTGAAACAGAGCATCAAATCAAGGATGTGGCTAAACTTCATACCCTGGCCAAGGTCTTTGATGTTGAGATTGAGGGGCGGGATAAAAATGAGATTGCCCTGGAACTCGGTGAAAAATGCCTGGCGGAGTTCGGTCAGCAAAGTGGTTTTCTGACCATGCTGAAACGGGCTCCGGCTACTCTGCAGGCCATGTGGAAGAAAATCGGGGTTGAGCCCAGGGGGATTGACCGTGAGGTTGTCGAGTTAATGCATCGTACCCATATGGGTGTTGATCAGGAATATAAAAACCTCATGCTCCAGGCCAATCGCTGCGCCCTTGCCGACGGTTGGGGGGCCTCCATGATGTCAACGGAATTGACTGATATCATGTTTGGCACACCGGTACCTATCCGCTCCATCGTTGATATTGGTGTTCTGCAAAAGGATCAGGTAAATGTTACCGTACATGGGCATGAACCGCTGCTGGCCGAGGCTCTGTGCATGGCCGCCCAGGAGGATGACATGCTGGCTCTGGCCAAAAAGGCCGGCGCCAAGGGGATTAACCTTGTTGGTGTCTGCTGTACTGGTAATGAGATTCTCATGCGCCGCGGTATTCCGGTGGCGGCTGGTTTTATTCAGCAGGAGATTGTGCTTGCCACCGGTGCGGTGGAGGCCATGGTTGTTGATATTCAGTGCATCATGCAATCAGTGGCCGAGGTTGCCAAGTCTTTTCATACCGATATTATTACCACCAATTATCGGGCCAAGATGGAAGGCGCCGTTCATATTCAGTTTGACGATGATAATGCCATAATTAGTGCCAAGGAAATTCTGACCAAGGCCATTGCCAACTACAAAAAGCGTGGCAAATTCTATATTCCGGAGAGTAAAAAACTGGATGTGGTGGCCGGTTTTAGTAACGAAGCCGTTAATTATATTCAGGGCGGCCGCTTTCGGGCCAGCTATCGGCCTCTGAATGACAATATAATTAACGGCCGGATTCGGGGAGTGGCCGCCATGGTGGGTTGTGATAACTATAAATACTCCGACGACACCCATGAAATTATTGCCCGTGAACTCATTAAGAATAACGTCCTGGTGCTGGCCACCGGCTGTTCAGCCACGGCTCTGGGTCGGGCGGGACTTATGCGCCCGGAAGCGGCTCAGGAGTTTGCCGGTGCCGGCCTGGCTGAGATATGTGAGACCCTGGGAACACCGCCTGTTCTCCATATGGGCTCCTGTGTTGATAACAGCCGCCTGTTGCTTGCCGTCAGTCAGATGGTGGCAGAGGGGGGGCTTGGTGAGCATATCTCCGACTTACCGGTGGCGGGAACTTCGCCTGTCTGGATGAGTGAAAAGGCGGTGGCTATCGGGCAGTATTTTGTGGGCAGCGGTCTATATGTTATATTTAACGCCTTACCGGTTACCGGTTCCAAAAAAATGACGAAATATATCACGGAAGGTCATGAGGAACTCAGCGGCGGCAAATGGGCTATCGAGCCCGATCCCGTTAAGCTGGCGCATAAGATGATTGCTCATATTGATGAGAAACGTGAGGCCCTGGGAATCAACAAAAAGCAGGATCGGGTATTGTTTGATATGGATATGCGTCGAGACCTGGGAGGCGGAACCGTAGCAGGGGTAGGCTGCGCCGGCCCTGGCAGCTGATTTTTTAGAGCGATTATCGGTCTTGTTTAAAGTGTTCGTTCATATTTATGTAATCAAGAGAAGGAAATTATAAGGAATGAAATCAGCCAGCCGCTTGGAACAGGTTCTTAAAGGCGGCCATTTCGCTGTAACCGGCGAACTTGGCCCGCCTAAGAGTAGTGATATTGAGGTGGTACGCAACAAGGCCCGGCTTTTAAAAGGTCATGTGGACGCGGTTAATATCACCGATTGCCAGACGGCAATTGTGAGGATGAGCAGTATTGCCGCCGGGTTAGTCGCGATGGCGGAGGGCGTTGAACCGGTTATCCAGATGACCTGCCGGGATCGGAACCGGATAGGCATGCAGAGCGATATTCTCGGGGCTGCCGCTCTTGGAGCCAAAAATCTCCTCTGCCTCACCGGCGATCATCAAAAATTCGGTAATCATCCCGGCTCGAAGGGTGTCTTTGATATGGACTCCATTCAGATGCTGGGTATGATGCGTTCTCTGCGTGATGACCAGCAATTTCAATGTGGTGAAAAGATTAAGGACTGCCCGCCCCGTCTCTTTCTCGGAGCCGCCGCCAATCCTTTTGCCGGCCCCCCTGATTTCCGGGCCGCCCGGATGGGTAAAAAGATTGCCAATGGTGCTGACTTTATCCAGACCCAGATTGTCTATAATGTCGAGAAATTTGCCCGCTTCATGGAGATGGCCCGTGATCTGGGACTGCCTGAGAAGGCCTATATTCTGGCCGGTGTTACACCGCCCCGTTCCCTGGGAATGGCGCGCTATATGAAGAAATTTGTACCGGGTATGGATGTGCCGGACGCGGTCATTGAGCGGTTGCGGGGCGCGGCAGATAAAGAGGATGAAGGAATAAATATCTGTGTTGATATAATCAATCAGGTAAAGGAAATCAAGGGTGTGGCCGGAGTGCATATTATGGCCATAGAGTGGGAGAGCGCCGTACCGGAGATTGTCAGCCGGGCCGGGCTCGATGAACGCCCTGTTATTGAGGATTTAATTATTGCCCCCAATCTCACCACCCCGGAAACCATTGTGGTACAAGGGAGTGCTGAGGCTGCTGCCGTGGTTGAAGAGGTTACGGAAACAGCGGCTCCTGAGGCGGCTGATCTTGGAGAGGAAATCTTGGCCAGGGCGCGTCAGGAGGCCAGTGAAATTGTGGCCGCGGCCCAGGCTCAGGCTGCCGAAATTGGTACTGACCGTAAAGTGGTACAAACGACAGATGATGCAGGAGAACATATAATGAATGAAAAAGAACGGGTCATGGCCCTTGAGTCGGTAAAAATGGGTCTTGATGCCCTTAAACACGCCTACGGCTTAAATGATGATCAATTTAACGCCTTGGTGAAGTTTATCAGCGCCCAGGAAATTTTAGTTAAGGAACCACCGGTGGTGGAGACGGCCGCGCCGGTTGCTCCGACTCCAGCTCCGGCGGCTTCTGCTCCTCCTTCACCTGCGGTCCCGGCATCTACGCCTCCAGCAGCAGTGGAAGATACCAAGACAATGGATGATGCCAAGGAAGCGGCCGCTGTCAAAGAGGCAGAAGAGGCCAAAAAGGCAGCCGCTGCCAAGGCGGCAGAAGAGGCTAAAAAGGCGGCTGATGCCAAGGCAGCGGAGGAGGCCAAAAAGGCAGCTGATGCCAAGGCGGCAGAGGAGGCCAAAAAGGCGGCTGATGCCAAGGCGGCGGAAGAGGCCAAAGAAGCGGCCGCTGCCAGGGGGGCGGAGGAGAGCAAAAAGGCAGCCGCTGCTGAAACGGCCGCTCCCGCTGTTCCAACCCTGGAACTTGAAAAAACAAAGCTTGCTGAACGGGCTGCCAAGATAGCACCGGATAATTACACTCAGGCCTATAACGGTGTCATTCGTGAAACCGTGCTTGGTAACGACGATAACAGCGTTACCGTGGGCGGCTCCAAGGCCTTGCCGTTCCAGCTTTTTGAGGGTGAAATTCCTCACAAGCAGTTAATTGCCATGGATGTTGTTGATGCCGGTTACGAGGACTGGCCCGAGCCTTTGAGCCGTCATTTTGCCGATGTCCTTGGTAATCCTGTAGCCTGGGCCCAGAAATGCGTTAAAGAGTATGGTGCCGAGGCCCTTTGTATCTCATTGGCCAGCACCGATCCCAATGGCCTGAACCGCGATTCCGCCGAGGCCGCCAAAACCGCCACCGAGGTTATCCAGGCGGTGGATGTACCCATCATCGTCTGGGGTTGCGGCAACGCCGATAAAGATACCGATACCCTGCGGGAACTAACCGCCGGGATTGGTGGCAAGAAGGTCTGCCTGGCGCCCCTTTCCGACGCCAATTACCGTTCACTCGGGGCCACGGCCATGGCCTTCCAGCACCCCATTGTCGCTGCCTCCCCCATTGATGTCAATCTTGCTAAACAGCTTAATATTCTTCTTGAGAATCTTGGCGTTTCATTAGACACGGTAATGATGGATCCTTCGGTGGGAGCTCTGGGATATGGTATTGAGTACACCTATTCCGTCATGGAGCGGATTCGCCTTGCCGCTCTCACTCAGCAGGATGAAAAACTGCAGGTACCAATAATCTGTAATCTGGGTCGTGAGGTCTGGAAGGCCAAGGAATGCCGTCTGCCCACGGACGAACTATTGGGCGATCAGGAGAGGCGCGGGGTGATGATGGAGGCGATTACTGCTGCCTGTATGCTGCTCTGCGGTGGAGAGGTCTTGATTATGAGACATCCCAGAGCCATGGATCTTGCCAAAGAGTTAATCAACAGTCTGCTGGGTTGACACCTTTCGGGAAAAGTGTGGTTTCTTGATCGTTTACGGAAAAAGTACTAAGAAGTTTTTTTATAGTGTGTAATTTAAAGGAGTTATCCCATGTCTAAAATTATTTGTTCTGCCGCCATCAGGGGGGCCCATAAAATTATTGATATGGCCGAAGAGAGTTTTGAGGCGGCCATCAAGGAATACGGCATGGAGCAGGAGGTGTCTTTTCCGAACACCACCTATTATCTGCCGGTTATCTACAGTATGCTGGGTGCTAAGATTCAGACTCTGGGCGATATGCGTGATATCTTCACCGAATGCCGTCAGCTGTTGCCGGCCAATGTCGGCAATGATGTCTGGCTGCCTTATCTGGGACAGGCCTTGGATGCCGGCATGGCCACTATTTTTGCTGAGGAGATGTACGAGGCAATCCGCTATGTTAAGGATCCTAAATTTTATACCATGACCGAAGACCCTACGGCGGAAAATATCTGGCTCGGGGCGGCGGATGATGTTATTTTTCGTAAACGCGGGGTAGAATTTGTTGATGGTACCGCCCCTGGTTTCGCGGTTATCATGGGAGCCCCCAAGGATAAGGAGGTGGCCAGCAAGATTGCCCTGGAGCTCCAGGAGAAAAACCTCTATATCTTCATGCATGATCACTCCGGTGATATCCGGATGCCCGAGCAGCTGGTCGAGAGCGGGGTACAGGTAGGCTGGAATACCCGGCTGGTACCCTTTGGCCCCACCTATACCAGCGCCGTCTTTGCCCTGGGCTTTGCCTGCCGGGTGGCCATGGCCTTCGGCGGTATTAAGCCCGGAGACTACCAGGCCAATCTGAAATACAACAAGGATCGTACCTTTGCCTTTGTAATGGCCTTTGGCCCGGTTTGTGACGAGTGGTATGCCAATGCCGCCGGGGCCATCAACTGGGGCTTCCCCACTATCTCCGATTATGATATTCCCGAGGTTCTGCCCACCGGTATATGTACCTATGAGCATGTGGTAAGTAATGTGCCGCACGATGAGATGGTGCAGAAGGCCATTGAGGTGCGCGGCCTGAAGGTTAATATCAGCAAGATTGATATTCCCATGGCCTTTGGCCCGGCCTTTGAGGGTGAGCGGATTCGGAAAGACGATCTTTATATGGAATGCGGCGGCGGCCGAACCACTGGTGTTGAGGTCTTGGTCTCCAAACCCATGGATGAGGTGCAGGATGGTCTGGTTGTGCTTGAAGGCCCGGATATTAAAGACATCGAGGAGGGCCAGAATCTGCCCATCGCTATTCTGGTAGAGGTTGCCGGCCGTGAGATGCAGTCTGATTTCGAGCCGATTCTTGAGCGCCAGTTTCATCATCTGACCAATTATATTCAGGGCATTATGCATATTGGTCAACGTAATATCATGTGGGTAAGAATTGGTAAAGGAGCCGTGGAAAAAGGCTTTTCCTTTGAGCACATCGGCACCGTACTGCATGGTAAGCTGCATCAGGAGTTCGGGGCCATTCTCGATAAGGTGCAGGTCAAAATTTATACCATTCAGGAAAAGGTGGAAGAGGTAATGAAACTGGCCCTGAAGGTTTATGGCGAGCGTGATCTGCGGCTCGGCAATATGACTGATGAGACGGAGGATATTTTTTATTCATGCACCCTGTGCCAGTCCTTTGCCCCGAGTCATGTCTGTGTTATAACCCCGGAGCGGGTAGGGATGTGCGGGGCCTATAACTGGTTGGACGGTAAGGCCTCATATCAGATTAATCCCACCGGCCCCAATCAACCCATTGAGAAGGGCGAATGTCTTGATCCCACGATGGGTGATTTCAGCGGAATTAATGATTTTGTCAAGCAGGCCTCCCGGGGTGCGGTACCGGCGGTTTCCTGCTATTCATTGATGAATAATCCGATGACGGCCTGCGGCTGCTTTGAGTGTATTGCCGCCATGCTGCCTCAATGTAACGGGGTAATGATTGTTGATCGTGATTATCGCGGCATGACCCCGGCCGGCATGAAATTCACCACCCTGGCCGGTATGGCCGGCGGCGGGGCGCAGACCCCGGGATTTATGGGGGTTTCAAAACATTTTATTACCAGCCGTAAGTTATTGCTGGCTGAGGGCGGCTTGAAGAGGCTGGTTTGGCTGCCCAAGGCACTGAAGGAGCAGCTGAAGGATAAATTGATTAAGCGCTGCGAAGAATTAGAGATGCCGGAGTTATACGACATGATTGCCACCGAAGAACAGGGCTCCACCGAGGAGGAGATTATGGTCTTCCTGAAGGAGAAGGGGCATCCGGCCTTGGATATGGAGATGGCAGTCTAAGAAAAACTGTAACTGTTCAGCTGTACCCCATCTGAGCAGTTACGGCTACGAATTTAGGGGGGATTTATTGCCCCTACTGAATAGTTACGAAAAACTATTAGCTATCACTTGTTAACTGGTTATTTTACGATAGTATTGGAGGACAATAGAAAATGGCTTTAACTGGCATACAGATATTAAAAATGCTTCCCAAGAAGAATTGCGGGGAATGCAAGATTCCAACTTGTTTGGCCTTTGCCATGAAAGTGGCGGCCGGCCAGATGGAGATTGGTGAGTGTCCCTACGTCGATGATGAGGTTAAGGCCACTATTGGTGAGGCTTCAGCTCCGCCGATCAGGACTATAAAAATAGGTAACGGTGATGATGCCTTTGTCGTGGGCGGTGAGACCTGTCTGGCCCGGCACGAAAAGCGCTTTGAACATCAAACCGGTATCGGGGTGCTGCTCACCACCGAGATGGATGAAGCTGCCATCGGCAGTCGTCTCGATAATTATAATAAGCTGAGTTACGAACGAGTCGGGGTGATTATGAAACCCGACCTCGTGGCAATTAAGGATCTGACTGACGAGGCAGCCTTTACCTCTTTATTAAAGACGGTAATTGATAAGGCCCCCAGTGCCAATATTATATTGATGTCTGAATCAACGGCCAATATGAAGGCGGCCCTGGAGATCTGCTCCGACCGCCAGCCCCTTATCTATGCCGCCACCGCTGATAACTATAATGATATGGCCGCTCTTGCCAGGGATTTTAAATGTCCGCTGGCGGTAAAGGGGGTCAATCTTGATGATGCCGTACATATATCAGAGGAGTTGAGCAAGGCGGGCTTAAAAGACCTGATTATTGACTCCGGAGCCCGTACCCTGCGGGCCGCCTTTGAGGACAATATTGTCTGTCGGCGGGCGGCCATCAATAAAAAATATAAGCCGTTAGGCTTTCCCACCATCGCCTTTCCCTGCGAAATGAGCGATGATCTGATGATGGAGGCTATGATCTCTTCCGTCCTGGTGGCTAAATACGCCGGGATGATTATTCTCTCTGATCTTCAGGGAGATACCCTCTTTCCCCTCTTCCTGGAGCGGATGAATCTGTTCACCGATCCCCAACGTCCCATGGTGGTTGAGGAAGATATTTACCCGTTGAACGGCCCGGATGAGAATTCGCCGGTCATTATCACCTGTAACTTCTCGCTTACCTATTTTATTGTCTCCGGCGAGATAGAGGGCTCCAAGGTTCCATCCTGGCTGCTCATTAAAGATACCGAGGGGCTTTCCGTCCTGACTGCCTGGGCGGCTGGTAAATTTGGTGCCGATCTTATTGCCCAGTTTATGAAAAAATCAGGTATTGAGGACAAGGTCAAGCATCGCGAACTCTTGATTCCCGGTTATCTCGCCAATATTAAGGGCGAGCTGGAAGAGGAGCTGCCGGATTGGACAATTACCATCGGTCCCCGTGAGGCAGGGCATATCCCGGCATTTCTAAAGGAATGGAAGCCCAGCTGATATTGTTTTTCTGTTTTTCCTGTATGGCAGCCTTTTTGCAAGCCGGCTGCAATCTGTTTAGAAGCGGAATTGCTTTGTGTCTTTCTTGATAAGTTGATCACCGTTCTTTTGAATGATGGTTTTTTGAGCTAACACCGGTCTCCTATATTCACGATATGTCGATAAATCTAATAATTGATGGCCAGGAAATCACTGCTCAGGAGGGGATAACCGTCCTCACTGCCGCCAGGCGGGCTGGAATTCATATTCCTACCCTTTGCCGGGTTGGTGATAAAAACGCCGAGCAGCCTTGTAAATTATGTCTCGTAGAGATTGATGGAGATAAGACTCCCCTTCGTTCCTGCATGACGATAGTTAAAGAGGGAATGCGGGTGGTTACCACCTCTGATCAGCTGGTTGAACAGCGCAAGGAACGTTTAACCATTCTCGTCGCCACTCATTTCGGTGACTGTAAGGCACCCTGTAATCTCACCTGTCCGGGGCAGATAAATGTCCAGGGCTATATCGCTCATATTGCCAAAGGTCAGTACGAAGAGGCCATGCGTCTGATTATGGAGCGTAACCCCTTCCCCTTTTCCGTGGGCCGGGTTTGCCCGAGGTTCTGCGAGACCCGCTGCCGACGGATTCTGGTGGATGAGCCGGTATCCATCAACCACCTTAAACGCTTTGTGGCTGACTGGTGTATGGCCAATAAGATTGACCTTAAGTTGAGCCGGGAGCCGGCAACCGGTAAACGAATAGCCGTTATTGGCGGCGGCCCGGCTGGTCTTACCAATGCCTTTTATCTGGCCCGTAAGGGACATCAGGTTACGGTATTTGAGGCCATGCCCAAATTGGGCGGTATGCTGCGATACGGGATTCCGGATTATAAAATATCCCCCAAAATTCTGGATTATGAAACCTCTGCTATTTTGCGGCTGGGAATTTCGGTAAGATTTGAACAGCGTTGG
>UOEX01000210.1_pt1 | contig 17937 bp, 19 predicted proteins | sample 1989481 | NCBI WGS metagenome assembly UOEX01 (sample SAMEA4712198, study PRJEB27164) | hydrothermal vent metagenome | biome: marine basaltic hydrothermal vent biome; feature: marine hydrothermal vent; material: mineral | place: Pacific Ocean | collected 2011-06-14/2011-07-23 | depth 1691 m
ATCTAAATTTAAGCCGCACCCTGGTTAATGTGGTCTCCAAGAGCGGTTCCACTCTGGAGACCCTCACCAATGAAGAACTGGTACGGGCCTCTTTCAAGGCGGCTGGACTTGATCCGGGTCGTCACTTTATTGCCGTCACCGGCAAGGGCAGCCCCATGGATAATCCGGCCCGCTATCTACGTTCCTTTTATATGTTCGACTATATTGGCGGTCGTTACAGTGTTACCTCCATGGTGGGGGCGGTGATGCTGGGCTTTGCCCTGGGTTTTGAGCAGCTCTCGGAAATTTTAGCTGGAGCCCATGCGATTGATCAGGCGGCTGAGGAACCGGATATTCGGCGCAATATCCCCCTGCTCATGGCCTTACTTGGCATCTGGAATCATAATTTTCTGGGCTGTGATACCCTGGCGGTTCTGCCTTACAGCCAGGCCTTGATTCGTTTTACCGCTCATCTGCAGCAATGTGATATGGAGAGTAACGGTAAATCCATCGACCGCTGCGGTCAGTCCCTCGCCTGGCAGAGCGGCCCCGTAGTCTGGGGTGAGCCGGGTACCAACGGCCAGCACGCCTTTTATCAGCTTCTCCATCAGGGGACGACTATTGTGCCGGTGGAGTTTATCGGCTTCCGGCAGAGCCAGTATGGGAAGGATCTGGAAATTCAGGGTACTACCTCTCAAGAGAAGCTGCTGGCCAATCTCCTGGCTCAGTCATTAGCCATGGCTGCCGGCCGCGGTAACGCCAATCCCAACCGCCGTTTTGCCGGTAACCGTCCCAACTGCGTTCTTCTCGCTGACCGCTTGACCCCTTATACCATGGGGGCGCTGATGGCAGTTTATGAGACCAAAATTGTCATGCAGGGTTTTATGTGGAATATTAATTCCTTTGATCAGGAAGGGGTGCAGCTCGGCAAGGTTCTGGCCAATGAAATCATTGACCATCTCGCCGCCCGCCGCCGGGATAAGAATTATCAGGGGACGGATGACGATTTATCCTGGGCTCTTCTGCGGATGGTTGATAAACCTTAGGTAACCGTTCAGCTGCACCCCATTTTCGTCCGTTTTGTCCACCTCACGTACGGGGTGTACAGACTCGGTGGCCAAAACGAACGAACCTGGAGCACATCTGAACGGTTACAACTCACAGTTAAGGGCAATTTGTTGCTTTGGCTGAACGGTTACAACCTTAGTCCACCTTCTTAAGTTCACCCGGTGACTTTTTTTTGCCCAGCAGAGCGCCGATCCAGATGCCTGTTTCATAGAGCAGACCGAGAGGGACGGTGAGGAGGAGGGCGGAAAACATGTCGCCGACAGTCAGCATAATGGCCAGGCCCATCATGGCTATATAGGCATAGAGGCGGTGCTTGCGGAAATATCTGCTGTCCACCAGGCCGATTTTAGCGGCCGCGGCCATGAGAAACGGCACCTCAAAGGCCAGGCCAAAGGCCAGGGCGTTGCGGGCCACAAAGGTCAGGTAAAGCCCGAAACGGGGCATGGGCTTCAGATTCTGGCGGGCAAAGCTCATAAAGAAGGATAACATCTCCGGCAGGACAATAAAGTAGGAAAAGAGGACGCCGCAGGTAAAGAGGGCGCTGGCCAGGAAGACCACAAGGAAAATCTGCCTTTTCTCGCGGCGGCGGAGTCCGGGAGAAACAAACATCCAGGCCTCATATACTATTATCGGTGAGGCTGCGGCTATCCCCACCAGGATTGAGAGCTTGATATAGCTGAACAGGGCCTCGGTGAGGTTGGTGTAGACCAGGGTTGCCAGTTTGGGGTCGGCCTGGAAGAGGGGGGCCACCAGTTGGCGGGACAGGGGCTGGATAAAAAAATAGGCGGCACTGCTGAACAGAACGACACTGAGAAAGGAGACAATCAGCCGCGAGCGCAACTCCTTGAGGTGCTTGAGAAAATAATCATTGACCTCATTCATCAATCTTATCTGCTTTAACGGCCTTTATTACAGTTTCCTCATCATTATGGGGCTTGTTCTCTGCTGGTGGTTCCGGCGCTTCGGCTGCTGCGGGTGTTTCTATAGTTTCTTTAATTTCTTTAATCTCTGAATTGTCATCGACATGGGGGACATCCGGGTTTATAGCCGCCGGGCTTGCGTCAGCTGCTGATTCAGGTTTTTCGGTGGATAATGGCGCGGCGTTTCCCTCAAGCTCCGATTCATCCTTGACGCTGTCCTCTTCCTGAATATCCGTGGTCTCGTCTTGAACCCAATTATTCGGCCCGACCTTGTTCCTGTCGGGCGGTGTATGTTCGATCTGGCCAAGCTCACTGGGGTTCTTCTCCCAGGGCTTAAGATCATCATCCTCGTTCAGGCTGTCTTTCAGGGAGTTGGCGGCCCTTTTTAACTCCACTATCTGCCGGGCCAGGGTCTTGGCCAGGTCTGGGAGTTTGTCCGGCCCCACAACGATAAGGGCGACCACCATAATTAAAATTAATTCCGGTAAACCAATACCAAACATAATATTCCAGGGTAAAAGTTAAAAAAGTAACGTCCATACCCGGTCATCGAGGCATAACGAAACATGAAAGTCGTGGCAAGGCCAACACCCCTGGCAGGTGACTTTCATATAAACCTTGAAATTACGTCATTTGACTGTTCCTGTCAAGCGGCTTAACAATTTGACATTTAATCGGGCCTTGGCTATTATAGGCGCCGCAATCAGCTTGTTTATTCGCAGGGTGACAGGCTTGTATGCTGGAGCTATGGCGCTCCTGGTGGCAGGAAAACAAGCCGTGGGCCGTTCATGGCAGACGGTTATTAATTCTATAGAGGCAGGTATAATGGCAAATGTCGTGGTTGTTGGCACCCAGTGGGGTGATGAGGGCAAGGGTAAGATCGTTGATCTGTTAACCGGTTACGCTGATTACGTGGTGCGCTTTCAGGGTGGTAATAACGCTGGTCATACCCTGGTTGTGGATGGCAAAAAATTTGTTTTTCACCTGATTCCTTCCGGTATCCTCAATAAAGACAAAAAATGTTTCATCGGTAATGGCGTGGTGCTTGATCCCGTTGTTCTCCTCGATGAAATGGCGGGGCTGGGTACTCAAGATCTTACGGTTACCCCGGATCGCCTGTCCATAAGTGAGAATACCCATTTAATCATGCCCTATCATAAGCAGCTTGATTTAAGTAGTGAGGCTCATATGGAAGAGGGCAAAAAAATCGGCACCACCGGCCGGGGTATCGGCCCCTGCTATGGTGATAAAATATTACGCAAGGGGATTAAGGTTGGCGAATTACGCGATGAGGAGTTGTTCAAGGATAAATTGCGGGACAATATTCGCGAAAAGAATCTGATCCTTGGTGACGGCGGCCCCGGCCCCCTGTCCTTTGATGAAATATACGGCCAGTTCATGGGCTATGCCGAGAAGCTGATTCCCTTTATCACGAATGTCTCAGTGGAGCTTGATAAGGGTCGTCGGGCCGGTAAGAATATCCTTTTTGAAGGGGCGCAGGGAACGCAGCTTGATATTGATCATGGTACCTATCCCTTTGTGACCTCCTCTAATACGGTCTCCGGCGGCGCCTGTATCGGTTCCGGTATCGGCCCGGTATATATTGACGCGGTAGTCGGTATTCTCAAGGCCTATACCACCCGGGTAGGCGAGGGGCCATTCCCCACCGAACTCTTTGATGATACCGGCGAGGCGATTCAGAAGAAGGGCGGTGAATTTGGGGCCACCACGGGCCGCAAGCGGCGCTGCGGCTGGTTGGACGGGGTTGTGGCGCGAGACGCGGTGCGCCTGAACGGGATTACCGGCCTGGCCCTTACCAAGTTAGATGTTTTAAGCGGTCAGGAAAAATTAAAAATTGCCACCTCTTACCGTGATGGTGACGAGGAGTTGTTTGCCATGCCGGGAAATATCCGCCAGACCTCTCGTCTGCAGCCGGTGTATGAGGAGGTTCCAGGGTGGGTGGAAGAGATTGACCAGGTGGTAAGTGCGGATGATTTACCAGCCAAGGCCCGTGATTATATAAAACGGATTGAGGAGATTACCGAAACCCCGGCCAATATTATCTCCATCGGCCCCGGCCGTGAGCAGACTATCATGCTTAAAAACCCCTTTGAGGTAAACGATTAATAAACCACACTCCTTGCGGTAAGCGCTCCATGAACACCACCCTGCACACGTTTCCGCCCCTTCATCTTTTTACGTAGCGGGCTCCGGCCATGACATCCGCCATGTCAACGGCACTCTGGGCCAGCATATTGACCACCACCGGCGCTCCCTTGGAGCGGCGGATGGCGGGGGGCTGCAGGGCGGTTAACAGGGAGTGCAGGATGTCGGTTCTGGGGTAGTCCATGGGCTGCTCCATGGCCTGTTCTATGTGCCATATGGTCTTGCCGGTACGGGTGTTTAAGAGACGTACCGAGATATCTAAACGTGAGCCGCCCAATTCAGTTCCCTCCAGGGCGTAGTTTATCCGGCCCGCCATGATTAAATCTACCTTCTCCCGCCTGCCGGCCCGCAGGGCTTCATCGGCGTTTCCGTAATGTTCAGGCAATAATTTGACTCGGTGAAAGGTCTCCCGGCCCAGCAGAATATCCTGAAAGATACTGGCGGCGGCCTCCCCAAGGCGCGGGTTAATGCCGCTGGCCAGGTCGAAGGGCGGAATACCCACTGATGACATGGCATAGGCCTGGGGGTCAAGGGGATGAATATAGACCACTGGCGCCCCTTTCTGAACCGCGACCTGTGCCGAAGACTGGCGCTGGCTGATGGTGGAGCAGGAGGCCGTCATCCCGGCTAACAAAAAAGACAAAAAAAGTATAAAAAATCTGCGCATATGGCTCCTTGTTAAATAGTTACTAAAAATGGTAACCGTTCAGCAGAGGCAACAAATTACCCTCAACTCGTAAACTGTAACTGTTCAGATGTGCCCCAGGTTCGTTCGTTTCGGCCTCCGAAGCGTACCCGTTGTACGTGAGGGGGGCGAAACGGACGAAGATGGGGTGCAGGTGAACGGTTACTAAAAATGTTCATCACCCGAAACACTGTCCATCACCGGGCTGCCGCCGTCGGCCAGCAGATAATTAATATTTAAGCTGCGATTTAACTCCATCCCCGCCACTGATAATACCTCCTGGGTGCCGGCTGCCAGCAATTTTATATTGATGATGATGGACTTCGGGGTCAGGGAATAGGTTCCGGCCACAATGGCATCCGCCTTCTGCTCTTTTCCCAGTTTTCTGCTCTCCCGGCTTAATATCAGTTCACCAGTTTTGTCCTTGACCATAATCGCTCCGGCCTTGCGAAGTTCTATGACATGAAAGCCATATTTGAACAGGCGGGTGGCGAGGGACTCGCTCAGAGCCCGGCCGAATTTTGAGGTTTGGTCGAGATTGTTAAGATTGACAATGGTGGTGAAGATAAGGGTTTCGTTGGTGTTAAGAGAGCGGCGGCGGTTGTTTATTAATTGCCGGGCCAGATTGTCGCCGATACCGAAGAAATCAGGGCTGGCGGCCGAGAGGGTTCGGGGGGCGTGGGTCTGGCCGCAGGCGGTAAGCAGCAGGGAAATGAGCAGGACGGCGGTCATTGCCGGAGCCGGAGTTTTAAATATCTTCTTCATTATATCCTCTGTTTTTATGGCTCGAATTTTTTGATGCGTACCGCCACCGGCGCTTTGGGAGGGCTGGATTCATCGGCCAGCATTTGTCTCGTCACCGGGTCAAGCTCAAAGGCCAGGCTGGCATGGGACAGTACCATTCCGTCTCGATTACGGAGCAGGCGGGCGTTTAACATAATCTGGCCATGGGCGTAGGTGTAGGTGCCAACGATCATGGCCTGGGCGTTGTGGATATAGCTTAATTCATTCATATCCCTGGACAGTGCGTAGACGCCGTATTGCTGTCTTATCATCAGTCCGGCGCTTTTGCGGACATCAATGACCTCTATACCGGCCTTCTGCAGGTCGCCGATTAGCTCCTCACAGATATAGCGGCCCAGATCCGAGGTTTTGTAAAGACTGTTCAGGTTGACAAAGGTGTTAACGGTGATGACATATTCATCGGCGATACTCTCCCCGGCGTTGGCGGTAAGCTGGCGGGCCAGGTCGGCGACGCGTTTTTGTAAGGCCTTGGATTCAGCCGCCCTGGGCCGGGGCTTTGGTTTTACCGTTGGCTGCCAGGTGAAGAAAGACAGGTAATCCCATATATTTCTGACGGGTGGCGGCGGGGAGCGGCGCTCCGTGCGGTATACATAGTCAGAGGGTAAAGGCTGGGAATAATCAAGGGCGTAAGCGTTGTTGGAGGTCTCCTGGTTCACGGCGGCCCGCGCTGGAATACTGAGCATGAAGCACAGAAGGGCGGCGGCCATTGTCTTAAATAAAGTCGTCATTATTTTTTATTCCCTTGAGGTTTTATCGTCTGGACGATCAGGGTGTGAGGCGGTGGGTTGTTGGAGGCTGGATAAACCACGGCCTGGTAACGATTAATTCCGCTTTGGGGCCAAAAGGCGCGTAGTCCGCTGCCGCCTCCCGATACAGATGCGCCGCCGGCGGCGCAGGCCGTGATAATGAATGGCAGCAGGGCGTAAAACAATATCTTCCGCAAGGAAATACCTCCAGGGTATGGCTCTTCGTCATTAAATTGACATGGTGAACGGGTCTGGAAAATATTACCGTCCGGCAGTCCGCGGATATTTGCGGAGAGCTGCGGCATAAAGGCCTTTGCCTGAGCGGCAGGGCGGAATATTTTTCCGTTTTTTTGTTAGTTGAACAGGGAGTTCTCCTAAAAAGTCCTTTAAATCCGGCAAATTTGACTTTTTACGAGTTTTTCAACCCTGTCATTATTATTATGAATAGTAACGCTGTGTTTTGATGCATGTTCAGTGCCAATTGTTATATAGTAAGCCGTTAAAAAATCAGTATGAAGTGCCGCTAACAAAATTTTGTTGCCAAAGACGGTAAAAAGATTATATTGATTAAGTTTTGCTACTGAATATGATTATGTAATAAGAGAAAGGAGCTTTGGGCCTATGGCAAGGATTACAGTTGAGGACTGCCTGAAAGTAATTGGCAGTGAAAACCGTTTTGCCCTTATACATCTGGCAATAGCCAGATTGAAGCAGCATCGACAGGGTATGCCGTTCTTGGTGGAAGGCAAGAACAAAGAGGTGGTGATGACCCTGCGTGAGATTGCCGCCGGGAAGGTAACGCCGGAGAATCTTAAAAGTCTTGTGGAGACGGTTCGGGCTGAAGAAGAGGCAGCCAGGGCGGCGGCCGCTAAGAGCGGGACGGATGATGAACCGGTAGAGGGTGCCTCTGCGGTAACTGAGCCCGCGGCAGAGAAGGTAGTATCTCCATCAGGAAGTGACGCGTAAGTAAATATGGATTATTACGAAATTTTGGGTGTGTCGTCGACTGCCTCCGCGATCGAAATTAAAAAGGCCTATCGCAAAAAGGCCATGAAATATCATCCTGACCGCAATAAGGGCAACAAGGAGGCCGAGGAAAAATTTAAGAGCGCCGCGGCGGCTTACGAGGTGTTGAGTGATTTGGCAAAGCGCCAGATTTATGACCAATATGGCGAGGAGGGTCTGAGAGATACCGGTTATGGCGGCCCTGGTAACGCCGAGGATATTTTTTCTAATTTCGGTGATATTTTTGAGGATCTCTTCGGCTTTGGCGGCAGCAGGGGCAGCCGGCAGCAGCGTAATGGCCCGGAGCCTGGCACCGATCTTCGTTATGACCTGCGGATTTCCTTTATGGAGGCCGTACACGGAGTCGACAAGGAGATAGATATAACCCGCCCGGATACATGCTGGACATGCGAGGGCACCGGACTACGGCCCGGTTATCAGAGTCAGACCTGCTCGGTCTGTCAGGGACGGGGCCAGGTTATGCGTTCTCAGGGCTTTTTCCGGATTAATTCCACCTGCCCGCAATGTAAGGGGAGCGGTGAGGTGATTACTGATCCCTGCCAGGACTGCGGCGGTAACGGGCTGATTAATAAAAAGGAAAAGGTCTCTTTAAAAATTCCGGCCGGGGTTGATACCGGAGCCCGAATGCGTCTGCTGGGCAAGGGCCAGGGCGGGCGCCGTGGAGGCCAGCCCGGCAATCTCTACGTGATTATTCATGTAGAAGAGCATGACTTTTTTCAGCGTGAGGGGAGTAATATTTATTGTTCCCTGCCGGTGTCAATGGTGCAGGCGGCCCTGGGGGCCAAAATTGATGTACCCACCATTCACGGCACCAAGGCTGTTTCCATTGAAAAGGGAGCGCAGAACGGGCAGACCATAACCCTGCCGGCGGAAGGTGTTCCCAGTCTGCGCGGCAGCGGCCGGGGTGATATGTATATTACCCTGCAGGTTATGACTCCGGTTAATCTCTCCGCGGAACAGAAAAAATTGTTGGAGAAGTTTGCCGAATTAGGCGGTGAGAAAAACCGCCATCCCGAGGAAGAGGGCTTCTTCAAAAGACTGCTTAATAATTTTCAGTAGCTGATATGACTTATGACTACCTCCCTTAATCATTTTGATGCCGCCGGTAACGCCTGGATGGTCGATGTCTCCGCTAAAGATGAAACTGTCCGGGAGGCCGTGGCCCAGGGGGCTGTCATCATGACGAGAGAGGGCTACGATCTGGTGCGGGCCGGGAATATGGCCAAGGGGGATGTGCTGGGGGTAGCGCGGCTGGCCGGGATCATGGCGGCCAAGAAGGTGGATCAATTAATTCCCCTGGCCCATCCTCTTAATATTACCAGGGCCGAAATAGATTTTGACTTTAACGATGCTGAGCTGGCCATTATCGTCCGGGCCAGAGTCAGCATTGTTGGTAAGACCGGGGTGGAGATGGAGGCCCTCACGGCGGTGTCGGTGGCCGCCCTTACCATCTATGATATGAGTAAGGCCGTGGACAAGGGGATGGTTATTCAGGATATTAAACTGCTTAAAAAAACCGGTGGTAAAAGTGGTACCTATATCCGGTAATTTTTATATGAAAGGTAATTTCTAAAGAGAAAGAGATTTTTGTAATTTGTAAACGGAGAAATGGCGTTTGACGCCATTGTTTAACTTGAGGGATTTAACATGGATAAAAAGCAACTGAAATATTTTCGTAAAAAGCTGGGGATGATGCATGAGGATCTCTTGTCTGAAGCCGATAAGACCCTGGCTGAGATGACGGGCCAGAATGATAAATATCCTGATCCGACCGATAGAGCCTCGGCCGAGTCTGACCGCAGTTTTGAACTGCGGATTAGAGATCGGGAACGGAAATTATTGACTAAGATAAAATCTGCCATTGAGCGGATTGATAATGATGTCTATGGGATATGTGATAAATGTGGCGACGATATATCCCTTGAGCGTCTTGAGGCCCGTCCGGTGACAACCTTGTGTATTGACTGCAAGACAGAGCAGGAAAATTTTGAAAAGGTTCATGCCGGTTAAAGGCGGATTATCTAAGGATAAATAAATGCCGGAACTTCGAAAAGACCCAATCCTTGGCCGTTGGATAATTATTGCCAAAGAGAGAGGTAAACGTCCCACCGATTTTATTGTTGACCGGGGTGATGTCAAAGGCGGTTTCTGCCCCTTATGCTCCGGCAATGAGAAAACCACCCCGTCGGAGGTCTTGAGTTACAGCACGCAGGAGCGGCAGGCAAACGCCCCCGGCTGGGATCTGCGGGTGGTGCCGAATAAATATCCCGCCCTGGTTATCGAGGGTAATCTCGATAAGATGGGCGAGGGACTCTATGACAAGATGAACGGGATTGGCGCCCATGAGGTTATCATTGAGACCCCCCGCCACGATGAGGTCTTTGCCTATCTGCCCCAGAACCGCTTGCTGAATGTCCTGCATGCCTATCGTGACCGGCTCATTGATCTGGCCCATGACCCACGTTTTCGTTACGTCATGGTTTTTAAAAATCATGGTAAGGCGGCCGGGGCCTCCCTGGAACACTCTCACTCGCAGCTTATCGCCCTGCCCATCCTGCCGCGCATGATTGTCTCGGAGCTTCAAGGCAGCAAGACCTATTACAAATACAAGGAACGCTGTATATTCTGTGACATAATTTATCAGGAATTGAATGAGAAAAGCAGGATAGTCTGTGAAAATGAGGAATTTCTGGTTATCACCCCCTTTGCTCCCCGTTCACCCTTTGAGATGTGGGTGCTGCCGAAACGGCATTCTTCCGCCTATATATCCATGGATGAAAACCAGTTTACGCTCTTGGGGGATATATTTTCCGAATGCCTGCGGCGTTTAGATAAATGTATTGCCAACGCCCCCTATAATTTTGTCCTGCACACCTCACCTTTGAGGTCTCAGCCCATGGAATATTTCCATTGGCATTTTGAGATTGTCCCCAAGCTCACCCAGATTGCCGGCTTTGAATGGGGCTCAGGCTTTTATATTAATCCCACCCCGCCGGAAGATGCCGCTAAATATCTAAGGGAGGCCGAGTTATGAAGAATATTTTGCTTGTTGATGATGAGGAGTCTATTCATCTTCTTTACAGCGATGAACTTGAAGAGGACGGCTATAAGGTTTATTCGGCGTATTCAGGTGAAGAGGCCCTGGAAAAACTTAGAGAAATAAGCGCTGATCTGGTTATTCTTGATATCAATATGCCCGGCATGAACGGCTTGGAGACCCTGCGTCAGATTAAGGAATTAAATCCCGCCCTGCCGGTTATTCTCTGCTCCGCCTATGAGGAGTTCAAACAGGATATCTCCTCCTGGGCCTCTGATGAATATCTGGTTAAATCTGCAAATCTTGACAACTTAAAGGCCGCGGTGAAAAGGCATCTTGGCTGAGATGAAAGATATTCAGAACCTGCCTGATTTTCGTAAGATTAATATCAAGAAGGTCGGGGTGAAACATATTTCCTACCCCATTACGGTTCTGGATAAGGAAAATACCACCCAGAAGACCGTGGCCACGGTCAATATGTACGTTAATTTACCCCATCACTTCAAGGGTACCCATATGAGCCGGTTTGTGGAGATTTTAAACCGGGTGCATGGCGCCATCAATTTAAAGAATTTTCATACCATTTTGAGCGGCATGAAGGATAAGCTGCAGGCCCAGGCCGCTCATATCGAGATCGAATTCCCCTATTTCCTGAAAAAGAATCAGGACGGCCAGGCGGCGGTAGTGGAGTATGTCTGCCGTATGCATGGTTCTCTGCAAGACACTGATGACCTTATTATGGAACTGCGGGTACCCATTGCCGCGCCCAGTCCGGCTCCGGCGGCGGCCGGGCTGCCGAAATCCCTTGGTAACTGGGGGGTGGCTACTGTCCAATTCCGTTTTCGGCGTTTTGTCTGGATCGAGGACTTAATTCACTTGATTGAGTCGGTTACCTGCCATAATCTAAGCTGGCCGGAGCAGGCCGGGGGGCAGGAATTGAGCGTTGAGGGGCTGACCAGAAATCTGGGCCGGAAATTGCGGGATCATCAGGATATTCGTGGCTTTAAGGTGAATATTAAGAATTACGCTCCTGGCGGTAATACCTTCGCGGAACTGGAAGCTGGTTTCGCGCGGCCGCACACCTCCATATAAACAATATAACTAATTATGAATAATCAATTTATCTTTGAAATTGGCAGTGAAGAGATTCCGGCCGGCTATCTCCTGCCGGCCTTACGCAGTCTACAGGAAAATTTTGCCGCCGCTCTCCTGGAGATGGAACTTAAGCATGGTGAAATTAAGGGAGCGGTTACTCCCCGTCGTTTGACTATAAGTGTTGATGATCTGGCCTCCCGGCAGCCGGACAAAACAGAAGAAATTACCGGGCCGCCGAAAAAGGCTGCTTTTGATGCCGAGGGTCAGCCCACCAAGGCGGCGCTGGGTTTTGTTAAATCACGCGGGGCCTCCCTGGCTGATATTCAGATTGTTAATACCGCCAGGGGTGAATATCTGATGATTCGTCAGGAACGCCGGGGCCGGGCGACAAGGGAATTACTCAGCAGTCTGCTGCCCGAACTTATAAAATCAATCTCCTTCCCCAAGTCAATGCGCTGGGGGGCAAGCCGCATTAGCTTTGCCCGGCCCATTCAATGGCTTATGGCCCTCTATGACGGCGAGGTGGTGCCCTGTACGGTGGAGGGTGCCGGTGCAACCGGGTCTCTGACTTACGGCCATCGTTTTATGGCGCCGCAGGCCATTGAGGTCAAAAATTATGACCAGTATATAGCGGCCCTCAGGGAACATCACGTCCTGGCCGATCCTGAAGAACGTAAGGCCGCGGTTTTAGCGGAAATCACCAGGGCCGCTGAAGGTTCGGGCGGGACGATATTAACCGATGCCGAGTTAATGGAGACGGTGGCCAATCTCGTGGAGTCACCCCATGCCATCCGCGGCACCTTTGATAAAAAATTTCTCGAACTTCCCAAGGATGCCCTCATTACCTCCATGCGTGAGCATCAGAAATATTTTGCCATTGTTGATGACAGCGGCCGGCTGCTGGCTGATTTTGTCGCCGTCAATAATACTAAAGTAAAGGATGATGTTGTGGGAGCGGAGGGCCATCAGCGGGTTCTCAGAGCCCGTCTCGAGGACGGTCTTTTCTTTTTCCGGGAGGATCAGCGCCGTAAACTTGAGGAGCGGGTGGCTGATCTCGACGGGATCATATTTCAGGCCCAACTGGGTACCATGCGGGAGAAGACTATCCGCGTCCAGGCCCTGGCCGAGAAGATAGCCGCTATTATAGCCCCGGAACTTACCCGGACCGTCTCCCGGGCCGCCTATCTATCCAAGGCCGATCTTATCACCGAGATGGTTAATGAATTCCCGACCCTGCAAGGACTCATGGGGCGGGATTACGCCCTGTTAGACGGGGAATCGGCTGAGACGGCCCAGGCCATTGCCGAGCATTATATGCCGGTACGGGCCGACAGCCCTCTGCCTGGCAGTCTGGCCGGGGCCGTGGTCAGCATGGCCGACCGTCTGGATACCCTGGCCGGCTGCTTTGGAATCGGTCAGCGGCCTTCAGGGACCACCGACCCCTTTGGCCTTCGGCGTCAGGCCCTGGGGCTTATTCATATTATCCTGCAGCGTAATCTGTCCCTGCCCCTCATCGACTGCCTGAATGAGGCCCTGCGGCTCTACGGTGATAAATTAACGGTTGAACCAGCTGAGGCCCAGGCTCAGGCCCTTGATTTTATCAAGGGCCGTTTTGTGAATGATCAGAACCGTCAGGGCCGGGCGGCGGAGGCTGTTCTGGCCGCGGTTTCAGTATCGTTTGCGGATATTGTTGACTGTCAGTGTCGTCTGGAGGCGCTCATTGCCATCAGCCGCGAGGACAGCTTCGCGCTCCTGGCCGGTTCCTTTAAGCGGGTCATGAATATTATTAAGGGGCATGAGGCGGCAGAGGTAAATCCTGAACTCTTTGAGACGGCGGCGGAGGAGAATTTATATCATCGTCTGCAAGAGGTAAGCGCCCTGGCTTTGCCTCTTTTGCGGGAGCAAAAATACACTGAGGCCATGAATGTTATTCTCAAGATGAAGGAACCGGTGGACGTGTTTTTTGATAAAGTCATGGTGATGACCGATGATCCCGCTGTCCGTAATAACCGTCTCCACCTGCTGACGGCCATTGCCGAACTTTTTTTGCGGGTGGGTGATTTTTCAAAGATGACCGCGGCGGTCGATAAATCTTAAGACCTGCTCCCGCTCTCCCTGAACCGGGCGGCTAAAGGTCTACCATAATATTTACGGCGGAGGAATGTTATGTCTGATAACAGTTCCAAATTACTCCTCATCGGTTCCAAAGTCAGGATTGTCAATTTACCCATCAAGGAGGTCAGCCTTCTGGCCGAGGGCAGTCTGCCTGCCTATGGCTATAATCCTGGCGATTTTATTGAACTTCTGGCTGGGCCGGTGAAGGTCGAGAAGGGCCGCCTTGAGCAGTGCCGGGCCTGGTTATCCGGTTATATAGCCTCCCTTGAAAAAAGCCCGGTGATTAATGCCGTCAGCTACGGGGAGCCGAAGGAAATTTATCAGATATTCCGTCAGCGGGCCGCTGACAAGGACACGGGGCATGGCTGGTTCATGTTCCAGCAAATCCTGCCCTCCGAGGGGCGCATTCCAGAATGTAATCAGCTTGAACTCGCAAAGCATGAGGCGGTTCTGAGTGGTAATGCCGGGATTGTCGTCATTGATGATTCCGGCCGTCCACCATGCCTGGCCGCTGAGCTTTTAACCCGTAATGATAAGCCCTGGGTCATAGCCATGGGGATCAGCGCCGCTCATTGGCAGGATTGGGCGCTGCGATTCAAGACGGATTTTCATCTCCTGTGCCGTCTCGCTGATCTTGAGACTACCAGGATGGAAATGGATTCCTCGGTGAACTGGGAATCTATTGTGGCTATGGCCATCAAGGCCTTAAAATCTCCTGAAGTCGGACTGTGGGACTCTGCGACCGACCGTTTTTGCTGCCATATTATAGTGGAGATGTATCCCCACGGTATTCTTTATCTGGGCCCGAACGGCTATTATTTCCGCCATCGGCCGGGCAGTCTGCCCGAAAAAAGCTCCCCCCGCTACAAGGGCTCTACTCCCTGTTACGATACCTTGCTCACCTCCATGCTGGTCAGGGATTGTCTGGAGTCCAACAGCCCGCCTTTCTGCCGTAATTATTTCTACGATTTTTCATGTCGAGTACTGGCTAACTGGCATCTTCTCTATGAGCAGGGATATTCCTTTGCCAACGGTCTCCATCTGCCCCGCCTGGATTTTTCGGCTTCGTTTCAAAATGGCCGGCCATGTTCTAATGCCGATCTGCTGACTGACCCTTATTTTATTGAACTGGATCATAAGGGGCTGGATTTTGACGGGAATCTCGAGAAGGTTGCCTGTCAGGCCTGGGATGCCGATAAAAAGAAGGCCTTGCGGGTTCTTTTCCCCTTTAAATCCGCCTATGCCGTTGAACTGGCGGGACAGCCGCAGGCGCCGTCCCAGGCCTTGACGGTAATTTGTGAGGTCTTACATCATCTGAAGGAAGAGGTGAGCTGGAAACGAGGCTTTGAGCGCCTGCGGCTCTATCACGTCGGCAATCTGCGTACCACTGATCCGGTGGAGATTGAACCGGTGGTAACTCTGCAGCATGTTATGTCCTCCTACGCCATGCGTCAGAGGGTACAGCGGCCTCTGTGCGTTGGAGTATTCGGCCCTCCAGGTTCCGGTAAGTCTTTTTCGGTGAAGGAGGTCGCGCGGGTAATTGCCGGTAAATTTGCCAGCGACCCCTTTGAATTTTTTGAATTTAATCTCACCCAGTTCGGCGGCCCTGATGAGATCAATTCCGCTATTGAGCCGGTGCGGGCCACGGTGGCCAAAGGTAAGATACCCATCGTCTTCTGGGACGAATTCGACTGCCGCTATGATAACCACGAATTTGGTTATTTACGTTATTTCCTCCCCGCCATGCAGGATGGCGTTACCTATGTCAATGGTACCCCTTATAATATTGGCCGGGCTATTTTTGTCTTTGCCGGGGGAGTAAAAGCCAGTTGGGAGGATATGGAACGGCTGTTGACAGATGATGATCCCAAGGCCCTGCAGTTTACCAAGACCCTGAAGATTCCCGACTTTATGAGCCGCCTGCGGGTCGTTCTTGATATTGAAGGCATTAATATGGGTGAGCATCTTTTTTCGGATTCCGCCAGCCCCCTGGAGCTTGAGGAATTGAGGCGGATTCTCATGAAACGGGCCTTTATTATTGCCCACCAGATGGACACCCACTGGAAGCAGGCGGCCCGTAAGACATCCGGCCTTCTGCTTCGCTTGTTACTGGCCAGATATAAATTTGGGGCTCGATCCATCGAGGCGGTAATTGAGTCCAGCGGGGCGGTGGATCGTCTGGTCTACGGCCTGCCTGAATTAATCGCTCCGGCTGCCGCCCGTATTCACGCGACCTGGCGGGTTGAGCTGGAACGTAAGGTTGATGCTATCCGCAAGGGACTTGGTGTCAGAGCTGTCTGGTAGGAACTTGGGCTGAGTTCGGATTTTCTTACAGGTCAAATCTTATTTGTTGACGGTGGTCGTCCGCGACTTAATCTTGGCGCCGAGCGAATATTCTCTTATTTTTATCTTTCTCTCTTTTATCTGTTTTATCAAGTAGTTATCATGTAGACATCTACATTTGTCGCCCCCCGTGCTGCCCGCTTTGGGGTGATGTCCTCTGTTTAAAATTTCCCATCGTCCGTAGAGTATTGACAAAGGCCGGGAGCGCTGTCCGCAATGTTCGCGGGAGTCCCGAAACAGTCAATTCAGCTTAAAGGAGGTAAGAATGGATAAAATTGTCAATAAAAGATTTTTGGCGGTAATCGGCGGCTTCGCCCTGCTGGCGGCGGTGCCGGTGGTGTCGGCTCAGGCCAGGGGGATACCCCAGGTTATAAACATTAATACTCAGGCTGATATGGCCTCGATCAAGGGGCTGCCCAAGGACAGAAAACATGTCAATTCATTCAGCCACGCCCGGCATGCCAAGGACTATCTTAAGGGTAAAGAGAAATATTCTACTTATCCCTATAGTGATGCCTTTACCTGCAGCGCCTGTCATCCGGGGGCCAAAAGCGAGAAGGCGCTCCTGGCGGCTGATCCCGCCGCCACCCTGAGCGCGTCTCTCGATAAGGTCGGCGGCCCGAGGAAATTAATGAAATATTTCCATAATATCTGCCGCCAATGTCACAAAAAGGTCAAAAAGGCGGGCATCGTCAGCGGCCCCACTAATTGTAATGGTTGTCACGGCCGTAAATAGTTACGAAAAATAAAAAGGAGGATATCATGAGAGAACTTAAGAAACGGACAGGTGTTATCGTTACGGCAATTTTTCTGGCCGCGGCCTTGACCGCTGGTGTCGCCGTCGCTAAAACCCTGAAATGCACCGTTGAAACGGTTAAAAGCGGGGTGGTTACCATTAATTGCGGTGATAAGGCGGATCAACTCAAACCCGGTGATAAAATAAAGGTTCGTCCTGTTGTCAAAAGACGGGCGGTGGAAGGCTGTTAAACAATCTCTCCATTCAGGGCTCCTGCCTTTTCAAAGTCAGGGGCCCTGAATTTAATTTTCCAGGCCCGATAGACGCCCCCGGCCCTTCCCACCCCCATTCTTCTTTCGCCTCGTTATTAATCCTTGTTCTGTAGCTTTTCTGGCACGATTTTTGGCCATTTTTTTTCTCTCCCCAAGTGATTTTTGTCTTTACATTTACAACATATTGTGCGATTTTGTTCTTCACTATACAACATAGTGCGTATACCGTCCTGGGCGGCCCAAACGTTAAAAAATTTCTTAAATGCCTTTTCTAAGTCTCATTCCGTGTTTCTGTCCCGTATTTGAGAAGAATAAGATTGTCGTACAAACATTACTAATCTGGAGAAATCTATGGCCAAAAAAATGAATATTAATCACTCTTTGCCGGCTGGGGCCAGAAAACCAGCCCTTACCCCTAACGCCTTAACCGTACTCAATAAACGTTATCTGGTTAAGGACAATCATAGCGAAGTAATTGAAACTCCTCAGGATATGTTCTGGCGGGTGGCGAGAACCGTGGCCGCCGGGGAGGTGAACTATAAACTCAGCGCCCCGGTTGATGAGTTGGCCTTTAAGTTCTATGAGATGATGGCCGCCTTTGATTTTCTGCCCAATTCTCCAACCTTGATGAATGCCGGCCGGGAACTGGGGCAGTTATCAGCCTGTTTTGTCCTGCCGGTGGAGGACTCCATGGAGAGCATTTTTGAGGCGGTGAAGCAGACAGCCCTGATCCATAAAAGCGGCGGCGGTACCGGTTTTTCTTTTTCCCGTATCCGGCCCCATAACGACCTGGTACATTCCACCAAGGGGGTCTCCAGCGGCCCGCTTTCCTTTATGTCGGTCTTTGATTGCGCCACCGAGACCATCAAACAGGGCGGTACCCGGCGGGGAGCCAATATGGCTATTCTGCGGGTGGATCATCCGGATATCATGGATTTTATTAAG
>UOEX01000176.1_pt1 | contig 14280 bp, 15 predicted proteins | sample 1989481 | NCBI WGS metagenome assembly UOEX01 (sample SAMEA4712198, study PRJEB27164) | hydrothermal vent metagenome | biome: marine basaltic hydrothermal vent biome; feature: marine hydrothermal vent; material: mineral | place: Pacific Ocean | collected 2011-06-14/2011-07-23 | depth 1691 m
CTACCAGGCTGCGCTACATCCCGACCCTGATTTAATTCATGCCATACTTTTTTTAATATCAATCAGCTCTGCTTTAATATTAACTAATAACTGCCGCCAGTCATTGCGGCCTATACTATGTGATTTTGTGCCTTTTGCCAAGGCCTTTTTTGCGCCGTTTAAGGTTAATCCGTCATCCTGAATCATTTTTTTGATTAGCAGGATATTCTCTATGTCAGTTCGTCGATACAGCCGCTGTTTGGAATTGGCTCTCTGGGGTTTTAAAAGCTTGAATTCTGCTTCCCAGTGCCGCAGGGTATGTGATTTAATACCGGTTAAACGACATACCTCACCAATCTTAAAATAGGTTTTGTCAGGTATTGATGTGCCGCCCTGGATAGATTTCACCCCGTAAATTCCGCTTTGTTTTTTTTATGATCTCTTCAGGAAAAGAATAAAAAGATCATTGATCAGCGGGAAACGTCTTTATCAGTCTCTCCCGTCCTCATTAACAGTATCGCGCAAGGTCTTACTGAGTTTGAAAGATACCATATTACGGGCTGCAATTTCAAGACTTTCTCCTGTCTGGGGATTGCGACCTCGGCGGGGGGCCTTGGTTCTGACCTTGAAGGCCCCGAAATTGACCAGTTTGACATTATCGCCCTTGAGCAGACTTTCTTTGATAACGGTAAAGAAGTGATCAACTATGTCGCTGGCGTCATTTTGAGGGAAACCAAGGCGGTTATTAATAGCCTTGGTCAAGGTCTGTCTGGTAATATTTTCTTTGCTCATTCTTAAGCCTCCCGCAACTTGCCGTGGAATTTATCAACCAGCAAGGCTATAATCTTGTTTTGAATCTTGGCTACCGCCTTGTCCTTTAAGGTGTTTTTGTCAGAATGATAGGTGAGTGACAGAGCTACACTCTTTTTCCCTTCTTTTATTGGATTTCCCTGGTAAATGTCAAATATTTCAACTTGTTGTAAATGCTTAAAACCTTCGTTGTTAATGGCGTCGGCCAGCTCTCCTGCTCCGATTCCATTATCAATTATTATAGCCAGATCGCGTTTAACTGCTGGGAAACGGGACAGGGGTTTAAAATTTATGCCGGCAATTTGGGCGGCCCCTGCGTTATCAAGGTTAAGATCTAAGAAATATACCTCCTCTTTAATGCCAAAGGCCTTGAGAACCGTGGGGGATAATTTACCAAGTTCACCAAGGTATTTGCCGGCTGACTCGATGGTAAGAAACAGTCCTGGGGCGCTGTAAGGGGCCTCGGAGTCCATAGTAAAATGGGCTTCGAGGCGAATTTCATTTAATAAATTCTCAATAATTCCCTTGGCATCATAGATATCAAAGAGAGGGGTGCCAAAATGTACCGGCGGCCCATCGAGTTGTCGACGACCACTGAAGACGGCGCAGAGATGCTGTTCCTCAAGGGGTTGTTGCTGACCGTCTACGGGCAGAAAAACCTTGCCAATCTCAAAAAGTTTCAAGTCATTGTTCTGGTGATTTATGTTATGACGGGCATTCTCAAGCAGGCCGGGCAGGAGGGTGGTACGCATGACACTTTGTTCCTCGGAGAGAGGATTCATGATCTTTATTGTCCGCCGTCTATGGTCATTCTCCTCAAGAGTCAGTTTGTCAAAATCGGCGGGGTCGGTAAAGCTGTAATTAATGGCCTCGGAACAACCAAGGCCGGTCATTATACGACTAATCTGGCGGCGGAGCAGACGGTCTTCGGCCTGGGAAGAAAAGGTCATTGGTACGGTGGGCAGGGTGGTGGGGATTTCGTTATAGCCTTTTAAACGGGCAATCTCCTCCACCAGGTCTATTTCTCGTTCCAGATCAACCCTGAAACTGGGCGGAGTAACCAGCAGGGTATCTTCATCTACCTTGGTGCTGGTGACTTCAATGGCGTTCAGCATGGTGCTGATTTCCTCTAAGGTAAAATCAGCACCGAGCAGGTTGGAGGTGCGCTGTACCCTGAAATTTATTGGCTTAATCTCCGGCATAGTACCCTGGCAGTCAACCATGGAACCGGCGGGCGCAGCTCCGCCATAACGTACCATCAGGGAAATTGCCCGGTTCAGGGCCTTAATGGTACCCTGGGGGTCAATGCCGCGCTCAAAGCGGTATGAGGCATCGGTGGAGAGCTTTAAACGGCGAGCTGTACGCCGGATGGATACCGGATTGAAATAGGCGCTTTCCAACAAAATTTCGCAACTGGAATTGTCAACCTCACTGCCACCGCCGCCCATGACTCCCGCCACCGCGGCAGGCTTATTTTCATCGCAGATAACCAGCATGTCAGGTTCGAGAAGACGTTCAACCTCATCAAGGGTGGTGATTTTTTCACCATTCAGGGCCCGGCGGACAATAATTCTGCCGCCGCTGAGTTTGTTAAAGTCAAAGGCGTGCAGGGGCTGGCCGTACTCCAGCATGACAAAATTGGTTATATCAACAATATTATTAATGGGGCGTAAACCCACCGCGGTAAGCAGGCGCTGGAGCCAGGCCGGGGAGGGGCCAATCTTGACCCCCCGCAGGAGTTGAGCGGCGTAACGGGGGCAGAGGATGCTGTCTAACACCTCAACGGAAAATGAGGCGCTGCCGGCAGCCGGTATGTTGCCGGCAGCTTCCGGCAGCTTTAATGAGGAGCCGCTGAAGGCCGCTATCTCCCGGGCAACGCCGATGACGCTGGTACAGTCCGGGCGGTTAGGGGTGAGATCAACCTCAATCAAGGTGTCTTCAAGATTAAGGGCCTGCCGCAGGCTCTGGCCCGCCACGCATGATTCAGGCAGCTCGATAATTCCGGCGTGGCTGTCATTTAAGCCTAATTCCTTCTCAGAGCAAAGCATTCCCTCGGAAACTTCGCCCCGCAGTTTTGATTTTTTGATCTTAAAACCTTCCGGCATGACAACACCGGGCAGGGCAATGGCGCTGAGCAGGCCGGGCCGCACGTTAGGCGCTCCACAGACAACCCGTTTCACCTCTTCCCCCACCTGAACCGTGCATAAAGAGAGATGGTCGGCCTGAGGATGTTGAGCAACGGTTATTACCTTGGCTACCTTAATCTTAGAAAGGGCCTGGTATAACGGGGTAACAGCATCTACCTCAAGACCCAGCATTGTCAAACGTTCGGCCAGATCCTCGACTGACAGATCGAAATCGACATATTGTTTGAGCCAGTTTACGGTAAATTTCATTATGGTATCAGATTGGTAAAATTAAGATAAAACATCATGTTCGCCGTGCGGGCATAACAGATAAGCGTAGACTTCGGATAAGCGTAGACTTCGGATAAGCGTAGACTCCGAACCATGAAATCAGAATACGTAAGAGCAGACAGTCCGCAGTTCAATAATCACCGCAGGTGCTGACTATAATGCCCTCTGGCTTCTGTCTGTCTTCTGATTAGAATTGTTTTAAAAATCGTCGGTCATTTTCATAGAACAGGCGGATATCGGTAATGCCGTATTTAAGCATTGCTATCCGTTCAACGCCAAGACCAAAGGCAAAACCACTGTATTCCTCCGGATCATAGTTGACCTTTTTGAAAACTTCGGGATCAATGAGTCCGGCGCCAAGGATCTCAAGCCAGCCGGTCTGTTTGCAGACCCGGCAGCCCTTGCCGTGGCATATTACACAGGCGATATCAACCTCGGCACTGGGCTCGGTAAAGGGGAAATAACTGGGGCGGAAACGGATGGCCGTTTTTTTATCAAACATTCTGGCGATAAAGACCGCCAGGATGCCCTTTAAGTCGGCAAATGACACCTTGTGATCAACCAGAAAGCCTTCTACCTGATGGAACATGGGGGTATGCGTGATGTCGGAATCGCAGCGGTATACCTTGCCGGGGGCGATCATCCGCAGGGGCGGGGCGGCCTTTTCCATACTTCTGACCTGCATGGGTGAGGTATGGGTACGGAGAAGAACATTGTCGTCAACATAGAAGGTGTCGTGCATGTCCCTGGCCGGATGGTGCTTGGGGATGTTCAGGCCCTCAAAATTATAAAAATCCAGCTCTATGTCCGGGCCTTCCGCAACCGTAAAGCCCAGACGTTCAAAGATAGAGCATATCTCCTCCATGACCTGAGTTACCGGGTGGCGTTTACCAAAGGGTACAGCCCGGCCGGGCAGGGTGAGATCCGGCTCACCGTTGCCGGCGCGCCTGTTCCCGCTGCTGTCAGCCAGGGCTGATTTCTTGGCGGAAAAGACCTCTTCCAAGGTGCGCTTGAAATCGTTGGCCAGTTTACCAAGCCGGGGACGCTCCTCTTTGGGAGCCTGGCCCAGATTACGCATCAAGGCGGTAAACATACCCTTACGGCCAAGATATTTAACCCGGAATTCTTCCAGAGGCTCGGCCTCCTGGATGACTCGGAGAGCGGCCTCGGCCTCTTCCTTTATACGTTGGAGCTCAGCTTCCATGAATTAAGAGGCGGCTTCGACAACCTTGGAAAAGGCCTTGGCATCAAGAATCGCCATATTCGATAAAACTTTACGATCAAGTTCAATATTGGCCTTTTTGAGACCGCCGATAAACTTGCTGTAAGAGGTGTTGTTAATTTTGCTGGCCGCGGATATACGGGCAATCCATAATTTACGGAAATCGCGTTTTTTCTGGCGGCGGTCCCGATAGGCATAGCAGAGAGCACGGTCTACGGCCTCGGAAGCAGTTCTGATTAAACGATGACGGCCGCCGACATAACCTCGGGCCATCTTTAAAATTTTATTTCTCCGGCGGCGTGCCTTAAATCCACGCGTTACTCTGGGCATCTTAATCTCCTTAAAATTACGACTAAAAAATACTTTGGCCTTGTGGAGGCTAAAAAAAACTATTCAGCTTCCGCAAGGCCTGATATCCAATTGATATTCTTACAGATAGGGCAGCATGCGCTTAACGCTCTTGACATTAGAAGAGTCAAGCACGGTACTTTTGCGGATACCCCTTTTCAGTTTGGTGGTCTTTTTGGTCAGGATATGACTGCCAAAGGCCTTATTCCTGATTATTTTTCCGCTGCCGCTGGCCTTAAAACGTTTGGCCGCTCCGCGGTTGGTTTTCATCTTGGGCATGACTATTTCTCCTCTTGCTTTATTTGGGGGCGACAAACATAACCATCTGCCGGCCTTCCATCTTTGGTTCCTGAACAATCACCGCGATATCCTCAAGGGCGGCGGCTACCATTTTCAGGGTTTTATAACCCTGGCTGTCGGCGTAAACTATTTCCCGGCCTCGGAAACGAACTGTGACCTTGACCTTGTTTTTGTTCTCAATAAATTTCCGGATATTTTTGACTTTAAAGTCAACATCATGCTTTTCAGTCTTGGGCCGCAGTTTAATTTCCTTGGTTTCCACCACACTCTGCTTTTTCTTGGCCACCGCCTGTTTTTTGCTCAATTCATAACGATATTTGCCGTAATCCATGATTCGGCAGACCGGAGGGTCGGAATTTGGTGATATCTCGACCAGATCATAGCCATTCTCTTTCGCCTTGGCCAAGGCCTCTCTGGTTGGCATAATACCCAGCTGCTCGCCATCCAAATCAATAACTCTGATACTCTGTACTTTGATCAATTCGTTGATTCGCGCCCTGGCCTCTCTGCCGTTTTGATCCTTCCTTCTACCTTTTTTGATACTCCACCTCCAACTTGTGGTTTTGTTGTATTTTTAATTCAGCGTTGGGATACAGCTATCTTGTTTAATCCGCTCAAGAAATTCACCGACGGTCATGGCCGGCAGGTTCTTGCCGTCACGTAAACGGGCGGTAAGGGTATTATCTGCCACTTCCTGATCGCCGATAATCAACATAAAGGGAATTTTTTTTAATTGAGCCTGCCGTATTTTATAATTCAGTTTTTCGTTGCGCAGATCCTTTTCAACCCGGATTCCGGCCTCTCTTAACTGTTTGTAAACCCCTTTAGCATATTCATGCTGGGCATCGGAAATGTTAAGGATAATGGCCTGGGTCGGGGCCAGCCACAGGGGGAAGGCCCCGGCGTAATGCTCTATAAGTACCCCGAAAAAACGCTCAAGAGAACCCATCAAGGCCCGGTGAATCATGATGGGCTGATGATCGTGGCCGTCCTCTCCGGTATAGCTCATGGCAAAACGCTCTGGTAGATTAAAATCAACCTGAATGGTGGAGCATTGCCAGGAACGGCCGATAACGTCTTTAATTTTTATATCAATTTTAGGGCCGTAGAAAACCCCTTCACCCGGATCAATTTCGTAACTCATGCCTCTTTTTTCAAGGGCATGTTTCAGGGCGTTGGTGGCCCGCTCCCAGTTCTCATCGCTACCGACGGATTTTTCCGGCCGGGTGGAGAGATAAACTTCATACTCCTTGAAACCAAAGGTCTGGAGTATATTCATATTGAGGTCTAAAATGTTGAATATCTCGTCTTCCAACTGCTCAGGCAGGGTAAATATATGGGCATCATCCTGAGTAAAACCCCGAACCCGCATCAGGCCATGCAGGGCACCTGTACGCTCATAGCGATACACCGTTCCCAATTCACACCAACGAATGGGAAACTCCCTATAGCTGCGTTTACGTGTCTTGTAGATGGCAATATGAAAAGGGCAGTTCATGGGCTTGATCTGGTAGCTGACCTCATCCACATCCATGGGCGAGAACATGTCGTCAACGTAAAAATCAAGATGCCCCGAGGTCTGCCATAAATCACGTTTGGCTATCTGCGGGGTATAGAGGAGCTCGTAATCATGCCGGAAATGCTCATTCTTCCAGAATTCTTCGATTAAGCTGCGAACTCTGGCCCCCTTGGGTTGCCAGAGAATGAGGCCTGGGCCGACCTGCTCGTTAATGGTGAACAGCTCCAGTTCCCGGCCGAGACGGCGGTGGTCGCGTTTTTTGGCCTCCTCTAAGAGCCGTAAATGGGTGCGCAGGGCCTTGGCATCGTTAAACGCGGTGCCGTAGATACGCTGTAGCATGGCGTTTTTTTCATCACCGCGCCAGTAAGCGCCAGCCACCTTAATCAGTTTAAAAGCCCTTAAACGACCGGTACTCGGCAGGTGCGGGCCTCGGCATAGATCGACAAAATCACCTTGTTGATAAAGGGATACGGTATCGTCGGTAATATCGTTGATGATTTCCAGTTTGTAATTCTGGCCTTTACTCTTAAACAGAGCTGCGGCCTCTTCTTTGGATACCACCTGGCGGCTGAAAGGTAAGTCGGCCTTGATTATTTCCTGCATCTTAGACTCTATTTTCTCTAAATCATCACTCGAGAATGGAGAGTCCTTGGCGAAATCATAGTAAAACCCGTTGGTAATGGAAGGGCCTATGGTTACCTGAACCTGGCTGCCGAATATATCAAGCACGGCCTGTGCCATAATGTGAGCGGCACTATGCCGTATAATGTCAAGTCCTGTCGGGCTGTCGGCGGTGACGGTCTCTAAGACAGTGTCATTCTGCAGGGCGGTGGAGAGATCCTTTAAATCATTACCGATCTTAACGGCCAGCACCTTTTTCCGCTTCTTGCTGGAGCAGATGGTTTTAATGGCCTCGGCGGCCGAGACTCCGTCCGGCAGCGTCTGAGCCGGGCTATTATCTATGGATATGTTGATTGTCATTATATGAAAAGTTACATATTTAATATCTGTCTTGGTTGACCAGACCATTGGCCAATGGCCGCTTTAAAGAATAAAGGATGGAATGGTAGGCACGAGCGGATTTGAACCGCTGACCTCTTGCGTGTCGAGCAAGCGCTCTAACCAACTGAGCTACGCGCCTATGACAGAAATACAAACGACGGACGAGTAGTCCGACAAACGAAATTAATTAACAATTAATGTTTGTTAAGTCAAGAATAATATATAGTAAAAGCGGAGGGATTAATATTATTCCAGCTCTTGAGTCTGGCGCTGATTGATCATGGCCATGGCGGCCAGGGGGCCTTTTTTTACTATTAGTTTCAGGGCCGCCTCTATTTGCGGTATTCTCACCGATAGAATCTGACGTTCCGCGGCGGCGAAACGACCGAGGACAAAATCAGTTACTGCCATTGGTGCCGGAGGTCGGCCAATTCCAACTCGAATTCGGCTGAACTCTCTGCTGTGCAGGTGGTTTATTATAGAGGATATGCCCCGATGACCACCGCTTCCCCGGTTGTTGACCACCTTTACGCGGCCCAGGTCAAGGTCAAGATCGTCATGAATCACGATTATATCGGGGGCCGCAATATGAAAATAAGAAGCAATACGTTCCACCGCCTGACCGCTTTCATTCATAAAGGTTTCCGGTTTAACGAATAGCAGTCTTTCTCCCCATATTTCGGCCTTGGCCGTTTGCGCCAGCCATTTAGAGGGAGAGAATGTAAAATTATTGTTTTCGCTCAGGTAGTCTAAAATTTGGAAGCCAATATTATGTCTGGTTCCCTGATATTTAGCCCCTGGGTTGCCAAGGCCGACAATGAGCAGCATTTTTATCTACCTTTGGAAGCTGATGATTATCACGTGGTTTGAGACGAAGAATAAAAAAACCGGAAAAAATTAACCTTTTTCCGGTTTCCGGCGGGGCCAAACTCCGGGGGCCGCTTATTCTGTTTTTTCACTCTCCGGCTGAGCGGCAGTCTCATCTTCCGCCTCTTCATCCTCAAAATCAGAGGCCTTGACGGTGGCATGAACTACCGCGATGCAGACGGCGTCTTTATCGTTTTTAATTTCAATATTGGCGGGTATCTCAAGGGCATCACAGCTGATTTGATCACCAATATTCAGAGAGCTGATATCGATCTCAATATAGTCGGGAATATCCAGAGGCAGTCCCTGTAAGGTAACAAAGGGCAGGCCAATGTGGAGCTCACCGCCGAGATCGACCCCTTTTGCTTTGCCGTTGAATTTAAGCGGTACCTCAAATGCTGTCGGGGTGTCGAGCTTTATTTCATGGAAATCAACATGAAGCAGGGAGTCATCGACGGGTTTGGTCTGGATTTCTTTAAGCATGACGTGCCGTTTAACACCGGCAATATCAAGGCTGAATATGGCGTTTCGACGTTGCATCTGGAGCAAGGTGTGAGTGAGATCCTTGCAGTCAAATTGAAGATGAACCGGGTCAATATGGCTGCCATAGAGGACAGCGGGGGTTGCCCCTGAACTTCTGAGACAGCGGTTGGCACCTTTACCAAATTTATTTCTTACCTGGGCGCTTAAATCGTATTGTAACATTTGCTTAAAACCTCCTGCACGGATTTTATCCGAAACTGATTTTTTTGTTTAATGGGCTATGGGCTGTGTTCATGGAGCGCTTACTCTTATACAAACAATGAACTCACCGAATCCTCGGAGTGAATACATCTTATGGCATTGCCAATGAGTTCGGCAATGGGAAGCACCTTTATCTTGGAGCAGTTACTGACTTTATCCCGGAGCGGGATGCTGTCGGTAATAACCAGTGTTTTTATCTTGGAGGCCTCAAGCCGTTCAATGGCCGGCCCAGAAAGTACGCCGTGTGAACAGCAGGCATAAACATCACGAGCCCCTCTTTTAATTAATATATCAGCGGCTGAGCAGAGGGTACCGGCCGTGTCAACCATGTCGTCTAAGAGAATAGCGGTTTTACCCTCTACATCGCCGATGACATTCATGGCGGCGCATACATTGGCCCGTTCCCGTCTCTTGTCGATAATGGCCATATCAGCGCCGAGGCGTTTGGCAAAGGCCCTGGTACGTTCAACGCCGCCGGCGTCAGGAGATACCATGATAATATTGCTGCATTCCTGTTTTATATAATCAAGCAGGATGGGAGCGGCGTAGAGATTGTCAACGGGAATATTGAAGAAGCCCTGAATCTGGCCGGCGTGCAGATCCATAGTCAGCACTCGGCGAACTCCAACCACCATTAACATTTCAGCGACTACCTTGGCGGTTATTGGTACCCTGGGAGCAACTTTTCGATCCTGACGGGCGTAGCCGTAATAGGGGATAACGGCTGTAATTCTTCTTGCTGAGGAACGGCGCAGGGCATCGACCATAATTACCAGTTCCATGAGATGGTCGTTTACCGGCGTGCAGGTGGGTTGAATAAGAAAAATATCCCGGCCCCGAACATTTTCTTTGATTTCAACGAATATTTCACCATCACTAAATCTTCTGACTTCGGCGGTGGACAAGGGAATATTCAGGTGCTGACATATTGACTCCGCCAGCGGCCGGTTGGCGTTACCGGTAAAAACCTTCATGTCCTTCAACATACTTTTCATTCCAATTCCCTTGTGTATCCGGCAACTACCGGAATTTAATATTATATGGCTGGGGCGGTAGGATTCGAACCTACGAATGCAGGCGTCAAAGGCCTGTGTCTTACCGCTTGACGACGCCCCAATAAAAAAACAGCATAAAACAGACCGGTTTGACCGGTCTTTGTCTGTCAGGTGTCAAGTTGGCCATACATCGCATAATTTGACCCATGGATAAAAGGCCCGGCAGGCCCTGGAGCAAATTTCTGCTTCATGGTGATTTGCGAATATGCCGAAAACCGTGGGGCCGCTGCCCGACATCAGGGCCGCTGCCGCCTTTGAATTAAGCAATCTGCCTTTTATATCGTTGATAATCGGGTAGCTTGCGGCGGTTACCGCTTCCAGGTCGTTAAATGGGAATTCGGTATCTGCCCAGCTCATGAGCCGGGTAATATTCTCCGGCAGTAAAATCCTATTTCCTGATTTTGAATAGCCACATAAGATATCTGGCTTCTCAGCAGTTGTCAATCTAAAATTGTCATAAACCCATTTTGTGGAGACGGAAAAGCCAGGGTTAACCAAGACAAACCAGACATCCCGGATTCCCGGTAGTTCCTTTAATGTGGTACCTGTGCCGGTCGCCAGGGCGCTGCCGCCCGCGGTTATAAAAAAAGGTACATCCGCGCCAAGTTCAGCGCCCAGTTTTCTTAAAACGGCGGGAGAATAATCGGTGTTGAAGAGTTTATTCAGCCCCATAAGTACGGCGGCGGCATCACTGCTGCCGCCGCCTAAACCGGCAGCAGTTGGAATAGCCTTGTGGAGCTCTATCTCAACCCCGATTTTTAATCCGCTGTATTTGAAGAAGGTCAGGGCGGCCTTGAATGCTATATTGTTCTCGTCCTCCGGTAAATTTGAACCGGGGCATGACAGCCGTATTTGCTGGTTGGCTTTTCTTAATAAAATTTCGTCGGTCAGGTTGAGCTTCTGCATAACCGACTTGATATTGTGAAAGCCATCAGCCCTGCGGCCGCAAACCTTTAAGGTCAGATTTATCTTGGCCGGAGCCTTAACAGCTATTTCAGTCATCAGGGCTTTTTTGTGAAGTTCAGAGGTGGCGGGGAGAAACGATTATGATATATTTAGATGAAAATCAGTAGCCAAGGTCTTGACCTTGCCGTGACTATAGGTCGTTGTGTCCGGGGCCGATGGGGCTGTTATTCCGGCTCAGAGGTTAATTTCACATAACGCATCTTCAGGTCATAAATGCTGTTTTCTATAAGTTCGGCCTCTTCGGCACTGACATTACCCCTGGTTTTTTCCTGGAGCATGGCCATGGTATCAATGGTGTGTTTGGCCATCAGCGGATCTTTGTGGGTCTTGCCGCTCACCGGGTCGGCAATTTCTCCAAGATGATAAAAGGCGGAGGTGTTTAAGGCCATAAAGAAAGAGGCGAAACTGACCTCGGGCATGACGCATTTACCGTCTTTTTTGATCATGCCCGGCGCGCAGTCACAGTCTTTATCCTGCCGTTTATCCGTGGTCATTATTAAATCTCCGGCATCTCTATGGTCATGGCCATATTAATATTATCTACTTCCAGTACCGTCTTGAGCTGTTCCTTGTTCAAGGGTTGATCGGTATTTAATAAAATGACATTTTGATCGCCGTCCGCTTCCCGGCCCACGGTCATATTCTGGATATTAATCCCGAAGTCGGCCAGGGTAATGCCAAGATTACCAATAACTCCCGGCACATCATTGTTGTGAACATAGAGCATGGGGCCGGTGGGGTGGGCCTCCAACCGGAATGAATTCAAGCGTACCAGGCGCGGCTCATTTTTGCCGAATACGGTGCCGGTCAGGATGTTTTCACCCTCGGTGGTTTTAACGGTTACCTTTAAAAGGTTAGTGAAATCATCGGAGTTATTGGTCTTGGACTCCGTGACCTTTATCCCCCTGTCCCTGGCAATCACCGGGGCGTTGATGAAATTTACCGACTCTTTAAGAATGGGGGTGAACAGGCCCTTGAGAAAGGCCACGGTTATGGGCTTGACGTTGAGGTCGGCCAGTTCCCCGACATATTCAATATTCACCTCCTGGACACCGCCTTTAGCGATCTGCATATGGAAGGAACCCAGGGTGTCGGCCAAGGTGATATAGGGGCCGACCTGATTCATAACCTCGGCGCTTACCGAGGGGACATTTACGGCGTTGGTGATGGTGCCGTTGTTCAGATAATCGGCGATCTGCTCGGCAATGGTAACCGCGACATTGAGCTGGGCCTCGGAGGTGGAGGCTCCAAGGTGCGGGGTACAGATGAAATTATCCAGGCCGAGAAGGGGGTTGTTCTCTAAGGTCGTGGGCTCTACCTCAAACACATCAAGGGCCGCTCCGGCTATTTCGCCGCTGGTAAGCGCCTCGTAGAGGGCCGCTTCATCTACAACCCCGCCGCGGGCGCAGTCGATGAGCATGGCATCTTTTTTCATGAGTTTGAACTGCTCGGTGGAGAGCATTTTGGCGGTTTCTTTAATCAGGGGAACATGAACGGTGATGTAATCGCTGCGGCGGCAGAGGTCTTCCAGGGAGACAAGCTCAATGCCCATCTTGTCGGCAATCTCTTTCGGCAGATAGGGGTCAAAGGCGATTATCTGCATATGGAGGCCCTTGGCCCGGTTGGCGGCAATGGAGCCGATACGGCCGGTACCGACAATACCAAGGGTCTTGCCGCTTACTTCCCGGCCGCCGAACTTTTTCTTTTCCCATTTGCCGGCTTTCATGGAGGCGGTGGCCTGGGGGATATTCCGGCTGAGGGCCATCATCATGGAAATGGCGTGTTCAGCGGCGGTGGTGGCGTTACCGTCCGGGGCGTTCATTACTACAATCCCCTTTTTGCTGGCCGTTGGTATATCAACATTGTCGAGTCCGATACCGGCCCGGCCGACGACCTTGAGGTTGTCGGCTGCCGCAATGATCTCTTCGGTAACCTTGGTGGCGCTGCGGATCACCAGAGCATCGTAGGCCCCGATGATTTTTTTGAGTTCTTCCGCCGGCAGGCCGGTGTTAATGTCCACTTCAAGCCCGGCATCCTTTAATATCTGGGCGCCAACAGGGGCCAAATTGTCACTTATTAATACCTTCATTATTTCTCCTGGAGATGATTATAAACCGGATAGTGGCCGAGTTTTAAACTCAGTCCTGAAATATTTATTACGGCCCTTTAAGTATGGATACATGCTAACCGTAAAGTTTTATAAATCAAAAATTTTTCATATAAATCCTGCTGAAAAATTTGGAAGTCAGAATAATATGTCATGGGGCATGTTTGTCAACAATATTCTTGCCGCTCATTGGAATTAATTTTTGAAGCAGGCAGAGAAATCATCAGGTTCTGGTATTGTGGAGGCTGTATCCTGGGACAAAGGTCGTTGTTTAAAGGCCTGCCGCAGTTCTGACAGCCGCTGCTTAAACAGTTTGGCGGCAAAATCCGTCTGGCTTAGATAGGGGAATAATTTTGTGCTCCGTTCCAGCTCTTCGGCCATGACCTGTTCCTTGAGATCATGGTCAACAAACTGCCTTTCCCATATCTGTTCGTAACGTAGAACATCTGCCAGTTCGTTATGGATGAATTCCTGCTCTTCGGGGCTTAACTCACGCAGCGCCGCCCGCATAGTTTCATTCAGCGGCAGGGTGGCAACGCAGCGAATCTTGATCTGCCAGCGATCTTCAGCTATTTTCTTTGACTCGTCTATATAAGTCAGGGTGAGGCCGTTGGGTAATAGTTTCGGTTTCGGGAGCATAGTGTATGTATTTTGAGTTTTGTGTTTTTGTGTAGGGGGCGGCTCTAAACAAAGTTGATGAAGGAAAAAATGATTTCTGGTAACATTCACGCCCGATCTTCAGGCACAACGATCGAAAATCACGGCAAGGCCGACATCCTTGGCAGGTGGTTTTATCTTGTACCACATTAATTCTATAATTTCTATATCTTCAATTACAGGTGTTGCTTCATGAGTTTACATATATTTGATACCAAAAGCCGAAAAAAGGTACCGTTTATTCCCTTAGACGGTAAGCATGTCCGTATGTATGTCTGCGGTATTAC
>UOEX01000360.1_pt1 | contig 13685 bp, 9 predicted proteins | sample 1989481 | NCBI WGS metagenome assembly UOEX01 (sample SAMEA4712198, study PRJEB27164) | hydrothermal vent metagenome | biome: marine basaltic hydrothermal vent biome; feature: marine hydrothermal vent; material: mineral | place: Pacific Ocean | collected 2011-06-14/2011-07-23 | depth 1691 m
CTGCGGGAGGATGGTCTGCGGGATAACGATCTCACCGTTTTTTCTTTCTGGCCCGATGTGGCGATTATCAAGGAGGTGGGTTGGCCCCTGCAGGTCGGTGATGCCCTGGGGCTTGCCGATAACCGGATAACCTCAAGAATCTGCATGGCCCAGGGGCGGCAGAACACCAACTACGGCATTAATCTCTATGCCTGTCACCCCTTCTTTATCCAGGGAGTGGGCACCATGACCAATGGCGAAAATACCGCCTTTGTCCCCATTAAGGAGTATCTCACCGGTCTGCATCGTCCGGGTTATGTGGGGTATCAGAGCGATTCCGAGGTCTTTGCCCATATTCTGCATTATGTTACCAGAGAGTTAAAGCTGCCCCTGGAGGCCTATAAGCATGTCATTACCCCTTTAAAGACCGAAGAACTGGAGAAACATCCCCAGGGCCGTTTTTTGCGTGGTTTGCGTGATGCCTGCCGGCGGATGATTATTGACGGCCCCAATTGCGTGATGGGCTCCATGCCCGATGAAACCTGTCTGCTGCTCATGGATACCAAGAAGATGCGGCCGGCGACCATCGGCGGCCGGCCGGGAGAATGGGCCATGGCCTCGGAGATGTGCGGAGTGGATGCCATGATCCCCCACCGTGACAAGAGTTTAGATTTTCAGCCAATGAGAGAAAATACGGTGATCGTTCCCGCTCACCGAAAGGAGTTTGTAATATGGTCTCAATTCGATCCATACCCTCTACACCGAGCAGCCTGACCTATAACGATCTGCCCTGGATAATAGAACACCGCGAGGATAGATGTACCCTCTGCGGCCGCTGTACCTCTATCTGCCCCACTCAGAGTCTGCATCTGACCTACCACCGCCAGAGAATGCCGCAGCTCGGTATCCTGAAGAAGAAACGGGGCAGCGAATATAGAGTTTTTACCGGCATAAGGCAGAGTACGAGTCTGGAGCACCGCTGTACCGGCTGCGGTATGTGTTCCATGGTCTGCCCCAATGAGGCCATTGGCCCGTTTCCCAACAGCAACGATGACCGGGCGCGTTTCCACAGCCATCAAAAGGGTGAGGCCTGGAAACGGGGCGGCCGTCGTAATGACCGGCACAGCCTTCTGGATCAATTGTCCTTTAACCGGATATCCATGCTCACCGATCCGGCCCTTGATGCCGGCCGGCATGAGTTTTATCTGAATACCATTTTAGGCCGGGTTCTGTCGCCGGAGGAGTATATCCGCCGCCAGGCTGCCGGGGAGTGGATACCGCCCACGAGGGAGATATTCCCCTTTATCATCGGCTCCATGTCCTTCGGGGCTCTGTCGCCCAATATGTGGCTGGGACTGTTGCAGGGGGTGGCCTATTGTAATGAGGTCTTGAATATTCCGGTGGTTATGTGTACCGGTGAGGGCGGTTGTCCGCCCTGGGTATTGAAGAGCCCGTTTCTCAAATACCTCGTTTTGCAGATCGCCTCCGGCTATTTTGGCTGGGATGAAATCATCCGGGCTATCCCGGATATGCAGTGTGACCCGGCCGCCATTGAGATTAAATACGGCCAGGGCGCCAAACCTGGTGACGGTGGACTGCTCATGTGGTTCAAGGTCAGTAAGCTTATTGCCCGTCTGCGCGGGGTGCCGGAGGGCGTTGATCTACCTTCGCCGCCGGTGCATCAGACCCTCTATTCCATTGAAGAGAGCGTGATGAAGATGATTCAGACGCTTTCCATGGCCTGGGATTTCCGGGTACCGGTTTATCCCAAGATATCCGGCTCTACCTCGGCCAAGGCGGTTTTGAATAATCTGGTGCGTAACCCTTACGCCTCCGGTCTGCTTATTGATGGTATTGATGGCGGAACGGGCGCCGCTTATAATGTCAGTATGGATGCCACGGGGCATGCCATTGCCTCCAATCTCCGTGATTGTTATCTCGATCTCGTGGCCCAGGGCAAGCAGAATGAGATTCCTCTCTTTGCCGCCGGCGGAGTGGGCAAGAACGGTAATGTTACTCAAAACGGTATGGGGCTGATTATGCTTGGTGCCTCCGGGGTGCATATCGGTAAATACATTCTGCAGGCCGCTGCCGGCTGCCTCGGTAATGAGAAAAATCGTTGCAATGTCTGTAATCTCGGGATCTGTCCCAAGGGTATTACGAGCCAGAATCCCAAACTCTACCGCCGCCTTGATCCTGATCAGGTGGCGCAGCGGGTTGTTGATGTCTTCATGGGGATTCGTACCGAGATGAAGAAGATTATGGCCCCTCTGGGCCGTTCCCAGAGCCTGCCCGTCGGGATGTCCGATGCCCTTGGCATTGGTGATGAATCGGCGGCGAGGCGCTTGAAAATCAGGTATGTCTGCTGATTCAGAGGACAGAGGACAGAGGACAAGAACCGTAGGGGCGTATTGCTATACGCCCAAGGCCGGAATGCAAAGGCTGAAAAAAACGCATAATTTGTTAAAGGAGCATGATGGTGCAGGGGACTAATGAGGCTGTAATTGTTAAGGGGATTGACGAGAAGGGCCGGCGGATAAGTTCGAAGGTCTTTGAGGAGCTGGTGCAGGCCGCTTTTAAAAAGTCGTCAAATCTGATTTTGGAGACCTATGGTCAGCATAATGTCGGCGGCCGTCTGCTTAATGCCGCAGGCCCCATCAATATCAAGGTCTCGGGGCCGGTGGGTCAGCGCCTCGGCTGTATGGGGCGCCCCGGTACCACCATCTATTGTGACGGGCCGGCCTCGGACGATGTGGGTTATCTCAATATCGGGGCCGATATTATTATCAATGGTCATGCCACTAACGGGGTCTGTAACGCCATGGCCGAAGGCCGGGTGATGATTAACGGCTCCATCGGCTCCCGCGGTCTGACCATGACCAAGTGGAATCCGGAGTATAAACGGCCAGAGTTATGGGTATCTGGTTCCGTGGGAGACACCTTTGCCGAGTTTAACTGCGGTGGTGTTGCCGTGGTCTGCGGGGTGGATCCTAAATCAAAGAATATTCTCGGTTATCGGCCCTGTGTCGGCATGGTTGGCGGTATGGTCTATTACCGTGGTGAGACCGATGATTCTTATTCCCGAACCAATGTCCGGGAGGCGGCCCCGGATGATGAGCAATGGCAGTGGCTTGCCGCTAAACTGCCGGAGTATCTCAAGGCCATTGGCCGTGAGGAGCTTCAAGAGCAATTATCGGTACGGGAGGAGTGGCGGCTGTTGATCTCCATCAGCCCCCAGGAACGGGCCTTGATGTTTTCCGGCCCCATGCCCATGCAGGAGTTTCATGCCAAGGTCTGGGATAAGGGCTTCGGCGGTGATCCCCTGCGTGATCTGGCTCCGGGTCTTGACCGTTCTCCCATTGGTCTCATTGAGACCGGTGAGCTGCGGCGGCGGATACCCTACTGGGCCAATAAAGAGTCGGCGGCCCCCTGCGCCTATTACTGCCCCATTCATATCCCCACCATTGATCGTCTGCGTCTCCTGCGGGAGGGTAAGGGCGAAGAGGCCTATAAATTGATCATGGAGTATACCCCCTTTCCGGCCTCGGTCTGCGGGGCTATCTGTCCCAATCTCTGTATGGAGAACTGTTCCCGGCAGACGGTGGATAAGCCCATTGATGTGGCCCTGCTCGGCCGGGCTCTGCTCGGGGCTCCAGCTCCGGCAGAGAAACCGGCGACCGGCAAACGGGTGGCTGTTATCGGCGGCGGCCCGGCAGGGATTAACACCGCCTATCAACTGGCGAGGGCCGGGGTGGAGGCCCATATCTTCGAGAAGGATGAACAGTTAGGCGGTAAGCTGGCGCAGGTTATTCCCTGGGAACGGCTGCCCATGGCCACCTGGCAGAAGGAAATCGACCGTTTTCAGAGCATGAAGAATGTTGAGGTGCATTTTGGCGCGGATATGGATAAGGCCAGGTTTGCCGCCCTCCGGGCTGAATATGATTATGTGGTGGTGGCGGTGGGTACCCACGAGCCGCGCCGCATTCCCTTCCCCGGTCATGAGCGGGTGATTCCAGCCCTGGATTTTTTGAAGGCCGGTAAGAGCGCCAACCCTGTAAAGCCGGGACGGCAGGTGGTTATTATCGGAGCCGGTAATGTCGGCTGTGATGTGGCCTGTGAGGCCTATCGTCTTGGAGCGGAGCAGGTGACCCTGGTGGATATTCAGCAGCCTCTGGCTTTTGGCAAGGAAAAGGAGGCGGCCGAGGCCCTGGGTGCCAAATTTAAATGGCCGGTGATGACCAGTGAGGTTACCGAGGAGGGCCTGGTTGACAAGGAAGGTAATTTGATTCCGGCTCAGACGGTGATTATCTCCATCGGTGATGTCCCGCGTCTCGGCTTTCTGCCGGACAGTATTGAATGTATCAAGGTCGGCGGCGCCAGCTGGGTGAAGTGCGATAAGGCGGGCCGCACCTCTGATCCTAAGGTCTTTGCCGTGGGTGATGTGGAGCGGCCGGGACTGGCTACCAGCGCTCTCGGGGCCGGCAAGACTGCTGCCGAGGCCATTGTCGCTGAGCTTGAGGGCCGGGAATGGCAGCCCTTTTCCAGGGAGGTGGTTGCCATCCGTAATCTCACCATGGAACATTATGCCCCGGAGACCTCCTGCGGCGCTGACCAAGAGGGTGAAGCCGACCGCTGTCTAAGCTGCGGCTCATGCCGGGATTGCCATCTCTGCGAGACTATCTGCCCCACCGGTGCCATCAGCCGCCGTGAGCTGCCCGAGGCCGACAGTTATGAATATCTCTCGGATGCCGCCAAATGCATTGCCTGTGGTTTCTGCGCCGACACCTGCCCCTGCGGTATCTGGCAGATGCGGGCTAATTAGCCCGCATCTGTGGTTTATTGATCGTTTAGATGATAACTGTATAATTACAGGGGGTGTGCGGGTGTGCCGTATGCCCCTTTTGTCTGATGCTCCAATTATGGTGCTTCATTACAAAGAATATAAAAATACAAAAAACAAAAAAACATCAGGAGAAAACATGGCGGAAAATGATCTACAGGTAACTATCAAGACCAATAAGGGAGAGATAAATTTACGTATCTTTGCCGATAAAACACCTTTAACGGCAGCAAATTTTATAAATCTGATTCAACGCAATTATTATGACGGTCTGGCATTTCATCGGGTAATTGCCGATTTTATGGTGCAGGGCGGCTGTCCGCACGGCACTGGTACCGGAGGGCCGGGTTATAATTTTGAGGATGAGTTTGATGCCTCTCTGCGTCATTCCAAGGGAGGAATCCTCTCCATGGCGAACGCCGGGCCTGGCACCAATGGCAGCCAGTTCTTCATTACTCATGTTGCCACTCCCTGGCTTGATGATCATCATACCGTTTTTGGTGAGGTGCTGAATGATGATGATTTGGCGGTGGTGAACAGTATTGCCCAGGGTGATACTGTTGAAGGAATAACCATCAGCGGCGATGTTGAGTCCCTGCTGCAGGCCCAGGAAGAGAGGGTAGCGGAATGGAATAAGCAGATTGACAAGGCCTTCCCTGATCTGGATTGAGCAGCACGTTCCCTTCGGCCGCCTGCTGGGAAATAAATTCCCGCGTACAAAAAATTATACCCATTGGCCTTTTGTCTGACCGGGTTTAAAAAAAGATACTATCCGTGATTCGGCTGTGAATGGGGGCGGTCGGCGTTTTTTAAAACGCCGGTATTATTTTTTGTACTGATAACCAGTTGATTTTAAACGAATAAAGTCTGGCAGCCCGTTAAAACTACTTTTGCTGCCCCGGCGGCATTACTCGAGGGGATGATTAATTGGGGAAGATATGCCTAACATGTTGTTATTAATGAATAAAGAAATAAATTAAAAAATAAATCATTGTTTGGCACGGTGATTGCTTTAAGTATTAGTCAAGAACAAACTCTTAATCTTCTTTCCAAACCAAAAGACCTGCCTTCTCCCCAAGGCGGGTCTTTTGGTTTCCGGGTCGTTAAATTGTTTTAATTCCCAGCCGATAACTGCAATGTCGAATATCGGTAACCGTTCACCTGCACCCCATCTCGGAGTAATTGATCGCTTACCAAGGCCGGGCAATACCCTAGGGCGTATTTATTTGATGGTAACATTAACGGAGGCCGGGATAACATCTTCAATGATGATCCCTGGTTGAGTGGCGGTAATTTTAACCGCCGCGCTATGCTGGCTGGCTGAAATTTTGCTTACATCCACCCGGGCCGTGAATAACTGCCGCGGCTTCAGTGTACTCTTGCTCACCAGCATAGGGATGCGAACCTTGAGCTCTACTACCCTGGGCTTAAGCACCGCTTTTTTGCCCTTGGCCAGGCCGATGACAGTGATGGTTAATTTGTTGATCTTTCTTTCCACCATCTTCTCTTTGATTATAATCCGGGCTGTAATGCTGGGCGAGCCAATGAGATTAATCACTTCCGGCGGGATATTCAGGTATATTTGTCTGGTGACCTCCTGGTCAAGACCATTAATATCAATGGGTTTGGTCGGAAGATTCTTGTGTTTATCGATGATATTTTGCGGGCCGGATATATTAATGTGATCCGGGGTCAGAATAATCCTCTTTAATTCATACTCCCTGGGCGGCTTGCCCTTGGTGACGGCCTTGATGGGCAGATTCTTCTGGATCAGCTTATCAATCAGCAGGATTGTATGAGACGGCTGGATGCGGAGGACTGTAATTCCGCGGGCAAAGGATATTGAGTCCGGTTTGTTGTCGATGATCATATTGCCGGGCTTGGCATTGGAGAGGTCGATGGAACGGGAAATATCACTGCGGGAAATTTCCCGGATCAGGCTGCGCGGCCCGCTCACCGTTACCTCTAAGATGTTTTTAAATTGATTGGAGATGATCAGGTCGCGGGGCATGTTGACAATTTCCACCGGGATCTTGACATTCATGTCCACCCGATCCTCTCCGGCGACGAAATACCAGAGAAAGACGGCGAAAAACAGGGAAATCAGTTTGATCAGCCAGTCCTTGCGCCAGGATAGTTTTGGCGGCCTGTAGTTGGTTTTTATTTGTTTATCAGCCAATTTTTCCATACTGTGGTTGGAGGTTCTTTGGGCTTGAATATGGCTTCGAGGCGGGCGCTCAGGGAATGCTTGTCGAGATTAGAGGTGATGGCGCCATGCTGCACCAGGGAAATCTTGCCTGTCTCTTCGGAAACCACAATAACCACCGCGTCGGTTTCTTCGGATATCCCGAGGGCCGCCCGGTGTCTTGTGCCGAGACTCTTGGAGATGTAAGGATTCTTGGTCAGCGGCAGTACGCAGCGGGCTGAGTGAATACGTCCATGCCTGATAATAACCCCGCCATCGTGGAGTGGCGAGACATTTCTGAAAATGCTTATTAAAAGTTCATGGGTCAGAATGGCGTCAATGGGGTGGCTCGATTCCAAGTAGTCCTTAAGTCCGGTTTCTTTCTCGATGACAATGATGGCTCCTATTCTTTTACGGGACATATAGAGCGCGGCGGTGACTAATTGCCGGATGTCTAAATCTGTGTCTTCCTGATGGCGGGTAAACGAAGGCGTGGCCTGGCCCATCTGGGTCAGAGCCCGGCGGATATCACGCTGGAAGACGATGATGACAATCAGGAAAATTGAACTGAGCAGGGTGCCGAGCAGCCAGTAGAGGGTCATAAATTCTAACTCTCTCGCTCCGAAATAGACGATGATCAACACCCCGATACCTGCCAGCATCTGCACCGCCCTGGTACCGCGAATAAGCAGAATTATCCGGTAGATGATAAAGGAGACAATCAGGATGTCCGCTATATCCTGCCAGCGTAATAAGTGTAAAAAGTTCAGCATGATAGTATTATGCCTGAAAACCTGGGGAAAGACAAGATGGAGCTTGAATTTTGGGGATTTAACATGGGGCTCTGTCTAAGAGACTAAACTTCTATCCATTTCTACGAAAGATATGAAAGAAATGAAAGAAATTACATTTGGAATCAGGCCCGTAATTGGTTTTGAGGGGGACTTGAGGGGCTTAACGTCCGCAGACGGGCGGTAAAATAAAAGGTTGACCCCTGATTGATTTTGCTTTTTACCCATATCCTGCCGTTTATCATGGGGACTAAGCGGGTGCAGATGGCGAGTCCGAGGCCGGCCCCCTCATGCCGCCGGGTGAGGTACTCGTCGGCCTGGGAAAAAGGGGCGAAAATTTCTTCCTGTTTGGTGGCTGGTATTCCGCAGCCGCTGTCGCGGATGCTGAAGCGCAGGATTATGCCGTCCGGGGGCTTTTCCTGCTCAACTGCGGCCCGGATGCTTATCTCGCCGCGTTCGGTAAATTTTACCGCGTTCTCCAGCAGGGAGTTGAGTATCTGCTGGATAATATTCGGATCACCCTGCAGGGCGGTTGGAACGTCGTGTTCTACATGAAAGGATAATTTAAGCCCTTTTTCTTTGGCCTTCGGGGTTATAGCCCTGACGGTCTGCTCAAGGATGGCGTGCGGTTGGAAACTTATATCCTGGCGCTGCCGTCGATCCTCGCTGTGTGAGAAGTCAAGGAGCTGATTTATCAGTCCCATGAGGCGGTTGGCGGAGAGCTGGATCAGGTGGAGAAAATCTTGCTGCTTCCTGGAAAGGGTGGTCTCAGTCAGCAGTTCCAGAAAACCGAGAATACCGTTCATCGGGGTCAAAAATTCATGGCTGATGGTATTAATAAAGCCGTTTTTAACCTCATTGGCCTGCTGCACGGTATTTTTGGCTGCCAACAGCTCAGCGCTGACATCTTTGTGATATTGTAATTCCCGCCGCAGGTTGTTTAAAAGGGATTGTTCCCGAAAAATTCGTCTTAATTTGGCAATTAATTCGTCCTTGGGAAAGGGTTTGACGATGAAGTCGCTGGCGCCGGCCTTGATGACGTCAGTGTAGGAGTAGTTATTGCTGTAACCAGTCATGGCTATGACGCTGGTTGAAGGGGAATGCTCCCGGATATGGCGAATTAACTGCATGCCGTCCGTCCCCGCCATAATCATGTCGGTGATGACCACGGTGAAGGTAAAGCTGTTGATGTGATTTATGGCCTCGGTGCCGGATGCCGCTAATTGAAAGTTATGACCGGCAGAGGCCGCGTATCTGCCCACCAGGGCCAGATGATCGCGGTCATCGTCAACTATCAGGATTTTACCGCTTAAGTCAGCCATATTTCAGCCTTCGCCGCATAGCTGCTGGATGGCGGCACTTAGTTTGTCGAGTTCCATGGGCTTTAGTATTATCTTGCGAATCCCGATTTCTTTGGCGTATTGCATGGTGTCTTGATCTATAATGCCGGTGAACATGATGATTGGAATATGCGCTTTGATTTTAAGCAATTCGACGGCCAGGTCAATTCCGGTCATGTTGGGCATGGTTTGATCGGTGAGAATTATGTCAAAGTCATCGGGGCGGGCCTTGAATGTTTCTAAGGCCTCGATACTGTCGGTCTTGAAAGTTACCTTGTAACCCGTTTTGTTTAAGGCCCTGGCGGTTATTTCGGCCAATGGGGCCTCGTCATCAACTAACAGGATACGTTCTTGTCCGCCCATGGCGGGAAGTTTTGGGGCTGCTGGTTCTGCTTCCGCCTGGCAGGGGGGAATATAGATGATGAAGGTGGTGCCTTGGCCAGGTGAGCTTTTAATCTGAATTGCCCCGTTTAATTTGCTTACGATGCCATGCACAATGGCCAGTCCCATACCCGTACCTTCCGGTTTGGGCTTGGTGGTAAAAAAAGGATTGAATATTTTGGGCAACACCTCCGGCGGGATGCCGCTGCCGGTATCTGAGATGGAAAGCTGGATATAATCGCCGGGGCTGAGTCCGATAATAGCGGCGGCCTCCGCTTCGCTAAGGGTTGTATCCCGCAGACTGATATCAATGGTGCCGCCATGGCGGCGCATGGCGTAATAAGAGTTGGCGCAGAGATTCATTAATATTTGATGAATCTGTAAGGGGTCTGCGATGATACTCGTCTGGCAGCCCTGGGCTATGTGGAGTTCTATTTTGATGGCGGCAGGTATTGAGGCCTGCAGAAGTTTTATGGTCTCTTGAAGCATCAGGTCTAAGCGCAGGGGAGAAAAATGCAGATCCTGACCGCGGCTGAAGGTGAGGATCTGTCTGGTTATTTCCTTGGCCCGGAGGCCCGCTGAGATGATATGTCCGAGATCAGAACGTATGGGGCTGTCAGGGGGTAATTCCTCCAGGGCCATATTTGCAAAACCCAGAACGGAGGCGGTGATGTTGTTGAAATCATGGGCTATGCCGCCGGCCAGGGTGCCGATGGCTTCAAGGCGCCAGGACTGCTGTAATTGTCGGTCAAGCTCCATTCGTTCCTCTTCCGCCCGGCGGCGGCGGCGAATGTCCCGGATTATGCCTACGGCATGGCGACGACCATTAATGTCAACCCCCGAGAGAGATAACTCAACCGGAATTTCCCGGCCGTCCCGGCAGCGGGCGTCGACCTCAACGGTTCTGGCTAAAATCTCTTGCGGTTCTTTTTTTAAGAAACTCATCAAGGCGGGCCGATAGGCATCGGAATAATTGTCGGGCACAATAAGGTCATGGACATTGCGGCCCACGGCTTCCTCTTCTGAATAGCCGAATAGACGGGTGGCGGCGGGATTCCACAGGGTGACTCTGGCCCGGTCGTCCATCATGATTATAGCATCAATGGCGGCATTGGTTATGGCCTTGGCATAATGCTGGCTGTTGGTTAACTTTTTGGCGCTGCGCTGGAGGCGGATGATACCGGCAATGGCTATGGCGGCAATCTGCAGAAGTTCGACGATTTCCGGGTCGTAATGATCCTCGAGTCTGGCGTAGAGGGTAAAAACACCTAATACGGAACCATTCTGGCCCGGAATTGGGATACAATAATGGCCGTAGGACTGGGAGGCCTCGGTGTATTTCTGATAGCGGGGGTCGGAGTTGTCGGCCAGAATAATCCTTCCTTCGGCAGCGCATTGTCCGCACAGGCAATGGCCCAATGGAATCCGGCGGCAGAGATTGTTAAACCTGGGGGAGAGGTTGTGGGCGGCCCGCAGCCGTAAATTATAGGGCGGCTCCTCATCAACCAGGAAAAGGACACCCCGGTTGATGAGATTCAGGTGAGGCAGGGAGGTCAGAATTTTCAGGAATTGCCGCAGGATATCGGTAAAGGGCTCCTGGCTCACGGCCAGTCGCATAACTTTACTCAACACAGTTTGGATATCTTTATTGGAGCGTCTCATATTTCATGCCTGCTTCAGTTTGTTAAATTCTATTAAAAAACAGCGTTCTTCTGCGGTGCATAATATTATATAATGGGGCTATAATGGCCTGTATGTCAAGCCTGTCCATCCAAAATTAATAGCCTGATGGCATAAAAAATTATAGGCTCTTGACATTAAAGGTCAATTGCTTTAAATTAAAAAAATTTTCTATAGAGGCTTAATACGCTCAAAAGGCGTTATTGAATTTATCTTAAAAGTTGGGAGAAGAAGTTTTGGCAAATCATAAATCAGCATTAAAGAGAAGCAAGCAGGGCCAGGTGCGCAGGTTACGGAATCGGGCTCGCAATTCCCGGATGAAGACTGCTGTCAAGGCGGTTGACACGGCAATTGAGGAAAATTCCGTTGAGGCGGCTCAGGAGGCCCTGCGGGCCGCTATTCCCATTATTGACCGGGTGGCGGTTAAGGGCAATCTCCACAAGAAGAACGCTTCACGTAAGGTATCACGTCTGACCAAGAGGGTAAACGCTTTTGTTGCTGCTGCGCAGCAGTCCTGAGTGTCATTGCCATAGGGAGATTTGCCGGAGGATGTGAAGAGCTCAGCCACCGGGGAATAAGATGTCTGTAACGAACAAAATATTTTTAATGGCAGTACGGCACCTGTTATTTACTATGCGGTCGTTATGTTATGCCTGTTGATAGAAAAAGCCATGTGGTCATTCGTGTCCTCATGGCTTTTTGTTTTTGGTTTCCGTTTTATCTTGCGGCAATATTATGATTAAACCTGACTTGTCCACATTTAAGGAATTGGCGGCCGAGTCCGGCATGGTTCCTGTCTGTCGTGAGATTGTGGCAGATATGGACACGCCTCTCACCGCCTTTGCCAAGGTCGCTGCCGGCCGCAGGCATGTATTCCTGTTAGAGAGCCTCCAGGGAGGCGAGAAATGGGGCCGCTATTCATTCATCGGCCTGGAGCCCCTTGCCACCTTCCGCAGCTCCGGCTCAAAAATAGATATCAGCGGCCGGGGAGGCAGCCGGGAACAGACCGGCGATCCCATCGCGGCCTTAAAGGAGCTGCTGGCCTCCTTTCGCACCTGTGATACCAGTTATCTGCCCCGTTTTTTTGGCGGGGCAGTGGGCTATATGGGTTACGATATGGTGCGTTTCATGGAGCGGCTGCCGGAGACGAATCCGCCTCTTGATATTCCCGATTCATCATTTATGATTCCCCGCATAGTTCTGGTCTGTGACAATCTCTGTCAGACCATCGCCGTGGTTAATTGCGTGGCCATTGCCGATGATCTTGACCCTGCCGCGCAGTACCAGGATGCCCTGGCGGAAATAGCCGAGATTACCGCCCTGCTTGCCGGGCCGATCCCTCCTCACCTCACCGCCGAGCCGGAGGAGGAGCTGAAGCACGATTTTACCGCCAATATGTCACGGGATGAGTTCACTGCCATGGTGGCCCGGGCCCAGGAGTATATCATGGCCGGTGATGTTATTCAGGTGGTACTCTCCCAGAGGTTTCACAGTAAGACCAAGCTCTCACCCTTCGCCCTCTATCGGGCTTTGCGCCATATTAATCCCAGTCCCTATCTTTTTTATGTCCAGCTTGATGATATTATTCAAATTGGTTCTTCGCCGGAGATTCTGGTGCGGCTCGATAATAATAATGTTGAGGTGCGTCCCATTGCCGGTACCCGTAAGCGCGGGCGGAATGAGGCCGAGGACAGCACCCTGGAAGAGGAGCTGCTGGCCGATCCCAAGGAACGGGCCGAGCATTTGATGCTGGTGGATCTGGGTCGTAATGATCTGGGGCGGGTGGCACGATACGGTACAGTGGAGACCCGCGACTTGATGGTGGTTGAACGCTATAGTCACGTGATGCATATTGTCTCCGGTGTGCATGGTGAACTTAAACCGGGACTGGATCAGTTTGATGTCCTGCGGGCCTGCTTTCCGGCCGGGACGGTGAGCGGCGCACCCAAAATCAGGGCCATGGAGATTATTGAGGAACTGGAACCGGAGCGCCGGGGGCCGTACGCCGGGGCGGTGGGCTATTTCGGTTTTTCCGGCAATATGGATATTTGTATTACTATTCGTACCTTTCTGATGCGGGGCGATGATCTATGGGTTCAGGCCGGGGCTGGTATTGTGGCAGATTCTGATCCGGAGGCTGAATTTGAAGAGACCATTAATAAGGCTATGGGATTGCGCAAGGCGGTTGAATTAGCCGAGAAGGGGTTATAGGGCTGTGCTGGTAATAATTGATAATTATGATTCGTTTACCTATAATATCGTCCAGACAATCGGCGGTTTTGGGGTGGAAATAAAGGTCTTCCGTAATGACGAGATTAGCATAGCCGGGCTGGAGGCTCTAACTCCCGATCATCTCCTCATCTCACCCGGCCCCTGTACGCCGGATAAGGCCGGTATCTCCATTCCGGCCATCAGGCATTTCGCCGGCCGCCTGCCCATCCTCGGTGTCTGTCTTGGTCATCAGGCCATTGGCGAGGCCTTTGGCGGCA
>UOEX01000284.1_pt1 | contig 13596 bp, 7 predicted proteins | sample 1989481 | NCBI WGS metagenome assembly UOEX01 (sample SAMEA4712198, study PRJEB27164) | hydrothermal vent metagenome | biome: marine basaltic hydrothermal vent biome; feature: marine hydrothermal vent; material: mineral | place: Pacific Ocean | collected 2011-06-14/2011-07-23 | depth 1691 m
ACCTTTTGGCACCAGAGGTGTATCGAGAGTATACGGCTCGGCCTGAACGATTACGTGAGATTGCAGCTGGGGCAGAAGGAAAGATTATAATTATTGATGAGGTTCAGAAAATTCCTGAACTTCTTGATGTAGTACATGGGCTTATTGAAGGAGGAATGGGATTGCAGTTTATTCTGACCGGTTCCAGTGCCCGCAAACTAAAAAGAACGGGTGTTGATCTTCTTGCTGGCCGGGCAATTGTAAAAACAATGCATCCTTTTATGGCTTCTGAACTTAAGGAGTCATTCTCTCTTGCTAAAAGTCTAAAATTCGGGATGGTACCTTTAATAGTTAACTCTCTGGATCCTGCCGAAACCCTGGCATCCTATGTTGCCCTCTATTTAAGGGAAGAGGTACAGATGGAAGGAATTGTCCGAAATATTGGTGCCTTTAGCAGGTTTTTGGAGGCGGTCAGTTTCTCTCATGGCAGCACCTTAAATGTCTCGGATGTCGCCAGAGAGTGCCAGGTTAAACGAAAAACTGTGGACAACTATCTCTCTATTCTTGATGATTTATTACTCTCTTTTCAGGTACCGGTATTTTCCCGACGGGCCAAACGGCATCTTATTTCTCATCCCAAATTTTATTATTTTGACAGCGGTGTTTTTCAGTCTCTAAGACCTGCCGGACCATTGGATAGTCCTCAGGAAATTGATGGAGGTGCCCTGGAAGGATTAGTTGCCCAGCATCTAAGGGCCTGGATTGCATACAGTAACAATGCCAGCAGCCTCTACTATTGGCGGACTAAGTCAGGTGTTGAAGTCGATTTTGTCCTGTACGGAGAGGATACTTTTCTTGCTATTGAGGTAAAAAATTCCACCAGGATTAATAGTAAAATACTTAAAGGTTTAAAAACTTTTAAAGATGATTATCCCGAAGCACAGGCCATGATTTTATATCGTGGTGAAGAGCGTTTGGTAATAAATGATATACTATGTCTTCCATGCGACCAGTTTCTGCAACAACTGATTCCAGGTGAGGCAATTATTGCGAACCCGGTTTACGCCTAAATATTTCCCAAACCGGACATTACCGAATTTTTGTGATTCTATAAGGAAATAGTGACGGATGTAACAATTTCCCATGTTACAAAAAGGTAACACGGATCAATAACAAAAAAGCTACCTCCCGAAGTAACAAGGGGGACGTTGTTGTTTTATTGACTTAGGCGTAAACAATCAATTAACCGACACCCAACTTCATATAGCCCCATAGCGGTATTCCCGGCAAATCACCGTACAACTTCACCATAAAAAAGCAGGAGTTGCTTGACGGATAATATTGTTTGTGCCAGTATTAGCATATAGTTACGCTGAAACTTTGAACTCTTACCAAACATCCACCATTACCATCTCCCATGCTCATTTGGCTGCAAGATAAAAAAAGGCTGTTCAACATATTCCTCTTCTGCTCTGCCCTGGCTGTCTTAAGTTGTCTGTTTTTTAACGACATGCAGTACAAGATCAAACTTTTAAGTAATGGCCAGGCGGCTCAAACCCGTCAAATGCCTTATTATGGCTTTCTGCCAGTACCGGGGACAGCCGCCAACGGCCAAGGGTACGGGGCATTAGGAGCTGATTTTGCCCAGGTATATTTTTCTTCTCTCGCCCTCCAGCATGGTCAGAATGAATATAATCCGCAGAATCCGGCTTACAGAGACCCCCTTGGCCGGCGACCAAATTATCCCCCATTCACCAACCGTTTGCTCTCCCCGCTCACCAGGCTCCCCTATTATCAAGCCCTCATTACTCACGATATAGCCACATTTGCTCTCCTGATTACCACCTCAGGACTCGTTTTGTGGTTCAGCGGTCTGGGCTCTTACATATGGCAGATAATCTTCGTGGATATTCTCCTTTACTTTTATACCCCTTTGGGATTTGCCCATCTCGAAAGGGGGCAGTTCGATCTCCTCAGTGCTGTCTGCTACCTGCTGCTGATATACAATATATTATGCCATAAACGAGGAGCATGGCTCTATTCATCGGGGGCTGGGATTCTGGCCGCCATAAAATGGAGCGCCTTGCCGTTCCTTGGCACATTTTGCCTGGCCGCCCTCTGCGCCGCCCGGAAAAAAGAGCGTATATATCATATTCTGCCATTATTGGTGGTCGCGGCCAGCATCTTGTTTTATCTGCCGGAGCTTAAAGAATACTGGCCCAGCCTGCAGCGTTATGAAGTTCAGGCCAGACCAACGGGAATAAGCTTCATGCTGCTGATGCCTGCCTGGGCAGCCAAATCGCTCCAGATTGCCTCTGCCATTTTGATAATAATACTCATTAAATTTAAATCAGGAGCAGGGAAAGAAGGGGCCGCGGAACTGTTTCGAGCCATCAGTCTGCCTTTCGCCGCAGCTATGTTTATTCAAGGAATGTGTTTTGGAACTATATCCTATGAATACAGGATAGTCGGCCTGCTGGGGATTATTCCAGGACTGGCAATATGGTTAGATAGATATGGCAGCAAAATAGGCACTATATCAGCCGCCCTGACAGTCGCGGGCTTTACCGCCTTTACAATATCAGCCTTCCGCGTCTTTTATTTTCAGTTCTGGCCCATACCTGTTTTTACCTCACCGGTTATGGCCGCCACTTACCTCACCTTTTCAATATTTTTTATCCTGATCAGCATCATGATCATTTTCCAGTACGGCAATTTCTCTCCTGAAATCCAGGCCACGGAATAAGGGCCTAACTGACCATTTTCTTCCGTTTCTTAGACAAGGCTGCCAGGACTAGCAGCCCGAGGATAGACGAGAGGGCCGTTGCGGTTAAAATACCGGCCTTGGCCATTTCCTGAAAATCAGGGTTACTATAGGAAAGACTTGTAATAAAAATAGACATGGTAAATCCTATACCGCCCAACATGCCTATACCGAGAATATGACCCCAGTTCATACCCTGAGTCAGGGGAGTTTTGAGAAGCTTAGCGGTAACGAAGGTAAAGAGAAAAATACCCAGAGGTTTCCCCAGGGTCAGTCCAAAGATAATCCCCAGAGACAGAGGGGCGGACAGAGTGGAATAGAGTGTGTTTAAATCAATATGCATCCCGGCATTGGCTAGGGCAAAAAGCGGCAGGATGAGCAGACTCACCCAGCTGCCTAAAAAATGTTCGAGACGCTGCAGGGGGGTGATGGTCTTCGCGCAGGCATTTTCTATATTTTGTACCGCATTTAAATGAGTTTGTTCGAGAAGAATGGTTCGACCGCAATCACCCATACGGCAATTAAAGCGGCTGAGTGCTTTATTAACCACACGCAGAAAGCAGTCAGTATCATAGCGGCCGCGGGCCGGAATAAACATAGCCACCACCACACCGGCAACAGTGGCATGGATACCTGCCGCCATAAACGAAAACCAGACCCCGGCTCCCAGGATCGCATAAACCAGGGTATGCCTGATCCACAGCCGGTTGGCGATGGCCAGCAGGACAAGGCAGACGGCGGCAATGATAAAATACTCCCAGGCAATTGACTTTGTATAGAAAATGGCGATAACCAGAACCGCCCCCATGTCATCGGCAATAGCCAGGGCTGAGAGGAAAATTCTCACTCCATACGGCACCCGGTTCTTGACCAAGCTTAAAACGGCCAGGGCAAAGGCGATATCAGTGGCCATGGGAATTCCCCAGCCGGCCGCGGTCTCGGTATTATAATTAAAGATATAAAATATGACCGCCGGCAGCAACATCCCCCCAATGGCGGCCGCCACCGGTAATACCGCCTTGCGGAATGAGGAGAGCTCGCCAATCATGATTTCCCGTTTAATCTCAAGCCCCACGGTGAAGAAGAAGAGCGCCATCAGTAATTCATCAATCCAATGAAGCAAGCTTTTGCTGATACTCAGCGACCCCACACTTATAGACAACGGGGTATGCCAGAAATGTTGATAATGCTCTGGCGCCATACCGCTCCATAATAAGGCCAGCAGGGTAGTACACAGGAGCAGGATGCCGCCGGTGACAATTTTCTTGAAAAACTTTTGATACGGGCCGCCAATCATGGGTAGTGCCGGGGCCTGCTCACATTCTGTTTCAAACATAATTTTTTATTTTTCCAGGTAGAGGTGAGAATGTCTCTGGTATTCCACAGGTCGGTCAACCGCAGGAAACTGAAGCCGGGGACACAAAACCAAAGCGGAAGAATAACCGCGGAGTACTACTTTATCTTATAGCTGATTTGGTAAAGGGGGCAATTCCGGAAGGCGGTTAGAAGGAAACACCAGATCACAGGTAGTCGATACTGCACCGCAAGACGCTCCATTCAGGCGGTTTAAATTCTTTCAAGAAAATCAATATACCCCATGATCGGCAATACCCCTAAATATAAGCGCTTCAAGTCCAGACACAAAGCCGCTTAAAGGAGAGAAGATATTTTTTGCTCAAGCACAGCCTCGGGAACTGCGCCTGCTATCTGATCAACAAGCCCCCCGTTCTTAAAGAAAAGAAAGCTCGGTACCCCGCGAATATTAAAAAAAGATGCGGTTTGGGGATTCCGACTCGTATCCAATTTGGCCACAATAATTTTATTAATGTATTTAGGAGCCAGAGCCTGAACGATGGGAGCCATCATCTGGCAAGGCCCGCAGGTGGGCGAAAAGAAATCGACCATAACCGGCAAAGAGGCCTGTTTTACAAAATCAGGAAAGCTATAATCATCAAGCTCCACCGGCACAGCCTGTTCCTGTAATGAAATTGGCGCCCCGCAATTCCCGCATTTAGGCCGGAGATGTTGTTTATCCGCTGAAATTTTATTTTTTTTGGCGCATGAAGCGCAGGTTACAATAATACTATTCACCGGTTTACTCTCCTCCTTAAATTCCTGGATAACCTCTTGACAAAAGAAATAAGGTCTTTAAATAAATTTGTCAACCGACGAAAATCGCTATTTTCACAGCCCAGATAAAACTATATGTTTATTCCAAGAAAAAGATGCGTTATACTCGCCATAAAAAAAGAGCGCCCGTAGCTCAGCTGGATAGAGTACCGGACTTCGAATCCGAGGGTCGGGGGTTCGAATCCCTCCGGGCGCACCAATTTAAATCAGGCACTTAGCTCGTTTTTATAGTTAAGTGCCTTTTTGTTTTATAGAGGCATAAGAGAAAAGATTTTTATAACTGTTACATAGACTTCAGCATCTTACCGGCATCTTGCCTCTCAGGAAAGTCCTTTACTTTAAGGGCGGTTTTAAGTTCCTTGCGGGCCTCATCAATTTTTCCCTGACCCTTAAGGGCCAGGGCCAGGTGATAGCGAAAGGCGGGATTATCCGGGGCTGCAGCCACCGCTTGTCGCAACTGGCTGGCAGCCAAAACGTATGAATGACGCTGGAGATGAATCCAGCCCAGGGTATCGGCAACACTTGGATTGTCGGGCCTGGCATTTTTGGCGATGAGTCCTAAACGCAGCGCCTCACCGAGATCCGGCTTCGGTTCATGACTGATAATCCAAGCCAGATTGTTGGCCGCTTCCGGCAACTCGGGATTGAGTTTAAGGGCATGCTGATAGAGGGTTTTGGCCCCCTTTATATCTTTCTCATCCTCCAGGACAGACGCAAGAGACATAACAGCAGGCAGATAATCAGGATTCAAACGTAAATAGTCCTGATACATGACCGCCGACTCCCGGCTCCGTCCCTGGGATTTTAAAATAGAGGCCGCCAGCATAAAGGCCCCGGTTCCCCGCGGCCGCAAGGTACGTACCCTCTTACAAATGTCAAGGGCCTCGGAATATTTATGATTGACGGCCAGTAAATTGGCCAACAGCAATAAGTCACCGGGATTATCCGGCTGGCCGCGCAACTGTTCACGCACCCTCGTTATGGCACCCGGCAAATCACCATCAGCGCTCATTATCCTGGCTACTCCGGCAAGAGCGCGGCTGTTCACGGGCTGCAGAGTTAAAATCTTCTCTAACATCTCACGAGCCCTGGCCGGCTTTTTAAGCCCCAGATAGGTATCAGCAAGATTGGCATATATTTCGGTATTACCCGGCAGCATTTTAGACATTTTTTTGAACAACTTCAGAGCATTACGATATTCTTTCTTCCGGATCAGGGACTGGCCTATAATTACGGCCGCCCTAAAGTCATATGGCTGCAGACGCAAAGCGACAGCAGCCTCTCTCGCTGCCCCGTCAAAATCGCGGCTTAACAAGTTAAGCTGGCCCAGCAGGGTATGGGCTCCGGCGAGACGAGGATCAGCCGCCACCGCTGCGGCCGCCTCTTTACGGGCCAGCTCCAGCTTACCCATACCGAAAAGGGCCATACCCTTTTGATAAAGAGCTGCGGCCATTCGCGGCTGCTCTTTAAGCAGGGCGTTCAAAATATCCAAAGCCTTCTGCCCCGAGTTGTCTTTAATCAATAACTTGGCCCGCACCAGACGAGCCAGAGGCTGTTTATTATCGACCTTTAGGACCTCAGCGCTCTCCCGCGCCGCCTGTTTAAATTTATGGCGTTCAAAATGAAAATCGGCCAGCGCCGCCTTGATGCTCAACGATTTCGGATGCCTGTTCAAAGCCTGCACCAAGGCGGCCTCGGCCTCTTTAAATTTGCCCTGATGTTTATAAAGAGCGGTGAGCAGAAGATCAAATTCAGTTTTGGCCGGGAAAGCCCTGCGGGCTGATTTAATGCAGTCCTCAGCTTTACTCAGACGACCGGTCTCCATGTAGAGCGCGGCTAACATCATGTACGGCCTGCCTGATTTTTTAAAGATATCCCGCATAGCCTTGATCTGCTTCTCGGCCTTATCATACTGCTTGTTCCTCATATAGAAAATGGCCAGGGCCTGCTCAAAACCAAAATTATCCGGCTGTAGTTTAACAGCCCGCCTCAGGGCATTTTCAGCCTCGGCAGCCTTGCCGGCGGCCATTAAGACCCTGGCCTGAGTCAGATAGGCCCGGCCCAGGTCGGGCCGCGCGGTCAGGGCCTTTTTAATGGCGGCTTCAGCCCTGGGAATATTTTTGGCCAGAAGCTCAAGATTAGACAAAACGACAAGGGCCGGGGCATAATTAGGCTTACGAGCCAGAATTTTGTTTATCCGACTCCGGGATTCATCAATTTTATGACTTAGAAACAGGATTTCCGCGGTCTTGAGCTGGGCATCGAGGTTAGCCGGGTTCAGAGAAGCGGCCCGTGACAATTCCCTGAAGGCCTTACCTGGATCATTAAGTTTGAGATACAAAAGCCCTAATTGATAACGGGCCGGGGCGTATTTAGGGGCAACTTGCGCCGCATTTTTAAACTCAATAACAGCCGCTTTATCATCACCCTTTTTGAGGTAACTCATACCCCGTTCATAGGCTGCCTGTTTCTGCTTTTCCTTATTGGCACAGCTGACAACCAACAGGCACAGAGCCAGCATAATTATCACATGCTTCCATATTTTATATTTCATCTTTACCCCCATTTTGATGCCTAATAAAAAGTCTAATTTACCACTATTACGTTATTCCTGTGCCGAGAGTAATCCATTTGAATCAAATGATGATAGTTTGGAATATAGACTTAGCTCCGGCTCAAGCCCGGCTGCCCAGACATAACGAAAATAATCTGCCTGTAATTACTGGTAAATTTTACGACAACCGTTTAATTACTATTGCATAAAAAAATAAAATTTTATAGTGTCTTTATCAAGTAGAAAGATATAATCTCCATATTATCAGGTAAATTTTGTAATACCAGATCAGACATGAGCCCTCCCTTATGAATTCTTTGAAAATTATCTCTAAATTTACGCTTTATATGGAAGATATCAGATACATGAAAGCCACCTGCCAGTGGTATCGGCCTCGCCGCGGCTTTCATTTTTCGTTGTGCCGGGGCAGCCGGGCATAGCCGTTACTGCCAACATACTACGGAGACAGTTAATATGATCAACTACGCACTACCATTTAAACGAGTACCACTATGTCATATATGGGCGCTGCTTGCGCTTATTTCCCTGTTTCCCTTAATGAATACGGCCCAGGCCTCACCAAAGGCCATCAGCAGCAATGCCGCGTCTCCTGCCACTAAAGGCATGGAATATATAATCGGCCGGGGCGATCAGTTGCAGGTTATGGTCTGGAAAGAAAAAGATCTCTCACAAGCCATGAGTGTCCGCATCGACGGCCGCATCTCCCTGCCCCTGATTGGTGACGTAATGGCCGCCGGTAAGACCATCAATGGTCTGACTCATGAGCTGGAAAAACGTTTTGCCAGCGTGGTAACCGACCCCGCCGTCTCGGTCATGCTCATTCAGAGCAAAAGCTGGCGTTATTACATCATCGGCAAGATAAATAAGCCTGGCGAGTTCCCCATTGATTTTCCCATCACCATTCTCCAGGCCATAGCCAAAAGCGGTGGCTTCACACAGTGGGCCAAGAGCGATAATATTTCTATTCTGCGCCAGACCAACGGCCATGATAAACTGCTTAAATTTAATTATGATGCCGTAACCAAAGGCAAGGATCTGGCCCAGAATATTCAGATAAAACCAGGCGATACAATCATCGTTCCCTGAAAAAAGGTAAATCAAAATGGCAGACAAAGAAAAAGTAATCCCGGCTCTTATTTTATGCGCTCTCATCTCCACAACCGCCGCGGCCCGGCAGACGACCTTTAACGGCAGTGTGACCATTGGCAGCGACTATGACTCCAATGTCTTTCAAACCGACAACAACCGTACCGATGAGTGGTTGAATACTCTTGAGACCAAAATGGCTCTTGAGTCCAAGGGGTCAGACAACCTGGTTAGCCTGTCATACAACCCGACCTTCACCTATAACAACCGCCGCGAAACCACATCGAAAAGGCATGATTTGGACATGAAGGTTCAACGAGACATCTCTGAACGTTGGCAAATGACCCTGGACAACGCTTACTCCTATCGGGACAGTCCCAACTTTGAAAGTAATGCCGCTCTCTCCCTGGCTCGCCAGTTTCAAAGGGCCGACGATTTTACCCAAACAGAGGTTGTCCGTATCCTCTTTCCGGAAATTGTCTGGGAACCACAGCAATTAACTTATGTCCTCTCCGACATATCAACCCGCTATCAACAGGCTACGGCCCAAGATCAGAATACTGTGAGTAATCTGCTGAATACCAACGACGGTCAAGGCCGCCAGCGCTATTTCACAAACGATCTCAGCCTGACCTCCATTTACAAATTCGCTGAAGACAGTCAACTTGTTATGGGTTACACCCTGAAGATGCTGGATAACAGAACCGGCATCCAAGCCGACAAAACCGGCCATAACCCCACCATTGATCTGACCTGGCGTCTCAATAAGTCATGGCTCTTCGAGGGAGGATACAACTACAGCTACAAACATTTCGATACTACGGACGACAGCACCACCAATAACCCCCACCTCCGGGCCAGCTATAATTTTGCGGCAAACAACAAATTGACCGCCGGCTTTGATTATGAGGATATCACCTATGACGGCAATACCGCCTCCTCAACCAATCAGACGTTCTCGCTCTCCTGGGATAAAGGCTTAGATCAACTCACCACCATAGACAGCGGCCTGGATTTATCATATAATAATCGAGAAAGGGCCGGTGATGAACGAGAGCTGGCCGTGAGCCTGGGGCTAACCCGCCGGATTGACCGGGGCAGCATCTCCGTAAGCGGCGACAGTTCATGGACGGCAAGCAATGGAACCGGTTCCTGGAATGATCTCCGCCAGGCCTGGGGCTTGACGACTACCGCTAATTACCAGTTTAGACAAGACCTTACCTCTACGGCCGACGTCTCCTATGAACGCCGTTACGCCTGGGACAACCAAGGTAAAACCACCTATAACGATCTGAAGGCCGGGGCAGGTCTGAGCTGGAATTTTTACCGCTGGTTTTCTTTAGATGTCAATTATGATTATAAATTATTAGACAGTGATTCTACATATCTCGACGATTACAATGAGCACTTGATTACCATCAAGTTATCCGCCGCCAACCTATGGCAATTGTAATCCTCCACGGCCCCGGCAGATTCATGTTATAATAGCATGAGCAACAACACGTCACTACACTCATAAAAGGAATTTTATGGAACAGCAGCAACGTCAGCAAACCAGGAAATATGTCAGTCTGCTTCTCCGCCGTAAAAAAATAATTGTATCATTCGTGCTGCTCAGCCTCTTCGGCGGCCTGGCCTTTTACCTTAAGAGTCCCAAGGTCTATGAGTCCACCGCTCTTCTTATCTATGAACGGGCCAAAATTAATCCCGGCAGCATGACACCCCATGTCCAGACCCGTACCAGAGAGATGATCGCCACCCTTACCCAGCAGGTTACCAGCCGTTCCAGCTTAGAGGCCATCATCAAACAATTCAATCTCTATCCCGGAGCCCGCCGTAAACTGCCGATGGAGGACGTAGTCGACTTCATGCGCAGCAATAATATCATTATAAAACCTGAGAAGGGCGATGTCTTCGAAGTTACCTTTCAGGGGCAAAAACCCCAGCAGGTAATGCAGGTCGCCAATGCCCTGGCCGCCAAGTTTATTGAAGAGAACCTGCGCTACCGTGAAGAAAGGGCCACCGAGACCTCAGCCTACGCCTCTGACGAGATGAAGATTTCCCAGGCCACCCTGAGTAAGAAAGAGGCGGCCATGCGGGACTATAAGCTTAAATATTATAACGAGATGCCCCAGCAGTTTCAGAGCAATATGACCCGCCTGAACGCTCTGCAGAATCAACTGCAAAAGAACGCAGACAGTATCCAGAATCTGGAGCGCACCAAGGTCATGATTCAGGAGCAGATAACTAAACGCAAAGATGCCCTGAACCAGCTTACCATGCAGGCTCAACAGCTTGGAGGAACCATCAGCCCCAGCGACCAGGCCCTGAATGCCGACTCACCTTTAGCCTCCGTCATTAATAATATCAACCGTAGCAAAGCGGCTCTCAGCAACCTTCTGCTCCGCTACACGAGCCGCCATCCAGAGGTCAAACGTTTAAAGAAAAAGCTGGCGGAATTAGAAAAGAAAAAAGCGGAATTAGAAAAGGAAATGCCGCCTTCCGCAACCGGTAAAAATGGCGCGAACCAGAACTCAACCGACTCAATACTATACAGCAGAGACAAACAGCTGTCGCAATTATATCTCCAGCTCACCGAGGCCTCATTTAACATCAAACTTATGCGCAAAAACGGCAAGGATATCCAAAAACAGATCAAACAATACCAGAAATGGATCGCCAAGACCCCGGTTCGCGAAGCAGAATGGACGGCCCTGACCAGAGACTACAAACAGCTCTACGATCATTTTCAGAAGTTGTTAGTGCGCAATCTGGAGGCAGAATCGGCCCAAAGCCTGGAACGGCGGCAAAAAGGCAGTCAGTTCAAGATTGTTGACTCTGCCTTTTATCCGGGCAAACCGACTAAACCTGATTTCAGGAGAATCATGTTCGTGGCTCTGGGCTTAGGCCTGGCTCTTGGCGGCGGACTGGCTCTTTTCCTCGAAATGGGAGACACCTCCTTCCGCGATGCCGAAGATCTGGAAAACTTTTTAGACCTGCCGGTTGTCTGCTCTCTGCCCCTGATTGTTTCAGAAAAGGAGAAAAAATTAAGCCGCCTGAAAGCAATTGGCTGGTTTACCTTCTTCTTGATCGGCCTCGCCGCTCTAACGGCTGTCATCCTGCATTACTATAACAACGGCCGCATTATTCTCTAATTGTCCAGCCCCTTTCAGACCAGGCTATCATGTACACCAAATATTACGGTTTAGCGAACAAGCCATTTTCCATAGTCCCTGATCCGGATACCGTATACATGAGCGAAGGGCACCAGGAGGCCCTCGCTATCCTGCGCTACGGGGTTATTGACCGCAAGGGCTTTCTCATGCTCACCGGCGGAGTCGGCACCGGCAAGACCACCCTGCTGCAATTATTACTGAAATCAATGGACAGCAATATCCACGTTTGCCTGCTGGCCAATCCAACCCTGTCGATAGATGATTTTTATTATTACCTCGCGGCCAAATACGGGCTCCGGGAATTTGAGGGAAACAAGGCAAAATTCATGCTTGATTTTGCCGATTTCCTTAAAAAATGCCGCCGGCAGAATGAGCGGGTACTGTTAATTGTTGACGAAGCCCATGCCATGCCCGTTGAACTCCTCGAGGAAATAAGACTGCTCTCCAACCAGGAATACCAGGAGTATGGGATCATGAGTATCTTTCTGGTCGGCCAGCCGGAATTAAATGACCATCTGGCCCATGAACGGCTTCTCCCCCTTCTGCAGCGCATCGGGATCCGTTACCATCTTCAGCCCTTCTCTTGGGAAGATACAGGGAAATATATCCTTTTCCGGCTCACCAGATCCGGCGGCCAAAGTGCCGAAATATTTACCAGGCAGGCGATTGAACGGATACATGAACACAGCAAAGGGGTACCGCGGCTGATTAATATAATCTGCGACCAAGCCCTGCTTTCTGGTTTTGCCGAAGGCGCACCGGTTATTGAGGAGGAGATGATCCAACAATGTATTATGGATCTTAATATATACAATTCCAGCAACCCGCCGCCTCCGGCATCAAAGAAGGCCGCCCTGAACCACTCCTGGCTTGTCTTCAAAAATGTTTTGCTTACAAGTCTGTGGCTTTTGATTATCATTGTTGTTGTGATGGCCGCTCTTTTTGTATTTTGGGACATAAATCCCATTGGAATCATCAACAAGGCCGGCAACTGGCTGCTGGACTTTATTTTTAAATTGTTTTGAAGGGAGAACAAACGTGGGCAAGGTATTCAAGGCATTAAACAAGGCGATGTCCAATCCGGATGATAGTGCGTCCCCTCCTGCATCCACACCCGAGCCCTCAATAAAAACAGAGCGGCAGCCAACACCTGCAAAGCGCGAGACTCCCACTGTCAGCGTTACGGGAAGCATGGATAACACCTCCGGGGTCAATAACTGGGATGAAAAATTAGTGGCTTTTTCGGCCCCCTCCTCAATTATTACCGAGAATATACGCCATCTACGGAACCGGATATTACATCCGCCTTCCGGCGGTCCCGCCCTGCGCCGGGTTATGACAACCAGTGCCCTGCCGGGTGAGGGTAAAAGCATGCTCTGTTCCAACCTCGCCATCTCCATGGCCCAGGGTCTTGAACAGCACGCCCTGCTCGTTGACTGTGATCTGCGACGTTCCAGCCTGGCTCAAATGCTGGCAGTAAACAACAGCCAGGGGCTGAGCAATTATCTCCAGCATGACCGTGAGCTTGGGGAGGTAATCCGCCAGACGGGACTACCGAAATTATCCCTCCTGCCCAGCGGCCCCAGGCCCATGAACCCCGCCGAGCTTTTGGACTCTAAGCGGGTTGGCGAGATGTTTGATGAACTGTCTAACCGCTATGATGACCGCTTTATCATTATCGACACCCCGCCCCTGCCGATGGCCGCCGAGACAACCGTCCTGGCCGAGCAGGTCGATGGTATCATTATCGTGGTACGCTGGGGCAGAGCCGCCCGTGAACAGGTCAAACAGATGACGGAAAACCTGAATAAAGACAAAATCATCGGGGTGTTATACAACGCCTTTGAAAAATACATATTACGCGCCAAACTTACCTGTTACGAACC
>UOEX01000412.1_pt1 | contig 13163 bp, 13 predicted proteins | sample 1989481 | NCBI WGS metagenome assembly UOEX01 (sample SAMEA4712198, study PRJEB27164) | hydrothermal vent metagenome | biome: marine basaltic hydrothermal vent biome; feature: marine hydrothermal vent; material: mineral | place: Pacific Ocean | collected 2011-06-14/2011-07-23 | depth 1691 m
TCTCATCTCCATAGCCTCCTGCTCGGCCCGCCGCTGTTGTTCCAGGGCCTCTATCTCCTCCTCGGAGACCAGACGAACCATAAACATGGTAGAGACAGTCTGCTGCTTGATGGATTCCATCAAGTCAACAAACATCTCATATCCCTCCCGCTTATATTCATCCAGAGGGTTCTTCTGGCCATAACCCCGCAGACCAATACCCTCTTTCAGGTGATCCATATTGAGAAGATGATCCTTCCAATGCGAATCAACCACCTGCAGCAAGACCATACGTTCGAGATGACGCATATTCTCACTGCCGACCTCCAATTCCCGGGCCTCGTAGGCCTTAACTGCCTCCTGACGCAGACGTTCGGTCAGGGCTTCGCCGTCCATGGCCAGCCGCTCTTCCTCAGTTATCTCAATTTCGGCCCCAAACATATCCCGCATCCGGTCAGAAACCGACTTCCAATCCCAATCCTCCGCCGGGATATGATCATTAATAGTCTCAGCGGCTATAGCCGCGGCGGCATCGGTTACCATCTCCTGGATCATACCCTTAATGTCTTCACCCTGCAGAACAGTACGCCGCTGCGTATAAATAATCTCCCGCTGTTTATTCATTACATCATCATACTCCAGCAGATGCTTCCGAATATCGAAGTTATGACCTTCCACCTTACGCTGGGCGTTCTCAATGGCCTTGGTAATCATAGAGTGCTCAATAGGCTCGTCCTCTTCCATCCCCAGACGCTCCATGATCCCGGATATGCGGTCAGAGCCGAATATCCGCAGCAGATCATCCTCAAGGGATAGATAGAATCTTGAGGAACCGGCATCCCCCTGCCGCCCGGAACGCCCTCGAAGCTGATTATCAATCCGGCGTGATTCATGACGGCTGGTAGCGAGAATGTGCAGACCGCCCAGCTCGGCAACTCCCTCGCCTAATTTGATATCGGTACCACGGCCCGCCATGTTGGTGGCAATGGTAACCCTGCCCCTCTGACCCGCCTCAGCGATAATCTCGGCCTCCCGCTCATGATATTTGGCGTTTAAGACCTCATGGGGAATCTTCTCTTTTTTGAGCATATTGGAGATATGCTCGGATATATCAATATTAATCGTTCCCACAAGAACCGGGCGGCCATTTTCGTGCATTTCCTTAATTTCTCTGACCACCGCCCGATATTTAGCCGCCGCGTTTTTATAGACAACATCGGCATAATCATCCCTTGTCACCGGCTTAAAGGTGGGGATTATGACTACATCCAATTTATATATTGTTTTAAATTCCGCCGCTTCGGTATCGGCGGTGCCGGTCATTCCGGCTAATTTATCGTACATCCGGAAAAAGTTCTGGAAGGTGATGGAGGCCAGGGTCTGATTTTCCTGCTCCACCTTAACTCCCTCCTTGGCCTCTAAGGCCTGATGCAGCCCCTCACTGAACCGGCGGCCCGGCATGGAACGGCCGGTGAATTCATCAACAATAACCACCTCGCCGTCTTTAACAATATAATCCACATCCCGCTTAAAGAGGGCATGGGCCTTAAGAGACTGGTTGAGGTGATGGAGGTAGTCAATATTTTTGGGTTCATAGAGATTACTCACCTGCAGTATCTCCTCGGCCAGGGCAATACCCTCCTCAGTAAATGAGGCCTGGCGGTCTTTCTCGTCCACCGTGTAGTGTTCATCGGCCTTGAAACGGGGCATAATTTTATTGACCTCATTATAAAGGCCGGTGGATAACTCCGAGGGGCCGGAGATAATAAGCGGCGTCCGGGCCTCATCAATGAGAATGCTGTCAACCTCATCGACAATGGCGTAATTAAGCTCCCGCTGGCAAAAATCACCCACGTCAAACTTCATGTTATCACGCAGATAATCAAAGCCAAACTCGTTGTTGGTGCCGTAGGTTATATCGGAATTATAGGCCGCGCGCCGGGCCTCATCGTCCATATCGTGGACAATGGAACCAACAGTCATCCCTAAAAAGCGGTAGACCTCACCCATCCACTCGGCATCACGACTGGCCAGATAATCGTTCACCGTTACCACATGCGCCCCCTTACCGGAAAGGGCGTTCAGGTAAATCGGCATGGTAGCCACCAGGGTCTTGCCCTCACCAGTCTTCATCTCGGTGATACATCCCTGGTGGAGAATTATACCGCCGACCAGCTGGACATCATAGGCCCGCATATCAAGAACCCGGCGGCCGGCCTCCCTGACCACGGCAAAGGCCTCCGGCAACAGATCGTCCAGCGGCTCGCCCTTGGTCAGGCGCTCGCGGAATTCAACGGTCTTGGCTCTCAGACCGGCATCATCCAATTTCTGGATTTCCGGTTCAAAGCTGTTAATCTGCTCAACAACCGGCCTTAATTTTTTTAAAATCCGCTCATTCTTGCTGCCAAAAACCTTGGTTAGCACATTGCTTAACATGAAAATTTCACTCCTATTATTTTAAAGGCGGAATTTCTAATTCCAAACTCCTCCGGACATATAACAATACGCCCCTGCAACCAAACCGGCCCTGGTTAACAGGCAGCGTCTATGAATGCTGCCCCTTGCCGTCTGAGCGCCAAATCAAGGCGATCTCATTGCAATCCGGGTACTTGGGGCATTGCAGACATTCGCTCCAGACCTTATGAGGCAATTCATCCCGCGGGATAAGCTCAAACCCCATTTTTATAAAAAAATCCGGCTCATAGGTCAAGGCAAAGACCCGTTCTATCCCCAATACCCCGATCTCGGAGAGACAGCTTTGCACCAGCCTCCTGCCTAGGCCCTGGCCCTGATACGCTTCAGCTACCGCCAGAGAACGAATCTCAGCCAGCTCCCCCCAGCAGACATGGAGGGCGGCAACGGCCCCTAAGAGACCACTGCCATCCGGGGCCTCCCAGACCTTGAAGTCCCGGAGATTATCATAGAGGGAGTTCAGCGAACGTCCTAAAAGCTGCCCCTTATCTGAAAATTTATTCAGCAGTTCATATATGGCCCTGACATCGGGTACTCTGGCATCTCTAATCATAAATTACGAGTATGACGGCTGTTATTACCTCCCCGGCGGCGGATATTCCCGGCGGCCGGCAGACAATAAATTGATAAAAACCCGGCCGCCTCCCTCTTCTTCAATGGCGGCCGCCTTTTTTCTGGCCGCGCTTAAATCTGGAATATGACCGACATAAACCATATATAATTTACTATCCGGGCCGGGTTTAAGGTAAAAGGCCTCGTAACGCCTGGCCCGCCATTTTGCAACCGCCCGCGCCGCCCCATGCTCTTGACGAAAGGCAGCGACCCTCAAGGCGTAAAATGAACTTGTATCATCCCGCCGCGCCACAGCCGCTGTTTTCACCTGCCGTTTAGTCCGCGTTTCACCCCGCCCCGCACCGCCGGCCAACAGCCGCGCCGCCTTATGGCTCAGACCAGCAACCTTATCCGCCACCCCGGTTGGCCCGTGCAGCACCGACTGACCAGTCCATATCCCAAAAATAAACATCCACAGGAGAAGACAAAACGCAACAACGGCAAAGCCGCAGAGACCGCCCCAGCCCATCTCAAGGCGGATAAGCGGCTTTTTTTTCTTCCTGGCCGCCATTGCCCCCTTACATGACCTCCGGAGCCTGCACCCCGATAAGAGTCAGGCCGTTATAAAGGACAATCCGCAGGCCGTGCGCCAGCCAGAGCCGGGCTCGGCTCAATTCAACATCCTCAGCGTCAATAATTCGATGCTTATTATAATAACTATGAAAGGCGGCGGCCAACTCCTGAAGATAAAAAACAAGACGGTGGGGGGCGAGATCCACGGCAGCCTTTTGTACCAGACCAGGGTAAGCGGCCATTGTGCGCAACAGCTCCAACTCCTCCGGCTGAACAAGCAGCTCGAGACGCGCCTCCGACAGTTCACCTGCCGCCACCCCCTTCTCCGCCGCCTGTTTCATAATGCTCGTTAAACGGGCGTGGGCGTACTGAACATAATAAACCGGATTTTCCTGACTCTGCCGGGTGGCCAGGTCGAGATCAAATTCCAACTGACTATCGGCCTTGCGCATGAGGAAAAAGAAACGGGCCACATCAACTCCCACCTCATCCAACAACTCATCCACGGTAACAAAGGTGGCCTTGCGGGTTGACATCTTCACCTGCTTTCCGTCCCGCATCAAGGTTACAAACTGGTGCAGCACCACCGTCACCATATCCGGATCATAGCCCAGGGCCTTAATCCCCGCCATGACATCAGGTACGGTGGCGATATGATCAGCGCCAAATATATCCACCAGCCAATCATAACCCCGGCGGAATTTTTCCCGGTGGTAGGCAATATCCGGCAGCCGATAGGTGGGTTCGCCGCTGCTCTTGATAATTACCCGATCCTTCTCCAGGCCGAAGCTGGAAGTCTTGAACCAGACCGCCCCATCTTTTTCATAGACCAGCCCCTGAGCCCGTAAGTTGGCCACCACATCATCAATATGACCGTCATCATAGAGGGTATGCTCGTTATAATAATTATCAAACTTAATCCCCAGACGTTCCAGGGTGCCGTTTATATCCTTGAAGATGGCCTGTTCCGCCCTCTTCTGGAAAGGTGCCGGATCATCGCTGTTCCGCAGACTGTCACCAACCTCAGACAGCAGCTCCCTGGCAATATCATAGATGTACTCGCCCTGATAGCCATCCTCCGGCAGCTCACAAGGCACACCTGAAAGCTCAAGATAACGGGCTCGGAGAGAGGCGGCCAACACCCGCATCTGGCGACCGGCATCGTTATAATAATACTCCCTGCTGACCTCAAAGCCAACGGCGGATAAGAGTCGGCAAATGGCATCTCCCAGAACCGCCTGGCGGCCATGGCCTATACTGAGCGGCCCGGTGGGGTTGGCGCTGACGAATTCCACCAGCACCTTTTTCCCGGCACCCACCGCCTCTGGGCCATAATCCTTATCCCGGCGGCAGATATCCGGCAGCACCCCCTGCCAGACCTCATTTTTAAGAAAAAAATTAACAAAGCCCGGCCCGGCAATTTCTATCTTGTCAGCCAGATCACACTCTTTGTTCAGCATCTCCAGCAGACGGCCGGCAAGCTCCCTGGGGTTCTGCCGGGTCCGGCCGGCGGCCACCAGGGCCAGATTGGTGGAAAAATCTCCCTGACCCTCATGTTTTGGTTTCTCGATGGTATAGGCGGCGGCTTCAGCCGGCCAAATCCCCTCTTTAACCCCGGCCGCAAAGCAGCAATCCAAAATTTCTTTTAAGCGTTTCCGTATCATAATCAAATATAGCGCCGTTTATTATTACTGCCAAAGAGGCAGAGAACTTCGTAATTAATGGTACCCATCCAGGACGCTATCTCATCGGCCGTAATTTCGTCCTCTGCCGCGCCGCATTGCTGCCGCCCCATGATTACCACCTCTTCACCATTTTCAACCCCTGGAATTTCGGTTACATCCGCCACACAGGCGTTCATACATATACGCCCCCTGACCGGCGCCCGGCGGCCTCTTATCAATACCGAGGCCCGGCCGCTCAAAGAACGTAAATAGCCATCGGCATACCCCAGCGGCAGAACAGCGAGGCGTGACGGCACCTTGGTCTTAAATATATGGCCATAACTTATGCCATAGCCGGCCGGAACATCTTTGAGCTGAATCACCCTGGTCTGCAAAGACATAACAGCCTCCAGCCCCGCGGGCTTCAGAGGGCCGGCAAGAGGACTGTAACCATAGAGGGCAATACCAAGACGTACCATATCATGATGGGTATCGGCAAAACGGATAAGGGCGGCGGAATTGGCAATGTGACACATAACCCGGCGGCCAATGGACAGTTCAGCCAGCTCTCGGCGGAATAGTTCATCCTGCGCCCTTGTTATTCCCTGACGCTCTGTGTCAGCGAGGGGGAAATGGGCCATAATTCCGTCTAAATATACCCCTGGCAGACTTTCAATCTCTCTGACATAGGCACAGAGCTCCGCAGGCATGATTCCCAGGCGCCCCATCCCCACATCCATCTTCAAATGTACCCCGACTTGAACCGCCCGCCTCACGGCCGCGGCCGACAGAGCCCGGATATTCTCAAGCTCAAAAACCACCGGAGTCAGATTATAATCAATTAAGGATTCCGCCTCGACACTGCCGAGGAGAACAAGGATAGTGCCCTTAATCCCGGCCCGCCGCAACGAGATGCCCTCCTCGGGGGAGGCAACCCCGAAATAACCGGCACCAGCGGCACTCAGAGACTCGGCAACCGGCACAAGGCCGTGTCCATAGGCATCGGATTTAACCATGGTCAGCACCGTGGTATCCGGCCCGGCCATTTTTTTGACTAACTGGAAATTGTGACGTAAGGCGGTAAGATTGATGGAGACTCTGTTATATGATGAAAGGGACATGAATTTATCCTGACGACCAACAGACCCGGCAAAGGGCTTAGTACCTTAAGAAGCTATCTTTTTGAAACCATCCCATAGTACCCGGCTGGAGAAAAAGAGAGCCCAGCCAATGGCGGCATAGATAATCCCCACCAGGGAGCGGGGAGCGCTGGAGGTACGCAGAAGCCAGCCAAGAAATATCATCAGGGCGATGAGCCCCCACATTTTTACGGTATAGACCCCGCCCAGGCAGTTTCCATCGTTCTTGGTACTCAAACGGCGCAGATTCTCTCTCGCCGCCTTATCAAGCATGAAGATTGATTTCACCGTACCAATGGCTATAGCCGGGAACAGGAGCCAAAGCTGACCGACACCGCGCAGAAAAAGACTGCCGCGGATAAAGAGCATTATCCCCACCGCACTCCAGACAAAGGCCGCCGAAAAATGAAAGACCCGCCGTGACACCCCAGGTTTAAGTCCTGTCAACACAATTCGTCCCCCACGCCTCCTTCGGTAAAAACAAGAGAGGCCTGCCCCCCGGAAAAAGCGGAAGACAGGCCTGCAGGCGCAACCTATGAAGACAGAATAAATCAGTCCTCACTTACGGTAATAGCACCTTCCGGACAGGTCTCAACGCAGGTTTCACAGCCTAAGCACTCGTCGATATTAACCGGATCAGAGTGACCATCAACCAATTCGAGAACCTGAGCAGGACAAGCGTTAATACATTCTTCACAACCTGTACATTTATCTTTGTCAACTTCTACGTTCCACATAACTTTTCCTCCAAAAAATTTTAAAAACTATAACAACGAAAAACGCTGCCATAAACTTCCACCCTTAAAGTACTATATCCACATAATGCAAGGCATCTTTTTTGTCAATAAAAAATAGCCGGGCTAAAATTACAATTTACAACCCCGGCAACACTTTGGCCTTGACCTTTACGAACCAAGTTTTTATTCTGCTGGCAATATTTTTCAAGGAACCGCCATTAGAATTAGAGCAGGAAAGCAGAAGGACTGGCAAATCAAAAGGAAATAACATGAAAATCAAGCAGGACAAATCACACCAGGCCAAACAGGAACACAAACGGCTTAACAAACAAGAAGAAAGGGCCTTACGCTCTGAAAGGGCCATGGTCGCCGGCATAATGGAGGGCAGCCCCGAGGCCGTGGGCGTGGCGGTGATCAGGCTTGAATGCGGCTGCCGTAAAATGGCCGCCGTGGCAAAAGACGGTGAACCGGCCAGCAAGGTAATCATGTACCGGGACAAAGCCGAATCCATCTGCCCCAAATGCAAGAAGGACAATGGTGCCTTCAGCCGGGTCACGGAATCTTTCATAGACTGGCAGGATAACGAATTAGACGACGACCTGAAAATGGAGCTTACCATAAAAGTATTAGGCAGCAGCGCTGTAGTCCAGTAACAACAGAATACGGATAATCGACAGTCCGTAGCTGTAATCGCCGCAGGCGGTAACTATACTGTCCTCTGACTTCTGACCTCTGACCTCTGATAAAATGCCCCGTCCCAAAAAGCAAAGACATTGCGAATGCCGCATGAGCGGCAAGGCCTTTAAACCTACCGGTGTCCCCATGGGCAGACTGACTCAGATCCCCATGGGCAGAGACGAATTGGAGACCCTGCGCCTCTGTGATCTGGAGGCTCTCACCCAGGAGGAGGCCGGATACCGGATGAAAATCTCCCGCGGCACGGTGCAGCGCCTCTTGAAAAGCGCCAGAGCCAAAAGCGCCAAGGCCCTGAGCCAGGGGGCGGCCATCATCTTTACAGATCCCTGAAAATTCGTAACCCATCAACAAACCACATTTATAAAAGGCCCCCTTCAAGATGTAAGCGTTTCAGGGGGTTATATGAAGTTAGGTGTGGTTAATTATCGCTTACGATGAAACCGCGTTTCCCTGACCAGCCCCACGAAACCATCGGCCCATTCCGGTGTTCCCAAAGCGTGAACATGGGTATAGAGGGCCAGACAATTCTTATAAACCAGGCCATCGCGGCCATGGGCAAAGCCTACCCCCCGTTGTACCGCGAAGGCCATGTTTTCTTTTTTCACCGCACTGCTTAACACCTTGCTGTATCTGAACTCATGGCCCTTAATCACTGAGCCGGGGGCGTAAACCGCATTATTCGCCAGGGCCTCCAAAATAGTATAGCCATGGGCCTGCGGTTTTTTCTCCATCCGCAAATTGACCGGATAGACACCGGTAAGTTCATAGGCTCGGCCGCCGATCTCCAGACTTTCGCAGAGATAAATCAGGCCTCCACACTCGGCATAAACCGGCATCCCGTCCTCCACCCGCTGACGCAGGTCATGCCGAAAAGCAGAGTTGGCGGATAATTGAGCCAGGCTGGTTTCCGGGAAACCACCGCCAATATAAAGGCCGTCTATTTCCGGCAGAGCGGCGGCCCGCAAGGCGTTAATTTCAACTAACTCCGCCCCGCATTGATTCAGGGCTTGAAGATTTTCCGGATAATAAAATTGAAAGGCCGCGTCTCTTATTATCCCGATCCGAACATCCCGCCCCCGGTCAGGCCGCTGGGAAGCGGCGGCAGTCTCCTCTCTGCCGTCAAGCACAGGCTCTGCGAGAGCGACCACCGCCTCGAGATCTACATGCTCCCGAATCATGGCAGCCAGGTTTTTTACCGCCTCCTCGGCTCCCGCGTATTCCGGGCAGGGCGTAATCCCGATATGGCGCTGCGGAAAGACATCAGTTGATAAACGAGGGAGCGCTCCCACCACCTGAACATCGGTATAATGTTCCACCGCCTGCCGAATAATCCGTTCATGACGCGGGGAGCCTATCCGGTTCAACACCAGTCCCCGAATCCTTATATCGCTGCCCATCTGCTGGCAGCCAAGCACCAGGGCGGCCACAGTTCGGGTCATCTTGGTACAGTCAACGGTCAAAATGACCGGTAGTCGCAGAATAGCGGCCAATTCAGCGCTGCTATAACTGCCGCTCAAATCAACTCCATCAAAAAGCCCCCGGTTCCCTTCGACTATAGCGAGTTCTGTTCCCGCAGCATGCTCGCCACAGGACTGCCTGATCAAGGCGGCTGACATCAAATAAGGATCAAGATTATGACATGGGCGGCCGGCGGCAAGTTGCAGCCAGCCGGCATCAATATAATCCGGCCCTTTTTTAAAAGGGGCTACCCGCACCCCCTGCCCAGTCAAGGCGGCGGTAATCCCCACCGCCGCCACGCTCTTTCCCGAGCCGCCGCTTAAACCGGCCACCATAATCCCCTTAGGAGTACATTTTGTAAGATTCATCATATTTTCCAACCTTAAAGGGAATCGTCCCCACGCTGTTCCAGAAGTAACGTCTATTCAGTTAGGGCAACGAATTCCCTAAACTCGTAACCGTAAATAGAGCCATTTAGTATACCCCGACATCCACTAAAAGAAAAAGGCAAAATAGACAAGTTTATCAGTCCTGCCCTTGAAAAAGTTCTAAAGCATGATTACCAGTTGTCTCATTGTTGTACGGCTCTCACCGACTCAACAGAGTGGCTTCCCCCCCAGACCGCCCCAGGCAGCAAGCCCAAGAAGGCGGTAACGATAAGACCAACAAAGGAACAGACCATGACCAATAAAAAAGCAGACACAAAACTTGCCGGTGCCATTGCCGATCTTGAGAGAGAGTGTAAAGAATCACCCGCCTCAGTACGCGCCCACCATCATCTTGGCCTGGTTTACCGCCAGGCCGGACGTTTAGAGGAAGCAGCCGAGAAATTAGAAAAGGCCATTGAGTTAGATGACCAGGCTGGTGAATCATATGTTAATCTCGGGGCAATTTATTTCGAAATGGGCCTCCTGGATAAGGCATTGGCCCTTAACAAAAAGGCCCTGGCTCAATTAGTGAAACCGGCTCAGGCCCATGTTAATATTGGCTTAATTCATCAACATCGAGGCAATTTCCAGGAGGCCGTCAGTTCCTACCAGAAAGCTACGGTTCATGACCCAGAATTTGGGATGGCTTGGGTAAATCTGGCCTCAGCCCAAATTATTGAGGGTGATTACCAGGGGGCTCTGGGTTCGGCCCGCAAAGGGGTTGAGCTTAACCCTGATTTCGCCATGGCCCACAATAATCTCGCCGTCGCCCTGTACTTTAACAAGGACTACACGGCGGCCCGTGCCGAACTGGACAAGGCCATTGCCCAGGGTTATCAGCCCGAGTCCAAGTTCGTTGAAGCCTTAGAGCAAGAATTATAATGGGCAAGAGTAACAGCCAGCCGGTGAGGCCCTGGTGCCCATTTTGCGGCGAAAACATTTCTCCGCCAGTTGAACCGCAGCAGCGCAAGATGGATGAATTTAAACTTGGCCGCTGTCAATGCGGGGCCTTATATGTCAGCGATCCCACCGGTCACAATGTCGGTGCCGCCATGGTGGAATGTTTGGTACGGGCCTGTGATGACAATTGGGATCTGGCCTGGGATCTTGATGCTGACGAGGATTACTTCACTAATCGCTTAGATAATTACGACGAACCGACCCATCAAATTGTTGAGACCAGAAATCTTGACGGCCGCGCGGTGAGAGGTGTGCTGTATTTTGTGCGGGTGAACAGTGACATTAATGATCTAACCGCCAAAATCAGCCGCAAGGGGGAAAAGACCGCAGCCACATCATCCTCCCCGGCAGCGGTAAGTATCCCAGCCATGGAGCCTTTACGGAAACCAGATCGTCAGAAGCAGCGGGCCACCAAGCTCATGGTAAAAGAGTTGACTGATGAAGAGAATGTTGCGGCATTGGTTGATTTGTGTTTTGACGATAAGCGCACCATTCGTTTTATGCAGCGCCTCCTCTACGAGCCCGATTATGACCAGCGCATGCGTTATATCAACGTTATAGCCCAGGTCTGTGGACGTTACTCAACCAGGCATTCAGGGACAATCAGCGACCTCCTCCACCGTCTTTACGAGGCCTGCTCCGATTCCGCCGCCACTCATTGGGGATTAGTTGAAGTCATTGGGGCTATTATTGCTGAGCGCACCGATATATTCGGGGCCTTTGCCCGCCATCTGCTTATGTTCCGTCAGGTACCAGCTACCAGAGTCTCTGTTCTCTGGTCCTTGTCGGAAATAGCCCGCCGCCGGCCGGCTATAATCCGCGATGCCCCCTTTTACTGCCTGTTTAATATGCTAAAGCATCCCGATCCGGCTACCAGAGGCCACGCGGCCTTATTATTCGGTCTGATTCAGGCCGATGAGGTTAAGAACCAAATTAAAGACCTGCTTGACGACAACGCCCTTGTCGTCGTTTATCATCACGGCAGACCACAGACGACAACGGTTAAACAAATAGCCCAAGAGGCCTTGAAACGAATTGATGAAAAAGAAAAAGGAGAAAACAATGAGTCAGAGTAATACTGATACATCCAGCCTCAGCGGCTTTCCGGCAGTAGAAAAAGAGGAGGAAAAGAGTCCAGCTCAGCAGGATTACGAGCAGGGAATGGCGTTTTTAAATGACAAGGAATCCGCTCAGGCCGCCGCGGCCTTTCATAACGCCTTGCTGGGTTTTGAACAGGATAATGACGAGAAGGGAATGGCCAACGCCTCCATACAGCTGGCCGAGATTTGTCTCGGCAATGAAAATTACGAGCAGGCCCTTAAACATTGCGCCAGCGCCGAGGCAATATGTGCCTCTTCAAAGGACACATTTTCCCTCATCTGCATCAAAGAGAAAAAGGCCAAAATCTACAGCCAATGGTCGAAATACGGCGAAGCTATTAAGTTTTACATAGAGTTAGTTGATGATTATAACCAAACCCGTAATCCCCAAGGCACGGTTAACAGCCTGGAAACCTTAGCGGAACTATATTTGCAGATTAATGATAAGGAAAAGGCGGCTGACAGCTATAACACCATTGCCAATATCCACAAATCTTTTAAGCACGTCACCTATTTCCACCGTTACGAAAAGAAAGCGGCTGAGGCACTTAAGTAACATGGCCTAACCGAATCAACTAAATAAATGACAAAAAAAAAGGCGGCGATAAAAATCGCTGCCTTTTTTTGTCATAAGCTTAACTAAAAAATCAAGCGCTACGATGCTCTTCATCCTTGACCCGGTCTTTAAGGGCGTACATAGTAGTACTGCCGCTGGACCAGAAGACCATCTTACCTTCCTTAACCAGCTCATTGGCGACATTCTTAATCAACCGAGGCTTGGAATCAGGATCACAGGCATGAAAGTCTTTAATATAAAGCTGTGGTTTCGGAGATTTAGCAGCCTTGGCCAATATTGCCTCTTTGAGCTCTTCCTTACTTAAAGCCATTTGCGTGTACTCCTCATTAAATTACACTAAAGGGGTTTGAGACAGCTCACATGGAACCGCCTCAAACTCCAGTATATAATATATTACTTGATGTGATTAGTAAACTTGAACTGCGTGGTACATCTCCAGGTATCGTAAGCGAGACGGTAATCGTCAATGCTCTTGATGGTGAAGGGAATATCACATTTTTCAAAGAACTTCTCCCAGCCGATTCTCTCAGCCCACTCGCCAAGCCGTTCATACTTATAGGCATCCTTGGCATAAACCTCAACGATATGCTTAATTACTGAGGTAACTTCAGGCCAACGGGGAGGGTTATTGGGAATAAAAGGAATAACCAGCTTCGAGAACTTAGGAGCGCTCCTGGAGTTAGAGACCTTACCGCCAACCAGGATGGCAATACCGTCACCATCAGGATCAGCAAGAGGCATGGCCGGACACATGGTGTAACAGTTACCGCAGAACATACAACGCTCGGCGTTTACCTGCACAGATTTAATTTCTTCACCCTTGCTGTT
>UOEX01000372.1_pt1 | contig 12835 bp, 24 predicted proteins | sample 1989481 | NCBI WGS metagenome assembly UOEX01 (sample SAMEA4712198, study PRJEB27164) | hydrothermal vent metagenome | biome: marine basaltic hydrothermal vent biome; feature: marine hydrothermal vent; material: mineral | place: Pacific Ocean | collected 2011-06-14/2011-07-23 | depth 1691 m
CCATGGATATAGGTCAGAGCAATTTCCATATGCTTATTTCTCGGTAAATCAACACCTGCTATACGTGCCAAGATGATACTCCCAATTTGAATTTTATCTTGTCAACCCTATGGGCCATGCTTACGGCCTTAGAAATTATCCCTGGCGTTGTTTATGTTTCTTAATTTTGCAGGAAACACGTACCACACCCTTTCTTTTAAAAACCTTACAGTCGCTGCATATTTTTTTGACTGATGCTCTTACTTTCATACTGTATTCCGCCTTTCAAATATTAATAGCTTTAACATCGAATTACTGATTATATAAAATGGTAACATCAATACATAATGAGAACTGTTCGACATTATGCCAAGAAGCAACCATAAACACCGACATATAACCGTTAAGCACTACCCCATTCATAATTAGAACTTCAACGCATAATACTTCTATACTCAAGAAGGACTAAATGTGGGGTATTGCTGAAGAGTTAGCAGGTTTTCATAAAGGATAATTATTTCCCCTTACCTCTAAAGACGATTCTCCCCCGGGACAGATCATAAGGCGATAATTCAACCGTTACCTTATCACCAGGCAGTATCTTGATATAATGCATGCGCATCTTACCAGAAATATGAGCCAGAACCTTGTGTCCATTTTCAAGCTCAACCCTGAACATCGCGTTGGGCAACGGCTCTAAAATCGAACCTTCTACCTGTATAGCTTCTTCCTTTGCCATGTTTAAAAAACCACCGTCTTATATTAATTTTTTTGTGATAATATCGGCACTTAGAACCAGAGGATCACCCTCTGTAACCGCCACTGAATGCTCAAAATGAGCCGAATCACTTTTGTCGGCTGTAATTACCGTCCAGCCGTCACCAAGAATCTTGACATTGGAAGTTCCCACATTAACCATGGGTTCAATGGCAATTACCATACCAGGCAGAAGCCGCGGGCTGCGCCCCTTTCTATGGTAGTTTGGAACCTCTGGAGCCTCATGAAGATGGGTTCCGATTCCATGCCCGACAAATTGTTTAACCACATGAAAGTTATTCTTTTCAACATGACGCTGGACAGCCTGCGAAACATCGGAAATTCGCTTACCAGGCCGCACCTGATCAATCGCAAAGGTTAAGGAATCCCTCGTTACCTGTAACAGCCGACGTCGAGATTTACTAACACCACCAAGGGCAATACTAACCGCCGCGTCACCGTAATAGCCCTTATAGTTGACCCCGAAATCAATGCTTACGATATCGCCGTCCCTGACCAGCACTTTTTTGGAAGGAATACCATGCACAACCTGCTCATTTAATGAGACACAAAGACTGGCGGGGTAACCTCGATACCCCTTAAAGGCCGGGGTGGAGCCATTATCAAGCGCATAGGCCTCGGCTATTTTGTCCAGTTTCCAGGTGCTGAGACCAGGTTTTATAGACTGCTGAATACAGTTAAGGGCTCCGGCAACTATCTGATTAGCCCGGGCCATCAAGGCAATCTCTTCAGCGGTTTTAATAGTTATTGCTGTCATTAAACATCCCGTAGAATATTTAACGGGAACCTATTTTACCGCTTTTCAAAAAGCCGTCATAATTACGCATAACAGTATAAGATTCAATCTGGCTGATGGTATCAATGGCAACCTGGACAACAATAAGTAAGGCCGTACCACCGAAATAAAACGGTACATTTAATTTACTGATCAGAATCGTTGGCAATACACAGACCAAGGATACATATATAGCACCAATTACAGTAAGACGCACCATAACCTTATCGAGAAAATCAGAGGTTCGTTTACCGGGGCGAATTCCAGGAATAAATCCACCGTTTTTCTTTAAATTTTCTGCCACATCAACGGGATTAAAGGTTACCGCTGTATAAAAGAAACAGAAGAATACAATCATAATGACATAAAGCACAGTATGCCAGAAACTCCCCCAGGCCAGAATCGCCGACAGGCGCTGTACCCAGTCAATCTTTATAAAACCACCGATTGTAGCGGGAAACATCATAATTGAGGAGGCGAAAATAGGCGGTATAACCCCTGACATATTAATTTTCAGAGGCAAATGGGAACGTTGACCACCATACATCTGCCTGCCGACCATACGTTTAGCGTATTGGATTGGAATTCGGCGTTCAGCCGTCTCCACGTAAATAATAAACCAGACAACCCCGGCCATCATCACCAATAAGATAGGCATCATAATGAGAGTCATCTCGCCAGCCGAGGCCATTTTAATCGTATTAACCACTGCCGAAGGCATTCTGGCAACAATACCGGCAAAGATAATGAGTGAAATACCGTTACCAATTCCCCGCTCGGTCATCTGCTCGCCAAGCCACATGATAAAACAGGTACCAGCGGTAAGGGTAATTACGGTCATTATCCGAAATGACCAGCCGGGGGTAATAACAATCATGGCGTTTCCACTGGGAGCCGCCATACTTTCAAGACCTATACTTATAAAAGTCGCCTGTATCAGACTCAAAACCACAGTCGCGTAACGAGTGTATTGCGTGATTTTACGGGTACCGGCTTCCCCCTCTTTCTGCAGAGCCTCAATAGAAGGCACGACAACAGCGAGGAGCTGAAAAATAATTGAGGCGCTGATGTAGGGCATAATCCCCAGGGCAAAGATAGAAAAATTCTTCAAGGCCCCGCCGGAAAACATATTGAACATGCCAAATATAGTATCGGCATTCTTGGCAAAAAAAGCACCAAGGGCTTGACCGTTTATGCCTGGAGTAGGTATCTGCACCCCCATCCGGTAAACAGCCAGCATCAACAAGGTAAATATGATGCGTCTTTTCAGCTCTGGAATTCTTGCCGCACCCTGCAGGCCTCCTGGCATGTCTTATTCCTCAACCTTGCCGCCGGCGGCTTCTATTTTCTGGCGGGCTGTAGCGCTGGTTCGATCAACCTTAATCGTCAATTTCTTACTGATATCGCCATTACCAAGAAGCTTAACCTGAGAATATTTGCGGCCGATAAGACCTTTTTCCAACAGCGCCTGCCGATCAACAACAGCCCCATCATCAAATTTCTCAAGAGCATCAACATTAATTACCGCAAATCGGCTCTTAAAGATATTGGTAAATCCACGTTTGGGGAGACGGCGGTGTAACGGCATCTGACCACCTTCAAAACCGGGCCTGATACTACTGCCGGAACGTGATTTATATCCATTTTCGCCCCGAGCGGCGGTTTTTCCATGCCCGCTTCCCTGGCCGCGCCCCAATCTCTTTTTTTGTTTAGTCGAACCCGGCTGAGGTGATAAATTACTAAGCGTTAACATATTTAATCCTCCACCTTGACAAGATGCTGAACCTTACGGATCATACCCTGTATTTCAGGTGTATTTTTACGAATCACAGTTTTATTGGTCTTAGTCAGCCCAAGCCCAATAAGGGTCGCCCGGATCTTACGCGGGCTGCCAATACAACTCTTTTTTAAAGTAACCTTAACCTGATTGTCCATACTGTCTTCCTTGTATAACCCACCCCGAATAAACCGGAAAGGAATAAAAAAATAACATCATTAGTCAGCTGTATCAAAATCCATCACATAATACCTGGCTTAACTGATGCTTAGTTTTATGTATGCCGCACTCTTACTTGCTGATAATATCACTGGCATCCTTACCCCGTATCGCGGCAATCTGCTCAGGTGTCCGCAGACTGCGCAGACCCTGAAGAGTAGCCTTAACCAGGTTATGAGGATTATGAGAACCAAGACACTTGGTCAGGATATTATGAACTCCAGCGGCTTCAAGCACCGCTCTTACCGCACCACCAGCAATAACTCCGGTACCGGGAGATGCCGGTTTCAACAGAACCCGGCCGGCACCATATTTACCTTTAATCTCGTGAGGTATGGTAGTTTCATAGACAGCAACCTTTCCCATATCTTTTTTAGCTCTTTCGACGCCCTTGCGAATGGCCTCAGGAACTAAATTGGCCTTACCGAGACCGTAACCGACATTACCCTGTCCATCACCAACCACGACTATGGCGCTGAAACTAAAACGACGACCACCCTTAACAACCTTAGCTACCCGGTTGATATAGACAATTTTTTCTATGAGCTGGTCGTCTTTATCTTTATTAAACTGTGCCAAGGATTTCTCCTCCCTTAAAATTAAAGCTGACTATTTGACTAAAATACCAGGCCGCCTTCACGCGCACCTTCAGACAGAGCCTTGACCCGGCCGTGATATATATATCCGCCCCGGTCAAAAACTACCTTTTCGATGCCGTTAGCCTTGGCCATAGCGGCAAGAAGGATACCGACTCTATTGGCTTTATCGACTTTACCTGCGATATCGGCCTCAGTTATCTCCTTGACCATTGACGATGCTGAGGCCAGCGTGTGCCCCTTAGTATCATCAATAATCTGAGCATAAATATGCTTGGAGCTCTTATATACCCTTAAACGCGGCCTCTCAGAAGTTCCCACTACCTTTTTCCTGATCCGCCTGACTCTTTTTTGTCTTGCGACAATTTTGTTATCTGTTCTCGCCATCTTATCCGCCCCGCTTATTTCTTACCAGCGGCCTTACCGACCTTTCTGGCTATATATTCATTTTCGTAACGAATCCCCTTGCCCTTATAGGGTTCAGGCTTACGAATTTCTCTAATCTTGGCCGCGGTCTCACCGAGTTGCTCATTATTAATTGACTCTAAAACAATATCATTGCCATTAATAGTGGCCTTAACGGCATCCGGCAGCATAAAGTCAACCGGGTTAGAGAATCCCACATTCAGAACCAATTTCTGCCCGGCCAGCTTGACCTTATAACCAACTCCCTCAACCTGCAGAGTCTTCTTAAAGCCCTTCTCCGTACCGATAATCATATTATTGACTAACGTCCGGCTCATGCCGCAAAAAGCATTGGTTCTCTTACTCGCGTCGGCACCCTTAACAAGCAGGGTATTACCATCCGCCACAATTTCAATCTCTGGCCGTAACTGCCTTTCCAATGTCCCTTTCGGGCCGGTCACCTTAATATAACCGCCGTTAATATCACATTTTACGCCATTGGGGACGGTAATAGCCTTATTGCCAATCCTGGACATTTCTTATCTCCAATCAATCGTTATAATTTATTTACCAGACTTCACAGATAATCTCGCCGCCGATCTTCTTCGACCTGGCCTGCCGGCCACTGATAATTCCCTGCGAAGTTGAGACAATGGAGATGCCAAGACCACTCATTACGGCTGGTATTTCGTGATGAGAGGCATATACCCGGCGTCCAGGTTTACTTACCCGGCGTAATCCGGTGATAACCCGATTACCGTTGCCATCATATTTAAGATCAATACGCAGAGTATTCTGCGGCCCCTTCTCAACCACCACCTCAAAGGCATTAATATAGCCTTCATTCTGCATGATCTGGGCGACGTGATGTTTCATTTTAGAATAGGGCATATCAACCGACTGAAAATGCACCATACCGGCATTTCTAATTCTTGTAAGCATATCTGCCACAGGATCACTCATCGACATGGAACTGACTCCTTATTTGCCTGAACAACGGCACTTAATAACCAGCGGCAATCCCGCCGCCAATATAATCATAATTCGTAACTATTAAGGAAGGGGAGAAAAACTACCAGCTTGATTTGGTTACCCCGGTAACCTCACCTTTATTAGCGAGACTACGAAAACATATACGACACATACCGAACTTACGGATAAAGGCTCGGGGCCGCCCACATAATGGGCAACGATTATAGGCCCGGACTTTAAACTTCGGAGTATTCTGACTCTTTGCGATTATGGATTTTTTTGCCACTTTAAACCTCTAGGTCTTCGTTATTTACGGAAAGGCATTCCGAGTGTACGTAACAGAAAAAGCCCTTCGGCATCCGTCTTGGCACTGGTACCTATAACAATGTTTAAACCTTTAATCTTATCAATCTTGTCGTAATCAATTTCAGTAAATATAATCTCTTCCTTGACCCCCATGGCGTAATTACCACGGCCATCAAAGGACTTGGGAGAAATTCCCCGGAAATCTCTTACCCTTGGTAAGGCAATATTTACTAATTTCGCGAGAAAATCGTACATTTTATCCCCACGTAATGTAACCCGGCAGCCAATTGGTACGCCAGCCCGCAACTTAAAACCGGCAATAGCCTTTTTGGCTCTGGTTACAACGGCCTTCTGACCGGCAATCCGGGTGAGCTCATCAACCGCCCCATCCATCATTTTGGGGTTCTGAACTGCCTCGCCAAGCCCCATATTAAGGACAATCTTAGTCAGTTTGGGAGCCTCCATAACCGATTTATACCCAAATTCAGACATCAGTTTGGGAACACCATCATTTTTATAATTTTCCTGCAAAGTAGCCATTAAACTCTCCTTAAAGAGGCACGGTTTTATTTATCAACCGGCTCTCCGCATTTTTTACAGATCCTGACCTTGCTGCCATCTTCTAACATCTTACGGCCAACCCGACTGGTCTTGGTACATTTTGGACAAATCAACATCAGATTTGAGAGCTGAAGCAAAGCTTCCTTATCAATTATTCCACCCTGCTGTACCGCCTGATTGGGTTTCGTATGGCGTTTAATCATATTAACCTTCTCAACTATCGCCCGGCCCTGCTTACGGTCAACGCGCAGCACCTTGCCTACCCGCCCTTTGTCCTTACCGGCAATTACCTCAACCTGATCATTACTCTTTATATGATATGCGCAATGCATCTTAACCTGCCTCTTGAGAATTTTGGATGTCCAAGCCCTTATAAAACTTCCGGGGCTAATGATATAATTTTCATGTAACCACCAGCCCGTAATTCGCGGGCTACCGGGCCAAAGATACGGGTGCCGACGGGTTCACCATTCTGGCCGAGAAGAACTGCTGAGTTCTCATCAAACTTTAAAGTGGAGTCATCCGAGCGCCGAATCTGCTTCGCGGTTCTGACTACCACGGCCTTCATCACATCACCCTTCTTAACCTTGGAGTTCGGGATGGCCTCCTTGACGGTTACTACTATAACGTCACCGATACTGGCATACCGGCGCTTAGAGCCGCCAAGCACCTTAATGCATAAAACCTTTTTGGCACCGGAATTATCCGCCACATTTAATACACTTTCACTCTGAATCATGACTTATAACCATGTCTTTATCTGAAACCGCCTTCAAAGCGGCGGAAATAGCAGATTATTAATTCAATAAAAAAAGCTCTAAGAGCCTTATAGTTAGGGCGCTTAAAAAAAAACTTAAGCCGCCTTTTCAATAATCTCCCGCAAGCGCCATCTCTTGTTTTTGCTCAAGGGCTTACATTCTTCTATAAGAACCTGATCACCAATTGCGCAGCTGTTCTGCGGATCATCAGCCATATATTTTTTGTGGAGACGCATCATCTTGCCGTATAATTTGTGACGAACAATACGCTGCGTGAGTACTACTATGCTGTTAGTCATTTTATTGCTAACAACGACCCCGGTTAGTGTCTTTCTGGCCTTTTTTATCTCTGTCATTTCCTATCCACTATATATAAATTACTGGTAACTGTTTAGGTAGATGCCTAAAATTAACAATAACCACTATACTATAAGTTTTTCTCAGGCAGCCGCAGCGGCCAGCTTCCTCTCGGAACGTGCAGTATGAATCCTGGCAATATCTTTGCGCAGACTCTTGAGTTTAGAGGTATCTTCGAGCTGCCTGATACCATGCTGAAACTTCATTCTAAAAAGTTCCTCGGCAATATTATCACCTTTACTCACCAAATCTTCATCACTAAGTGACCGAATATCTGTCATCTTCATAATGTATTTTCCTTCTCAATTATTTTAGTGGCAAAAGGAAATTTACTACTGGCAAGGGCTAAGGCCTTCCTGGCAAGTTCGGTATCAACCCCGGTGAGCTCATAGAGAATTTTACCAGGTTTAATAATCGCCACCCAGCCCTCGGGTGCGCCCTTACCTTTACCCATACGAGTTTCAGCCGGTTTAGAGGTGATAGGCTTCGCGGGGAAGACCCTGATCCACATCTTACCGCCCCGCTTGATTTTACGATTAATGGCAATACGGCCAGCCTCGATCTGCTGGGCGCTTAACTTCCCGCAGTCAATAGCCTTTAAGCCAAATTCACCGAATGAGAGACTGGAGCCGCGTTGTGCTGCACCACGCATTCTCCCCTTAAACTGTTTTCTATGTTTTACCTTAGCTGGACTAAGCATTTTATATTACCGCCCTTATACCTGAGGTTGTTCGGTTTCAGGAAGAACCTCACCATTAAATATCCACACCTTAACCCCGATGATTCCGTAGGTGGTCAAGGATTCCGCCACGCCATAATCAATATCAGCCCGGAGGGTATGCAGAGGAACCCTGCCCTCATGATGCCACTCACGACGTGACATCTCAGCTCCCCCCAATCTTCCAGAGCAGGCTACCTTAATACCTTTCGCGCCAAACTTCAAGGCCATATTAACGGCTTTTTTCATCGCTCGTCGAAAGGCAATACGTCTTTCAAGCTGATTAGCAATATTTTCAGCCACTAACTGCGCGTCGGCCTCAGGACGGCGAACCTCCTGAATATCAACCACGCAGGGGTGCTTAACCAGTTTTTCAAGTTCAGCCTTCAGGATCTCAATCTCGGCGCCCTTCTTGCCGATGACTATACCAGGCCGGGCCGTAAAAAGTTTTATCCTGATCTTATCACCGGTACGGGCGATTTTAATTTTTGAAAGCCCGGCATGATAAAGCCGCTTTTTCAAAAACTTTCTTAACTTCTGGTCTTCAAGCAGATATTTGGAATAATCTTTTCCCGCGTACCAGTTAGATTCCCAAGTTCTGACAATATTAAGGCGTAAACCGATTGGATTAACTTTATGGCCCAAAACCTTCCTCCATTTTTCTTACTGAGAGACTTTATTCCCGCAGAGAGAGATTATTATTGTTCGTCAAGAATAACGGTAATATGACTGCTTCTTTTGAGGATTCTACCGGCACGCCCCATGGCCCGCGGTCGAATTCTCTTCAGCATAGTACCGCCATCGACAAAAATCTTTTTCACATATAAGGTATCAATATCAATAGCTTCATTCTGGCTCGCGTTGGCTACGGCTGACTCTAAAAGCTTGCGGATTATACGCGCCCCTTTCTTAGGCATAAACCGCAGAGTATTAATGGCCGTCTCGGCGTCCTTACCCCGCACCAGATCGGCAATTAAACGGGCCTTCTGGGGAGAAATTCTGGTTCCTTTTAACACTGCTTTAGCTTCCATCTTCTAACTCCTGTACCCGTTTATTATTTCTTGCCCTTCTTACCGCCGGCATGGCCATAAAAGGTTCTGGTAGGGGAATACTCACCAAGCTTCTGACCAACCATGTTCTCCGTTACAAAAACCGGAATAAACTTTTTACCATTATGAACAGCAAAGGTCAGCCCCACCATTTCAGGGAATATATCTGATCGTCTGGACCAGGTTTTAATGACCTTGCGCGACTGTGTTTCTTTGGCCTCCATCACCTTATTCATCAGATGATCATCAATAAACGGACCCTTTTTAATTGAACGCCCCATTACCGCCTCCTATCAGGACCTTTTAGTCACAATATATTTATCTGATTGTTTTCTCTTTCTGGTCTTAAAGCCTTTGGCCGGCATACCCCAGGGAGAACATGGATGACGACCGCCGGAGCTTTTACCCTCACCACCGCCCATGGGATGATCATGAGGATTCATGGCCACACCCCGAACATGAGGACGTTTGCCCTTCCAGCGGTTACGCCCGGCCTTACCAAGCTTCTGACGGTCATGTTCCGCATTTCCAACCTGGCCGAAACAGGCCCGGCAGTCACGATGGAACTTACGAACTTCACCAGAGGGAAGCTTAATCATTACCTCATTCTTCTCCTTGGCCATCAATTGAGCCGAAACACCGGCACTGCGCACCAACTGAGCACCCTTGCCGATCTTCATCTCTACATTATGAATTATGCTGCCAAGGGGCATGTTCCCCATTGCTGTACAATTACCGGCCTTAACATCAACTGATTCACCGGCAATTATCGAGTCCCCGACCTTAATACCTATGGGCGAAAGAATATATTTTTTTTCGCCATCGGCATATATTAGCAGAGCGATATTCGCGGAACGATTGGGGTCATACTCTATGGATGAAACCCGGGCGGGAATATCCACCTTATTGCGTTTGAAATCAATAATTCTGTATTTCCGCTTATGCCCGCCGCCAATGTGCCTTGCTGTAACCCGGCCATAATTATTACGGCCGCCACTCTTGTTCAAGGAGCATATCAGACTCTTCTCAGGCCCCTTCTTCGACAATTCTGAATTAACAATAGAGACCCTATTACGTCTTCCAGGTGATGTCGGTTTATAGGTTTTAGTTGACATTGCAAACCCCGATATTCAATTTCTATAATTTATTTAAAATTGACCTTCTTAAACTAATCAAAGTTCTTCAAGAAAATCCAATTTCTGTCCTTCTGCCAAGGTGACATAGGCCTTTTTCCAGTCCGATGTCCGACCCATATACTTGCCCAACTTCTTCTGCTTGCCATGCATATTAGCAGTATGTACCTTAACAACCTTAATATTAAATAACTTCTCGGCCGCCTCTTTGATGGCAATCTTATTGGCCCGGCGGTCAACCTTCAACACAACTTTGTTTTCGGTCTCCTGCATAAGCATGCCCTTTTCAGTCAGGCATGGTTTCTTTATAATATCAAACATTTTCATGACAACAGCCTCTTTTCCAGTTGTTCAATAGTGGACTGCAGAATAATCAAATTCCTGTAATGCAGAATATCATAGACATTAACACCCATGGTCGGCAGAACCTTAAATCCCGGTACATTTCTGGCTGATTTTTCCAGCTTATCATCTCCGGACGGAATAACGATGAGGGCGTTATCAACCCCTAAGTCCTTCATTACGGAAATAAATTTTTTGGTCTTAATCTCATCGAGCTGGAATTGATCCAGGACGACCATATTTTCTTCCGCGAATCGAGTACTTAAAGCCATCTTAAGCCCTAAACGCCGCACCTTCTTGGGCAGTTTATAGGCATAGCTTCTTGGCTTGGGGCCAAAAACCACCCCGCCGCCCCGCCATAACGGAGAACGGCGATTACCAGCCCGAGCCCGACCGGTTCCTTTCTGACGAAAGGGCTTGGCTGAACTGCCGCTCACCTCAACCCTGGTTTTAGTACAAGCCGTACCTGCCCGCCGGTTAGCGAGCTGCATCTTCACAACATCATGGAGAATATACGGTTTAACCTCCACCGCGAAGAGATCATCGTTCAAATCAACCTCTCCCACCTTCTCCTTCTTGGTGTTATATAAATCTGTAACCGCCATTTATGGCACCCCCAAACGGTCTAAAAGGCCTATCAAAAAAGCCTATTTTGTAAATATCTGTAAAAGTCCCTGTTTGGCGCCCGGCACTGAACCCTTGACCACCATAACATTGTCTTCGTCACGAATATCAATAACTATCAAATTCTTCTTAGTGACCACCGCGCTTCCCATATGGCCGGGCATCTTCTTGCCTTTAATGACCCTGCTGGGCCAAGCGGAACAGCCAATGGAACCAGGGGCACGATGAAACATTGAACCATGACCACCAGGGCCGCCCTTAAAACCATGACGTTTAATAACCCCCTGAAAGCCTTTACCCTTGCTGGTTCCTTTTATATCAACAAGATCGCCGACCTTGAAAATATCATTAATATTAATCGCCTGTCCAACCTCATAGCGGCCTGGATCATCAACTCTGAATTCCTTGATATGATAGAATCCACCTTGTTGACCAGAGGCCTTGGCATGGCCGATTTCCGGCTTTATCGAACGACTCGCCCTCTTAGCGGCAAAGCCGAGCTGAATGGCATTATAGCCCTCACGCTCAACGGTCTTAATCTGCACCACGATACAGGGACCAGTTTCCAGGGCGGTAACCGGAACGGCCTGTCCCTCTTCATCATAGACACGGGTCATTCCAAGTTTTTTTCCAAGTAATCCTATTGTCTTTGGCATAGCACCAATCCGTTAAAAATTTTAAACATGGAGTAAGAAGAGACGATTAGAGCTTGATCTCGACATTTACTCCGGCAGATAATTCAAGCTTCATCAGGGCGTCAATCGTCTGTTGCGTGGGCTCTAATATGTCAAGCAGCCTCTTATGGGTACGCATTTCAAACTGCTCCCTGGATTTTTTATCAACATGAACCGAGCGCAGAACACAATACTTATTGATTATGGTAGGCAGGGGAATCGGGCCGGCGACCATGGCACCTGTACTCTTAGCCGTATCCACAATCTCCTGCGTTGATTGATCCAGTAATTTATGATCATAGCCCTTGAGCCTGATGCGAATTTTTTGAGTCTGCATCTTGATTAATTCCCTTATTATTCAATAATCTCGTTAATAACCCCGGCACCCACTGTCCGGCCGCCCTCTCTGATCGCGAAACGCAGCCCCTCGTCCATAGCAATGGGGGTAATCAAGGCGCCCTCTACGGAGACGTTGTCACCAGGCATTACCATCTCAACCCCCTCGGGCAGCGTTACAATACCGGTCACGTCAGTTGTCCGGAAGTAAAACTGCGGCCGGTAACCGTTAAAGAACGGCGTATGACGACCACCCTCTTCCTTGGTCAGAATATAGCACTCGGCCTTGAACTTGGTATGGGGAGTTATGGTACCCGGAGCCGCCAAAACCTGACCGCGCTCGATTTCCTCCCGCTTAATGCCTCGCAGCAAGATACCAACATTATCTCCGGCCATCCCCTCATCCAAGGTCTTACGGAACATCTCAACCCCGGTGACGGTAGTTTTCTGGGTCTCCTTAATACCGACGACCTCAAC
>UOEX01000212.1_pt1 | contig 12669 bp, 5 predicted proteins | sample 1989481 | NCBI WGS metagenome assembly UOEX01 (sample SAMEA4712198, study PRJEB27164) | hydrothermal vent metagenome | biome: marine basaltic hydrothermal vent biome; feature: marine hydrothermal vent; material: mineral | place: Pacific Ocean | collected 2011-06-14/2011-07-23 | depth 1691 m
TGCCTCATTTTTACGGGGCTTGAAATCGGAGAGAGGATAGAGAGAACTGGCATTCTGCTTATCCTTTTCCATAAACCAGATCTGATCCCGCCGCATGATTTTCTGATCTAGAATAGATGTGTCGTGGGTGGTAAAAATCAGCTGAGCATTGTTTTTATTGGTGTCGGAGTTATGCATCAGCATGAGAAGAAAGCGTACCATGTAGGGATGCAAACTGTTATCCAGCTCATCAACAAGAAAAACCCGGCCCTGTTTGAGACCATCCAGCCAGGGGCCTGCATAGGCAAATAATTTTCTGGTGCCATCCGATTCTTCATCCAGTGGCAGCCAGGCTATCTTTATAAAGGAGGGGACGTTGTTGTTTTATTGCTTTATATTTTGCGCAGCCTATGGCGGAAGTTACCGGCCCTGGCGATTAATTATAGCTGACAGCAGGCGATGATTCTCAACCAGCACCGAGAGCCAGTGGTTCATCTGTTCGGCATTTGTTTTTATCCGCCAGTGATTGAACAGATACGCGGCATCGCCTAAGGGTAGTCTGTCCTTGGTGGGGTGAATCTCCAGGGTGAAGCTGAGCGGCTTAAGGGCCGGTAAAGCGGTAACTGCGGCGATAATTTTTTCAAGACCGCCAGGGCCGAACATGGTTGCCAGCTCCTTCTTGCCTTTAAAGGCGAAGGGGATGGGTATTTTGCTGAAAAAACTCAAATGATCCGCAACTCCGAAAGGGCTGAAGGTCGAAAGAGGGTGGCCGTCGTGGAGATGAAAATGCAGCGCCTTGCCCAGGCCGGCCAACTGCCGCACCACGGCTAACACCTTGTTTAAGACCTGCTCCACCGTATTCTGGATGTCATCGATGAGGCCGGGAAGTTCAGGGGAGGCGGGGGTAAGGGCGCAAATATCAGATTCTGGATGGGATTGGCGGTATAATTCCCGCGCGTAGTAAATTCCCATATGACCAATATCTATACAGGCGCTCACCCTCGGCAGATCCTGCAGTTGTTCATGTAACTCGCAGAAAACGGCGGGGGCCAGGCCTGCCGCGTACTCAACAAAGAGCATTGGCCCGCGGGGACAATTCCGCAGGGCCTGGTCAATTTCAGCCAGCGCGGCCTGGTAGGGCGGGGTGAGGACTTCTGCCTGGTCATGGATTATAAAGCCGTCAACCACCCCCGCGAAGGCGGTCATATAATTAATAATCCAGGCGTGGTATTTATTCTCCAGGAGATTTATGCCTCTGGGCAGATGCACCGTGAGCGGGGCCGTATCATTTGGTCTGAAACGCAATAACCACTTTAATTCTTCGGGGCTGGAGGCGTAAAATTCCGTCCCTAAACCGGCCTGCTGAAAACGCAGACGGGCCAGTTCAAGAAGGGCGTCGTCCCCGTCGATTCTTTTCTGAAATAAAGCCAGCAGGCGTGGATTTGTCGATTGCATGGGTAGATACCGCTCAGTGGGTGAGAATCTGGGGGCGTGACTGCACCAGCGAGATGCGGTCACCAACAATGGCGCCTTCAATATCCTGCGGGCTGCCGAATGTCTTCTCCACCAGGCGTCCTATGGCAGTCAGGCGTTTAGCCATCCGTGCCCGCACCTTTTTATTTGTCGACAGGCGGCAGGTCGAATAGTCGGCAGTTTTAGCGATCATTCCCTCCCGGTGGCCGACCCATAGGGCCTTGCTGAGATCGGCAAAGGCCAGCATGGTCGGCTGACCTGTCTTTTTGTCGCATACCATGCGGTAAGGTGTGCCGGGGAACCTCGCGCCGGCCAGGGTTTCGCCCTGACCCGCCACCAGCTCCAGGTAAATCTCGTTATGCTTGCCGGTGATTGGATTGACGGTATGTATAACAAAGGAATAATCAGGCGTTAGCATCTGTTGAATAAGGACGGCCATATAGGTTTGCTCCGTGGTAATGCCGTTTTGCCGCCGGCTGAGAACCGCCCGCCAGGTCCACAGGGAGGCCCAGACCTTACGCAGTGCCTGGCCTATATGCTCATGGTCAACATTGGTAATTGACTCGTACAGACCGGCCCCGGAGATGGCGGCTAAATCCTCACAACTGCTGCTTGAGCGGACTATCAGCCGCTCCTGGGCCGCGAATTTTTTCTTGACCGCGGTGCTGAGCTGTTCATAGTTCAGCGCGGCCAGCATCCGGCGTAAATCATCCTCCGCGGCCTGAAAATCTTTCTGGTCATTTATTTTGTCTATTCTTTGCTGAAAAGAAATATATTGCCCCATTAAGCCCCCGGCGTTCAGGGTGGCCTCCATAACCCCAAAGGGAATAACCACCCCTCTCGGGGTATTAAAATCAGCACCTTTTTTTTGGGCCAGTTCATGCAGCCTTCTCAGCCCGTCTGCTTTGGCGCCGCCGCTATTCGGAGTTATCCGGGGCAGCTCAAGCACCAGGGGCTGCCGGGTAATGAGCAGGTTGGATAAACCGCCCTGTTTCGCTTTGGGCGGTTTGGGGGCAGTTTCCTCAGTTGTTTTTTCATTTCTATTAAATGTTACCGATTCGGCGGTGGCCGTGATGGTGATCTTTTTGCCCCTTTGCCGGCAGAGTTCCTTAAACAACGATGAATCTTCAGCTGCCACCAGAACCACTTCTGCCTGGCGGGCGCGGATGGCAAGATGACTTAAGTGCGGCAGGTTATGGGCAAGAACGAGGGCGCGGACCCCCTGCGGAATGCTCTCGTCACCTGCCGCCTGTTTGAGCAGAACTATCTGGGGGCCGTTTTCGGCGGCCGGCAGATAGTCGAGCCCGGCCGCCGTACAGAGGGTGCCGCAGGCAACTCCTGGGCCGATCACATCCCAGGGCGGCAGCCCGGCAATACTTCTTATATTCTTTAAAAGCAGGGTATTGAGCTTTGCTAACTGAAAGATGAGACTGGCGCGAATTTCACCCTCGCAATAGAGTTCAACGGCGTGACCTGGCACTTTTAGAGCCCGGCCCAGTATTTTGGTTTTTTTAAGAAATAATCCTAACACCATTTCTCTGTAACTATCCGTCAGACGCCGGCTGCGGGCCAGGGTGGCCTTGAGCCGCAGCAGATAGTCGCGTACCTGGGGATCAAAATTGCGCCGCCACGCTGTCAGTTCAGCGATTATGGCTGTACACTCTGCCGTTTCTACCCCGTTTAAGCGGATATTGTTAACATTCATAATCAGGACTTCGAGAACTTTTTTCCAGGGCAGTTCCTGGTGGTTTTCGAATTCAGTGATTATTTCACTCAATAGAACAAAGGCGTAATCCGCCAGTCCGATGTCCGTGAGGCGCATATTTTGCGTCTGGGGACTGGCATCCGGCGGTAACTGCCGCGCTAATTCGGAGCGCAGTTTGGTCAGCAGCTTAAGAAGAGCGGCTTGTTGGCCGGGCCTGGCAGTTGCCCTGGCCTTTAGAAAACGCTGGATAACCGGCTTGATCTTGTCATTAGCCAGGCATATTTTATTGAGTCGTCGCTCAAGGGTCTCGATATTGAAAAATTCCCGCAGTTCCTGGTGAAATATCTTGAACTGTTCCACAAAGGGCCGGGCGTATTCGGCCCCCGGCGCCGTAATCCGCCGCAGGATATTCTCCGAGGTGGTCAGGTCTTCCGGCCCGGCGCAGCGGTGCAGTTTATTCTGCAGGGTATGCTTAATCTCCTGTTTCAATTCCGGGGGAATATCGTTGCGGTGGGCAATGTCTCTTATTCTGGTTAAAGGCTCCGTTCTGGTAAAGGCGCTGTCATAGGATGGCAGCCATGGGTAAATATGCCGCAGGATAAAGGCCTTGTCCGGGGAGGTACAGGCAAGCAGTTGTTCCTGAATCTGTTGAGAGAGGCGGGCATGGCGGCTGGGTCTGAAATGGCGGCCGTCTTCAGTACAGGCAAGCGCGCCGGTACCAAGAAAACGCAGATAGACAGCGAGATAGACGAGATCATCAGCAGTCAACTCCGGAGTCTCCCGCAACAGTTGATAAATTCCAGCTAATTTCTGGCGCCAGCTCTTCCTCTGTTGATCCGCTTCCACCAGCATCTTCACAAAGCGGAATTCATCGCCTGCCGGTATCGGCAGCTTGGGGGAAATTTTTTTCCTATTTTCTTCCTTTTCTTTTTGGGGAAGAATCGGCGGTGGTTCCGGGGGAAAGGTAAAGTCGGCCATTATCTGAATGAGCCTGTCGCGGGCCGCGTTAAGCAGACTTGGAGGATCAGGCCACTGTTCAAGAATAATAACGCCTTGATAAGCGCGTTTGGCAAGGCGGTCAAAAAAAAGGCGCACCCCGCGGTCATTCTGAGCGGCCGGGCCGGTAAAAATCACCAGATGAGCGTCATAATCGCCATAATTTTCATGCAGATGGGCGTGAATAATCGGCACCTGACTGTCAAGACGGTCTAAAAAGCCAATATAATCATTCTGGGTAGTGGAGCATAGGTTGGCATGCCCCAGGTCAATACACATGCCGACATGATCCAGGGGGGTATCCTTAATCTCTCTGAGCAGGGCAAATAAGCGGTTAAAGTCTTCCGGACTCGTAAGGGGGGTGTTCTCAATGGCTAATCGCAGACCGGCCGTCCGGCAATAATTGCAGATGGGCAGGATGGCCCGTACATAATCCGCCAGGCCGTGTTCGGTACTCAGGTGGATATTCAGTAGAACAGCGCCGATTTCCCCGGCAAAATCAATATTATCAAAAAAAATCTTTCGGCTCTCCAACCGGAAGGGATCTGCCCACGATGAGGCATGCATGCTCAGGGTAATCTCATTGGTCTGCGCCGTTTTTTTAATGAAACGGCGCTGTTCTTCGTTTATGTCGCCTAAATCCCAGCCGGCGCCGGACTCCTTTTTATCGGGAAACCATTCAAAGGCGCCGAAATGATTTTCAACGGCATAGAGAAATGGGGCGAGCGGCGTCAAGGCCATGAAGGCGGTCTGGTTGCCCACGCGGATGGATTTCTGGGTATTTTCAGTCATTTTTGTTTCCCACCTGGGGTCTGGTTTGGACTATGTAAAATTTACCATCCGCGTAGGCGCCTTCAATATCCTGGGGGCATCCCTCCATGGACTTTTCAACCTCAATGCCAAGCCGGGTAATATCCTGCAGGAACTTTGTTCTAAAATCAGCCTGCCACAGGAGCGGGCTGTTAATATAGTCTGGCGTTTTTTCCTGGGGCGGCACCAGTAAAACACTGTCATACAGGCCTGCTCCGGCGTAGCCTTCCAGGTCTTCACCATTGGAGTCGGAGCGGACGATGAGCCCGCCGCCCGTCAGGGCCAGGCTTTTGCCCGGATAGGATATAATATACGGATCAAGACTCTTTTTGTCTTTACGACAGGTAAAACTTAAGGCGCGGCCGGGATAATTGCCGCTGCAGAGGGTCTCCCCCAAACCAAGAACCACCTCGGCGTAAAGTTCATTTTTATCAAAGGTGAAGGGATTGGCGGTGTGGATCACAAAGGCGTATTGGGCCGCGACGACCTCCTGGATGAGGACGGCCATGGTAAGTTCCTCATGCTTCAGGTGCCATTTTTTGCGGCTCCAGTAGGCCCGCTCATTCCATTTTGAGGCCCAGATCTGTTTTATCCGTGACCAGAGGAGCGGCCAGTCATCCGGCCAGGCCAGTCCCTCGTCTGCCATGGCCCGCCGCAGTGATTCAGGCAGCGTCGGCGGGGCGTTGAGCCGGCTGATACATTGCCGCAGTTTAAGGAGATTCCGGGGCGGATTCTGGTCAAGCACGTGTGTAAGTTCGTTATAATCTTTCAGAAGGGGCTGGTTCGCCTTTATGGCCAGCACCCTCTCGCAACTGCGAAAAGGGATGGCCGCGGAGCGTGGTATATGGAGCCAGGCCGGTATTTTGTCTTTGAGTTCCTGGAGTTTAAGGGACTTGCCGCCCACTATCTTAGTGGTGAAATTTTTACTTGCCGCGGCGTAGCTGGTAAATGTAACCCGGCGGGCGCGGGCCGTCAGCAGTTTTGCTTTTGGGATGGATTTTTTCCGGGCCGCGCCGTCCTTTTGCGGCTGGTATTCCACCTCTCCCGAGGAATTTATTGTCAGTTTTATATTTTTGCCCTGGTATGACTTCAGGTCGTTGAATATTTCAGGTTCATAGCAGGTCGCAAAGAGGATTCCGGCGTTCCTTGAGCGCACCGAGACATGGGAGAGGATATCTATTTCGGCAGGGGTGATAACCGCCACAACTCCCTCGGGCACCTCCTCCTCACCTTTAATAGTCTCGCTCAAAAGTACGGCGGGTTTTTTAAATACCCTGGCCTGCACCGCCGATAATTCGGCAGCTTCCACCTTACCTGATACCTCCCCAGGGCTGATTACCTGCCAGCTGCCAAGCTGGGCCGCCGCCCTTAATATCGGCGCGAGGCGGCGGAGCAGAGTGGATAAGACATAGGCCGAACTGCCGCGTATCACCTCCTGGCTAAAGAGATCAACTGTCCATTTATCCGCCTGAAACGCCTGGCCAAGATGCTCGGCCTTGGCTTGGAGCAGGGCGTGGTAATAATCGATAAAGCCGCCTAATGCTTCCGTAACGCGGTCGAGTACCGAACCGGCATGGAGTACCCACTCCCGCTCGGATTGATCTGATTCCCGCAGCCGCCGCCAATGATGGAAACAGCTGCTCAGGGATTCATCATCATGGTTGATTATGAGATTATCAAGCACTGAGCCGAGCAGCTCAACCAGGTCTGCCTGACTGAAGTCAAGCTTGGTACGGCGCTCAATTACGAGGCGCAGAAACTCCTCCAGGGCCAGATCAAGATAAAGCAGGTCACGAAGGCAGCGGGTATCAGGGTTGGTATGTAAACGGTCAATTAAGCCGTGGCGCAAGCTGGTGAGGGAGCGTACCTGATCCATCACCGTGATATTCATATTATCCCGGTCGTTATAGAAACGCCACAGTCTGTCTCGCAGCTGGTCATCTAAGCAATGACCAGCCGCTTCGGCGGCGCTGAAGAGGTCGGTGGCGGAATAGATGGATTTTAAAAGTTGCAGGTATTTTTCAAAATCAGCGATTAAGCCGTTCTTGATATAAGGCACAAAATCAGGGGCGGTTACTATGGGGCGTTCAAAGGTCTCTAAGCGTTCTTTGCTTATTCCACCCTCGGCAAGAGTCTTGTAAAATATGTCTAACTGGCCGTTACTGCGCAGAAATGCCAAATAGGCTTCGCAGATAACAATATCGTCCGGGGTGGCGTTGTTGTGGAGCTTTTGGTGCCATTCCTCCATGAAATGGCCGGTAACCTCCTTGATCTTGTGGCGGTGCATAATCTGGAGAATATCATCACGAATACGCTGCCCCCGGCCGCCCTCTCCACCCCGGCCGACGGTGGATAAAATAAGGCGGATCAGCTCACGGCTGGCCTGGGTGTTATGGCGGTAGCAGTCCGCCAGTTTCATGGTAAGGCGCTGCTGAGCATGGGTCAGTTCACGGGGCTGGGTATTATATTTGCGCTGCCAGTCAAGCTGGCGAATGGCGGAAAAGCGCAGCCAGACAAAGAGCAGAGCCAGGCCCTGTGAGTCAGTGCCTATGCGGTCCAGTAAATCATGGGCCAGGTTGAACCTGTGCATCAGAGTCCATGAATTGCCACCCGTTTCCACTTGAATTATCTGGTCGGCAATCTCGGCAAGTTCCGCCGTCGCCAGGGCCGTGTCTGCCAGGGGTGGATTTTTTACCGGGATAAAGAAGTTTCGCTCAGGCTTAAACCACTGGCCGGTATCAAGCTGATGGAGCACAAAAGTCAAGCCCTGTACTGCCTCGTCGGCCGGCCATTCAAGTTGCAGCTGGTTAAGACCATCAATCTGGACAAAATCGCTTTGGGCCGCCTTGTCATCCACGGTGATTGTGCCTCGCGGGCGGAGATGTTCCGGCGGCAGCAGCCACTCATAGCGTGATTTTTTGTTTATCCCCCAATGCAAGGCCAGGCGGCCCGTGATATCGCTGTAGAGTTTAATCAGGTAATGTTCCCCGCTTAGAATCACGGCCGCGGCCAGCTCCGTGCCGGCCAGGTGATATGTCTGTCTGAAAAGAACCTGGCGATCGCTAAGTTCCTTACGCAAGACCTCAGTGGGAGAAAACAATGACTCGCCGGCCTGGGGTAGTTTTATGCAGTAATTCTTACCGTTATTATTGTCCCAGCGGTCTTCGTCCGGAAAAAAGAGCACAAAGGAGAGGCTGGAAAATTCACGGGTGGCTGGAAACTTAAGCTGGATCCGGCTTTTCGTCTTTTGGACGGTAAAGGCAGTCTGCACGGCAGCATGGCTGACGGCATTGGTGTCAGGCGGCCAGGCGGCCTCCGGCGGCAGCTGCCATGCGGCCTTGGGGTTCTTGGATACCCCCCAGTGCAGCAGGCATTTTCCCTGGCTGTTGAGCGTCAGGGTCACCATCAGGCTCTTGGCCGTTTTATGCTTTTTAATCTGGAGAGCAAGCCCTTTGTCTAATTTTACAGTGGTTGATTTTTCCATGGTAATCCTCTTCAATGTTCTTAATCTAAGCCACGAGAACAATCAAACTTCTCGGCCCTACTAAGTATCCTGGATGATAATTCCCCACTAAGGGCGCCTGTCCCTCTATCTCAAAGATATCATCAGGGGATTTCTGTGAGGTATCAATTATCCGCCGCCATGGCCGGCCGACATCCGGCACCTCGAAATGGCGTCCGTCTTCCGAGGCATTAATCATCACCACGATATCATCGTCAGGGTCTTTGGCGGCCTTATGGCCCTCTAACATGAAGGCCAGCCAGCGGGCATTATCCGACCAATCCGCCTGGGCGTTTTTTTCACTTAACCAGCGGATACCGCCGTTGCCGCCGAAAAAATGTTCTCGCCGCAGACTGTGGTGCCGTTTGCGAAAGGCAATCAGCAGCCGGGTAAAACGCAGCATGTCCTGGTGCTGGTGAGCAAATTCCCAGTTAATCCAGCTGACCTCGTTGTCCTGACAATAGGGATTGTTGTTGCCCTGCTGGGTACGGCGGAACTCGTCACCTGCCAGAATCATCGGTACTCCCTGGCTTAAGAGCAGGGTGGCGAGGTAATTTTTCATATGCTGAAAGCGTTTACGGTTGATCAGCGGGTCATCACACGGCCCCTCATGGCCAAAATTCAGTGAATTGTTATTATTTTCTCCGTCGTGGTTATTCTCGCCATTGTCCTCATTATGCTTCTCGTTGTAGGAAACCAGGTCGTTTAAGGTGAAACCATCATGGGAAGTGATAAAGTTGATACTATGGTATGGACAGCGGCCGGACTTCTTATAGAGATCTTCGGAACCGCAAAGGCGGTTGGCGAGATTACTCACAAATCCCCTGGTATCTTTCCAGAAGAGCCGGACATGGTCACGATAATAGCCGTTCCACTCGGCCCAGCGCCTCCAGGCGGGAAAGGTACCGACCTGGTATAAACCGGCCGCGTCCCAGGCCTCGGCTATGATCTTGGTATCGGCCAGCACGGGGTTTAAGGCAATCTGTTCCAGGAGGGGCGGGTTTTCCAGGACTTCTCCATTGACCCCCCGGCCTAATATGGAGGCCAGATCAAAACGAAAACCATCAACATGCATCTCTGATACCCAGTATTGCAGACAGCTGATTATCATGTTGCGAACCTGGGGATGGTTGCAGTTCATGGTGTTGCCGCAGCCGCTGTAGTTTCGGTAAGCCCCCTTCTCGTCCAGCATGTAATAGGTGCTGTTGTCAATGCCCCGGAAGGAGATAGTCGGGCCCTGCTCGTCCCCCTCACCCGTGTGGTTGAATACCACGTCGAGATAGACCTCAATCCCGGCCCGGTGGAATTTTTTGATCATCTGCCGAAATTCATCAACCTGGCGGCCATTGCTGCCATTACAGGCATAGCTGGCCTTGGGCGCCCAAAAGGCAATGGGTGAATATCCCCAGAAATTATACAGCCGTTCTCCGGTACGCGGGTGATGTCGCACATGCTCGTTTTCATCGAACTCGAAGACTGGTAAAAGTTCCACCGCCGTTACCCCGAGTTTTTTCAGGTAGGGGATTTTCTCCGTCAATCCGAGGTAGGTGCCGGGATGCTTGACCCCGGAAGAAGGATGCACCGTATAGCCGCGCACGTGCAGTTCATAAATAATGGTCTCGCTCAGCGCCGTAAGGGGCGGCACATCGCCCTCCCAGTCATAATCCTCTGCCGGCAGGCAGGCAAGCCGGTGGTGAACTATCTTTTCCCCCTCTGGAGTGCTTGTATGGAAGATGTCGGATTCGCCCCAGATAGAACCGCCGCTTAAGGCCCTGGCGTATGGATCAAGCAGGATAACATCCGGGTCAAAACGCTGACCTTGCTGCGGGGCATAGGCGCCATCGACGCGCCAGCCGTATTGAATGTTCGGGGCAAGATTATGAACCAGCAGATGCCAGATATGGCCGGTACGATTAAGGTGAGAATCAAGTGGTATTTCGAGCCGCGCGCCATCGCTGTCCGGTTGGCATAAAATCAGGCTGACGGAAGCGGCGTTCCGGGAGCAGATTGAAAAGTTAATCCCGCTCTTGAGTGCAGTGGCACCAAAGGGCAAAGATTTACCGCGGGTGACTGTATAGCCACCGACGCGCCTGGTATCTTTAAGTACGGCCATTATTACCCTCCGTTATTTCTTGAGCATAAAACCATCAGCCATTCGTAACCGTTCAGGAAAGCAAAGATTCCGAGATGGTGTTCATGGAGCGCTTACATCGGACACTGTCTATTCTTTGATATATTCATATATCTTTGTGTAATCATTGCCCGGCCGATTCCAGGAATAGTCGCAGCGCATGCCGTTTTCCATTAATTCCCGAAAATGTCGCGGGTAAATATACCACATACCGATGGCTCGCCGCATGGCGGATTCCAGTCCCTTATTATTTAAGTCATTAAACACATAGCCGTTTCGTTCGTCATACGGACGATGGGCGTAGTCCGCGTCAAAAATCGTACAGGCCAGGCCGCCGGTGTTGCGCACTATGGGAACAGTGCCGTATTTCAAGGCAATCAACTGGGTCAGGCCGCAGGGCTCAAAGGCGCTGGGAATGAGCAGCATGTCGGAGCCGGCATAAATGAGGTGGGCCAATTCTTCGTTGTAGGAGATCTCAAGATGGCAGTCCGGGTTATCGTTCAGACGGTGTTTGATTTGCTGGAAATCATGATTTATACCCGGATCAGGACTTGAACCAAGCAGGACAAACTGGCAGCCGTGGGCCAGGGAATAGGTGATGGCGTGCCGAATCAGATTGACTCCCTTCTGGTGATCTAACCGGCTGACCACGGCGATAATGGGTTTCATGTCCTGCCGCAGTAACAGACGATGGCGGAGGGCCTCTTTGTTCTTATATTTATCTTCAATATGATTTAAGGAATATTGACGGGTAATATGCGGATCGATTTCTGGATTCCAGACATTATAGTCAATACCGTTCAGGACACCGCCGAATTTTGCCGCGTGCGTATGCAGTGTATTCTGGAGGCCATAACCCTGCTCCGAATTTTTTATCTCCCAGGCATACCGAGGGGAAACAGTTGTCACAAAATTGGAAAAAACTATGCCGCCCTTCATTAAATTAAAGGCGCTGTGCACATGGTCGTCCTGCAGTTTATGATGATTAAAATAATGGGCCGGATCAAGGCCGACCTGTCGTAGAATCTCCGGCCCGCATAAGCCTTGATGCATCAGATTATGCAGGGTATAGCAGACCCTTGAATGGCTCATGCCCTGGTACTTGTATACATCATAGAGCAGGACGGGAACCAGGCCTGTCTGCCAGTCATGGCAGTGAATAATATCAGGGTGCTTGTTGGATTTAAGCATAAATTCCAGGGCGGCACGGCTGAAAAAGGCAAAGCGTTCAGGATCATCATGATGTCCATAAAGAATGCCGCGGTCGAAGAAATTCTTATAAAAATACGGCTTTATAAAAAAGCATTTCAGGCCATCGACAAAACCAAAATAGACATCACAGGGAACCTGCTGATCATGATAGGGAACCTTGAGGTTACTGTACGTCTTTTGCAGCCCCCAGATCTGGTCAAAACGCATACAGTCGTAGAACGGCAGGATAATCTCCACCGCGTTGCCTCGAATTTCCAGTTCACGGCTCAGGCCCTGAACCACGTCGGCCAGCCCGCCGACTTTGGCGACAGGGGCGCATTCTGAAGTTACCATTATGATATACATACGGTTAACCCTTTTTATTATCAGAGTGTTATATGAGAGTCACCCTCCAAGGGGGGGTATGGAGCTCGTTGACTATCGCACGTTTTCAGCCGAAGGCGCGATAGTCAACGAGCGGGAAAATATTGTTCCGGTATTCTATCATCGACAGCCATCTCTCATCTATTGCTTGATTATCGATTTCTCTTTCAAGGCGGCGCAGCTGGCTGAGGTGGGTATTGAGTCTGCGGGCCGCGTAATCCGGCATTGTTCCAGAGTTCATCATAAAGGCCCAGTCACTTGCCTGGGCAAGGAGTAATTCCCGGGCCGCCTGTTTAAGCGCCCTCAAGGTCAGGCCGTCAGCCTGAGGGTGGTTATGAGCCAGGCCCTCCATTACCTCGGCGCCATGGTGCAGGTGGGGGTAAATCCAGTCATTGCGGTCATTAAGCCAGGTTTCGTGTGAGCCGTTGTGCCCCCAGCTGGAAGCGGATGCCGCGGCTGTCTGCTGCCCGGGGTATTCAGCGAGATATTCGGACAACG
>UOEX01000096.1_pt1 | contig 12103 bp, 14 predicted proteins | sample 1989481 | NCBI WGS metagenome assembly UOEX01 (sample SAMEA4712198, study PRJEB27164) | hydrothermal vent metagenome | biome: marine basaltic hydrothermal vent biome; feature: marine hydrothermal vent; material: mineral | place: Pacific Ocean | collected 2011-06-14/2011-07-23 | depth 1691 m
GGTAAGGCCCGTAAAACGGTACTTAAGGGGATTGGAGCCGCCGCTGGCGGCAGAGTTCGTCCTATTCTAACAGTCATTAAAGATCAATATATTTTCTAAGTTGCGGGCCCAGTAAATTGGCAATTGGGGCGGGGAGCTTTTTCCAGATTTCGGCCGCCGTTTCCCGTCGGGTTGGTTCCGTCCGGCTTTTGCCGGGGGATTGCCGAGGGCTGGGGGGCGAGGAGTACCAGAGTAATGGCGTGGGTGCCGCTCCCCATTGTTTTTTAAATCTGAATGTCCCTTCATCCTTGGTTGAGCGGCCAAAATCAAATAATTTTTTACCATTATCAGCCGCGAACTTGAGGCAGTTCCAATACAAAAGCATATTCGGGGCCTGCCGATTGTACTGACGCAGGGTCGAGGCCCAGGGGATAGCTGTCTGCTCACTGGTGGACAGGATCAACCCCGCGCCTATGCATTTCCCTTCAAACTCGGTTAATCCTATTCTGGCATTAGGGCCATAATTCCTCATGACGGCCTGGAACCACTGGCGCGAATGCACTGGTGAGCCAAGGTCGCGCATATTCCGGCAGAAGACGGCATAAAAAGGATCAACCCCCTCTTCTCCGGCCCAGCGGAATACCACCCCGTTTTTTTCCGCTTTACGAATCTGGCTGCGTAATTTTGATTTAAAACTTTTTAGTAATATGTCCGAGGAGGGGGGTAAAGTTAACAGCATTCGGACTTTAGCGTTATTTTCTATGGCAAAATTCCGGTTGTGGCTAAGAGAACCTTTAATCTCGCCGCGCAGGGTTATTCTTTTTGTTTTTAATTTGGCTCCAATCTTAAGCGCCTCGGCAATCAGAGAGCTTTGGATTTCTTCGTCGTCACCTAAACAGTTGCCGACATCACAGAATGGCAGCCCTGTCAGATTGTTGACCAGAAAAGGGAAATTCAGGTTAACAAGGGGTAAAACCCCGACAATTTTTTTGTTTTGCCGGGCGATTAAATAATACAGCTTATGCCCGTAAGCTTCGTTGATTGCCTTGCCCCAGGCAAAAAGGTGGTATGGCGAGGCCTCTGCCCGGACGCGGACAAAATTGTCCCATTGCTGTTGGTCGGTTGGTCTAACTGTCTGGATGGAAAGCATATTGTGAATAATCAGAGTGTGGTCTAATAAGCGGCCGGATTTTGACCAATGGGGACAAAGGAAAAATCAGTCAATAATTGTTCAAATCTGGAGGCGGTCTGGTCTAAGTTGTTGTAATGCCGAAATTTTGATAAGGTGCTCAGGCCCTTAAGCCGGGGCTGCCCAGGGTCTATTTCCCAGGGGTGAATATAAAAGATAAATGATTGGCCGTCTTGCCGGTTGATTTTTTTGAGGGCCATTTTGGTGAACCAGTACGGGAAAAGACGGAAATAACCGCCACCGGCCACCGGAATTTTTCTGCCTATGAATATACTGGTTGAAATAGGATATTCAATTAAATTATGGCCTGGAATCTTATATTTGAATCTGGGGGCATCGGGAATTCCATAGCGGTCGTGGCGGATGGGGAAGATGCTGGAATCGTGGGTAAAGCCTAATTCTTCCAGAATGTCTAAGGCCCATAGTGATTTATTGGTTATTGAGTAACTTGGGGCCCGGTAGGTTAAAACCGGCTGTCCGGTAATCTGCTCCAGAATCTCTTTCGCCGCTTTGGTATCCTGCCTGAATTCTTCAGGTGTCAGCTCATAAATCAGCCGATGATAATAGCTGTGGCAGCCGATGTCATGGCCGGCGGCGTGAATATCTTTAACTAAACGGGGGAATCTTTCCGCAATCCAACCCACGATGAAAAAGGTGGCTTTGACGTTATACTTATCCAGCAGGGTTAGAATTGTCTTGGTGTTATTATCAACCCTGGCTGGATAATTATCCCAGTTTCTGTGCGGCCCCACCACTTCTTTCAGGGCGGCTACCTGGAAGTAATCTTCCACGTCGATGGTGAGGTAGTTGGCTGTTTTATTCAAGGGTTTATATTACCTTCCACTATCTAAAATTTTCCTTCACGCCAAGGAGAACTTTTTTCGCGTTTTTTGCGAAAATCATTCTATCCTCAGATAAAAAGAAAGGCGAAAAATAAAATCAGTCCCCTTAATCCCTTAGACTTTCCGCAAGTCCATTAATATATGATGCTATGGTAAAAAGTCCACATTTGGCAATTTTACCATAGGTAACCCCTTGAAATCATTAGGGGCAGAATTAGACCTTTCGACTTTTTACGATAGCATCATATATATTTTACAGAATTATTACGAAAAGACAAGGAGGAACGTGAACCGTTTAGTTCACAAAATGTCAATACTTCTAACAGGCTTCATTTCTATCATGTCCATTTCACCGGGGGAAATAGCCTATGTTTAAAGGGTAACTGCCGTAAATACAGAAAGATATTGCCTTGACTATGGCAGTGTCCGAACGGTGTTTTTTTGCTTAGAATATTGTATAATAGAGAAAATAGAGGGAATTAGTCAGCTTATCTGGACTGACGGATAGTTTGATGCCCTCCCTGAACCACATGAAAAAATAATTCGATACTTCGAGGTGCGCCGTGCAGACAGATATCGGAGAATCTATTACCTATGAGGTCAAAAAGGACGTTGCCAGCCGCTATTTTGGCTTTCGTAAATTAATCGAAGATGACAAACTCGCCCTGCGGGAGGGGATCAGCAGACACAGTCTTATTCTGGAGAAGCGCATCAGCTTTGAACTCATCCGTATTTATATCTTATTGAAAGATGAGGAATTAATTGAACGTTTTCTGACCATAAGCGGCTTAAATAAGCAGATGTTTTATGATCCCTATCTCACGGAATCGGCTACTATCCGGCAGCGGGTTTTTGCAGGGATAAGGCTGCGGGGCTTAACTCGAAAAGGGCGCTATAAAAATGCCGTGCTTGACTGTTATGAACGTCTGACTATCCATGTGGAGCAATATCGCGCCCGGTTCGCGGAATTAAATGATGAACAGAAGATGATCGGCGAGGAGATTAAAATATTCTACCAGAAAAATGATTTAAGCGCCATTATGGGCTTTTTGAGGTCACTGGATGCCGTTGATAATCCCCTTGAAGGCGGTATGGCGCCGGCTATGGTTGATGAGATGGATGACAAACTGCGTATCTCGCCGCCGCCGGCGATTGATTATTATCTGCCGCTTATGCCGCCCCTGACACCCTTGGCTGAGGTTAAAGGCGAACTTAAAAGATTAAGCGCCCTGGCCTTTAAACGCCATAAAGACGACATCCTCGCTTTTCTCGCCGCTCACCGTGCCTCAGAGACGGAAGTCTGCCGGAGATAATCCCAGAAGGCCTGATAATGATTGGGCATGGTGCGCTTTGTGTAGCGTATCAGATAAAAATCACGCCGCATATTCTGGCGGGGCAGGGGGATTTCGATGAACTCACCCCTTGCCAGTTCATCCTGCACTGCCAGCCGTGACAGGCACGAAATCCCCAGCCCGGCCCTGACCGCCTCCTTTACAGAGGCTGAGGAGCCCAGGATGGCGGCGATTCGCTCCTCTTTAATTTCAATACCGCTCAGGGCCAGCAGGCGCAGCATGTTGACCCTGGTGCCGGAGCCCTCCTCCCGCAGAATAACGGGGCCGTCGGCGAGAGGCGTCCCCAAGGACTCGCTTTGATAATCCCTGGCCCTGACAAAGACCAGCTCATCCTTGCTGAATGGGCGGTACTGGAGCAGGGGGCTGTCCTTTCTGGCCCCCACCACCCCTATAAATATTTCATGATTGAGAACCATGTCCGCTATTTTTGAGGTGTCGTTAATTATAATCTCAAAGGCGGTATCCGGGTGAGCGGCCCTGAAACGAGCGGCCAGGGCGGGAAGGATATAGGTGCCGGGAATAGTGCTGGCCCCTATAATCAGATTTCCCCGTACCAGGCCGTCTTCGTAGAGAAAGTCTTCACTGAGTTTTTCCAGCTCGTCCAGCAGCCGTATGACCTCGGGATAGAGTCTGTCGGCCTTGGGGGTGGGGGCTATGCGGCGGCCCAGGCGGTCAAATAAACGGCAGGAAAATTCCGCCTCTAAGTTTTTTATATGCTCGCTGATGGTGGGTTGGCTGATATTTAACTGCTCTGAGGCCCTGGTAAAACTCTTGTACTGATAAACCGCGGCGAATATTTTTAAATGGTGAAAATCCATAATTCTCTGATTTTTTTTCATTCTAATCCGGGGACAGAATGATCTTTCGAGGGGGATTTAACCCCCAGCCTGATTGGATACAACGTAAGCAATCAATTAACCACACCCAACTTCATATAACCCCCTAACTGTAAGCGTTTCAGGGGCGCCGCGATGTGCACGTTTCAATCCCGCGGTCAGGGTTTGATTATGAATTTGCCGGTCTTGGCATTCCAGCTGTAGCCGCTGCCGAACCAGATATCTTCAATCAGATCCATGTCAATTTTCAGGCCCTTGACCTCGGAATAATCGTCATAAACGGCTAAAATCTCCTGGTCGTCTATGCGATTGTCCATATTCTTGTCGGCCCAGTGGAAGGGGAGCATTTTGACCTCACTGTTACCGGTTATGGCCTGGGGGCGGCCGCCGAAACGGCGGGAGGTGATGGTGCCGTGCAGCTTCAGAACAGCTATCCGGCTGTGGCTGGTTTTGAGGACATAGCCCAGGGTCAGCTCGCCATGTTTTATACGGCCCAGACATTTCAGGCTGCCGGTTTTTTTGTCCACTGTTACCGCGGCGGCTGAGTGGGTTAATATGACTTGGGCTCCGGTGGGAATATACTCACGAAGGATAAAAGATAAGGGTGCGCGGCCGGTATTCCTGATGCGCAGCAGGACGGGGAAGGGCCGCCCTGGTACGCTGTGGGCGGGTAATATCCGCTGGGCCGAGATGCGGGGATTCATGTAGGAACTCTGCCACCACCAGAGGGCGGCGATAATTATCCCAATGCCTATAGCCGCGATAAGTGCCAGAGGCTTTTTCCTTGAGCCTAATGCCGCTGTGGGCGGGGTAATCTCCGGGGCGGCCGAGGCTGCTGGAACTTTTTCGGCCATATTATTCACCGGCGGCTGGCTCGTTTTCTCCTCCTCATCGAGAATTTCGGCCAACTCAACCTGCAGGGCCTCGGCCAGTTTGAGGGCGTTGGCCTTCTTGATGGAGGGATAACGGCGGTTTTCCCAGCGGGAGATGGTATCTGTGGTTACCTCAACCGTTGTCGCCATATAGAGCTGAGTCAGATTCTGGGCCTCCCGCAATTCACGGATTTTACGGCCGTTAATCTTGACCATGGGTACTCCGCCCCGGCTTATTTTATGTTCATCCATTCGTCAAACCTTCATTGACTGCCTGTGCTGGATAATGCTGCGGGAGGGTCGGCGCAGTGTGGAATATCAACGCCGTTTGCGGCAATCTGCCAGGCAAATCAAGATTGAACCACCTTTATTATATCTAAACGGAGCATTTCAGTTAGTATCTCAGCCAGCGGCAGCCCCACCACATTGGAATAGGAACCGGATATTTCCTGAATCATGAAGCCGCCCAGCCCCTGAATGCCATAGGCTCCGGCCTTGTCAAGGGGTTCGTTGGTGGCGGCGTAGGCCCGGCATATCTCCGGCGGCCAGTCGGCAAATCTCACCTCAGTACGAATGGCGTGGCAGATAAAAATATTACGTTGATGGTTAAGCAGACCAAAACCAGTCCATACCTCGTGGCGATGACCGGCCAGCCGGGTCAGCATGACCGCGGCCTCTTCGTTGTTTCCCGGTTTACCGAGGATGGTGCTGTTAATCACCACCGCAGTGTCGGCGGATAGAATCCAGCTGTCGTCCTTCGTGACCAGGGCCGCGTGGGCCTTGGCGGCCGCGAGGCGTTTGACGAGATGCTCCGCTTTTTCATCGGGTTTTGCCGTTTCATCAATTTCTGTTGTTACTATCTCGAAATCCAGCCCCAGGTCGGCAAGCATCTTCCGCCGTCGGGGAGAGCCGGAGGCCAGGATTAACGGTCTCTGGGCGCGGAAAATTCTGGCTTCAGGTGATGGCGCGGCGGTCATTGTCAGGCCCGGATCGAGTAACCGCCATCCACGACAATGGTCTGGCCATGGATCATCTCGGCTGGTTTACTGCATAAAAAGAGGCTGACATTGGCCACATCCTCGGGAGATGTCAGGCGGCCCAGGGGGGTGCGGGCCAGGGCGGTATCCAGAATAATCTTGCGGTTGGGGAATTTTTTCAGGGCCTCAGTATCCACGGCTCCGGCGCTTACGGTATTGACTGTGATTCCCAGAGGGCCCAGTTCCACCGCGAGATGGCGGACGAGGGATTCCAGGGCCGCCTTGGAGGCTCCCACTGCCGTGTAGTTTTCCACCGCTCTTACCGAGCCGAGACTGGAGATCGCGATAATCCGGCCCTGGCCGTCCATGAGGGGAACCGCCTGCTGGGCCAGAACGAGAAGCGCTCTGGCGTTAATATCCATGGCCCAGTTCCAATGCCGGCTGTCGAGTTCCATGACTGGCTTCAAGACCCCGGAGGCGGCGTTGCTTATTAAAAAATCACAGCGGCCATATTCATCTCTAATCCGTTCAAACATGGCCTTGACATGCTTATCATCGGCGACATTGGCCTTGACAATTATACATTTTACCCCGAAGCGCTCAACCAATTCGGCGGTCTCTTCCGCTTCCCGCCGGTGGCGGATGTAGTTTACTACCAGATTTACCCCGTTCTCCGCGAATTTCAGCGCGATTGCCTTGCCGATTCCCCGTGAACCGCCGGTAACCAGGGCCACCTTCCCCTTTAAATCATACATTAAGATACTCCCTTACCCGGTTGCAACCGGCTTGTTTTCATCATTGCCGAAGCGTGATGCCCCGTGCTTTTATTGTAACTATATTTGTGTAGATGCCGTCTCCGGCATGCTGGATTTTATGCCTTTACTTTTATATCAGCGCCTTACCTTAAAATATACGGCGTTTTTTTGCTACTTTTTCAATCATTTTTTTATGGAGCCCGCTTTTCTAAATGTAAATAAAGGCGGTAATTTTGGCGCTATGTCAAAAATATGCAAAAAATACCGCCAGTAAGCAAAGTAAAAGCGGCATGTTTTTTTATTTTCTTATTTGGTATTTTATTCTCATGTGGTTTCTGTATATATATAGATATTAATCGTGCTGTTTTATCAAAGAGCCCTGGACGTTGCCGGGGCGTGGGCGGAATAGTAGTTGTTGCCGGCTCGGTGCTGTGCTATAGCTTTTGGGCTTTCGCCCATTCGGGGGCTATTGGTGAAAATATCTGGCACGGTCTTTGCTCATACCCATAACGTACCAAAAATATTTAAGGAGACAGCTCATGGCAGATGATCTCGAAAAAGAGGCTGAAAACGGTGATGCCCCCAAGAAAAAGAGTAAAGCCTTACTCTTTGGTATTATCGGCGTACTTGTTCTGCTGTTAGGCGGCGGCGGTTTTTTTGCCTATACTAAATTCATGAAGCCGGCCCCGGCGGTGAGCGTGGTAAAATTAAAGCAGGAGAAGGCCAATAAAATCGGCGTCATGGTGCCTCTTGACCCCTTTGTCGTCAACCTCTCTGACCCCAGTGGCAAGCGCTACCTCAAGTTAGAGATAACCCTTGAGCTGGGAGACAACACCACGGCTGATAAGCTCAAACCCTATACCCCCAAGATCAGGGATATGGTCATTATGTTCCTTACCAGCCTCACCTTTGATGAGGTCATGACCCCTGAGGGGAAAATCAGGATACGGGACGAGTTATTGGCCCGTTTCAATATGATTCTGCGGCCTAACAAAATTAAGAATATATATTTCACCAACTTTGTTATTCAATAGGGTAACTATTCAGCAAAGGCAACAAATTACCCGAAACTCGGAACCGTAACCGTTTAGATGTGCTCCAGGTTTGTTCGTTTTGACCTCCGAGTCTGTACTCCCTGTACGTGAGGAGGGCAGGTAAGCGTAGACTCCGAAACGGACGAAGATGGAGTGCAGCTGAATGGTTACTTCAATAGGAATGATGGGAATGATAACTACACGACGAATCAACAAGCTGAAGGCCGGCAACTAAGGCATGGAACAGATATTAAGTCAGGATGAAGTAGATGCCCTGCTGAAGGGGATTTCCGGGGGTGATATTGAGGAGCCGGAAGAGACCGCTGCTCCCGAAGAGGAGCATGGTTATGCTGCTTATGATTTTACCAGGCAGCAGGGCATCGTGCAGCTCAAGATGCCGGCCATGGAGGTCATTAACGACTCCTTTTTAAGGGCTATGCGTTCCTCTCTCGCCAATACCCTGCGTAAGGTGCTTGATGTAACGGCGGTGCCCATGGAACTGGAGCGCTTCGGGGCCTTTGTCCGTACCCTGCCCGTACCAAGCAGCCTGCAGATCTTCAAGATGGAGCCCTTTCGGGGGATGGCCCTTCTCGTCCTGGAGCCCAAGCTGGTTTTCGCCCTGGTGGAGTCCTTTCTCGGCGGTACCGGAGCTCGGAATATCCGTATTGAGGGTCGGGATTTCACCGCCATTGAACAGCGTCTGATTCATCGGATCATCAATATCCTTCTGAACGATCTGGAGAAGGCCTGGTATTCACTGCATCCGGTCAAGATTCAATATGTGCGTAACGAGATTAACCCCCAATTCGCCAAGATATGTGAACCGGAGGATATTGTTATTATCAACCGCTACGATGTTGATATGGATCGGGCCGTGGGCAGTATCACCTCCTGTATTCCACTCTCTAATCTGGAATCGGTTAAATCCAAGCTCATGACCTCATTTCAGCGGGAGAAGAGCGAGGAGGATCTGCTGCTGGCCAATACCCTGCAGGAGAATATTAAAAATATCCCGGTTGAGTTTAAGGTGGATCTGGGCTCTGTGACGATCCCGGCCGGTGATATTATTGAGCTGGTCAAGGGTGATATTATTCAGCTTAACCGCCGCCGTGATGATCTGTTGCCGGCCTTTGTTTCCGGGGTAAGAAAATATATGGGAACACCGGGGATTCATCGCGGTAACAAGGCTTTTCTTATTAAACGCAAGGTCTTCGATCAGGAAAGGGATTAACAAGGAGAAGGACATGGCAGAAGAAAACACAACTGAAACCACGGAAGAAACGCCTGCGGCCCCGGCCGCCGAGCCGGATACCGGCACTGATGACTGGGCCGCTGCCTTGGATGACCAGAATAAAGATGACGGCGCTCCAGCCTCCTTCAATGAACTCGGTAATGGGGCCGCGGTTGGCGATGAAGAGGCTAATAACCTGGATTTCCTGCTTGATATTCCCCTGAAGGTTACCGTTGAGCTGGGTAATACCTCCATGATTATTAATGATATGCTCCAGCTCTCTCAGGGCTCGGTGGTTGAGCTGAACAAGGGGGCTGGTGAACCGGTGGAGATCTTTGTTAACAGTAAACTCCTCGGCAAGGGTGAGGTCATCGTGGTTAATGACCGTTTCGGGGTTCGGATCACCGAGATTATCAGCCAGGCCGAACGTATTAAGAATATGGGCTGATGGCTGTTAAATCGATTTTCGCATACCAGACGCTGCCTTTGATGCTGGCCGACCGGGCGGCTGCCGCCTCGTCCAATCCGGCGGCTCCAGGCTCTGAAACCATGAATCTGATGGCTGCCGTGGCCCGCATGGCAGGCGCCCTGGCTCTCGTGGTCGGCCTTCTGCTGCTGCTTATATATATCCTTAAAAAAAGCGGTCTGGCTCAGGGGGTTAAGGGCGGCGGTACCCGGATTAAGATCATTGAAACCAGGATGGTGGCCCCTAAAAAATACATCGCCATTGCCAATGTGGCCGGTAAATATATGGCCCTTGGGATCACCGAGCATAATATTAATTTACTTACCCGGCTCAAGGCTGAGGATCTGGATGGCGATAACAGTTCCGCCGAAGGCGTTGGAGGCGGTGTCTCCTTCAGCGCCGCTTTGAAACAGGCCATTCCGAAGTTTTCCAGGAGATCACGTGGAGAAGGAAGTAATCATGAGCGGTCGAAGGCATAGCCGGCGGTCAGTTTTGGGGATGGGCGGCGGATTTTTATTTCTTGCCGCTGCCGTCATTCTCCTGCTGCCCGCGAGGGGGTTGGCCTTACAGCTGCCCACCATGCGGATTGGCCTGGGTGAGACCAATAATCCCCAGCAGGTCTCTACTCTTATCGAGATTCTCCTTATCTTTACCATTCTTTCCGTTGCCCCGGCCATCCTGCTGATGATGACCTGCTTCACCCGTCTGATTGTCGCCTTTTCTTTTTTGAAAAAGGCCCTCGGCACCCAGACCACGCCGCCCAATCAGGTGCTGGTGGGGCTCTCCCTGTTCCTGACTCTGTTTATCATGACCCCGGTTTTCAGTCAGATGAACAGTCAGGCGGTGCAGCCCTATCTGAATAAAAAGATTACGGCGGAACAGGCCTTCACCACTGGGCTTAAACCCCTCAGAGCCTTTATGTTCAAGCAGACGAGGCAAAAGGATCTGGCTCTTTTCATGTCCATCGCCAAGCTTAAAAAGCCGGAAAACAAGGCTGATGTACCCACCTCGGTGCTGGTGCCGGCCTTTATGATCAGTGAGCTGAAGACCGCTTTTGAGATCGGCTTTGTGCTTTTTCTCCCCTTTCTGGTCATTGATATGGTGGTCTCCAGCGTCCTGCTCTCCATGGGGATGATGATGCTGCCGCCGGTTATGATCTCTCTGCCCTTTAAACTGCTGCTCTTCGTTCTGGTGGATGGCTGGCATTTAATGGTGGGCTCTTTAATTAAAAGCTTCGGGGTGTAAGATATGACTGCGCTACAGGCCATAAATCTGGGGCAGGATGCCGTTTATATCGCTCTTTTGCTCTCGGCCCCGCTGTTGCTGGTCGGTCTTGTTGTCGGCCTTATTATCGCGGTTTTTCAGGCGGTGACCCAGATTCAGGAAATGACCCTGACCTTTGTTCCCAAGATTGTGGCGGTGATGTTCGCCCTTCTTTTCTTCTCGTCCTGGATGATGATTAAACTGACCGACTATACCCATGCCCTGTTCACCCGGCTGCCGGGGCTGATTCACTAAAGGGGGGCACCATGACCGACACCGCTCTTCTGCATTGGACACTGAACCGGGTATTCAGCATGCTGGTTATTATGACCAGGGTCGGCCCCCTGATCTTTATGATGCCCATTATCGGTTCCCCCAGTGTGCCCACTCAGGTCAAGGCCTTGACCACCCTGGCCGTCTCTCTGGTTCTGCTGCCGGTGCTGCATATCTCTCCGACTCTTCTGCCCCGTACCGCTGTTGGGCTTACCCTGTTTGTGGCCACTGAAATTTCCATTGGTGCCATCCTGGCCCTGCTGGCCCACCTCCTGCTGGCCGCCCTGGATATTGCCGGTCAGGAGGTGAGTATTGCCATGGGCATGGGGATGGCCGGGGCCATGGATCCCCAGTTCGGCACCCAGGTCTCTCTCGTTGGTTATCTGTGGAATATTGTTGCTATCCTTATTTTCTTAAGCATTAACGGCCATTATATTTTTATCAGAACCATGGTGGAGAGTTTTACCTGGATACCGCCCGGCACCCTGCATCTCTCCGGCGCTACCCTGCGGGGGGTGATGCAGGGGGCCTCTCATATGTTCATGTTCAGTATCCAGATTATGGCCCCGGCCGGGGTGGCACTGTTTCTGACCAATGTCGCCATGGGGATAATCGCCAAGACCGTGCCCCAGGTGCCCATTATGATTGTCTCCATGCCGCTCAGCATCGGTATTGGTTTTATCTTTATTGGTCTGTCCCTGAGCTATTTAATGCCTCTGCTGATTAGAAATTTTAATCAGTTAGGCCTGAATATGCGCTATCTGGTCATGGGGATGGGGGGATAAGAGATGGCGGATGAGTCCAGCGGCCAGGAAAAAACCGAGGTTCCCACCCCCCGGCGTCTGCAGGAATCCAGGGACAAGGGTGATATTGCCAAGAGTGTGGAGATCCCCTCCGCCGCTGTTCTGCTGGCCAGTCTGTTTACCATCTACCTGCTGAGCGGCTATTTGATTCATACCATGGAGGAATTGATCCGCCATTATCTTGCCAACGCCGCTCAGATTAAGGTTATCCCCGGTAATATGGTTAATATG
>UOEX01000298.1_pt1 | contig 11881 bp, 9 predicted proteins | sample 1989481 | NCBI WGS metagenome assembly UOEX01 (sample SAMEA4712198, study PRJEB27164) | hydrothermal vent metagenome | biome: marine basaltic hydrothermal vent biome; feature: marine hydrothermal vent; material: mineral | place: Pacific Ocean | collected 2011-06-14/2011-07-23 | depth 1691 m
CGGAGGAAATGGCGGTCTATTATTTTAACCTCGCCGTTATCTATGTGGAGCAGGGCCGGGGCCGGGCCGGGGGCAGTGAGGCGCGTCTGGAATGTTATAAAAAGGCCCGCCGGATTATTGATAAGGCCCTGGACTGTGATTTTCAGCATGCCGCGGCCATGAAGCTTTTAGACTGGCTGGATAAACGTCTTGACGGCTGTAAAAAATAACTGTTTTTAAGCCTTAGATGGGGTATACTAAAAAGTTTTCCGCTGGGTCGCGGTAATTCATGATACCTCCGTAAAAAATCATTTAATTGTCATTCCGGGTTCGACACGGAGGGAAGCGTAGCCCCGAGCTATAACCATTTTGTGTAAATGGATTCCTGTCCATGTGGGAATGACTGATTCGAGGTAAATTATGTTTTTGGATTTTTCTTTACGAGGATATCACTCGTAGTCTTAATCAACAACAAATCAGGAGAGTACAATGAAGGTAATGCTATTAGGCGCCCCCGGTGCCGGTAAAGGTACGGTCGCTAAATTATTAACTGCCCTGGACGGTTCAGTGCAGATTTCCACCGGTGATATTCTGCGGGCCGAGGTGCGGGCCGGAAGTGAGCTTGGTAAAGACGCCAAGAGATATATGGACGCCGGTGATCTGGTGCCTGATTCCGTAATCATGGGGATGATGGAGAAGCGCCTGCAGGAGCCCGATTGTCAGAAGGGCTTTCTATTAGACGGTTTCCCGCGGACCATTCCCCAGGCCGAGGAATTGAAAAAATTAATGGCCCGGATCAATATTGATCTGGATATGGTAGTTAATATTGACGTGCCGCGTGATGTTATTCTTGATCGCTTGTGTACCAGGAGAACCTGCAGCAATCCTGATTGCCAGGCCATCTACAACGTCAAGAGCAACCCCACCAAGGTGGAGGGTGTCTGTGATAAATGCGGCAGCCCGGTTATTCAGCGGGATGACGAAACCGAGGAGGCCATAAGCCATCGCTTAGAGACCTACAATGAGAAAACAGCCCCCCTTATCGGCTTTTACGAGAAAGAGGGTAAGTTTCAGAATATCCCCTGTACCTCCAGTGATGATGTGGTTAACGCCATTAAAGAAAAACTGGGGCTGTAGAGGATGAAAGGCTGAAAGATGAAAGCTGAAGACGGGGTAAATTCTGCTCCGCTGGTGACGATTATCGGTGGCGGTCTGGCCGGCTGCGAGGCCGCCTGGGCCGCGGCTGGTATGGGCTGCCGGGTGAGGCTCTATGAGATGAAGCCCAGACGCTTCAGCCCGGCGCATACCATGCCGCAGCTTGCCGAGCTGGTCTGCAGCAACTCTTTACGTTCCGATGCCCCTGATTCAGCCGTGGGCCTGCTGAAAGAGGAGATGCGCCGTCTTGGCTCTCTCCTCATACGGGTAGCCGAGGAGTGCCGGGTGCCGGCGGGTAAGGCCCTGGCCGTTGACCGGCAGCAGTTTGCCGCCGCTGTTACCCGGCAGCTCAAGGCACACCCAGCCATTGAAATTATCAACGAGGAGGTGCGGGAGCTGGCCCCTGATTGCGGCCTTGATCCGACTGCCCCCTCTGTTCTGGCCACCGGGCCCCTGACCACCGAGGAGCTGACTGCCTCCCTGGCCCGTTTCACCGGCCGTGATTATCTTTCCTTTTATGATGCCATTGCTCCGATTATCGCCGTTGATTCCCTTGACCGGACTATTGTTTATCAGGCCTCCCGCTATGATGACGGCCCCGGTGATTATCTGAACTGCCCCTTTGATGAGGAGCAGTATAAGCGCTTCATCAGGGCGTTGAAAGAGGCGGCAAAGGTGCCCTTTAAGGATTTTGAGAAACCTAAATATTTTGAGGGCTGTCTGCCCATTGAGGTCATGGTGGAACGGGGTGATAATACCCCGCGTTTCGGCCCCATGAAACCCGTGGGGCTGCCCGACCCCCGCACCGGCAGGGAGCCTTATGCCGTGGTGCAGCTCCGTCTCGAAAACCGGGCTGCCACCATGGTGAATATGGTGGGCTTTCAGACCAAACTTGCCTATGGTGAACAGAAACGGGTCTTTTCCATGATTCCCGGCCTCGAAGGGGCCGAATTTGTCCGCCTCGGCAGTATTCACCGCAATACCTTTATTCAGGCCCCGGAGCTTTTGAACCGTTATCTGCAGTTTAAAGAACGGCCGGGTCTGCTGGCAGCCGGGCAGATAAGCGGGGTGGAGGGCTATGTGGAGTCAATGGCCATGGGGATTCTGGCCGGGCGGAATGCCGCCTGTCTCGCCCTTGGTCTGCCCCTGACCGCGCCGCCCGCCGATACTGCCCACGGCGCCCTGCTTAATCATCTTACTAACCGGGAGGTCAAAAATTTCCAGCCTTCAAATATTAATTTTGGTCTCTTTCCCCGGCTGGATAAACGGCTGCCCAAAAAATTAAAAGGAAAATATCGTGCTGAGATTGCCCTTGCCTCCCTGGAAAACTGGCTGGCGGCAGAAGGCCGCCCTCTCCCTCTTTGAGCTGTTTTTGTTTACGGCTCTCTGTCTCATAACCAATGCCGCCCCGGCCGCGGAAACGAAGGCTGATTACCAGCTGCTGACGTCCTTTGACCTGCCCGCTCATCTCTTAAAGGCCACGGCCACCATCACCCTGGCGCCTGGTGCCGTCACTGTGGTGCGTCTTGACGGCCTGCGGGTGACGGCCGTTGAGCTGGACGGCGTTGAGGTTAAAGCCGGCGGCCCGACTCTGACCATTGCCGCCTCTGCCTCTGAACGGCGCTTGATTATCCATTACCGGAAAGAGGTCAGCTCCATGGCCGACGGGCTTATAGAGAAGGCGGGTATTGTCTTAAGCGATAACTGGTATCCCCAGCTTGACTTTCCGGCCCTTTTTCATCTCCAGGCCATTATTCCGGCTAATTTCCTGGCTGTTTCCGAGGCCGACAGTATAAGCACGGAAGCCGTGCCGAACAGCCGCCTCGTCACCTTTAAATTCTCCCGGCCCCTGACTTATCTGCATTTCGTTGCCGGGCCCTATGTAAAACGAAAAGTCGCCCTCGGTGGCGGCAAGAGCCTCTACACCTATTTCTTCCCCGAAGACGCGGAGTTAGCGGCGGATTATCTCCGCAAGGGCAAGGCCTATATCCGGCGTTATGAAAAGCTCATCGGCCCTTACCCCTATCAGCGCTTCAGTATTGTTGAAAACCGCCTGCCCACGGGCTATGCCATGCCGACCTTCACTCTTCTCGGCCAGGCCGTGGTGCGTCTGCCCTTTATTGTTGATACCTCTCTCGGCCACGAAATTCTGCACTCCTGGTTTGGTAACGCCATCGGGGTTGATTACAGTCAGGGTAACTGGTGCGAGGGCCTGACGACCTATCTCGCCGACCAGAGTTTTGCCGCTGAGCGGGGGCAGGGCGCTCTTTTCCGCAAGGGGCAGTTGATTAAATTCGCGGCAGTGAACCGGGAGCTCGGCGGGACGATTGAGGAGTTCAAGGGCGGTGAAGCCTCACCCAATCCGCGGCGTATTGCCCGGCGGGCGGTGGGCTACGGCAAGGCCTCCATGCTCTTCCATATGCTGCGCCGCAAGGTGGGTGACCGGGTATTTTTTGCCGCTCTGCGTGATTTTTACCGGCGGATGGATGGTAAAACCGCCAGTTGGCGTGATATTGAGCAGAGCTTTAAGAATGCCGGCGGCAGCGGGCTGAAATCCTTTTTTAAACAATGGCTTATTAGGAAGGATGTCCCGGATTTAAAGGCGGAAGATATCAGCTTAAAGGAGGTTAACGGCCGGCTGCGCCTGAAATTTACCATTGCCCAGAGCAATAAGGTGCCTTATAAAATAGAGGTGCCGGTGGTTATTACCAATGATTTCGGCCGGCGCCGGGAGACGGTTAATCTCACCTCTAAAAGTAAAAAGGTGGAACTTACTCTCCGCCAGTATCCCCTGCAATTAGTGATTGACCCTGATTATGACCTTATGCGTACCTTGGGGGTTGATGAAACCCCGCCGGTCTGGGCCCTGATTGCCGGGGCCGATAAACTGACCGCGGTGGTGGCGACGGGTAAATATGATCTTTACGCCCCTTATATCAAGGAGCTGGAGAGCAGGGGAGTAAAAGTTATCGCTGATAATGAGGTGACGGATAAAGAACTGGCCGCCGGTTCGTTAATTTTCCTCGGGCCTTCGGGAGTCGCGGCCCGGGGGCTTTTTGCCAATCCACCCTATCCCAAGACGGGGATGACGGTGGATGTGCGCCACAATCCCTTAAATCCCAAGGCCATGGCGGCGCTTATTAAGGCCGCTGATCATGAGGAGCTGGAGGCCGGCTTAGCTAAATTACGTCATTACGGTAAGTACTCCTACCTCCATTTTGAGGCTGGTCGGATCAGGGAAAAACGGATTACCCGCGCCGAAATGGGGTTGCGCTATGTTATCTCGGTGGAGCCGAGGGGTGTCGCCATGCCGGCCACCGTCCGATTTAACCGTATTATTTCACGAATTGTCAATAAACGGGTGATTTACGTCGGGGAGATGCACACCCGTTACGCCGACCATAAACTCCAGTTACGGGTTATCAGGGATTTATGGAATCGCGGCATTAACCTCGCTATCGGCATGGAGATGTTTCCCCGTTCCGCCCAGGGCGCCCTCGATGATTTTGTGGCCGGTAAGATTAACGAGGCCGAGTTCCTCCATAAATCCAAATACTTTAAGGTCTGGAGTTTTGATTATCGTCTCTATCGGGAGATATTAAACTTTGCCAGGGCGCACCATGTGCCGGTAATCGCCCTGAATATCGCCAAAGACAAGGTGAGCAAGGTCTATAAGGACGGCGGCATTTCGGGCCTGGCACCTGAAGAAAAAATGGCCCTGCCCCTGAATCGTGACCTTGACGTACCCGGTTATCGGGAGCGGCTGTCCGAGGTCTTCCAGATGCACAGGGGCGGGCATGGTAACATGAACGGCTTTATGCAGGCCCAGGCCATCTGGGATGAGGTGATGGCGCAAGGGGTGGCTGATTATTTAAAGGCCAACCCGGCGAAGCATATGGTGGTTCTGGCCGGGCGCGGCCATATCCTGAAGAATCAGGGTATCCCCCTGCGGGTTAAGCGGCGTTTGGGGCCGGGACTGGAGCAGACGGTAATTATTAACTCTGAAGGCCGGGCTCTCAAGCCCCGGCAAGAGGATTTTGTGGTCTTCAGCCCGGAGGTTCAACTGCCGCCCAGGGTCTTGATGGGTATTGTCATGGAGCGGGATAAAAAGACTGAAGAAATTAAGATTGAGCAGGTTTCCCATTACAGCCCGGCTGCCAAAGCCGGGATTAAGGCCGGCGATATTCTGTTAAAACTCGACGGTAAACCGGTGCGGACCACGGCGGATGTCAAAATTATCATGTTGGGCGAGAAACGGGGTGATAAATTAACGGTACTCGTTCGTCGGCATCGGCTCTTTTTCGGGGCGGAAGAATTAAAGTTTACATTACAGCTTTAACGAATCAGAAGACAGAAACCAGAAGACGGAAGACTGACGACAGATGGCAAGAACCGTAGGGGCGGAGCCCCGTGTCCGTCTTGCCTGGGTATGGATATTATCTTCTTATGAATGACAGCCAATATAAATTTTTGTCTGATTTACGGCAGACGGTGGCTTTTTATAACGCCCTCGGGGTTGAAACTCTGCCCCTTGGCTCCGAAATCAAGGCCTTTATGGTGCTGGCGCGCGGCAGTGAACGGTCCGCGGGGCGCCAGCCGTCGAGACCGCCCCTTATGCAGCGGGCGGCGGGGCGTAAATCTCAAACGCCGCCTTCCAAAGAGCCGGGAGCGGGTGGGATTGTCGGCAGTCTGACCGATATTCAGGGGCAGCTTGGGGAGTGTGGCCGCTGCCCGCTGCATGAGGGGCGAAAGCGGATATTTTTCGGTCAGGGGAATCCCAGGGCCGGGCTTTTTATTGTCAGTCAATGGCCCACGGCCGTCGATGAGGCCCAGGGGGCGTTGTTCAGCGGGGCGGAGGAGGCGTTGTTATCCCGGATGCTGGCGGCCATTAAACTCAGTCCGGCGGAGGTGTATTTCAGCAGTGTTGTTAAATGCCCGGCCTCTGAGGAGCGGCCGCCGACGGCCTCTGATATCAAGCGTTGTCTGCCCTTTCTGCTGGCCCAGATTAAGGCGGTGGCCCCTAAGGTGGTCTGCACCCTGGGGCCGCTGGCCGCCCAGGCCCTGCTCCGGAGCCGTCAACCCCTGGTACGGCTGCGCGGCCGCTGGCGCCGGCTGCCTGAACTCACTTCCCCGGCGGGAGACGCTCTGCCGCTTATGGCCACTTTCCATCCCGCTTATCTCCTGCAGAACGCGGAGATGAAAAAAGCCGCCTGGCATGACCTGCTGATGATTCAGCAGCGCCTGGGATGAAGGCGTTTTAAGCGCTCCATGAACACCCCGCTGAAACTTAAATAAAGAGGGTTTAAGAGTTTTAGCAACAATTGAGGAATTGTTATGAGTGCAAGACAAGATATTCGATGGCTACAACGATTAAATCAGTATAAAAAGGCTTTTAAAAACTTAACGGACGCAGTTGAATTAAACAAGAAAAGGGCGTTGTCAAAATTAGAGGAACAGGGATTAATCAAAGCCTTTGAACTTGTTCATGAACTTTCGTGGCTGGTGATCAAAGATTTCTACGAAGATCAGGGTGATGTTTCTATTCAAGGCAGCAAAGACGCGGTTCGTTTAGCTTTTAAGCGAGGTCTGATTGAAGATGGCGAAATCTTTATGAAATCCATTAAAACCAGGCAGTTGAGCGTTCATACCTATAATGAGGAGACGGCGGAAAAGATTCACCATGATATTTTAAACTGTTATTATGATGCGTTTAAAAATCTTCTTGATAAGCTTGAAGAGATTAAAGACAAAGAAGATTAATCAATGAAATATGGATTAAAAAAAGAGACACTTAAAACAATTAGTCATGCAATTTCAAAAGTACGCAGCATTGAAAAAGTTGTTTTATATGGTTCACGCGCCAAAGGGAACTATCGTACAGGTTCCGATATAGATATTACCCTGTTCGGTAAAAATTTAACAATGAACAATAGTGTTTATCCGCTGATGGATGAACTGGAGGAACTTTATTTGCCCTATACTTTTGATATATCCATTTTTGAGCATATTGATAATGAAAATTTGATCAAGCATATTAATCGGGTGGGCAAGCTTTTTTATGAAAGGGAAAAAGGGTTGCCTGATGGGCGGGGAGTTAAGAAGTTGGGAGATGTTCGCGGCGCGTAACCGGCAAAATGAAACTGGCTCAAAAAATATACCTCTATCTCGGCTGCATATTTATTGTCGCCATGACCATCTTCGGGGTCTTTTCCTATCAGCGTGAGTCCGTTGAACTGGAGACGGATACCATTCGCGATGTGGTTGTGCTGGGCCGGGGCTTCGCGGCGGCGGTCTCTCATGTCTGGCTGACTAACGGCGAGGAACGGGCCATGAAGATTATTCATGACGTTAATAATGGTAAATTCCATATAAAGGTACGCTGGGTTTGGCTCGATGATACCAGTGTCCCCCGCTTCTGTCCCCAGGTTGACCGCCGTGTTCTGCGCAATCTCGCGGTTCTGCCCTTTCTGATTGCCAAGGGCTGCCGTCTTAATGGTCAGGATGCCATCTTTGCCTATTTCCCGGTGCGGACGAACTCTTCCCGGCCCGGCGCTCTGGAATTATCCGCCTCCCTCAGTTATCTCCATCGTCAGAGCCGGATCAATGCCTGGCGTCTGTCTCTCGTGGTTTTTCTTCTTCTCGTGGCGGTGGGACTTTTGATGTGGCATGTCGGCCAGCGCATGGTGGGGCAGCGCATGCAGAAATTAGTGCGCTTTGCCCGTCAGCTTGGGCAGGGGCAGTTAGATAACCGCCTCTGTCTCGAAGGTGATGACGAGATCGCCGATCTCTGCCTTGAGATGAACCAGATGGCGGAGCAGTTGCAGGATGCCAAGCAGCATCTCCTGGCTGAAAACGAGGCCCGGATTGCCACGCTTGAACAGTTGCGCCACACTGAGCGCCTGGTGACCCTTGGTAAATTATCCTCAGGCCTTGCCCATGAGCTTGGTACGCCCCTGAATGTTATTTCCGGCCGGGCCCGGCTGATTGAGAATGGGGATATGGAGCAGGAGGAGGTGGTGGAAAATGCTGCCATTATCCGTCAGCAGACCGAGCGGGTAACCAGGATTATCCGCCAGATGCTGGATTACGCCCGGCGGACAAGCCCGCAGCGTACCAAGGTTAATCTGCGGGAGCTTATTGAGCAGGTGGTGGTTATTCTGCAACACAACGCCCGCAAGCAGGCGGTGGAGATTGTGGTCAGCGGTCTGATAGAGAAAGCGCCGGAAATATTCGTTGATTATGGTCAGATTCAGCAGGTTATAACCAATTTACTGATGAACGGTTTACAGGCCATGCCCCAGGGCGGTCGTCTGGAGATACGGCTGACGGTGGGGGTTTACAGCCCGCCCGCGGCCGGCCATTATCAACCCATGTCCTGCGCGGTTATCATGGTGTTTGATAACGGCCCCGGCCTGGCCGATGAGGTTCTGGAACGGGCCTTTGAACCCTTTTACACTACCAAGGGCGTGGGGCAGGGTACCGGTCTGGGGCTTTCCATTGCCCGGGAGATAGTTGTTGAGCATGGCGGCTGGATCACGGCGGCCAATATTGAGGACGGAACCGGGGCCTGTTTTACTGTTTATTTACCCCTGGAGGAGGGCAATGACGAAGCGCCGCGTAATGATAGTTGATGATGATCAGGCCATGTGTGAAATGTTAGAGGCGGCCCTGAAACGTAAAAAATTCCAGGTAAGCTGGTTTCTGAAGGCCGAGGAGGCCCTGGCCCGCCTGCGTGAGGATAAGTTCGATACCGCCCTGGCCGATATAAATATGCCGGGGATGAGCGGTATTGAATTTTGCGAACGGGCCGCCGCCAACCGTCCCGACGTCCCGGTAATTATCATGACCGCCTTTGGCAGCTTGGAGACGGCTATTGCCGCCATGCGGGCCGGGGCCTATGATTTTATTACCAAGCCGGTGGAGCTTGAGCTGCTGATTCTGGCCCTGGAAAGGGCTCTGGAGCATAGCGCCCTGCGGGAGCAGGTACGTCTTTTATCCCAGGACGGCGCCAATAAGTTCTCCGGTATTATCGGTAAGGCCGTGGTGATGGAAAAGTTTTTTGAGCAGCTGCGCCGGGTTGCCGCCACCGAGACCTCGGTATTAATTGTCGGTGAATCGGGGGTGGGGAAGGAGCTGGCCGCCAGGGCTCTGCACAATGAGGGACGGCGGCAGGCGGCGGCTTTTGTGCCCATAAACTGCGCCGCTCTGCCTGAAAATCTGCTGGAAAGTGAATTGTTCGGTCATAAGCAGGGGGCCTTCACCGATGCCAAAAATGACCGGTTGGGCCTGTTCATGGAGGCCAACGGCGGCACCCTCTTTCTTGACGAGGTGGGTGAAATACCATTAAGTCTGCAGCCCAAACTGCTGCGGGCCCTTGAGGAGAGGCGGGTCAGGCCGGTGGGCGGGGATCGGGAACGCCCCTTTGATGTCCGGATTATCGCCGCCACCAATCGTGATCTGGAGACGGCGGTGGAAGAGGGAATATTCCGGGAGGATTTGTTTTACCGCTTAAACGTCATTCAGTTGGAGATCCCGCCCCTGCGGGCGCGGGGCACGGATATACTGCTTCTGGCCCGTTACTTTATCCAGAAATTTGCCGCTACTATGGGACGGGATAAGCTGCGCCTTTCAGAAAAGGCGGCCCAGAAGCTGTTATCATACTCTTGGCCCGGTAACGTGCGGGAGTTGAGAAACGCCGTGGAGCGTGCCGTGGCCATGTGCCGCTTCGATCAGCTGATGGTAGAGGACTTTCCAAAGAAAATCTGGAGCTACGAGAGCCAGCACGTTCTGGTTGGTGCCGCTGACCCCACCGAACTGGTATCCCTCCCCGAGGTTGAACGGCGTTATATCCTCCATGTCTTAAAGACGGTGGCCGGTAACCGCAGTCAGGCAGCCAGGATTCTGCGCTTAGATCGAAAGACCCTTTATCGCAAGCTGCAAAGCTATGAGAAAGTTTAATAGTAAGCGATCAATTAATCACACCCAACTTTATATAACCCCCTAACTGTAAGCGTTTCAGGGGTGCCGCCCTGCACACGTTCCAACCCCGCGACTACATCGGTATATTGCGGGGTTGGAACGTGTGCAGGGTGGTGTTCATGGAGCGCTTACGTTTAATAAGCCAGATCCGGCATGGCCTGCAGCATGAAAACCTTGAGCTTTTTCAGGAGCTGCTGCTCTAACTGCCGTATCCGTTCGCGGGATAATTTGAATTTCTGGGCGATTTCCTGGAGAGTGGCAGGTTCATCGTTGAGCAGTCTGGTTTGCAGGATGCAACGTTCCCGGTCATTGAGGCCGCTGTCGGCGGCGGATAGAGCCTCCCGAACCCGAGTCTGGATTTCCTGGCGGGCGGTGAGCTCTTCGGGGGCCGCGTTGTCGGCGGCGATGATGCCCTGCAGTGTGTATTTGCTGTCCTGCGATATGGGGGCGTCTAAGGATTGATCGCTGAAGTTTATTCGTTTACCGGCATCTTCAATTTCATGGGGCTTAACCTTCAGGCGTTTGGCCAAAAGTTCATTGTCAACCTTGATCCCCTGCATCTCCAGAGATTTACGTTCCTTATTGAGGTTGAAGAAAAGTTTGCGCATGGCCTGGGTGGTGCAGATTTTCACCAGCCGCCAGTTATCAACTATGAACTTCAGGATATGGGCCTTGATCCAGTAAGAGGCATAGTAGGAAAATTTGATTCCCCGGTAGGGATCGAATTTTTTAACGGCCCGCACGAGGCCGATATTGCCCTCCTGAACCAAATCAATAAAATTGTTGGCCCAGTATTTTTGATAACCCAGGGCGATTTTGACTACCAGCCGTAAATTGGCCAGGATTAACTCCCGGCCCGCCTCTTCATCGCCGTTTTGCTGATAGCGGATGGCCAGTTGCTCGGACTCATCCCGGCTCAAGACCTTGTAAGAACCAATTTCCCGCAGATATTGCACCAGTTCCGGGCTGTAAAAGGTGGAAACCTGCTGGGCGGTGGAGGTCAGCGGGTAATGGGTTGGGAGTCTCTCGGCACTTATTTCATTGCTTAACATGGTCTTCTCCTTTTTATTTAGTAATTGCGGGTTTGGGAAATTACCTGTGCGTCTTAATTATTTTTTATTTTTTGTAATCGCTCAATAAACTACACTCGGCAGGGTGTTTATGTTGCGTTTTGGGGTCTGCCTGTTACTGATTAAAGACTTTGTACTGCACCTACCGTGCCAGGCTATCAAATATTTTTTAAAAGTAATAAAAACAATTGGTTATCTTGTTTCGCCCAATGCTTGTCTATGGGACTGTGTCTGGGGCATTATGCCCCGGCGGGGCGGCATGCCACGTTCCAGGGTACCACGTTTAAATTGGCGGAAACGCTTGACAAACATCTCTTTAGTGAGCAATTAATAATTCCCAGGAGACTTGGATTTTATAAAAGGTAAAACGTAACTATTAAAAAGGAGAAACGTCATGGCGCGAATGATAAAGAGAAAAGGAGCGGTTACGCTTGCTGTTCTGGGCCTGCTGCTCTGGGCATTTATGGTCTCTACCGCCTCGGCCGACAAAGGGATTGAAAGCCTGCGCAGTACCGGTAAGGCCTTTGCCTCCGTGGCTAAACGAGTCTCGCCAGCTGTAGTTTTCATTAAGGTGGAAAAGGAGGTGGCGAGGAGCCGGGGTAATCAGTATATGATGCCCTTTAATAATGATCTTTTCAGGCGTTTTTTTGGCACTCCCTTCCCTTACCAGCACCGGCGGATGCAGCCTCGCAAACATC
>UOEX01000148.1_pt1 | contig 11799 bp, 12 predicted proteins | sample 1989481 | NCBI WGS metagenome assembly UOEX01 (sample SAMEA4712198, study PRJEB27164) | hydrothermal vent metagenome | biome: marine basaltic hydrothermal vent biome; feature: marine hydrothermal vent; material: mineral | place: Pacific Ocean | collected 2011-06-14/2011-07-23 | depth 1691 m
ACCCGATATTTCACGACCTTTGTCAGCCGTAAAAATTCTGATAAAGTGTTCAGTCAACAGGGGAATATCGGCCTGCCGCTCCCGCAGAGGGGGAACGGCAACCGGGATGACATTCAAGCGGTAGAAAAGATCCTCCCGGAAACGTCCCTGCCGCATCTCATCCTCCAAGCAGCGGTTGGTAGCGGCAACTACCCTGAAATCCGACTTAATGGTCTGAGTACCCCCTACCCGTTCAAACTCCCTTTCCTGCAGCACCCGTAAAAGCTTGACCTGCAGCATGGGACTCATCTCTGAGATCTCATCCAAAAATACCGTTCCACCGTGGGCAAGTTCAAAACGGCCAATCCGGGTACGAATGGCATGGGTAAAAGCCCCCTTCTCATGGCCAAAAAGCTCACTCTCTAAAAGTTCAGCTGGAATAGCCCCGCAATTAACAGGCACAAAAGGATTTTCCCGCCGCGGCCCCTGTTGATGAATAGCACGAGCTACCAATTCCTTGCCAGTGCCGGATTCACCTTGAATCAGAATGGTGGTATCGGTCTCCGCCACCTTACCAATAAGGCCGAAGAGCTGCCGCATACAGGCGCAAGCCCCTATTATGCCGGCAAATCCGTTAATATTTTCTGGTGGAGAGCCACTCATTAGTTTTTAATTTTTTCCATGTTCAACTTTATCTCTCGTTATCTTTAAGCTCAGATTTTACGACCTTTCCATGACAATATCTATAAAAAAGTACCTTTTTTCATCTCATCACAATAATAACCTTGATAAATAACTACATTTTTTCCAAAATTACATTATTATTCATTCATAGATTAAAAACCGGAAGGAGTACCGCGCGCAGCTCATGAACACAGAAACAAGCCAACCAGTGATTATAGAGTTCATCAAGGTAAATAAAATTTACCCGCCGGACGTGGTAGCCCTACGGGATGTTTCATTCAGTATCAGAGCCGGAGAGATGACATTTCTAACCGGTATCAGCGGGGCTGGAAAATCCACTCTGCTGAAACTTATATGCGCCATGGAGCACCCCACCAAGGGACTTATAGATGTACAGGGCCGGGAGCTGACCAGCATCAACCCCGCGGAGATGCAGCTGCTGCGCCAGAAAATCGGCATGGCCTACCAGGACTTCAAACTCCTGCCCAATCTCACGGTTTACCAGAACATCGCCATGCCCATGGAGGTCACCTATACCCCGAACCGCACAATCAAGGATCGAATAAACTATCTCCTTGATCTCCTGAACCTGACGGATAAAAAGCATATCCGGGCCGGAAAGCTGTCAAGGGGCGAACAGCAGCGGGCGGCCCTGGCCAGAGCCGCCGCTAATTACCCGCCCATCCTGCTGGCCGATGAACCCACCGGCAATCTGGATCAGGAGAATGCCAAACTGGTAATGAAACTGTTTGACCAGCTCAACCGGGCCGGCAGTACCATTATCATCGCCACCCATGACCCCTTGATTCTGCGTAATTACTCGGCCGCCCAGACCCTGGAGATACGGCAGGGAGAGCTTATCAGAAATGATATTCCAGACAATTAACCGCTTATAAAACAACTATTCAGATAAGGCCGGTTACCGGCCCGCATAGTTGTGAGATACGGAGATAAAGATATTGAAGTTATCCGCCATCCTGACGCAAACATCCCGAAACCTCAGGCAGACCTGGGGCTCACAGATAATGACCCTGGCAACCGTTACCCTGTCTGTTCTGATTTTCTCCTTCTTTTTCCTGATCTTTTTGAACCTTAAACATGCCGGTATCCGCCTCGGTGACAATATACGTCTGCTTGTATACCTTGACCATCAACCAACGGCCGCGGCCCAGGCCAAGCTCAGCCGCGAAATCAGATCCTTTGGCAAGGTGGACAAAATAGTGTTTAAATCAAGCCAAGATGCCTTCGCCCAGCTTAAACGGCAGTTAGGCCCCGATCGTGATGTCTTAGATGATTTTGACCCCGAATTCCTGCCGCCCTTCATCGAAGTTTATCCGCTCAAAAGCCTTTCATCCCTGTCCCATATCAACAATTTCGCCAATTTTCTGGCCACCCTGCCGGGAGCCCAAAAGGTGCAGTACGGCAGGGTCTGGATCGAGCGGCTCGGCTACTTCACCCAGCTTATCCGCCTGATTCTCTTCCTGAGCGGCGGGTTGCTTGTGCTCACCGCCACCTTTATGGTTTCCAGCACTATTCGTCTCACCGTGGTTTCAAGACGTCCGGAATTAGAGATCATGCGCCTCATCGGGGCCTCAAGAAGCTATATCCAGGCTCCTCTTCTTCTTGAGGGGCTCTTGCAGGGCGTCCTGGGCTCCGGCCTGGGCATTGCCTGCCTTTACCTGCTTTTTAACTGGCTCCAGCATCACTTTAACGGCCCCGGTCTCTTCAAACTGCTCCAGCTCACGTTTCTACCCCCGGCCATGACCGGCGCGATTTTACTTGTAAGTATCCTGCTTTGCACCACGGGCAGTGTTGTGTCAATCAGAAAATTCCTGCGCCTCTAACCCTAAGAAATCCATGATCCGCCTTGTTGCGCTAACTATAATATCTTTTATATCTTTTTTCGGCCTGAACGCCTCCCTGGCGGCCGCGGCCGGTGGAAATACCACTCCGACCGCCAAATTAAACCGTATCAGAGCGGCAATGGCAAGCCAGCAGCAGAAGGTTAAGGAGAGTGGAATTCAGTCCTTTAACCTGGAACAGGAATTAAAAAAAATTGATCTGCATCTGCGGGTGGAGGGCCAAAAGCTGCGGGATATCCAGCAAAAATTGAACCGGCAGGAGGATTACCTGCAGGCCAAAGAACAGGAGACAAAACTCATAGTCAGGCAGAAAGAGGCCATTAAAAAGCATGTAAAAAGACGCCTGGCGGCCTTCTTCAAAATGGGCGGCGTCACCCTTGTAAACGCTGTTTTTGCCGCCCACAGCCTGTCGGAGGCCATAAACACAAGAGAAGAATTCAGATTTATGCTCCGGCATGACCGGAAAATAATCGAGCGCTACCGAACCAGAATTTCCCTCCTGCGGGAGGCCCTGAGGAACATAACCGCCAGTAAAAACAAGATATTAGAGATAATTAAAGAGAAACAGGCCCAGGAACAGCAGCTCATAGACAGCAGAATGAAGCGTCAGAAGCTGTTAAACCGGGTCAGGCTCCAGAAGGATCTCTATCAACAGGCCCTGCGGGAGATGGCGGCCGGTGCCGCAAGTCTTGAGGCCAAAATCAATAAATCCCGCGTACCCATGATTCGGGCCCGGCGGCGGAAGATCAGCAGAGCGCACCGTTCACAGCGGCGGCACACCATCCTCAAAAGCGGCTTCGCGGCCATGAAGGGACGGCTGGCACCGCCGGTAAGCGGAAAAATAAACCGTTTTTTTGGCTCCCAAAATGGTAAATTCGGCCTCAAAATAAATTTCCCCGGCCTTGATTTCACCCCTGCCGGTGATCTTAAGGTCAGGGCTGTCTTTGCCGGTAAGATTATTTTTGCCGGTTATTTAGCCGCCTATGGTAATACCGTTATTATAGACCACGGCCAACAATATTACACCCTGCTGTCCGGTCTGGCCGCTATTTACAAAAAAACCGGCGATGTCGTCCAGGGGGCTGAAGTTATCGGCCTGGCCGGCGGCGACGGCCTGCTTCACCAGGGACTGCATTTTGAGTTACGCTACGGTTCCATACCCATTAACCCCCTGCCCTGGCTGACCGGCAGCTGGAAAACAGCGCCGGGTGAAAACTCCGGGGCGCGGGGAAAAACCAAGGCCACCGATAAACCGGCAACCACAAAACCTTAACCAACAGAAAACAACATGACTATTAAAAAAATAATCATCATAGCTGCCATCGCCCTTAGTATGGGACTAACTAACAGCAGACCGGCAGCGGCCAGGGATCACAACACCTACAAAAGCCTGGAAAAATTTGCCGATGTTATCAATCTGCTGGAAAAGGACTATGTGGAGCCCATCAATCCCGACAAGTTAATTCAGGGGGCTATAAAAGGGATGATTGCCTCGCTTGACCCCCACTCCTCTTACATGACTGCCGAGAATTTCAAGGACTTACAGATTGAGACCAATGGCAGTTTCAGCGGCATCGGCATCGAAATAACCATAAAAAACGGCGGGCTGGTGATAGTCTCCCCTATTGAGGGCACCCCCGCCTACCAGCAGGGCCTGAAAGCGGGTGACCGCATCATTAAAATCAACGGCATCTACACCAAGGATATGGATATGATGGCCGCGGTGAAACTCTTACGCGGTAAAAGGGGCACCAAGGTTACAATTTCCATTTACCGCCGGGGCTGGCCTAAACTGCGTAAATTTACCATAACCCGCGATGTCATCCCCCTGCACAGCGTCAAAAGCAAAATCTTAGAACCTGGTTATGCCTACCTGCGCATCACCAGTTTTCAGGCCAAGACCACCAAGGATACTTTGAGGGCCTTGAAGAAGCTGAGCAAGCAAGGCCCGCTTAAAGGCCTGATACTTGACCTGCGCAATAATCCCGGCGGCTTATTAGATCAGGCAACAGGGATTGCGGATATTTTTATGGACAAGGGAATAATTGTCTCAACCAAGGGCCGCCTGGCGGATCAGAACATGGTCTACCGAGCCCACCAGGGCGCGGTTTCCTATGATTTCCCCATTATAGTCCTCATTAATGGCGGCAGCGCCAGCGCCTCAGAGATAGTGGCCGGGGCATTGCAGGACAGCAGACGAGCCCTTATTCTCGGAGTTCAAAGCTTTGGCAAAGGCTCCGTACAGACGGTATTCCCCCTAAATAACGGAGCTGGACTGCGCCTGACCACCGCGAGATACTATACACCCAGCGGCCGTTCGATTCAGGCCAAGGGCGTTACCCCTGATATAATTGTACCTCTCCTGCAGGATCATGCCAACGGCGGGGCGCGGACATTTATCCGCGAAAAGGATCTTAAGCACCATATGAAGAATGATAATAAAACCGACCGGGGCAGCGGCACAAAATCACCTGTAAACGCCAGGGATAATCAGTTAAATGCCGCTTTGAAGATATTAGAGGGTTTGCCGGTGTTAAAGAAACCCGCAATTTGAGCCGGGGGGTATTTTGTCGGCAGACGGGCCTTGGGCGTATGCCATACGCCCCTACGGTTCACGCCTGAGCTGAGGTTTGGTGTGGGGGGGGATATAAATTAATTGTCGTGAGGCTGTCTTGTTCGGTGATATTGGTCAGATGGGCGTAACGTGCTGTTGTGTTGGGGCTGGCGTGCCCAAGTAATGCCTGAATATGCCGCAGACTCAAGCCGCATTCAAGGAGATGAGTGGCAAAACTATGACGAAGATTGTGAATGGAGACTTTTAGCCAACTGGATTAGAAAATAACATCTTCGGATTGCGGTGTTTTCGCCAGAGTGCGCGTAAGCCCTCACAAGTGAGATCAGGTAATGGAATCAATCTATCTTGTAACTATTCAGTGAAAGCAACAAATTACCCTTAAGTAGGGGCTGTAACTGTTCAGGAAAGCGCGCAAACTCCGGATGTGCCCCATCTTCGTCCGTTTCGCCCTCCTCACAGGGGGTACGCTTCGGAGGTCGAAACGAACGAAGATAGGGTGCTGAATAGTTACATTATTTTAACAGTAAGAGTCGATGAAAAAATCCATTCCCTTATTCACTCTTTAGCAAAAAAAGATGATAGAACTCTGGCTTGGATGATAAGACGTCTTCTTGAAGAAGCTCTCCAGGGGGCCAGGCAAGAGGGTTAATCAGAGCTAAAAAGTAGTAAGCAATCCAGCCGAACAATTTAGTACAGTGGACGCGAAGAGGTCGGGTGGCATAGACGGGCAAGCACCGGGCGCGCCACTGACCAAGACGTTAGCGGCACAAAAATATACTCCTCAATACAAGCCAACAATAAAAGCTTGATCCCAAAACGGTAACGAATTATATTCTTGTATATGAGAATAATTTCAAAAAAAATATTGAGAGAGTTTTGGGGAGTCCATTCAGATGCCGAACAATCATTAAAGGCTTGGCACGCAAAAACAAAATTAGCGGAGTGGAAAACTTCAATTGACATCAAGACCGATTATAGAAATGCCAGCTTTGTTGCCAATAATCGTATCATATTCAATATTAAAGGTAACACATACCGTCTTGTAGCAGCAGTCAATTATGATTTCGGTATCATTTATATCCGTTTTGTGGGTAGCCACAAAGAATATGACAAAATTGACGCAACAACTATTTGAGGTGGAAACATGAATATTAAACCTATCAAAACAAAAACTGATTACACTGAAGCGTTGCAGGCAATTGAAACTTTAATGGACGCAAAAAAAGACACACCAGAAGGAGACAGCCTCGATGTGCTTGTTACCTTAATAGAGGCATACGAGGAAAAACATCATCCTATTTTACCTCCCGAGCCAGTTGAGGCTATCATTCATCAAATGGAAAGCCAGGGTCTTTCCCGCAAGGATTTAATTCCATTTTTTGGCTCTAGAGCAAGAGTCTCGGAAATATTAAATAAGAAACGCTCTCTATCGATCAACATGATAAGAAAATTACAAAAAGGCTTGGGAATTTCAGCAGAGATATTAATAAAGCCTTACAAGACACAAACAACATAAAAGGACACAAACTCAAGCCGTTACAAATCGTTTCTCTATCCACCAAACAAGCAAAAGCGCTAACGAATAAGGATAGATTGTGTGAGCGTTTTTTGCGAACCACGATCTTATCCGGTTGTTGAACAAGCCCGGTGTCGCCTGTGACCTTTGTCTCTATATATAAAAAAAAATATCTTTGGGGGAATATCTTACAGGAAGTGATTGACTTGAGCGTATATCGCCAATAGAATTGCAATCCCAGGCGATCTATCTTGACAGTACTCCATGAGTGGCTATCAACCAGCTCACTGAAATATATTTCCAATTGCTCTGGAGTTAATTGGTCTGGGCAGCAATTAAAATGATTACTGATCCGGCGAATAGCACGAGAATAGTCATCAATGTTTTTTTGACTTTTACCCTGTAGCTTGAGCAACATCAGGTGTTGTTCATAGAGTTTGTCAAATCTCTCTTTTTCTGCTGGTTTCATAGTACACTCTCCTTTTTTAAGCCCGGAATTGGGCAAATAGTTAAGGATAGTGTACATTATTTTATGCTTTTTCCGCCGCATAGCGGCTTCGTTCAATAATTAATTCAACGGGATTATGCCCCTTCCAGGCGGCGGCGTTGCAGGGCTAAACCCTGTTGCTTGAAGTTGTACTGAATAATTTCTTCCCGGTCTTTCTCCATTATGAGCTTAAAATGACATGAGATCCGCTGACGTCCTTCTTTACCGGCTTTTCCCGCTTGGCATTCTACCACCCCGCCAAAACAGTCAATAAATGTATTGTCGGCCGGCAGCACAATGTAAAATTCCAGTAAATCGCCTTTGGCATATTTTTGGGTACTCCAGAAGGCCAAACCATTACCGGCAATATTAACCCCCTGCAGGGCTAATTGATCCAACAGCGAAGGACTGCTGTCCACCTTTTTGAGTAAAACATTAAGTTTGGCGTCCATATGTTGCAGAAAATCCGCCATATCCGCGTCCCGCTCCTTTAATCTCTCAAGAGCCGCCCGGGCGCCGACAAAGGTTCTGATATTACTCAACTCCGGCCGTTCATAGAGACTTATGCCGTTGTCTAAATCCTGTTTTATCCTCAAAAAATCATCTTTTGAAACATGGTGGGCGGCAAACATTATCCGGCTGTCCACCCTGACGGCCTGACGTTTATCTTCTCCGTTCATCTTGCGGCTACCCTCTTATTTTTAAAAAATACACAAAAATACACAAAATGTTAGCACTCGATTACCCCCTCCCCCCCCGACAGCGCCAACCCACCGAAATGTAAGGGGTTCAGGGACGCCCTGATGTGCGTGATCGAGCCCCTCAATTATACACCTGTATATTGAGGAGCTCAAGCGCGTGCAGCAGGGTGTTCATGGAGCGCTTACCACAAAATTATTTGTCATTTTAAGCTTGCAGCCTATTTTGAAATCACCGGTTTCAGCTTGGGTTGCAGTAATTCCTTCAAACCGGCAAAGGTCGAGGCCCGCTGATTAACCTTGATTTTAAACTCCACCCGGCGATTACGGGAACGGCCGGCGGCGGTATCATTACTCACCAGAGGCCGTCCGTCGGCATACCCCACCGCCGACATATGATTAGTCGGGATATGAAATTTTGCGGCCCAGTAATTTACCACCGCCACACTACGAGCCGTTGACAGATCCCAGTTGGAAACGAATTTGCTTCCTTTACGCAGAGGGATATTATCTGTATGACCGCTGACTATAACCGACGAGCCAGTCCGCTTGATAATCGCGCCGATTTTATCCAACAGGGTCTTAAACTGCGGTCGTAACCGGGCCTGGCCTGATTTAAAACCCAGGGCATCCTTGACCCGTACCACCACTCCGTCATGGGTCATCTCCACATCCACCATACCACCCTGTTCCATGGCCACCACGTCATTGATATCCCGCTGTACCCTGACCGCCATGGGGGTGGAGATAAAGTCAGTGGCCACCATCAACTGCCCCTGTGGGCTGCCGTCGAAATGTTCCTTCTTCTGAATGCCGAAGGCATCTTTCATGGACCCCGCCGCCTGCCGGTATTTGGGGGCATCCATGGTGGAAAAAGACAGAAGCAGAACAAAAAAACAGAGGAGAAGTGACATTAAATCCGAAAATGTACACATCCACAGGGGGGCGCCAGGCGGACACTCCTGCTTTACTTCGTCGTCATCAGCCATATTCCAACTCCATCTATAAAGTTGCCTTACGCTTACCTATTTTTTCTCCCCGGCCCCGCGATCTTTGGGCGGCAGAAAGGTCTCAAGAAATTCCTCCATAACCCTGGGATTTATCCCCTTCAGGATTCCCAACACACCCTCGACAATCAACCGCCGGTTACGCTCCTCTTCCTGGCAGCGGAGGGCCAGTTTATCGGCAATGGGCAGGGCAAAAAGATTGGCAATCAAGGCGCCATACAGAGTGGTGAGAAGAGCCACCGCCATGGAGGGGCCGATGGAGGCCGGATCACTCATATTGGAGAGCATCTGCACCAGACCAATGAGGGTGCCGACCATGCCAAAGGCCGGGGCCGAATCTCCCATCCCGGCAAAGACCTTACGACCCAGGTCATGCCTCTGAATGGTGAGATTAACCTCTTTTTTCAAGACCTCCTCAATAAACTCCGCTTCATGACCATCCACACAATACATAATGGCTTTTTTAAGAAAGGGATCCTCAATGGGCTGTTGTTCCAGAACGATCAGGCCGTTCTTACGGGCAATATTGGCAAGATTAACGATCTCGCCAATAATATGCTGAGGAACGCTTATCTTGGAAAAGAAGGCGTTCATAGCCACCTTAACGGAGTTGATAACATCTCCCATACCAAAACGAATAAAAGCCGTGGCCGCCGTACCGCCAAAGACAATCAACACCGAGGGAATATTGACAAAAAGCATCAAAGAGCCGCCGGAGGCGATGGCCCATACAACCAGAAAGGAGCCGCCTACCAGACCAATAACGGTTGCTATATCCATTAATTCCTACCTGTAACCTGAATATTATCCTGAATCCGTGTTGTTATACTCTAAAGCGTCACAGATTCAGGACTATGAAAGAATGTCCTCTATCGGCAGCGACATCTTAAAACTGTGACTATCATCCGGATAACTCCCCTCACGCACCTCATGCTTATAGGCCAGAACGGCATCCTTAATCCGGGGAGCCAGATTGACGTATGATTTAACAAAACTGGGCACGAATTTTTCGAACATCCCCAAAAGGTCATGAGTCACTAAGACCTGGCCGTCACAACCGGCTCCGGCCCCTATACCGATGGTGGGGATGGTTAATTCCTGACTGATCAACTCCGCGAGTGAGGCGGGAATGCACTCCAGAACCAGGGCAAAGATACCGGCATCCTGCAGCCCCCTGGCCATACCGAGAAGGTTACGGGCCGACTTAAGATCCCGCCCCTGCACCTTATAGCCCCCCAGCTGGCCGGCCGTCTGCGGAGTCAGCCCAATGTGGCCCATAACCGGCACCCCGGCCTTGACTATGGCGCTCACCGTATCGCAGACCTCAAGACCACCCTCGAGTTTTACGGCATCACAACCGGCATCCTTCATAAAACGACCGGCATTACGCACAGCCTCCGGCCGGGAAACCTGATAAGACATAAAGGGCATGTCGCCGACAATAAGAGTTCGCGAGGCCCCCCGGCGCACCGCTTTGGCATGATGAATCATCTCATCCATAGTTACCGGCACCGTGGAATCGTAGCCCAGAACCACCATCCCGAGAGAATCCCCAACCAGCAACATATCAATCCCGGCACTCTCTATCAGCCCGGCAAAGCTGGCATCATAGGCGGTGAGCATGGTAATTTTCTCCCCCCTGCTCTTCATCGCCCCGACATCGACTACCGTCAATTTCCCCGCCATTTTCCTATCCCCATGAATTGTCTGACATTCATTATAGCAAAAATAAATAGGTTATTTACTTTTTTTTAAATATTCAATAGAGGCAATAAATTCCCCGCAGATTTACGGCTCCTGTTTACTGTCTCCGGCCTCCTGATCCCCAAAGAGCATAACCTGGCTCGGAGAGGTGGTCTGATGGCGGCCAAAATGTTCATAGGCGGCGGCAGTGACCATGCGGCCGCGGGGGGTGCGGAGCAGAAAACCGGATTGAATCAAGAAGGGTTCATAGACATCCTCCAGGGTATTCCTCTCCTCGCAGACCACGGCGGCCAGGGTATCAAGCCCCAGGGGGCCGCCCTGAAATTTATCAATGATGGTCAGCAGTATCCGCTGATCCATATCGTCTAAGCCCAATTCATCCACCTTGAGCATGGCAAGGGCCTGGCGGGCGACCTGGCGGCTGACCCGGCCGTCGGCCCGCACTTCGGCGTAATCACGCACCCTCTTTAAAAGGCGGTTGGCAATCCGGGGGGTGCCCCTGGAACGGCGGCCCAGCTCTTCAGCCCCGGAATCATCCATGGTGATTTTCAGCATCCGCGCCGAACGTTTGACAATCCGCACCAGTTCATCGGGCTGATAATATTCCAGCCGCAAAATCACCCCGAAGCGGTCACGCAGGGGCGGGGTCAGGAGACCGGTACGGGTGGTGGCTCCCACCAGGGTAAAACGGGGCAGGGACATCTTAACGGATTTAGCACCCGGCCCCTGACCAATAACGAGGTCAAGCTCATAATCCTCCATGGCCGGATAGAGAATCTCCTCCACAACATGGTTAAGGCGGTGAATTTCATCAATAAAAAGAATATCGCCTTCCTGCAGACTGGTGAGGATTGCGGCCAGATCACCGGCCTTTTCAATCACCGGGCCGGAGGTAGCCTTGATATTGGCCCCCATTTCATTGGCGATGATATAGGCCAGGGTGGTCTTGCCCAGGCCTGGAAAGCCATGAAAGAGAATATGATCCACCGGCTCTTGGCGGCTTTGAGCGGCGGTCAGGGCGATGAAGAGATTTTCTTTTAAGGTCTCCTGGCCGATATAATCACGCAGATACTGAGGCCGCAGAGAGACATCCTCGGCAAGATCCAGAGGCTCGGCCCTGGCGCTGACCAGTCGTTCTTCATGATTCACGCCAATGACCTCAGGGTTAGACGTAATATTTCTTCAATGGGGGGTTCCGGCTGTCCGGCAGGCAGCCCGGCCATGACCTTTTTCAGGGCCTTCTCGGCCTGGGCCGCTGGATAGCCGAGATTGATCAGAGCGGAGATA
>UOEX01000136.1_pt1 | contig 11428 bp, 9 predicted proteins | sample 1989481 | NCBI WGS metagenome assembly UOEX01 (sample SAMEA4712198, study PRJEB27164) | hydrothermal vent metagenome | biome: marine basaltic hydrothermal vent biome; feature: marine hydrothermal vent; material: mineral | place: Pacific Ocean | collected 2011-06-14/2011-07-23 | depth 1691 m
CCATGCATATCGCTGCGGCCGCCGGCGTTCCGGTAGTGGCCCTCTTTGGCCCCACCGCCCCTTGGCGCACCGGCCCTCACGGCGGTCAACATACCATTATCAGAACTGCTCCCCCCTGCAGCCCCTGCTTCAAAAAAAAATGCCTCACCGGCAGCTGCATGAAGGATATAAAGGCCGAAGCGGTATACCAAGCCGCCCTCCTCTACCTGTAGTCAGACCTCTTTTACCTCGTCCTGGCGGTAATAGAGCCGCAGATTGCGGCCGTAGATAACCATGCCGAATATCTGGCCGACGAACAATACCGGATCACGTCTAAAAATCGCGTAACTGATTACCATCAGCGAACCAATGAGGCTTATAACCCAAAATCCCAGGGGAAAGACTGATTTTTTTACCCGTTCAATATAGAGCCATTGATAGATAAAACGCCCGGTAAAGACAAACTGACCGACCAGCCCCCAGAGCATGAGTTTTAAGGGAATCTGTTTGTTAAACAGCATACTGTTAAAGCTGTAGCTGCCTCCCAGCATCAGCCAGAGGAGGGCGGTGAGCGGGAACAGCCAGCCCACTATTCTGAACAACACCGGCATTTTCTGCCAGCTGCCCTGGTAATGGAGGTTACGAATGTAAACACCATAGGTGATGGATTGACCGGCGATAATGGCCAGATCCCGGCGCAGAATGCCGTAGACCATGAGGATAAAGGAGGCCACAATGCTCAATTGCCAGAAGAGAAGCGGCGACATTACCCGTCCGGCCCGCTCGGAAAAGAGCCATTGCACCAAAAGCCGAGCCGAAAAAAGGAGCTGGGCCAGAAAGCCGACGCCATAAACAAAATATTGATTCATTCGTTAACAGTTCAGATGTATGGACAAGATTAATTTGGACGGCCTGGCATTTAATCGCCGCTCATCCGTTCAGAACGGCTGGCGACCTTATAATTAATATAGCGTTTCCGCATCCAGATAAAGGCCAGGGTGTCAAAGAAGGGGCCCAGCAGACGATTCCAGAGATTATATTTGGCCGTGCCGGCATAACGGGGAAAATGAGCCACCGCGACCTGCTTGACCCGCCCCCCCTGGAGTTGGATCAGGGCAGGCAGAAAACGGTGGGTTCCCTTGAAAAAGGGGATTCGGCGGGCGTAATCAGCTTTCATGATTTTTAATGGACAGCAGGTATCAGCTATGTGATCGTTAATCATCAGGCGCCGGAAGTGGTTGGCGAATTTGGAAGACATCCTCTTAACCAGGGTATCCCGCCTCTTGGCCCGGATACCGTTTACCATATCGTAGTCAGGGAAAAATTCAAAAAAAGCGGTGAAATCGGCCGGACTGGTCTGGAGATCGGAATCTATGTAACCAATAAGAGGGGAGCGGCAATTATCAATACCAGCCTTCACCGCCGTGCTTAAACCACGGTTTTGGGCCAGGCGGATAAACCCGTAACGCCTGTCCGCCCGGCAAACAGCCTCGATAAGGGCCTGACTGCCGTCCACGGAACCGTCATTAACAAAGAGGACATGGATCCCGGCCCGGCTGCTGTTTAAAAAGGCATCCATCTCCTCCCGGAAACGCCCCAGACTCTCCTCCTCGTTGTAGACCGGTACAATGATGGTCAACCACATCTCATGCCCCACAGCATCATTCCGCAAGTTCAGCGCCCCACGCAAAGATTAGCGAATTCCCGGCCAATGGTACTCAGCATGGGCAGCTTCCGCAGTTTAGCCGGGGAGCGCTCACCGTTAATATTGATAATTATCAGACGCCCGGAGCCGTGCTTATAAATATTATCAAAATCCAGTACCGTACCCAGCACCACGAGACGACCGCTGCGTACCCGGTCATGATAGCGAACCACGGCAAGGTCGGTCTGATAATCGATATTGGCCTCGACATTTTTCCGCAGACGCTCTTTGAAGGACATCTTTTTATTCTTTTTGTCATTTTTATCATTAACATGAGAAAGAGCCAGATGGAGATGATCGAGGTCACGACGCAGGGCACCGGGTAAGTCACCGTACCCCTCCATAAAGAGCCGCACGGCCTCATTACCGGAATCCACGGTAATTAAGAGAACCGGAGTTAAAAGATGCCGCACACCATAATCAACCGCCCCGGCGGAAAGCTCTAACTGGCTGCCGAAATTCCGTATCGTATATATGCCGCCCTCACCCGAACTAATCAGACTGGGAACAATACGGGCATCGGGGTCAGTGAGCCAGGTTATATCAGGGCGGGCTCCAGGCTCATAGAGCTTAATCCCATGCTTTAAGGCCTGGTTGTTTCCGACCAGCATCTTTTTGATAATTTCGTAAGGCGGCACCCCGGCCCTTAGCTTATAAACACTACGCATCCGGGCTTTAACCCCGCCGGCAGTCCCGAGACACAAAATAAGCAATATAAAAACCAGCTTTTTCATATTAATCTCCCTCTGACAATCAAACCTTACCTTCTTTTATACGGTATTTAATACCTTAATTAAACATTTTTGCCAAAATCAATTTTACAATTCACTTACTTGACAAGGACAAACAGCATACTTATTGTTGCTTTCAATCAGCGGTAAGAGCGAACATAAAACCCGGAACTGTTTTAATTAACAAGGATTTTCAGGCATATTTATTTTTTTGCCATGGAATTTTCCTCGAGATTAATCAGGAACAAGGAGAAATTGGTGATTAGGCAGGAAGAAAATACACAGACGAACAACAGCCCTGACGAGATGCGGGATGAAGCTGCCAAGACGGTGGAAGCGTCTGAGACGGATAATAACCCGGTGCTGACCGAGGATGGAGCCGATGAAACGGCAGATATAGATCATGATTTAAATCAGCTGACCATTCTCAAGGACGAGAATAAAGAATGCCGCGACAAACTTCTACGTCTCGCCGCCGAATTTGAGAATTATAAGAGACGGCAGGCCAAAGAGTACGACAACGCCCTGAAATATGCCGCCGAGGATATTCTTAAACAATTGTTACCCACCATCGACAATCTGGAACGGGCTCTGGAACATCATGATTCCAAAAATCCCGCCACCATGATTGAAGGGGTGGAATTAACCTTGAAGGGCCTGACAAGCATGCTGAATAAATTTGGTGTTGAGCCCATTCTAAGCACCGGTCAGCCCTTTGACCCCAATATTCACGAAGCCATGGTCATGGAGGCCAGCTCCGAAGTTCCGGCCCAGCATGTCATTCGAGAGTTTGAAAAAGGTTACCGTTACAAGGAGCGTCTGCTGCGAGCCGCCAAGGTTGTAGTCTCCAAGGGCGCTGAATAGTTACGGTTACAGGTTTAGGGGAATTTGTTGCCCCTACTGAATAGTTATAAATAAAGTTCCAGGCTGGTAGCAATATCAGCTTTCGGAAATCAGAATAAGGAGAATTATCATGGGAAAAATTATAGGTATTGATTTAGGAACCACCAACTCCTGCGTAGCCATTATGGAAGGCGGCGACCCGCAGGTTATCACCAACGCCGAGGGCAACAGAACCACCCCCTCCATCGTTGCTTTCAGCGATAACGGCGAGCGTTTAACCGGCCAGGTGGCCAAGCGCCAGGCGGTAACCAACCCCACCAAGACCCTGTTTGCCATTAAGCGTCTTATCGGCCGCAAATTTACCGACCCCGAGGTTACCAAGAGCCTGGAGGTCAGCCCCTTTAAGATCGTCAAAAGCAAAGACAATCGTCCCATGGTTGAGATTGACGGCAAGACTTACGGCCCGGCTGAGATCTCGGCGATGATCCTTACCAAGATGAAACAAACCGCTGAAGAGTACCTCGGAGAGCCGGTTACCGATGCCGTCATCACCGTACCGGCCTATTTTAACGACAGCCAGCGCCAGGCCACCAAAGATGCCGGCAAGATTGCCGGTCTTGAGGTGCAGAGGATTATTAACGAGCCCACCGCCGCGGCCCTGGCCTATGGCCTGGATAAAAAGAACGAGGAAAAAATTGCCGTATTTGATCTCGGCGGCGGCACCTTTGATATTTCCATTCTGGAGATTGGCGACGGGGTCTTCGAGGTTAAGTCAACCAATGGTGATACCTTCCTCGGCGGCGAGGATTTTGACCTGCGGATTGTTAACTGGCTGGCCGATGAATTCAAACGGGAAAACGGTATTGATCTGCGTCAGGATAACATGGCTCTCCAGCGTTTAAAGGAGGAGGCGGAAAAGGCCAAGAAGGAATTATCCACCACCATGGAGACGGACATCAATCTGCCCTTTATTACCGCTGACGCCAGCGGCCCGAAGCATTTAAACATCAAGTTAAGCCGCGCCAAACTTGAGGATCTGGTCGGCGATCTTGTTGACCGTACCCTGACCCCCTGCCAGACGGCTTTAAAGGATGCCAATCTTAAGGCCTCTGACATTGACGAGGTAATCCTGGTGGGCGGTATGAGCAGAATGCCCCTGGTGCAGAAGAAGGTGCAGGAGATTTTTGGCAAAGAACCCCATAAGGGGGTTAATCCCGATGAGGTTGTCGCCATTGGCGCCGCTATTCAGGGCGGTGTATTAAAAGGCGATGTGAAGGATGTTCTGCTTCTTGATGTAACTCCCCTCTCCCTCGGCATTGAGACCCTGGGCGGCGTTACCACCAAACTGATCGAGAAGAACACCACCATCCCCACCAAGAAAAGCCAGATATTCTCCACCGCCGCCGACAGCCAGCCGGCCGTCTCCATCCATGTCCTGCAGGGCGAGAGGGAAATGGCAGCCGACAACAAGACCATTGGCCGTTTTGAGCTCACCGACCTGCCGCCCGCCCCGAGGGGTGTGCCGCAGATTGAAGTAACCTTTGATCTTGACGCCAACGGTATCCTGCATGTTTCAGCCAAGGATATGGGAACCGGCAAGGAGCAATCCATCCGGATTACCGCCTCCAGTGGTCTCTCCGAGGATGAAATTGAAAAGATGAAGCGTGATGCCGACGCCCATGCCGATGAGGATAAAAAACGTAAAGAACTCATTGAGGCCAAGAACCAGGCCGACTCCATCATCTATGCCACCGAGAAGAGCCTGAAAGAGGTTGGTGACAAGGTAGACGCCGATACCAAGAAAAAGGTGGAGGATGCCAGTGCCAAGCTCAAGAAAACCATGGAAGGCGACGACGCAGAGGCCATCAAGAACGATACTGAGGCCCTGACCCAGGCCTCTCACAAACTGGCCGAGATTATGTACTCACAGGCCACCAAAGATCAGCCGGGCGCCGGGCCCGAAGCTGGAGCCGGGCCCGGGCCTGACGCCGGAGCCGGTAAAAAAGACGATGACGACGTGGTTGACGCCGACTTTGAAGAGGTAAAATAAACGTAATCAATGAAAATATTATCCGGCATCCAGCCCTCTGGGCAGCTTCATATCGGTAATTACTTTGGTATGATGCTGCCCATGATTAACCATATGGATAAAGGTGAGCTCTACGCCTTTATCGTTAACCTCCATGCCCTGACCACGGTTCATGATCGCGAACAGCTGCAACGGCAGACTATGAACGCCGCCATGGACTTCATGGCTCTGGGTCTTGATCCTGAGCGCTGTGTATTCTGGGTTCAGGCCGATGTGCCGGAGGTTACGGAGTTAAGCTGGATATTATCCACCATAACCCCCATGGGGCTGCTGGAGCGCTGTCACTCTTATAAAGATAAAGTCGCGAAAGGAATTGCCGCCAGTCACGGCCTCTTTGCCTATCCGGTTCTCATGGCGGCCGACATCCTCATCTACCAGGCCGATAAGGTGCCGGTGGGCAAGGATCAGAAACAGCATCTTGAGGTGGCCCGCGACATTGCCATCAAGTTCAATAACGCCTTTGGCGAGACCTTTGTACTGCCAGAGGCGGTTATCAGCGATGATCTCGCCACCGTACCCGGCATCGACGGTCAGAAGATGTCTAAATCCTATGGCAACACCATCAACATCTTTCAGGACGCCAAGTCCTTGAAAAAATCGGTAATGGCCATAAAGACCGACTCCACCCCGGTGGAAGAGCCCAAAGATCCCGATAAGTGCAATCTCTATAATATATTCAAGCTTTTTGCCCCGGCAGAACGTTTGTCTGAGGTCAGGTCTCTCTACCTCAACGGCGGAGCCGCTTACGGCTACATTAAGCTGGAACTGGTAGACATCCTCTGGGAGTTTTTTCGTGAACCACGGGCTCGCCGGGCAGAACTGAACGCTGACCTAGGCCAGGTCAAAGAGATACTGCGTCAAGGGGCCGCAAAGGCCAGGGCCCAGGCCGCCGCCACCTTGGATCTTGTTAAGGAGCGTGTTGGTCTCCATTATTAATAACTGGTCGTCATTTTCTTGACAAAGAGTAACTTTTTTCCTCCTGTTATCTCATCAACCGGGCAATTTCTGCCTAACTGATTTTTCCCGCTCCAAAATCAATCTTGTATTTCCCCCTTATTTTTCAGGCCTCACCGCCTTTACCCGCTGTCCCCCCATCGTTTTTTATCTTTGGCACGATAATAGCATCAAGTAATAAAGCAAAGATGCCGATATTATTATTAACGGCCTCGTAAAAAATAGATTTTGCCACGATTCCGCGCCGCAAATACTGGACGGGCTTGGGCTTTACAAGGAGATGAACGGTGATGCTTGCTACAATGACTTACGATAATCCGAGTCCGGAAATAAATCTAAACAGCCTAGTTGTTGAACTGGAGCATTATCGACGGCAGTCTGAATGGTTAGGCCTGGTGAACGACCTCCACGCCAGACTATCTGGGGCCGTTGATCTACCAACTATGCTGGAGGCCTTTTCCGTCTGGTTGACTCCCTTGGTGGAGCATGAACTGATGGCCTATGAAAACCAGGAGCGCAACCGGGTACACATGCTCTGTTCCTGCCACGGGCCCGACCGCCGCCAGATCATAGAAATCGCCCGGAAATCCCTTAAGCTGCAAACCGATATTGCGGGTTCTTATTGCGGCCTGCATGGCAATTTTCATCTCCACCGCTGGAACCTCGATAAATTCAAGGCCAGCGGCATTATGTTGGTACTAAAGAAGGACAAAAAAATCAGCCAGTATGAGGAGGGCTTACTAAACAAGGGGCTGGAAATTTTAAGCGAGCCCCTGCAGAGAGCCCTGGAGTACGAAGACCTCTACGAGCAGGCCAGTCACGACACCTTAACCGGTCTGCTTAACCGCCGGGTCTTTGAAGAGCGGATTACTTCCATCATGGCTCAGTCCCACCGGCATGGTCATCCAGTTACCCTGGCCTGTCTTGATCTGGATAAATTTAAGGAGATAAACGACACCCATGGTCATGCCGTGGGAGACATGGTCTTACAAAAAATGGCCATGATTATGGAAAATATGGTGAGGAGCTGCGATATACTGGCCCGCGTCGGCGGTGATGAGTTTGTCATCATCCTGCCGGAGACCGAGTTAGCCGATGCCCAAACCCTTGCCAATCGACTGTGCCGGGCCATTGATCAATTTGAATTACCAGCTCTCGGCAGCAGTAAACTGGGAATAAGTATCGGCCTAGCCGAATTAGAGCCCGGCCAAACCCAGGAGAAATGGCAGCAACGGGCCGATGAGGCTCTGTACCAGGCCAAAGCCGCCGGCCGCTCGCAGGTTCACTGCCTGTAAAATCAACAATGCGGATAAAGACCTTAAACAACATCGCCGCCGAAGGTCTGGCCCTGCTGGGCGCAGATTATGAGGCCGGGCCGAAGATTGACCATCCGCAGGCAATTATCGTCCGCAGTTCTTCAGTAAATACAAGTCAATATCCCGATCTTCTGGCCGTGGCCCGAGCCGGAGCCGGGGTAAATAATATTACTGTTACCGAGGCCACCCAGGCCGGGGTCTGCGTCTTTAATACCCCCGGAGCGAACGCCAATGCCGTGGCGGAACTGGTCTTTATGATGCTTGGGGTCTGGGCTCGCAACCTCCACCAGGCCCATGATTTCTGCCGCCAGTTGAGCGCCTTGGATAATGAGAAGATCAAGACCCGTACCGAAGCCGAAAAATCAAATTTTAAGGGTTTTGAACTGGCCGGCAAGACCCTGGGAGTCTTAGGTCTGGGCCAGATCGGCATCAAAGTGGCTAATGGCGGGGCCTTTCGCCGTATGCGGGTTATCGGTTTTGATCCCAATCCGGCACTGAAAAATATTCACCTCCTCTCACCAAAGGTTCTCCTGGCCCGCTCCCTGACTGAATTACAGGAAAATGCCGACATCATCAGCCTCCACCTCCCCCTGAACGACAAGACCCGCGGCTTGATAAACTCCGATTTCATCAAGCGCCTGAAGCCAGGTTCCGCTCTGTTAAATTACGCCCGCGGCCCGGTGGTGGACGAAGAGGCAGTTCTTGCCGCCCTGGACAGTGGTCAGCTCAGTATCTATATCAACGATTTTCCAAGCCGGTCTTTACTTCGTCACCACCGGGTTATCACTACCCCTCACTTAGGGGCCAGTACAGGTGAATCCGAAGAACAATGCGCTAAAATGGCGGTTAGTTCCCTCAAAAACTATCTGGAGTACGGCACCATCAGTCACAGTGTCAATTTCCCGGCCGCCGAGGCCATCATCCGTCACAATATAGCCTGCCGGCTGATTATGATTAACAACGATATTCCCGGAATGATTGGTTTTGCCTCACAGATTATTGGTAACTCCGGTATCAATATCGCCAGCTATAATAACCAGAGTAACGGCCGTATAGGTTATAACATCATTGACCTCGAAGACCTCCCCGGGCCTGAGGTTACGCGGACAATAGAAAATAACCCCGATGTTGTGCGCACCCGCCTCATCCAATTCTAACGGCTGCCCGGTGGATCTCCCGCCGCACAAATCTATTTAATCAACAATACCGCCTGCCCTGCCGGGGTTCTCCTGGCCCTTATCATTGCCAAGTAATAAGGGCGGCCCAATACTCAACAACTCAAGTTTCTTGATTGCTATAACCTGTTGAAATTAAATCTCTGAAGAATATCCAGCCCCCTCCCGCCTGCACTTGCCTTTCAACCCCCTCTATGTTTATATTTATGGTAACTTTTCAGCTGTACCCAAGCATTATCGTATTTAAGAATTTTCGCGCGGTCTTAGAGCTCTTGCTAAAAAAACATTTTATAATTCATGCCTAAATCCAGACATACCATAAGATATCGCCTGCTCCGCCTGTACTGCTTAAGCTTTGCGATTATCTCTCTGATGATTATCGCCTATTCATGGCAGATGTTGTCCTTTGAGAAGAAAATGACCAATCTGGAAAATGTCCACGCCCTCTTTGATAATGTCCTGGAGATGCGGCGTTACGAAAAAAATTTCCTGCTGCATGCCGGGGACAGTAATCTGACAAAAATCATCCTCTACCTTAAGAAGGTGGAGGGGAATGTTAATGAGTCAGGCGCAAGTATATCTCAAATTGCCGGTCAGGCGGGTTTACAGCACTTTCGCGAGGCCTTACAGTCATATAAGGCAATATTTCAGCATTCATCCCCTACAACTCCGGTAAATCCGGGGCAGGTCAGGCTGCTCGGTAAAATTCTGGCAAATTTCACCGAGCAGCTGCTCTCCTTACAACACCCCCGAATCAGACATGAATTAAAATTAATTTTTTATAGTTATATAATAGTTACCGGCCTCTTCTTCCTCGTCATTCTGCCGCTTTTTATGATACGGGTTAAAAACATCCTGCAACGCATATCTTTTTTGCAAAAGGCCATCCATGACCTGGCAAATGACAATTTCACCCCGATTCCCGACTCCAAAGGCGAAAACGATGAGGTATCCGAGCTCCTCCTGGCCTTTAACAAAATGGCCGAAGAACTGAACACCAAACAAAACCAGTTGATCCGCTCCCGTAAGCTGGCGGCAATCGGCACTTTTTCTTCCGGCGTAGCCCACGAATTAAATAACCCCCTTAACAACATTTCTCTCTCTGCCGACACCCTGCTGGAGGAATATCATACTCTTAGCGTCGAGGAATCAAAGGAGATTCTCACCGACATTATGATTCAAACGGAACGGGCCGGCAAGATTGTCAAAAACCTGCTGGACTTTTCCAGAGACAAGGCCCCAGAAACGGCCACGCTTAATATCAGAGAGGTTATTAATCCCACCATTGATCTTATTGCCAATCAACTGAAAATCAATTCCATCTGGGTTGAAAATTATATCCCGGCCGACCTGCCGGCCATCAGCGGCGACCTGCAGCAACTGCAACAGGTTTTTCTAAATCTCTTTCTAAACTCCATCCAGGTAATGCCGGATGGCGGGCTGATCCATTTAAAGGCCGAAGAAGAGCCGAAAGGCTATATCCGGGTCAATGTCGGCGATACCGGCAGCGGCATCGCGCCGGAACATATAGAGCATATTTTTGCCCCCTTCTATACCACCAAGGAGGTTGGCAAGGGTACGGGCCTCGGCCTGTCCATTGTTTATGGTATCATTAAAAAACACGGCGGCTATATTAAGGTTAAGAGTAAAATAAACGTCGGCACGACCTTTTCCGTTTATTTACCCCTCGCCGCCGCAGACCAGAGGAAACCAAGAATATGAACATGCGGGTTGCTGTTATTGATGACGAAAAAACTGCCGGACAACTCGTCAAAAGGGTTCTTGAACAGGAGGGATTTACCGTCGAACTATTCACGGCCGGTCAACCCTTTTTAATCCGCATGAAGCAGGAGCCCTTTCAGATTGTTTTTATAGATTTACAGCTGCCGGATATAGACGGCTTAACCATTCTTAATCTCGTCAAACAATTGAATGAGGACACCGAGGCCGTTATCATAACCGGCCACGCCTCGATAGAGACCGCCTTAGACGCCACCGAGAAGGGGGCCTTCCACTATATTACCAAGCCGTGTAAACGCCACGACATCCGCTTGGTAGCCCAGCACGCCCGTGAAAAGATTATGCTCCGCGCTGAAAACCGGCGCTTGAAACTGGCCATGGGCGGCACTGATACCCTCTCCGGTTTTGTGGGGGCCAGCGAGGTCATGCAGGATATTTTCGCCATGATAAAAAAGGTGGCAAAAGTCAACTGCAATGTCCTGCTGCAGGCCAAAACCGGCACTGGCAAGCAGATGGTGGCCAGGGCCATCCACTCCTTAAGCCCACGGAAAGATAAACCTTTTATATATTTTAACTGTGGCGGCTTTGCCGAAGAATTAATCTGCAACGAGTTGTTTGGCCATGAGAAAGGGGCCTTCACCGGGGCTGTAACCACCAAGGTTGGTCTGTTCGAGACAGCGGCGGGCGGCACTGTCCTGCTTGATGAAATAGGCGAAATGCCTCTATCCATGCAGGTCAAGCTCCTTCATGTCCTGCAGGAACGCCAGATTTTAAGAGTGGGCGGTACCAGCCCCATTGATCTCGATATCAGAATAATCGCCGCCACTAATATTGATTTAAGAACAGCCATTGAGCAGGGCTCCTTCCGGGAAGATCTTTTCTACCGGCTTAATGTC
>UOEX01000358.1_pt1 | contig 11389 bp, 9 predicted proteins | sample 1989481 | NCBI WGS metagenome assembly UOEX01 (sample SAMEA4712198, study PRJEB27164) | hydrothermal vent metagenome | biome: marine basaltic hydrothermal vent biome; feature: marine hydrothermal vent; material: mineral | place: Pacific Ocean | collected 2011-06-14/2011-07-23 | depth 1691 m
CCCCGGTAACGGCCGCCTCACAATCACCCCTCTGAATGGCGTGATAGGCCTCGCCAACGGCGTGGGTGCCGGCGGCACAGGCCGTACTCAAGGACAGGTTTGGCCCCTTTAACTTAAAGATAACCGAGATCTGGCCCGCCCCCATATTGGGAATAACCATGGGAATGAAAAAGGGCGTAATCCGCTTAGCTCCACGCTCCAGATAGACTTGGTGATATTTCTCAATCGTGGGCAGGCCACCCATGCCGCAACCGGTAATGGCACCAATTCGAGCGGCATTATCGGCGGTAACCGTAAATTGAGCGTCATCTAAGGCCATCCGGGCACCGGCCACGGCATACTGCACAAAAAGCTCCAGATGGCGGGCCGTCTTTTTATCCATAAAGTCTTCCGGTTGAAAATCCTTGACCTCAGCGGCAATTCGAACCTCCATCTGCGAGGCATCAAAACGGCTGATGGGGCCAATACCACTAACCCCGGCACAAAGATTCTTCCAAGTCTTATCCACCCCGATTCCCAGGGGTGTAACCAGGCCCAGACCCGTTACCACAACTCTATTTCTCACGCGACGTTCTCCAGCTTAAAGGTTTTTCAACCCTGTATCTTTTGAATATGATCAATAGCATCCTGAACCGTAAGAATCTTCTCGGCAATTTCGTCAGAAATTTCGGTATCAAAGGCCTCTTCCATAGCCATAATCAGCTCCACGAGATCCAGGGAATCAGCCCCGAGATCATCAACAAAAGAGGCGGCTGGAACGACTTTAGCCTTGTCAACACTCAACTGCTCAGCAATGATATCTATGAGTTGATCTTCTACAGACATATTTTTCTCCTTTTTATACTTTTTTATACTTATGTTTTTATAATGACAATTCGTAACTATTCAGCAGCTCTACCGGCCTGACTCTAAAAAGGCCTGCATTTACAAACCAGATTATCAACTAAGCCGAAATCACATATACAGGCCGCCGTTAACATGAATCACCTGCCCCGTTATATAACTCGCTGAATCAGAGGCCAGATAGGCCACGGCCCCAGCCACATCGTCTGGTTTTCCAAGAGTTTTAAGCGGAATCGCAGCCATAATTCCGGCACTGACCTCGGCGGGCAGACCGCTGGTCATCTCCGTTTCAATATAACCCGGCGCCACACCGTTAACAGTTATCCCCCTTGGCGCCAGTTCCCGGGCGGCTGATTTCGTCAGCCCCAGCAAACCAGCCTTAGCCGCAGCGTAATTAACCTGTCCGGCATTACCGGTAAAACCGATAACCGAGGTAATATTAATAATCCTGCCCCAACGCTGCTTCATCATCGCCCTGGACGCAGCCTTTAGACAATTAAAAGAGCCCTTGAGATTGGTGTCTAAAACCGCGTCCCAGGCCTCCTCCTTCATCTTGACGAGTAAACCGTCCCTGGTAATCCCGGCATTATTGACCAGAATGTCTAAACGGGCGTGACGGGCAAGAATATCTTTAACCGCCGCCTGCACATCTCCAGCCTGGGCGACATCAAAGCCTAAACTCTCGGCCTTTCCCCCCTGCTGCCGGATAAAGGCCGCGGTCTCATCAGCCGCCTGTGGACGGTTAACATAATTAATTACCACTTCGGCCCCAAGAGAAGCAAGTAAAATACTCACGGCCCGGCCGATACCACGCCCGCCACCGGTTACCAGAGCAATTCTGTCAGTTAAGTTCATCATTCAAAGCACCAGAAACGTTCATTTGGCCCCTTTCAGCTCATCAATAAGGAGGGGTAAAATTTCAAATAAATCAGCCACTATCCCATAGGTGGCGACATTAAATATGGGGGCGGCGGCATCCCGGTTAATGGCAATAATTGTCTCCGAGGACTGCATACCAACGAGATGCTGAATGGCGCCGGAAATACCACAACAGATATAGAGTTTGGGAGCAACCGTCTTGCCGGTCTGGCCCACCTGGTATGGATAGTCTATCCAACCGGCATCCACCGCCGCCCTGGAGGCAGCAACTGAGCCGCCCATGACCTCAGCCAGTTCATTTAGCAGGGCGAAGCCTTTGGCACTCTCCAGACCGCGGCCGCCGGCGACCACAATATCGGCCTCCGAGAGCCTGATCTTATCGGGCTCGGCAATTACAGAACTTAATACCCTTACCCTGGAGGTCAAATTAAATTGTTCAGCCTTTAGATCCTCCACCACTCCCCGGCGATGGGGGTCGGGAGGCAGAGCCTTCATGACCATGGGACGAACCGTAGCCATCTGCGGCCTGGTATCGGGACAAACGATGGTGGCCATAATATTACCGCCAAAGGCCGGCCTGGTCTGTAAGAGACTGCCGTCTTCGTCAATGGCCAGCTCGGTACAGTCAGCGGTGAGTCCTGCCCCGACAACAGTGGCAACCTGGGGAATAAAGGAACGGCCAATGGCCGTGGCCCCGGCCAGAACTATCTCCGGCCGTCGTTGCTTGATCAGGGTGGAAAGGACGTTGGCGTAGGGCTCATCAGTAAAATCCGCCAGGGCCGGATTATCAATCTGCAAGACCTCATCACAGCCTTGAGCAATCAGCTCACGAGCGCTGTCTCCGAGGTTATGACCAAGCAGCACAGCGCTGAGCTTTACCCCTCGTTCATCGGCAAGACCACGACCGGCACCAAGGAGTTCCAAAACCACCGGCGCTATTTTCCCCTGCCGGAATTCCGCGTATACCCATACCCCGCTGTAGACGGCAAGATCAGTCTTGGGAACGACCTCCCCTTCCTCAATAAACAGGGCTCCGACCTCACAATTATCAACACAATTACCACAGAGCGTACATTTATCATTGACCCTGGCCAGATCATCGACAACGGTTATAGCTCCAAAGGCGCAGTTTTCTTCACAAACTCCGCAGCCAATACATAATTTTTCATCAATTTTCAGCATGAGGACACCTTAAATAATGGCCTCTAATTTTGCGGCCAGCTCTTTTACCTGCTCAATTACCGTCCCCTCCAGCATGGCCCTCTCTCCTCTGACCTCCGGCGCGAAGACCCTGGCAACCCTGGTTGGCGAACCTGCCAGACCGAGAAGTGCCGTATCCGCCCCGATATCGGCGGCATTAAAGGTTTTAATTACCGCCTTTCTGGCCTTCATCTTTCCCTTTAAAGAGGGGATACGGGGCTCATTTATCTCTCGCACCACGGTCAACAAGGCCGGCAGAGTGATTTCCAGCTCATCATAGCCGTCATCCATCATCCGCCGGGCCAGCAGACAATCATTCCGCACCTCATGAATTTTACTGATACAGGAGGCGTAGGCCAAATCAAGACGGCGGGCCAAGCCCGGCCCGACCTGGGCCGTATCACCGTCAATAGCCTGTTTCCCGCAAATAATCAGATCGGCGGCCCCGAGGGCAAGAACAGCATTGGCCAAGGTATAGGTAGTGGCCAGAGTATCGGCTCCGGCAAAGGCCCGGTCGGAAATCAAGACACCCTGATCAGCCCCGCAGGCAATGGCCTCCTTTAACATCTCAGCGGCCTGGGGCGGCCCCATACTGAGGGCGGTAACCGTACCGCCGTATTGGGCCGCTAAGCGCACCCCCTCTTCCAGGGCGTGGCGGTCATAGGGATTCATGATGCTCTCCACCCCTTCCCGGCTCATGGTATTGGTCTTGGGATCGAGACGGACGTTCCTGGTATCAGGAACCTGTTTCAGGCAGATAATAATTTTCATTTATTATATTCCTTATTCAACTCCTGACCTATCACGTTACGCTGAATCTGATTCGTACCCTCATATATCTGGAGAATTTTGGCATCCCGCATCATCTTTTCCACCGGATAATCGCGCATATAACCATATCCACCCAGGACCTGTACGGCGTTGGTTGTAACCTTCATTGCCATATCAGTGGCAAAAACCTTGCACATGGAAGAGGCCTTGGACATCTGCTTCGGGTGAGCGTCAATGTGTTTGGCAGCGGCATAGACCAAGGCTCTGGCCGCCTCGGTCTCAATGGCCATATCGGCCAGCAGATGTTGAACCGCCTGAAAAGAAATAATCGGTTTACCGAACTGAACCCGCTGTTTGGCGTACACCACGGCCTCATCAATAGCGCCCTGGGCCAGTCCAACCCCGAGAATGGCAATCCCCGGCCTGGAGTGGTCAAGGGTCTTCATAACCGTGATAAAACCAGCGCCCCGGCGGCCGATGAGACGCTCCGCCGGAATCCGGCAGTCCTTGAAAATCAATTCTCTGGTGGAAGAGGCCCGAATACCGAGTTTTTTCTCTTTGTGGCCATAGGAAAATCCGGGGTCTGTATCCTCCACTACAAACATGGTGGCCCCCCGTGCCCCCTTTTGGGGATCGGTAATGGCAATCACCGAATAAATATTGGCCTCACCGCCATTGGTAATCCACTGTTTCGTGCCATTTAAGACCCATTCGTCACCATCAAGCACCGCTGTGGTCTGAATTCCGGAGGCATCACTGCCGGCATTGGCCTCGGTAAGGGCAAAGGCTGAGTATTTTTCACCACTGGCAATCAGGGGCAGATAGCGTTTTTTTAACTCCTCGCTACCGGAAAGTATAATGGGATAGGCCCCCAGACCGTTGGCCGCAAAACTGGTGGCAATCCCCACACAGCCCCTGGCAAACTGTTCCAGAGCCAGAACCATATCGAAACAGCCGCCGCCGTAGCCGCCATATTCCTCGTCTATATAAAGACCGGCTAAGTCAGCCTGACCAATCTGGCGCAGAATATCACGGGGGAATTCCTCTTTTTCATCCAGTTCAGCCCGGCAGGGAATTATCTTTTCATCGGTTATCTGTTGGGCTACTTCAACAATCATCTGTTGATCTTCCGTTAAAAAATAGTCCACATTTATCTCCGCGTTATTTTAAACTGTGTATTTATATGATTAAGGCCTGATAACCCGTTCAGCAGAGGCAACAAATTACCCTCAACTCGTAAACGGTAAGCGTTTCAGGGGTGCCGCCATGTACTACACGTTCCAACCTCGCGACTACATCGGTATATCGCGGGGTTGGAACGTGTACAGGGTGGTGTTCATAGAGCGCTTACATACGAACCGTTAAGATGCCGCTCTGCCTGACTACCAGCGTATAACAGCCGCCCCCCAGGTAAAGCCGCCGCCGAAGGCGCATAAAAGGAGAATATCCCCCGGCTCAAGCAAGCCCTTACGATTGGCCTCATCCAAGGCGATGGGGATGCTTGCAGCAGAGGTATTACCATATCTGGTCATGTTTACATAGGCCTTTTCAGCCGGAATGGCCAAATGTTCCAGCAGGCTGTTGATAATCCGCCGATTGGCCTGATGGGGAATTATCATTTTAATTTCATCCTTATTGATCCCGGTCTGGGCGAGGACTTCCTTAACACTGCCGGCCATGGCCCGCACCGCGTATTTGAAGACATCCCGGCCGCTCATCTTGATAAATGCTCCCTGGTTGCCGGCATTAGCCAGCGCGGGATTCATGCCCCTCGCCGAATCCATATATAATAATTTATAGAGATTGCCGTCGGCGTATAACTTACTGGCCAGCATACCGCTGCCTGGTGCCGCGCCGCTCAGCACACAGGCCCCGGCCCCGTCTCCAAAAAGGACACAGGTATTACGATCCTGCCAATCAACCCGGGAAGACAGGGTTTCAGCCCCAATCAGCATAATCTTCATCTCCGGACGACGGCAGAGATAACTGTCCACCATGTCCAAGCCATAAAGAAAGCCGCAACAGGCGGCATTCAGATCATAGGCAAAGGCGTTTTTCGCCCCGAGATCTTTCTGCACGAGACAGGCACAGGAGGGCATGGACATTTCGCTTGAGATGGTTCCGACCAGAATCAGATCCAGATCCAACGGGGTCAAGCCGGCCATTTCGAGAGCCTTGGCTGCCGCGCGCCCGGCCAGCTTCGAGGTTTCTTCTCCAGCACCGGCTATATGCCGGCTTTTGATCCCGGTTCGTGTGGAGATCCACTCATCACTGGTCTCCACCATTGTCTCCAACTCGGCATTGGTCAATATTCTATCCGGCAGGGCTGAGCCTGTTCCCAAAACAAATGATTTCATTATTTCATTTTATCAGTCGGCAAGTAAGCGATCAATTAACCACACTCAAGTTCATATAACCCCCTGACTGTAAGCGTTTCAGGAGCGCCACCCTGCACACGTTCCAACCCCGCGGTTATACATCGGTATATTGCGGGGTTGGAACGTGTGCAGGATGGTGTTCATGGAGCGCTTACGTCGGCAACGGCGACATCCATTGCCGGCAGGGCGTTGGTCAACAGATCAACAATATGGTCATTCACCCGGTTCTCAACCAGCTCTGCCGCAATCCGCACGGCGTTTTTGATCGCCTTGGAATGAGAGCGGCCGTGACATATAATGCCTATACCATTCAGCCCAAGGAGAGGGGCGCCGCCATACTCAGCATAATCGGTTCTCTTTTTAAGGCTGGCATATGAACTGCGGCTCAGGAGATAACCCACCTTTGAGGTCAGACTCTTATCAAATTCCTCCCGCAGCATAGCAACCATGGCCTCAGCCAGCCCCTCGCTTAATTTCAGGCAGACATTACCGACAAAGCCGTCACAGACCATGACATCCACCTCACCCTGAAAGGTATCACGCCCCTCAACATTGCCAATATAATTAAGCCTGCTTTTGGACAATAACTCATGAGCGCCCTTGACCAGGGCGTTACCCTTGCCCCGTTCTTCCCCTATGCTTAGAAGCCCGACTCTGGGCCGCTCAATGCCAAACAACAATTTGGAAAAGGCCGCCGCCATGGCCCCAAACTGCAGGAGATGAATGGGACGACAATCCACATTGGCACCCACATCCATCATCACCAGAGGTTTCTTCATGGTGGGGAAAATCCCGGCGATACCAGGCCGTGATATACCAGGCAGCCGCCCCACTGTTTTCACGGCCGCCGCCATGGTCGCCCCGGAATTACCCGCACTGACCACGGCATCAACCCGGCCTTTTTTGAGAAGCCTGAAGGCCACCATAATCGAAGAATCTTTTTTATGACGAACCGCCTCGAGAGGGGCCTCGCCCATCTCCACGACTTGAGTAGTGTGAACTATATCAATCCGTGAGAAGGCCGATTTAACCTCTACCGCCGGGGACGCGTCATTATCAGACGGGGCCGGCTGACAGACAGATAATTCCCGCTCGTGATTTTCAAGGGCCTTATGGAGAATAGTCTCATCCCCCAGCAAAGTCACATGGAGTCCCAGCTCACAAACAGCCTGTACGGCACCGGCAACCATTTCACCGGGGCCAAGATCTCCCCCCATGCCGTCAAGAGCTATTCGCACACCATCCTCCTGTGACTAAGACAGCCGCGCTTAATCAGCTTCGTCGTCAAACTTAATAATCTTTTTGCCGTTGTATGTACCGCAGCCGGCACAGAGCCGATGCGGCTGCTTGGGCTCCCCACACTCCGGGCAGACAGATATGCTAGCAGGCCGCAAGGCATCATGCGAACGCCTTAATCTGGTTTTGGAATGCGATTGCCGATGTTTAGGTAAAGCCATATTAGTACCTCTTAATAATTTAATAAAAAAAATATAAAAACTGCCTGTTTTAACAGACCGACAGGAATAGACAGAGAGTTATGCGGCCTTAAAAACCGGCACCATAAACGTGTCCTCTTAATGCTCTAATTTCTGTTGGTGAAAAATTGTTGAGTATAAGAAATTACACCGTAATGTCAAGGATTTTAAGTAAGCGGAAAAAAGGCAGGGGGCATGGTTATAGATGACAGCCCGTATTATTTGTTAAAAAAAAGCTATCACTAACCTTAGTGTCTCACGGGCTCCAAATTACGGGCCTATGGCTGTGGCGGGGAATTAAAGCGTAACTTGACCGGCTGGTCTTCGATCTTCTTAAGGGTCTTTAACTTAGCTTTTAAGCGTTTAATTAAACCACTCATTTGCTCATCCAGCAGGATCTGGGCGAATTGACGCCGATACTGCTTAACGATACTCACGCCTTCAATAACGACATCATACACCCTCCAGATACCGTTACGGTTTATCATCTTATAATTAATCGACATGGTATCATTATTATTCTCATACTTACTGTAAACGAATGCCAGCTTATTGCGTTTCAACTGTTTGAGAAAGGTAATCCGGCCATCGGTATAGGAATCAACCCGCCGGACATAGGTATTTTTTAAAAGATCAGCAAAGAGACGTACAAAAGTGTCCCGCGCTCCGACATCGACAGTCTTCCAGGCCGGCCCAAGAGCCAGACGACCCATAAGTTGAAAGTCAAAGCGATAATCAATCAGCTCGTAGAGCTTTTGCTGCCTGAGTACCTGCTGCTTTTTAAGAACCGGGTCTTTGAGCAGAGCCAAAGCCTTGTTAACCGTATTTTCCATTTGGCTTAAGGGCTCATCGGCCTTGAGGGCCAAGGCCCTGCCGCCCCAGGAGGTAACCACCGCGCATAACACAGCGAGAAGTATAAAGGACTTTGTTTTATCTAAACCAACGTTTTTCTTGAGCCTGAGTATCATTAATTTATTTATTTTTTAGGGATTAATAATTGATGCTCCCGCGAAAAGTCCTTTGACCGTCACCCCGGACTTGCCCCGGCATTCTATAATTATTTTGTAACCGTTCAGCTGCACCCCATTTTCGTCCGTTTTGTCCACCTCACGTACGGGGTGTACAGACTCGGTGGCCAAAACGAACGAACCTGGAGCACATCTGAACGGTTACAGCTCACAGTTAAGGGCAATTTGTTGCCTTGGCTGAACGGTTACATTATTTTGATTTATTTGAAAGATATGAAAGTCACCTGCCAATGGTGCCGGCTCGCCAGGACTTCCACCTTTCGTTTTGTCTCCTACAGGGCATGTGAAACAACCATTGTATCATGGAAGCCTGCCGCACTTAACTGCAGCTCAATAGTCTTGGCCGCCATAAAATTGCTGCCGGCCGGAACCTGAAGACCATAAAAGCTATAATCTCCCCGATTATAGGTCACCACCAGTGTTTTACGACCTATTGCCGTTAATCTTCGACTCAAGTCCCGCATACCATCATGCCGCCAGAAAACGCCCACCTGCACAAAAAATTTATCATGAACATCATGAACGGCTACGGGCCGGGCCTTAGAAGAGGCAAGGCTCGGAACTTCCGGCCGGGCTTTCTTATTATTCCTATTGCTCTTATCAATGGCAATATGCCTGTAATCGCCCACATTATTATTATCACCATTAGCATGACGAATGAGCTTATTTTTTATTTTCTGACGACGATTCTTGGTATAAAACTCCTTCATCGCCGTATAGGGATCAAAGGCGGCCTCCTTGAACTGCTCATACTCCCCGATATTAAGAGAGATATAGTTAACCTTTCTTACGGCATGTACTGCCAGCAGGGCTTTCCAGTCAGAGGAGATCATATAGGTCACAGGATCAAGGAAGGAGTCACCCGCCATCCCCACAGTGTCACGCAGGTTAGAGGGCCCCAGGAAAGGCCAGCAGATATAAAATCCCTCACCGACCCCGTAATGCCCCAGGGTCTGGCCCAGATCTTCATCCGAAGTTTGCAGGTGAAAAACATATTGAGCCGGATCACCCAGGCCTCCCACCCCCACCGTAGTATTGAGCACAAAACGGGACAATTCCACTCCAGAGGCGGCGAACTCCCCCTGTAATAGATCATTTACGAGCCGTACCGGGGTCAAAAAATTATGAAAGGCACTCCACAAACTGGCCCGCAGCGGCTGAGGCAGAATAAACTTCCAAGTCTTGGCAGTGGGCTTTAAAACATAGGTATACAACTTATCGTTAAACTGAAAAAATACTCTATTTAAGGGCTCCAGGGGATCATTAATCTTGATCTCAGGCTGATTATAGGCCGCCAGATCATTCTCCAGAATATCTTCCGCCGCCCTTGCGGGGTGTATATAATTAGGCCCCCAGATAAAAATAGCAACAAGCAGAGCGACAATCTTAAACCTCATAAGTCTTTCCTGTTATTCTGTTATATAGTCCAATAAACGAAAGAATAAATCTTACCTTCCTTAAATAATCTTGCATTATAAAGCAAGAAAAATTATATCCCTTGGATAATTATCAAAAATTAAAGCGCTTTTGGCAAGCTTTAATCACCTTTTTTCGTAAGTGCGGAATTAAGGGCAATTAACGTCCCCACATTGTAGCAGTTCCACCGTGACACAGCCCAAATTACCCGTTTTGTAATTTTTTGTCTTTTTTGTATATTTTAATACTACAGAAATAGAGTTCAGGATTGTGCCTTAGGGATAGGGCATAAATGTTATATCTCAGCAAGGAATAGGTATGCTCAGTAAAATATATCAGCGGCTCATCCTCGATCATCCCTGGCTGGCGTTACTCGGCGCCCTGCTCGTTACCGGTTTTTTCGCCGCCCACATCCCAGAGTTTAAACTTGACGCCTCAGCTGACTCATTAGTTCTGGAAAACGACCAGGCTCTGCGTTATTACCGCCAGGAGGTCAGCAGATACAGCTCCAATGACTATCTCGTTCTGACTTACACCCCCGGCCGGCCCCTGTTCTCCGACGGCCCCCTTAAAACCCTCGCTGAGATTGATCATGACCTCAAGGTTCTACCGGGAGTAGCTTCGGTTTTCAGTATTTTAAATGCCCCGTTACTATTCAGCCCTCCCATCCCGATCTCAGATCTCAAAGGGCATATCCGTACCCTGCTTGATGCCGGCACTAACCGGGCAGCGGCCCATAAGGAGTTTTTAAACAACCCCCTGTACAGCAAACAATTATTGAGCCCGGACAGCAAGACTACGGCAATTCTTATTAACCTGCCCATCAACAGGAAACTGCGCGCCCTCCTCAAACAGCGCACCGCGCTCCGGCAAAAGAAATTTGATGATACCATTTCGGATCAGGAACGAATAGAACTGCAGCGGGTTGAAAAAAGTTACCGCCGCGTGGCCACCCTCCAGACCCAGCGCCAGGATAAAACGGTTGGTGAGATAAGGGGGGTTATCGCTAAATACCAGGGCAAGGCCCAGATGTATCTCGGCGGTGTCCCCATGATTATTGACGACATGATTTCCTACGTCAGAAACGACATCATTGTTTTCGGAGTCGGTGTCCTTGTTTTTCTGGTACTCACCATGTCGATAATCTTCCGGCGCCTGCGCTGGGTGGTTATTCCCATAATCTGTTGTCTCACCGCCGCCCTCACCATGATTGGCGCTCTGGGACTTCTCGACTGGCGGGTGACAGTGATTTCGTCCAACTTCATATCATTGATGCTCATTTTCACCATGTCCCTTACCATCCACCTCATCGTCGAATACCGCGAGTTATGCGCCACCCGGCCGGAAGCCAGCCAGAAGGAGTTGCTGGCCACCACCGTCCGCCACAAGTTTCTGCCCT
>UOEX01000329.1_pt1 | contig 10858 bp, 9 predicted proteins | sample 1989481 | NCBI WGS metagenome assembly UOEX01 (sample SAMEA4712198, study PRJEB27164) | hydrothermal vent metagenome | biome: marine basaltic hydrothermal vent biome; feature: marine hydrothermal vent; material: mineral | place: Pacific Ocean | collected 2011-06-14/2011-07-23 | depth 1691 m
CCAGGGTGCCGGTGGATGACCCCGCCACCCATCTGGAATTGACCATGATCCACGAGGTGATGGTGCTTGACCACAGCGGCCCGGAACTGGCCCTGATTGAGGCAGGTTCATGGCTGAAGTTGTTTTTCTACAGCGCCTTTATCGCCGATATTCTCTGCCCGCTGCGCGGCAGACCTCTGGACTTCCCGCTTTTTGCCCTGACGGTAATCAGCATTTATATCCTGATTGGCTTGATCGAGTCGATCACCGCACGTTATAAACTGAATATGGTGCCTAAATTTATTTTAATCTCCTTCGCCCTGGCCCTCTTTGCCCTGATTTTTTCCATGGGGGCCTCCCTGTGATCTCCTTTGCCGATCTGCTGCTGGCCTTTGTATTTCTTTCGGTTCTGGTCTCCATGGCCTCAAATCGCTTGATGGAACTGGTCAAGATCATGGCCTTTCAGGGAGTTATCGTGTCAATTATCCCCCTGGCCCTTGCACACGGCTCCGAAATAAAGGCCGCGGATTGGGAATTTCTCACCGCCACCCTGCTGATAAAGGGCCTGATTATGCCCATGGCGCTCTATATTGCCGTCAAAAAGGTCGCCAACCGCCGTGAAGTTGAACCCTATGTCGGTTATAACGCCTCTATTTTCATCGGTCTGCTCATAACCATGGCCGCCAGTTTAATCAGCCACCGCCTGAGCCCTTCTATGCCGGCCGCCGATACCCTCCTGCTGCCGGCAGGATTGACAACCGTAGGGGCCGGTTTTTTTCTGATGATGACACGCCACAAGGCCATAACCCAGGTCATTGGCTATCTCATGCTGGAAAACGGCATTTATCTGCTGGGCACCGCCATGGCCCACAAAACTCATTTTCAGCACATCCTGGAGTTCGGTGTCCTGCTTGATCTCCTGGCCGGAGTAATGATTATGGGCATTATTCTCTACCACATCAACCGAACCTTTGATGATGTTGATACGGGTATTCTGAGGAGTTTAAAGGACTGATGCTGGAAATTGTTATCCTCATTCCCCTGTTGTCCGGCGCCGCGGCCTTCTTTCTGCCGCCCCGTCCGGGGCGGGTTATCCTGCTGATGACCGGGGTGCTGCATCTTGCGGCCAGTATCGCGGCGCTCGGTGGTTTCCTGCCAGCCATGCTGCCCCAGTACTTTGCCTTAACCCCTCTCGGCGGCCTGGTTCTTGTCATCACCTCATTCCTGTACTGTATGACGGCGATTTATACCGTCTCCTATATGAATGAGATTGAGATGCACGCCGAACCAGCCTTTAATGGCTCCCTGCTCCTCTTTCTGACAGCCATGAGTATGGCCGCCATTGCCGATCATATTATTGTGCTGTGGATCGCCATCGAGGCCACCACCCTGACCTCGGCGCCCCTGATTCTGCTCCACAAATCCAAGGGCGCCCTGGAAGCCGCCTGGAAATACGTCTTAATCTGCTCGGTGGGTATTGCCCTGGCCCTGTTAAGCGCCTTCAGTCTGATCCTGGCCATGAACCAGGGCGGTGTCCAGGTGCCCTTGAACTATAACAGCCTGAACGGCGTGGCCGCCTCCCTCAACCCGCTCTGGCTGAAGGCGGCCTTTATCTTCGCCGTTATCGGCTACGGCACCAAGATGGGCCTGGCCCCCATGCATACCTGGCTGCCGGACGCCCACAGCGAGGCGGTAAGTCCGGCCTCAGCCCTGCTCTCCGGCGCCCTGCTGAACTGCGCCTTCCTCGGGGTCTATAAAACCCATGTCCTGCTTACCAGCGCCGGTATCGGCCGCTTTTCCGACCATATCCTCATAGTCTTCGGTCTGTTCTCCATCCTGGTGGCCGGTGTTTTTATTCTGCATCAAAGCGATTATAAACGTCTGCTGGCCTATTCCAGCATTGAGAACATGGGCATCATCGCCTTTGGCAGCGGCCTGGGAGGCATAGGGGCCATTGGTGCCGTTATCCACATGATTCATCATTCCCTGATTAAATCCAGTCTGTTTCTGACCTCCGGCAATATCCTCCTGGGCTACGGCAGCAAACAGATTAAACAGACCAGGGGGATGATCCGGCTGCTGCCCGGAACCGCGGTGGCCTTTTTCTCCGGTTTCACGGCAATCTCCGGACTGCCGCCCTTTGGCCTCGTGGTCAGCGAGCTGTTTATTATCCTCGGCGCCCTGCGCAGTCATCATCCCGTGGCAATTATTATATTTATCAGCGGCCTGCTTCTCGTCTTCAGCGGCGCCTGCCGCCATATCCTGCCCATGACCTTCGGCAGTACCGAAACCACAGCCGATGACCTCCTGGCAGCGGACAGACCGGCCCGTCTCCTGCCCTCATATACCCTGTTGGCCGTCTCAATTTTCCTGACCTTCTGGATGCCGGAAAGGCTTTGGGAGATAATCCGGCAGGCGGCGGTTCTGATGGGAGGGGCGCATGGCTAATTTAATGCCCATCAACAATGGCGAGGCCGTCAAACGAACCGCTCTGCCGATTTTTGAATTTGAGCAATTACGGGAGAGGCTGCTGGAAATATCCCGCTACGGCTACATCGTCCAGTTCTTTGGTTATGAGGATGCCGGTGAACTTTTTGTCATGGCCGTCATGCGCCTGGAGAATCAGCTCCTCGCCGGCCTTGCCCGGCTGCCGGAAAGCTATGCCTCCCTAACCGCAAAACGCCCTAAATTCAACCTGTTCGAGCGAGAACTGGCCGAGCAGTTCGGAGTCAGACCCCTGGGCCACCCCTGGCTTAAAATGCTGCGCTACCAACCGAACTGGCGCGGCAGACCGGATGTTTTCGGCAATAATTACACCTTGGACATTCCCGGCCCTTACCCCTATTTTAAGGTGGAGGGCGAAGAAGTCCATGAGGTTGGCGTGGGGCCTGTCCACGCCGGAATCATCGAACCCGGTCATTTTCGCTTTCAATGCCTCGGCGAGAGGGTTCTGCACCTCGAGATATCGCACGGCTATCAGCACCGGGGGATTGAACGGCTTTTGATAAAGGCCCGGCCCGGACGGCGGCCCTTTATCACCGAAAATATCGCCGGTGACACGGCCATGGCCTACAGCCTGTCATACAGCCAGGCCATTGAGGCCCTGAGCGCTTCCGGCGTCTCCCAACCGGCCATGACCGTCCGAACCATTGCCCTGGAACTTGAACGTCTCGCCAATCACGTTGGCGATCTTGGCGCCCTGAGCGGCGATGTGGCCTTTGCGCCGCCGGCCGCCTTTCTGGGCCGCATGCGGGGTGAATTCCTGAATCTTCTGCTCCTGTTAAGCGGCAACCGTTTCGGCAAGGGTTTAATCCGGCCCGGCGGGATTGCCTTCCCGGCCGGAAAAGCGGAGTTCGCGGCAATCAGGGCCAAGATCAAGGAACTGCGGCCGGAAATCGAGCATTGTATTGAGCTGCTGTTAACAGCCCATACAGTTTTATCCCGTTTTGAGCAATGCGGGATTGTCTCCAGGGAGGCGGCGGAAGGACTGGGGCTGGTAGGCCCGGCGGGACGCGCTTCCTGGCTGTCCTACGACGCCCGCCAGGACTTTCCCTGCGAATGTTACGCCGATCTGCCGCCCTGCCCATGGGAACGCCCCACCGGTGATGTCCTGGCCCGGGCCCGAATCAGAGCGGCGGAGATATCCCACAGTTTTGACTGCCTGGACATCCTGACGGCCAAGGGCGGCGAGCCAGAGACGGTAAGGCCGAAGGCGGAGAAATTAGCCCCATCATCCATGGTGGTTACAGTAAATGAGGCCTGGCGTGGCGAGTTGTCCCATTGCCTGCTCACCGATAGTGACGGTGAAATCATCCGCTATAAGATTAAAGACCCGTCCTTTCATAACTGGCCGGGGTTAGCCCTGGCCCTGCGGGATGAAGAAATTTCTGATTTCCCCATTAATAACAAGAGCTTTAATCTGTCTTACTGCGGCATGGATTTATGAGACAGAAGACAGGGAGCAGGAGACAGAAAAGAGATGTTTAAGGTATTAAAAACACGATTTGAGCAGGGCTGCCGAACCATGAAGTATCCCAGGGAGCCGGTGGACTTGCCGCCGCGCTATCGGGGCCTGCCAAAGATACATCCATGTGAGACTGAGATTGTCGAGGAATGCGCCGCGAATTGCCCCCAGGATGCCATTAACGTCCAGACCGGGAGCATCGACCTGGGGCGTTGCCTGTTCTGCGGCCTGTGCGAGGAGATATCCGCCGGTAAATTTGTAACCTTCAGCCGGGATTTCGGCCTGGGATGCGCCGAACGGGAGCAGCTCATCACCACCGGCAGCCTGCCGGAACTGGCGGCCCACAGTAAGAGGCATTTTAAAAAACTCTTCGGCCGCTCCCTGCAGTTGCGGCAGGTTTGCGCCGGCGGCTGTAATAACTGCGAGGCCGATATCAATGTCCTCGCCACCCCGGCCTATGACCTCTCCCGCTTCGGCATATCCTATGCGGCCTCCCCACGACATGCCGACGGCATTCATGTCACCGGCCCCATTACCCGTAACATGAAATCGGCCCTGCTGGCTACCTTTGAGGCCGTACCCGCCCCCAAGGTGGTCATTGCCTCCGGGGCCTGCGCCATTTCCGGCGGCCCCTTTTTCGGCAGCAAGGAGGTCTCGAAAGGCTTAGACTCCATCATCCCGGTTGATTTATATATCCCCGGCTGCCCGCCTCACCCCCTCACCACCCTGCACGCCCTGCTACAGTTTTTTAAATGAAACATTTTTCGTATTTGTTTCATATTTGCAAAAACCTGAATAGTTACATCTAATCTACAATTAATTTTTTCTTAACAAAATCCTAACATGCTCCATGTAATATTGGGCCAGTTTTTGAGGTGGCTGTCTCCATCTAAAATAAAGATAAGATAGAGGCCGCCGCACCCCTGGCAAGTGTTTTAACTATCTAAAAGGAGAATACTGACTATGGATTTTTTAAGAATGGGACGTAAAATAATTTTATTGGCCATCTCGCTGGCAATTGGCTTTTCCTGCCAGGCGACTGCGGCGGTCACAATAAACGGAGCCGGGGCCACCTTCCCATACCCTGTTTACGCGAAATGGGCCTATATATATAACCGGGTCACCGGGGTACGCCTTAATTACCAGTCTATAGGTTCCGGCGGCGGCATCAGGCAGATCGAGGCCAAGACGGTTGACTTCGGGGCCTCCGATGCTCCCCTGAAGCCGGCAGAACTAAATAAATACGGCCTGATGCAGTTCCCCATGATTATGGGCGGCGTGGTGCCGGTCGTTCATCTAAGCGGCATACCCTCGGGTAAGCTGAAATTGAGCGCCGCCAATCTGGCCGATATATATCTCGGCAAAATCACCAAGTGGAATGATTCCCGAATCACCGCCGACAACCCCGGCCTGCCTTTACCCGCTTCTGATATTACCGTAGTACACCGTTCCGACGGCTCCGGTACTACCTGGATATTCACCAATTATCTCAGCAAGGTAAGCCCTGACTGGAAAAAAGATGTCGGCAACAACAAAGCCGTACAATGGCCGGTAGGCATGGGCGGCAAGGGCAACGAGGGTGTGGCCGCCTTTGTCCGTATGGTAAAAGGCTCCATCGGTTACGTGGAATACGCTTACGCCCTGCAGAACAAGATGACGGTTACTCTTCTGCAAAATCATGATGGTAATTTTGTCGCCCCCACATCTAAAAATTTTCAATCAGCCGCGGCCGGAGCAGATTGGGCTCACGCCAAAGGCTATTACATGGTATTGACTAATCAGCCCGGCGCCTCCTCATGGCCCATCACCGGAGCATCTTTTATTTTAATGTATAAAAACCAAACTAAACCGGCCCAGGCCAAGGAAGTTCTTAAATTCTTTGCCTGGAGTTATAAAAATGGCGCCAAGGCCGCTATGTCCCTTGACTACGTGCCCATGCCTGCCAAAGTCGTCAAAATGGTTGAAGATACCTGGCGGCAAGATATACACGGTTCCAACGGAGAGGCAATCTTCTAAACTCACGGGCCGCAGAAAAATATATTAATAAGCGCTCCTTGGGATAAAATTATTATTATTTTTCTGCGGCTTTTTTTTATTTTCAACATCGCATTACCGTAGATAAACAGCTATAATAGCAAACTGACATATTCGTAAAAATCTCTCGGGAGCACTAAGCAAAAAAGAATAATTATGCAAGATCATAACAAAACAGCCTGGGGAGATAAAATATTTAAAGGCTCCACCGCATTTTTCGCGGCCGGGATAGCCTTAATTTTTATCGCGATGATTGTGGTGCTCTGGCAACAGTCGCAACCCTCCATTAAGGCCTTTGGGCTGTCATTTCTGACCAGTATGGAATGGAACCCGGTAACCCAGAAATTTGGGGCTTTGATTCCGGTGGCCGGCACCCTGATTTCCACTCTTATTGCCCTGTTTTTCGCTATTCCGATAAGTATCGGTATCGCCCTTTTTCTGGCGGAACTCGCTCCCCAATGGCTGCGCGGCCCCTTTGGCACGGCTATTGAGCTTCTGGCCGCCATTCCCAGCATTGTTTATGGGATGTGGGGGTTGTTCGTCCTCTCCCCCATCATGGCTAATTACGTCCAGCCCTGGCTGAAACACTGGCTCGGCTTTATTCCTCTATTTAACGGCCCCGGCATGGGGATTGGAATGCTGACGGCCGGCCTGGTGCTGACCCTGATGATCATTCCCTTTATCTCTTCTGTTGTCAGAGACGTGTTCCTGATGGTACCCCAGCCGCTGAAAGAATCCGCCTACGGCCTGGGCTGCACCAATTGGGAGGTTGTCAGAGATATAATGATTCCATATGGCCGCAAAGGCATTGTTGGAGCGGTTTTCCTCGGTATGGGACGCGCCTTGGGAGAGACCATGGCCGTCACCTTTGTTATCGGCAACTCATATCATCTTTCCTGGTCATTATTTGCCCCCGGCAACTCCATTGCCTCCACCCTGGCCAATGAATTCACTGAAGCAGACGGCCAGTTATACATGTCGTCCCTCGTCGAACTGGGGCTTGTTCTATTTCTCATTACCTTTGTTATTCTTGGCCTGGCCCAGTTATGGCTGAGGAGTAAAAAAGTATGATTATCAGACGCCGCAAATTAATCAACGCCTCAGTCTTAACAGTTTCCTGCCTCGCTGCCTTTGGGGGATTGTTTGTCCTGATCTGGATTTTAGCAGATGTGGTTTTTAAGGGGGCCGGAGCCATAAACTGGTCTTTTTTCACCCAGTTACCCACCCCGCCGGGAATGAGCGGCGGCGGGCTGGCCAACGCCATTGTCGGCACCTTTCTCATGACCGGGACGGCGGTGATTATTGCCGTTCCCTTTGGTATAATGGCCGGTACCTATCTGGCCGAATTCGGTGATAACCTTTTGGGGCGGGTGGCTCGGTTTTTATCTGATATTTTAGTTTCCGCCCCTTCGATTGTCATCGGAGTTTTCGTCTATCTTGTCATGGTCAAGACCCTGGGACATTTCTCCGGCTGGGCCGGTGCCATCTCGCTGGCCATTATTATGCTGCCAGTAGTCAGCCGCACTACGGAAGAGATGTTAAAGCTGATAGGCCCGGAGATGCGGGAATCGGCATTAGCCCTCGGAGCACCGTATTGGCGCATGATGAGCGGGGTTATATTCCGGGCGGCCGGACCGGGGATCGGTACCGGAGTAATGCTCGCCGTGGCGCGGGTTGCCGGTGAAACAGCGCCGCTTTTGTTTACCGCCCTGAACAGTCCTTACTGGATGCACAGCATGAATGAGCCAATAGCCAATCTAACCGTTGTCATGTTCAATTATGCCATGAGCCCCTATGACGACTGGCATACTCAGGCCTGGGGCGCAGCCCTGCTCATAACCTCAGCGGTTTTGATAGTAAATATTTTCACCCGTTTAATTCTGGGCGGTAAAAGAAGGAGATAGACAAAATATGAAGGCCAAAGCTGAAAATAGTTGTAAAGGTCATTTTGACTCACACCCGCCCGGTATGAAAGAGGTTAGACTGTCGGTTCGTAACCTCAATTTTTTCTACGGTGACAAACAGGCCCTTTTTGACAACACCTTGGATATTGCGGCCAACAAAGTAACCGCCTTTATCGGCCCCTCCGGCTGCGGCAAATCCACCCATATCCGGACATATAACCGGATGTTTGAACTTCATAAGGGCTTTCGGACTGAAGGCCGGATTTTGCTGGACGGAGTTAATATTCTGGATCCCAAGGTTCCCGCCCTGACCCTCCGGCATAAAGTGGGCATGATTTTCCAAAAGCCCACCCCCTTCCCCATGACCTTGTTCGACAATATCGCCTATGGTCTTAAGCTGCATAATTCATACTCAAAGAGCGAGATTGCCGATCGGGTAGAAAAGGCATTAAGGAGTGCAGCCCTCTGGGATGAAGTGGCGGATAAACTTCATCTGTCGGGTACCGCCCTGTCCGGTGGTCAGCAACAGCGGCTTTGCATCGCTCGGGCTCTGGCTATTGAGCCGGAGGTAATTTTAATGGATGAACCCTGCTCTGCCCTTGATCCCATTGCCACGGCAAAAATCGAGGAGTTAATCGCCGAGTTGAAGGGTAAATTTACTATTGTAATCGTGACCCACAACATGCAGCAGGCGGCAAGAGTCTCAGATTATACGGCCTATATGTATCTCGGCAAGTTGGTTGAATTCGGCGCCACCAGCGATATCTTCACCAATCCCGCCTGTAAAGAGACGGAAGGCTATATTACCGGTCGCTTTGGTTAAATTCATAGCCTGTCAATAACCGTGTAATTATTTAAGCTGCCCGAGGAGAACACAATGCACCAGAACTTCCATAAAGAAATGGAGAAAATCCAGACAAATTTTTTAGACTTAGGCTCGTTGGTTGAAGACCGGGTAAGAAAGGCCTGTTCGGCAATCAGCAGCCATGACGAGGAAATACTTTCCTACGTAATAAAATCCGATTACGAGATTGATGAGAAAGAGGTTGAAATAGAGGAAGACTGCCTGAAAATTCTGGCCCTTTACCAACCGGTGGCAAGAGATTTACGGTTTCTCATCGCCATGATTAAGATCAACAGCGAGATTGAACGTATTGGCGATTACGCGGTCAAAATTGCCATGCGGGTACAGTCCATCAAACACCATACCCTTCTGAATTTCAAGTTTGACTATCAGCCCATGTCCCAGAAGGTAATTGCCATGCTTAAAATGAGTCTTGACGCTCTGGTACAGAGAGATGTCAAAATGGCCCACAAAATTTTCCTCATGGACGATGAAGTTGACGCCCTCAGGAATGAGGCATACACGACGGTTACCAGCGAGGTAAGTAAATATCCTGAACAGGCGGCCTGCCTGATTAACAATTATCTTCTGGCCCGTCACTTAGAAAGAATAGCCGACCGTTCCACCAATATCGCGGAAGAGGTAATTTACATGGTGGAAGGAGAGATTATTCGTGGTACTCACGCCTGAGTCCAAAATAGCGCGGTTTTAGCCGTACAAAGTAAACCTGGCTCAAAGGGCAGGGATAACCGTTCCTGACCTGAGACTTGAAACTCTTGGCCGCAAAGATGTTTTCTTAATCAAGCGGTTTGATAGAAGGTTAAGATTGCGGTGTGTCGGCTCACGATATTAATGCTTTTGAGGGAACCTTTGGTTGTTTGAGGCCAGCCCAGGAACAACGGACTGGTGGGCCGTCTTTTTGTGCTTGACAACCACACGGCATAGATTTGATTAAAAATGCCGAAGAAATTTTGAATGGGGCTAACAGTGTTCGTTTTGGCTGAAAACCAACAAAAGATTTTATTAAAAATGGCCGCCAGGTATATTTGGTGGAAGACTCCGGAGGAAGCTATCACGCGGCCCCAGGACATCATCGCCCAGGTGATGAATATGGGGGACTATGATGATGTTCGGACTGTCAATAAAGCGGTTGGTGATGATGTTTTACGTGATGTTCTAACCCATACTGAGGCCGGATGGTTTAACAAACGGTCTTGGACATATTGGCACTATCGACTTGGAATTATCACGGACGTAGATACGCCCATCCCACCGTTACCAGTAAGGAGTTTTCTGAAATGAATCATTATTTTAAACCGCATTTTGAAATTCTGCCGCCAGCCCAACAACAACTTTGGACAGAACTGGAGCTTACAGTTGATCTTGGATTCGTGCTGTATGGTGGAACAGCTATCGCATTGAGATTGGGGCATAGAACATCGGTTGATTTTGATTTTTTTCTGATAAAGAACTGAATCGCAATATTCTTTTTCGGGCATTTCCATTTCTTGGCAAAGGCTGAAAAGAAAATTCTTCTCAAAGCCTCTCGCGCTGTCCATGAACTTCCGGTGGTCAACCTTCTATCTGACCATATCTGCTGTTCAGCTTCTTCCCCAGAGTTTCACCCCTGACATTTGACGTTGGTACCTTGAGTGTTTTTCTGCTTGGCAGTTTCAACCGTCCCAATCCGCCCCCAGGTCGTTTTGATATATTCACAAAGAGCCTTAACTTCTTTGGTCGGCGGCACCCCGCTTTTTTCAAAAACATCTTGCCAGTTACTTGTTTTCTCAATCACATCCAAGATAGCTTGGCGGCAGGTGATAGGGGAAAGACCAAAATTCCGGCCTTCTGCCACTAAGTCGGACACGTTTATCCCGGCGTTTTTTTGGTTGACTGCCAACAGTTGATTGGTTTGAAAAATATTTGGGACAATATCGTAGGCCGGGGACAGTTGCCACCCCTTTTTTGTGTGAAGCATTGAGAAGTTTTGCAGGTGCCCATCAGCATTATTTAAAATTACATTCACCACCATTTGTCGGAAAAGTTGATGCAAGTCCTTGTCTGGTTGGTATGAGTGCGTTTGGATGATGTTGGCCAATGCGGAATAGGATGTTACGGTGGGGTCTTCAATCC
>UOEX01000138.1_pt1 | contig 10446 bp, 11 predicted proteins | sample 1989481 | NCBI WGS metagenome assembly UOEX01 (sample SAMEA4712198, study PRJEB27164) | hydrothermal vent metagenome | biome: marine basaltic hydrothermal vent biome; feature: marine hydrothermal vent; material: mineral | place: Pacific Ocean | collected 2011-06-14/2011-07-23 | depth 1691 m
ATCCTGTCATTCTTATCATTTTTGTTATTCATGATTTCCACTCAATCCGGTCAGCCGCAAAGACAGGCCCATCCTGGCAGACATGGAGATATTGCCCCCCCTTCTCGTTAGTATTTCGGGCGGTGACTGTGCAGCCTAAGCAGGCGGATATACCGCAAGCCATCATGGTTTCCATGGAGACCTGGCAGGACCATTTGGAATGGCAAATGGCGGCCACGGCCCGCATCATCGGGTAGGGACCGCAGGAGTACACCTGCCATTTGACCTTGTTGTCTTTCGCAAGCAGCGGCGGCAGAGCTTCAATAATAAAGCCCCGCTGCCCCATACTTCCATCATCGGTGGCATATTGCAGCGGGCAGCCCAGGGCCTGAAAAGCGGGCAGAAATGCCATTAACTCTTCTTTGTTTCTTGCCCCCAGCAGGATATGGGGAGTTATGCCCCGGCTCAGCATAGTTTGGGCGAGAAAAAGGAGCGGAGCAACCCCCATGCCGCCGCCAATAAGGCAGCATGGGGGTTGCTCCAGGGTGAAGGCATTACCCAGCGGCCCAAGAATATCCAATCGTTCTCCCGCTTCAAGTTTACTCAGGAGAGTAGTTCCTTTACCCAGTCTTTTAAAGAGAATCCGGATTTCATCGCCCTCGACCTGATGAATAGAAAAGGGGCGGCGGAGCAAGGGATCAAATCCCATACCGGCCTTCACCATTATAAACTGACCCGCCCGGGCGGCAACGGCAATTTCCGGCGCTTGTATACTCAGACGGTATATATCCGCTCCCAGGCTTTCGTTCCGGATTATTTGTCTTTTTACTTGTATCATTTTTGTAAGGTCAACCATTACCTATTGTTTAACGATGAGCCCCAATAAACGCTCAAGCTCCTCTGGTGACGAATATTCAATCTCTATGCGGCCGGTATTACCCTTCTGGACGATTTTACTTTTTGCTCCCAGAAAATTCTTGAGGCTTTGGGTAAATCGCTGGCAATGATGGCTGGGGATAGCCCCCGGTTTTTTGAACCTTGCGGCTGGTTGATGAAGTTTAGCGCCGTTATTTTTAATCTCACGCCCTAATTTTTCGGTTTCGCGAACGGATAAACTCTCTTTGATAATTCTGTCATGCAGGGCAAGGATATCCGCTTCATTTTCCAGACTTAACAGCACCCGGCCATGACCGGCCGATATATCACCATTGGCCAGACTCTGCCGGGCATACTCCGGAAGCTGCAATATCCTGAGACTGTTGGTAATTGTTGAACGGCTCTTCCCAACCCGCCGGGCGACTACTTCCTGGGTAAGGCCAAACTCCTCGACCAACTGGCCGTAGGCCTTGGCCTCTTCAAGCGGGTTTAGTCCTTCGCGCTGGATATTTTCAATGAGGGCCAACTCCAGGCGGTCAGATATCGAGATATCTTTAATTAACACCGGCACCTTTTCAAGCTCTGCCAGACGGGCCGCCCGCCACCGTCTCTCACCCGCTATCAGTTCATATTTATTATCTGCCAGACGGCGCACAATTAAGGGCTGTAAGACCCCCTTTTCCTTGATAGAGGCACTGAGACCGGCCAGTTCCACTTCCTTAAAATTAGTACGGGGCTGGTAGGGGTTGGGAATTATAAAATCCAGGGGGCAGAGAAAATATGGCCCCCGCCCCTCATTTGTTCCTCCACCTCCACCCCAATCGGCATTGAGATCATCATTGTCCGAGGCGGGAAGAAGCGCGTTCAACCCCCTTCCCAGTCTATGAGTTGCCATGATTTCGCTCCTTTAAACGTTCGATAAATTCTTTACCGAGATTCATATAGCTTAAGGCCCCGGTAGAATGCTTATCGTATTGATGAATCGGCAGCCCATGACTGGGGCATTCGCTAAGACGAACATTTCTTGGGATTACCGTATCATATACCTGCGTTTTAAAATGCTGCTTTACCTCTTTGGCGACCTGATGAGTAAGGCGGTTACGCCTGTCATACATAGTGAGCACAATCCCCTCAATAAAGAGTTTATGATTATATGAATTTTTTACCAGCCTGATGGTACGTACCAATTGACTCAACCCCTCCAGGGCATAATATTCACATTGCAGGGGAATAATTATGGCATCCGCCGCCGTTAAGGCGTTGATGGTCAATAAGCCCAGGGATGGCGGGCAGTCAATGAGAATTATTTCATATGTTCCCAAGAGCGGAGCCAGGAGGTCTGAGAGGAAGCGCTCTCTCTTTACCGCCGACATCAACTCCACCTCGATGCCAATGAGATCGACATGAGTGGGGAGAATAAACAGGTTCCCCTCTTTGTCCACCTGCCTGATAGCCTGCCCGGTATCAGCCTCGTTGGTAAAGCAGTGATAAAGATGATGCTCCATCTGTTGGGCGTTTATCCCCAGACCGCTTGAGGCATTACCCTGAGGGTCTGAATCAATTACCAGCACCTTAAGGCCAAGAAGAGCAAGGGCGGAGGCCAGGTTTACCGTAGTCGTGGTCTTTCCCACCCCGCCCTTTTGATTGGCCATGGCGAACACCTTAGCGTTTTTTTTCTGTCCCATCTGTTAACTTCTCCAGTCACTTATCGGTAAGCGTCCCATGAACACGCACAACAAGGCACCCATGAAACGCTTACACCTCGGGGGGTGGTTTATTAATCGTTTACCGCAAACGTAAGCGTTCAGCAGGGGCAATAAACTCCCCTAAACGCATAACGGTCAACTAAGAGTATGGATAAAGAAACACAGCGCAAAGAGCATGTCAAGAACGGATGTTTCACGTGAAACATTTTACCGCTTTAATTTTAGGCGAGAACAGCAAAAAATCCCCATTATCTCTTCACCGGTTTGGTAATGAGTTTTTGAGAACAAAGCCAACGATATAGAAAACGACTTGGCTTTTTTAAAAAAAGCAATTAAAAACTCTAACCGAAGAGGACTCTTGCAATTCGGGGACAGAATAATTTTCGCAAACAACGCGTCAACCGCTCTTCACTCTTAAACACAAACCCCTCATGTTAATATGGAGACACAGTGAATATCAGAGGACTAATTACCCTTATAATGACCCCAATTCTGACGGTTGTGGCCTGTATCATAGCCATCATCGCCACAATCATCTTTCGGGTATCCTGTGCCAGGGTACAAATTTTACCCCGTTATTGGGCCAGAATTATTTCGCGGCTGGCCGGCATGCGGGTAACGCTGCGCGGGGGTGAGAATCTAACTGCCGGCCAGCCTTATATTCTGGCCGCCAATCACCAGAGTCAATTTGACATATTTGCCCTGCAGGGATATTTGAATATTGATTTCCGCTGGCTGGCCAAAAAAGAATTATTTGAGATCCCTGTTTTCGGTCTTGGTATGCGGCAGGCGGGTTATATCCCCATTGACCGCTCGCGAGGCCGGGAGGCGATTAAAAGCCTGTACGCGGCAGCGGAACGTATTGCCGCCGGGGCCTCGGTTATTATCTTCCCCGAAGGGACGAGGAGCCCGAACGGCAAGTTACAGGCCTTTAAAACTGGCGGCATGGTTTTAGCGATTAAATCCGGGGTTCCCATAGTACCGGTAGCCATTTGCGGTACTCACGACATATTACCCAAGGGCAAATTACTGGCCCGTTCGGGACGAGTCACTATCAATGTGGGCCGCCCCATTGCCACCAGTAATTTTAAGGTCAGCGACAAGCAGGAGCTGGCCCGCCGCCTGCACGATGAGGTGGCCGCTCTAATGGAAAAGGGGCAAGCATGAGGATAACTTACGAATTATTTGTAAGGTAAGCGCTCCATGAACACCACCCTGCACACGTTCCACCCCCGCGATATACCGACTAATCGCGGGGGTGGAACGTGCACAGGGCGTCGCCCCTAAAACGCTTACAGTTAGGGGGTTATATAAACCACATTCAAAGGGGGAGAAATGGATATTTCACAGACAATCGCGGATCTGAAGCGGCAGCCGGGCTTTGCGGAAAATGTTGGTATGATTTTGATACATAACGGCACGGTACGGGGCTGGTCACGACAGGATCGGCAGGGAGTAATTGCCCTTGAGGTTAGTCCTGATCAGAAAAAGATCGAGGAAATCCGGCAGGAGTTTCTTAAGTGGCCGGGAATTTTTGATATAAAAATAGAGGCCCTGGCTGGAACCTTCGCCCCCGGTGATGATCTGCTCTTTCTGGTGGTAGCAGGTGATATTCGCGAGAATGTCAAGGCGGCTCTGGCCGGGCTTTTGGATCGAGTCAAAGCCGGGCCGATAAAAAAACGGGAAATCACCTCGGATCAAGTTAGACAATCTTCCTGAAAACGCAGCACTCCGGCTCCGGAGTCCATTAAAACAGACGCTCCAACCGGCAGCATGACATTATCAATCCCATGACTGACCGGGAAATTGGCCCAGACCGGCACCCCCTCTCCAGTAAGCTCCAAGACCCGCTGCCAGATTAATTCAATATCGGCCAGCGTTCGCAGATCACTATTCAAAAAACCGCCCACTATCACCCCGGCCACCTGCTCAAGCCGCCCCGCCTGCTGGAGATGAGTCAACAGGCGGTCAACCCGATAGGGCGGCTCATTGATATCCTCAATAAAGAGGATTGTCTGTTGCCAGTTTGGTTCATAGGGGGTGGCGAGAAGATGAACAAGGGTGGTGAGATTACCGCCCATGAGGCGGCCTGCCGCCTGGCCGGGGCGGATAATCTCCAGCCCCTTTACCTTTAGCGGGGAGGGACGGCAAGTGCCGAGAACCACGAGAGAGCTGTCCAGAGCCGGGCGCCCAACCCGCATAATGGTTGACAGCATAGGGCCGTGCCAGGTAATCAGGCCGGTTTTAAAGGTTATGGCGTTCAAGAGGGCGGTGAGGTCGGAGAAACCAAGCAGGATTTTAGGATTTTCTGCAATTAGTTCAAAGTCAACAAAAGGCAGGAGACGGGCGGAGCCAAAACCACCCCGGACCGCCATAACAGCCTTGATGTTTGTATCGCTGAAGCAGCCATGCAGTTCCTGTAAACGCCTGCTGTCCACTCCGGCAAGATAATTGTGCCGCCGCCTGATGTCCGCGGCACAAACCACCCGCAGACCGGCATCTCTCAACCATTGCATCCCGATGTTTATATCGGCGTTAAGCGGCCCAGAGGGAGCGATAAGGGCAACATGGTCGCCCCGCCGCAGGGCCGGAGGGATAATAGTTTTAAGAGGCGCAGCGTTCATAAATCAATTTCAGCCCCTCGAGAGTAAGCAGAGGCTCAATATGTTTGACAGCCGGGGTTAAAGGAGCGATGAGCCGGGCAATGCCGCCAGTGGCCAGAACCAACGGCTGGCCGCCTGTGAACTCGGAGCTTAAGCGTTTTATCAGCCCCTCAATGAGACCGCTGTAACCAAACATGACTCCTGATTGAATGGCACTTACCGTGTCGCGGCCAATGGCAGCTTCAGGCGGCTTGAGGTGTACCTGAGGAAGACGCGCAGTCCTGACTCCGAGGGCTTCTAAAGAAATGACAAGACCTGGGGCAATGGCACCGCCAAGATACTCCCCCCGCTCAGAGACACAATCAAAGGTGGTGGCAGTGCCAAAATCAACAATAATCAGGGCCTGACTGAATTTATGAAAACCGGCCACGGCATTTACCAGCCTGTCCGCTCCCACTTCCGAAGGGTCAGCGGTGCAAATTGGTATGCCAAGATCAAGCCTGTTAGTCACCATCAAGGGGGTGAGTGAAAGCTGGCGGGCAAAATTCAGCCAACTCTCTTCGAGGGGTGGCACAACATTGGCGATTACCATGCCGGTGAGAGCGGTAAAATGTATCCCCCGCATGGAGAACAGGCCGTGCAGGCAGGCGGCTATTTCATCAGCCGTAGCCCGGTGATTGGTCTGGATACGCCAGTTGTAAAGCAGACCTTCCGCCGCGAAGAGTCCAACAACGGTATGGCTGTTTCCTATGTCAATGGTTAGCAGCATTTTTCTCTTTTCTCTCACATCATGCGGATCCGGCCGCAATCCGGGCAAACCCAGGTGGGGCCGTTGGTGAGTCCCCATTTGTTTTCCGTAAAACACTCCGGGCAGATCTGGAAGCCGCAGGGGCAGTTCCAGCAGAAAGGCAGCTCCCGGCGGCAGCAATGGCAGACAAAATTTTTGCCGCCCCGCCGCCGCTGACTGTATGATCTTTTTTCTTTGCTCATCTCCCGGATTCCGCCTTTAAAAGATGGTGTGGCAAACCGCTGCTGCCGTGCCCGTAATTCACATTCATACCCGCCCGCAGCAAGCGCCAGACAAAAGAGCTGCTCTGGCGGCAGGCCAGTTCGTAATCTGCCCCCAACAGCCGATAAGCCGCAAAGGCGGAGGCAAAGGTGCAGCCAGTGCCATGAGAATTTTTAACCACTAAACGAGGCAGGCTGATCTTGATTGGCGCTTGTGGCTCCGTGGCAAGGAGCAGATAATTATCCACCTCGCCGCGAGCGGCAAAATGCCCCCCTTTTATTACAATGGCCTGAAGGCGGGGATAACGCCCCAAAAGCCCCCGCGCCGCGCTCAAAGAATCCTGCGCAGACAGACAATCTTCACCACTTATCTGCCGCAGTTCAACAAGATTAGGAGTTAATACCGTAACCCGGCTGATTAAACCGTCTAAATCCGGCAGATCGGCAGCAGAAACCAACAACGGCATACCACTGGTTGATGTCAGAACCGGATCATAAATTATTTCACCCTGGAAGTCATCCAGAACCTGATTAACCGCCGAGGCAATCAACGCCGACCCAATCATGCCAATCTTGATATGACTTACCTGCAGGTCAGCGAGGACAACCCGCACCTGCTCAGCGACAATTTCCGGGGCCAGGGGATACACGGCTGTAACGCCCAGCGTGTTCTGGGCCGTGAGACAGGTTATGGCGGCGGCCCCATAGACTCCGAGGCGGGTAAAGGTCTTGAGATCAGCCTGAATTCCAGCCCCCCCGGAGGGATCAGAACCAGCAATGCTCAAAACCGTCTGCGCCAGACAGTCAGCCACCGGCAGCGGCAGATTTAATCTCCCGCAAGGTCAGCTTGTACTTTAGATCCTTGCCAGCGAGGGGGTGATTAAAATCAAGAGTGGCAAATTCTTCGTCTAAGGCAGTGAGCAGGGCCGGAATCTCATGTTTATTACCCTCATGATCAATTTTCATGCCCAACACCATACCAGGACGCAGGTTCTGGTGGTCGGGAAGCGTACTACGTTCCATGCGGTGAATAAGCTCCGCTTTAACGGGGCCATGGGCCTGTGCCGCCTTAATAATAAAGGTTTTAGTCGCCCCAACCTCCATATTAATCACTGCCTCCTCAAAGGCCGGCAGCACCTCCCCGATACCAATTTTAAACTCCAGCGGCCCGCTGGCCTCTGAAGATTCAAAGACCTCGCCATTTTCCAAAAAACCATCATAGACCACAACGACCTTATCCCCGATTCCTGCTTTCATTATTTTTTTCATCCCCCCTGATTAGCTTTGATAAAAGATTTTTGCTTTTTTTCTAACAACAGCGCCAGTTTTTCAAAGCTGGCCGGCAGTTTGACCGAGGCAATATTCTGGAGATTTTTTTTAACCCCGTAGTCTTTAACCATTTTTTCAGCGGCCTGGCCGTAGGCCGTAATTGTCTGCTTCACCAATGTAAATATTACATCATAGGGAAACGGCCTGGAAAAATGGTTAATAAGACTGTCAATAAAATCTCGCAGTTCACGCCCTTCTTTGTTTGTGCTGACGTGAGTTGTTTTACAGCTTTTAACCGCCTTTTCTAAAATTATCTGTAATTCAACCTGGTTCAGAGCATGATGTCCCTTAAGCGAGGTCACCATGAGTTTCATGGAGCGAATAATACCCTTAGGGCCGGTAAAAAAGTCTCTGGTCTTTTTGCTGCTCAAAGTAGCAGGGTTCACCGGCGAATTATTTTTTTTGATTTCATCCTGGAGAGCCGGAATAATCTTATTTTTCAGGGTCAAGTGATAGATATTCAGGAATTCGAGACTTTCAGCAATCTTAGCACAGGTCTTAACCGTCTCGCGCTTGTGGTATAAATCACTTAACAACCGGTAAACAGCAGCGGCCTGCTGTAACACTCCATTTAATAACTCCTCGGTATTTTCCAGGGCGGCAAGTTCTGGAAACCGACGGTTAAGAGTCTTTATACTCTCTTGATCCACGGATAATATACCCGCCGTTTTGTTATTGAAGATCAGCAATTGTTCTATAGTCTTGCTGCCGAGCTCAAGATAATGATAAAGAATCTCTTCCACCGGCCGGGGGAAATTAAGAATATCAACATGCTGAAAACGGGATTGTAGCTGGGCTGCCTGACTGCTTAAGGCCGCAATACCGGGTGGGCCGTCATCCTTGGTTTCCGCGCTCACGGTCAGCAGCCGGTAAACCTCTAGGCCTTCTTTAAATATATGGGGCTGTTGACTGGTTATATGCCTGGCGAGAGGCAGAATGTTTTCAAAACTAAGGAGCTGGCGAATTTTCTGGTCAGCGCTGAAGAACTTATCTGTCAGCTGATGCAGCGAAGACAGCAAGGCGGCAAGCTGCCTGGATTTTTTCTTGAGTTGAAGGGCAGCCTGTAAAGCGGACTCAGGATTACGACAGTCAATCAAATCAGCCAATTGATTGCTGACTTCGTTATTACATAATTTAATATGAACGGCAGCCCCCTTGGCCTGGCGCGGATAGCCCTGCAGGGCCTTCTGCAACTCCTGAGAAGAAATTCCCATCACCTTTAAGTTACCCTCTATGGCAATGATATCAATATTTTTCCATATGGTAATCCGGGGATCTCGCAGTAAATTAAGGAGTGCCTCCTTCTCCACACGCAGATATTCACGGATATTGGTAAGAATATCTTTACTTTGTTGCAGACTGTCAGCGGTCATAAATGGCGTTTAGAGTGGAAGAAAATTACAAAAAGGGCTATATTACCCAAGCTTGAATTAATTTTAAATAAAAATTTAATCCATCCTGACCGGATTCCGGCTCCTGACGCTCTGCCGACCCTTGACAAATATTCCTGATGGACATATTCTACCACGATTGTGGAATTAATCTGCGAAAAATACAAAGAGGAAATATCCACCGCCCAGGCCTACTGCCGACACGCAGATGAGTACTGTAAATTCCGTACCTCCTGCATAGCATATTTTATCGGCCGGGAAAATGATACCAATATTTCAAGCTCACAGGCCGATGAAAACGGCGGACAGGGAGACAAAGATGACCGAATTAAATTTTAAAAAGGGCGGCGGCCTGCTGCCGGTAATTGTCCAGGATTATACAAGCCGTGAAGTCCTGATGCTGGCCTATATTAATAAAGAGGCCTGGGAACAGACCATTGCCACCGGCAAGGCCCATTTCTGGAGCCGTTCCAGGGGCAAGCTATGGTTAAAGGGTGAATCATCCAGACATTACCAGATAATCAAGGAAATACTGCTGGACTGCGATGAGGACACGGTAATTTATCTCGTGGAGCAAAAGGGCGGCGCCGCCTGCCATAAAGGCTATCGAAGCTGTTTCTTCCGCCGCCTGCGGGACGATGATTTTGAAATTAAAGATGAGCCGGTATTTGATCCGGCGGAGGTTTACAAAAAATGAAGCTGTTAAAACTTGGCATCCCCAAAGGCAGCCTGGAAAAGGCGACCATTGAGTTATTCGACAAATCCGGCTGGAAGATTAAAACCGTCTCCCGCAATTATTTCCCCGAAATTGACGATCCTGAGCTTTCCTGCTCCATCTGCCGGCCCCAGGAGATGTCCCGCTACATAGAAGACGGAATCCTGGATGCCGGTATTACCGGCAAGGACTGGACCCTGGAAAATGAATCCGATATCGTGGTGGTGGCGGATCTGATCTACTCCAAGGTCAGCCGCAAACCAACCCGCTGGGTAGTGGCGGTGCCGGGAGATTCAGACATTAACTGTCTTGCTGATCTGGAGGGTAAAAAGATCTCCACAGAGCTGGTGAATTATACCAGGAATTTTTTTAAAAATAAAAACATCAATGTGGAGATAGAATTTTCCTGGGGGGCAACCGAGGCCAAGGTGGTCTCGAAGCTGGCCGACGCCATTGTTGAAGTCACCGAGACCGAGACCACAATCCGCGCCCACGGCCTGAAGGTAATTTATGAAATGCTGGAGTCAAACACCCAGTTTATTGCCAACAAAAAATCATGGGATGATCCCTGGAAGCGGGAGAAGATTGAGAATATAGCCATGCTCCTGCAGGGCGCCCTGAAGGCCGACAATATCGTGGGCCTGAAGCTGAACGTGGCCAATGACAACCTGAAACAGGTTATTTCTCTGATGCCCAGTATGAACGCCCCCACCATCGCTCACCTCTATAACAAAGACTGGTGTTCGGTGGAAACAGTTATCTCGGAGCATGAGGTGCGTGATATTATCCCGCGTCTTTTAAAGGCCGGGGCTGAGGGTATTATAGAGTATCCCCTCTCC
>UOEX01000269.1_pt1 | contig 10439 bp, 7 predicted proteins | sample 1989481 | NCBI WGS metagenome assembly UOEX01 (sample SAMEA4712198, study PRJEB27164) | hydrothermal vent metagenome | biome: marine basaltic hydrothermal vent biome; feature: marine hydrothermal vent; material: mineral | place: Pacific Ocean | collected 2011-06-14/2011-07-23 | depth 1691 m
TACACACGATCCCGCCCGATTCTTTTCGTATTTTTTGCATTTTCGTCCTCCCGCCTGCGGCTGTTAAATTTCTGAACTTACCAGCACCATAAATTGTCCTTCTCTTATTTTTACCCTGATTACAACTCAATGTCCTCTTTTTTCCATGAACATGAAGGATATAGCCCGTATGCCGTCAACCGGCAGTTACAGGTGGATGATTATTAGACGTTTCTAACCGCCACCCTCGAAAAGTGTCTAATTATTAGACGCCCCATATCATGTCACCGGCCCAAAATCGCGGGCGGCAGTGACTTCACACTCCACTAAATATTTTTTATTCCCTGTTATTACAGAATATTACACCATAAAAACCAACACCTGCTCCATCTTTGGCACGACCCATGCTTTGTAATATTACAACGAACAAATACAACAGAGAATACAACAAAGGAGGCGGCTTATGTGTAACTGGGGATGGATGGGCGGCGGGATGTGGTGGCCGCATGGTTTTGGGTTTCTAAGCGGGCTGCTGATGCTGGCCGCCCTTATTTTTATTATCTACCTGTTCCTGAAAAGGTTTAACCCCCCGACAGGCCAGAAGTGCCCATCCTGCCAGGGCCGGATACAGGCCGCCTTTCTGCGCTGCCCCCATTGCGGTGCCGCGCTTAAGCATCATTGCCGACGGTGCAGTACCATTATTGAAACAGGATGGCAGTACTGCCCATCCTGCGAAGCTGGAATCAACGAGACAAAAGAGAGCTGACTAAAGTGGGGACGGCCGAAAATACAGCCTATACCCCGAATAATGTAACTATTCAGCAAAGGCAACAAATTACCCGAAACTCGAAACCGTAACCGTAACCGAATAATTACATAGTAATTAAAACAAGGAGACTGAACATGAAGACCAAAACGATTATCACGGCAGTGGCAATTACACTTACCCTGGGCCTGGCGGTACAGGCCGGAGCCTGGATGAGAGGGCCTGGAAACTACAATTGCGACGGCCCCATGATGGGCGGGATGATGAACTCCAATCATGGCCCCATGATGGGCGGCATGATGAACTCAGGGCATGGCTATATGATGGGCAATGGGGCCGCGGCCCTGACCCCTGCGCAGCAACAGCAGGTAAATAAAATTACAAGTCAACACCAGACTGAACTACAGACCAAGGAAAAGGCTATTCAGGATAAAATAGCCGCCATAAACAAGGCCTACAACAATAACTCCACCACCGTCAGCCAATTACGCACCCTGCGCCGGGAACTCTATAATCTGAGGCAGGATTATTGGCAGACAAGAAGAACTATCAACAATAAAATAGCCGGTACCCTGGGTACAAATTACTACGGGGCCGGCGGCTGGGGGCCAGCGTTCTGTGCCTATAATAATGGCAGCGGCATAGGCAGCCCCGGCGCCAACGGCATGATGATGAATCGCGGCTGGTACTGCCGCTGGTAACTTATCTCCAATTCTGCAACAAACAGGGGGATCGAGCTTGGACTGCTTGAGCCCCCTGTTTGCGGTTTATGCTTTGCACTGCCTATTTATTCAAGTAACATAATCGTACAGCATCCCATTCATTCAACATCCACGAGACCGGAAAATGAAAAAGTCTTTACTCACAACATTATTAGTGGGAGTCGTATGCCTATGGCCCGCTATGGCTCCGGCATGGGGAAACGGCGGTTCATGGAATAACTGGAGCGGCATGGACAAAACCGCATGGCGGGCCGGAGATAATCATAGCACAAGCGGGAAGGAGAATAACAAATCGGGTAAATGGGGCAAAAGAGAATCCGACAAAAAATATTGCTCCATGAGCCGGGAGAAAGGGCTCCTTAAACTTCTGCGCCAGCTAAATCAACCATTCTCGACTATTAAATCAATGCGGGGCGGTCTTTCTGAGGCCCGCTGGAAATACAACATGATCATGAAGCTGAGAAAATACGATGACTGCCGGGCGGAAGACGCCCTCAGGATGCTCAGCAAGGAAAACATCTGTGAAGAAAGAGGCGAGGGTGATGTCTTCTGCGTAAAATGGGCCGCGGACAGCGCCCTGCAAGAGGCAAAGGCCAGGGCCGACCTCAAAAAACTGACCCCCGGCACCGCCATTAAGGAGCAACTGAAGATTATTCGTAAATATACCAAACAGCCTTATATAAATGATTTCGCGCTCAACAAAATAGCGGCTTATCTCGAAAAAGAGGCCGCCGGGCGGCCTCAGATCTTCATCCCACTCCTTGTTGAGCTCTTCCCGCATATGCCGGAGACAGAGAAACTGGCCCGGCGCTACCCCAAGCCGGCCGATAAAGGATTAAAAAAGCTCCTGACTTCCGCAGACCAGAATCAGCTCTGGTGGGGGATAACCCTGGCCCGCTATCTAAAAAAAACCTCATTTATGCAACAGATCTATAATATTGCCTTTGCCCAAAAAGGACATATAGACTACACGAATCAGCCTGCGATTGATTCCATCCAGACCGCGGCCAAAAATTATTTACGGGCTTTACAGCCGGAATCACTACCATATATCAAACGAATCACGGGCTCGAAAACCGTTTTCAACTATTGTTCCAGCGCCGCCAAAGGCTGCAAAACCAGCCGGATGATCAACCGCTACTTAGACGATCTGGCCGCCAACGCCGATGGTTACGCGGTAACCAAATCCATCGGCCGCACCTCCGGCGCCAAGGGTAATGGCACGGACAGCCGGGAAATAAGGGCTATTTTAATCACCCGCAACGCCTCATGGCGTGACGACCACGGCAAACCCACCGTCGTTATCACCGGCGCCATCCACGGCAATGAATGGGCAACTCCCGAGGTCTGTCTCGGCATTGCTGAATATCTACTTGAAAATAAAGACAATTCCGCTCCAGCCACTGACGACATGGGCGACCTGATCAATAAAGATGCCGTCCAGGCCGCGGCAGGTATCAAGCCGGGCACGCCCATAGTACCGCGCCTTACCAACATCAGAGACCTCCTGAAAACCATCCAGATAATCATCATTCCGGTATTAAACCCGGACGGCTATGATTTCAGCCACACAGCGGCGGGAAGAAAATCATATTACGGCGCCGGGTGGCGCCCAAACAGACGCGATACCGCCCTGACGGACAAAAAAGAAATATGTTACCGCCGGGACGGAACCCCATACGCCTCGCCGCCGGCCGGTGTCGAACACTGCTTTTTAGCTGATTACGATGCCAGCGAGGCGGGTGACGGCAGCGATCTGAGTGAAGAAGAGGTCATGGTCTGCGAATCAGTTGACCAAAAAACCTTACGGCTGTTTGATTCTTCCCTGAATGTATCTTCCGACAAGATGTTCGAGGCCATCTATTCATCCACCAATCCGGCCAGGGTCGTCTGCGCCACCGGCCAGCGCCGGGTCTGGAAAGAAAAATGGACCGCCGATAATGATAAAGCGGCGGTAAAACGGGCCACGGCACTGGCGGACGGTTATATTCAAAATTCCCATGGTGTTGATATAAATAGAAATTTCCAATATAAATGGGATGTGGTCAAAAACCAGGAAAACCTCTTCATCCGCAGCAGATCGCCGTCGTCACGGGTATATCGCGGTCGGGCCAAGGCCTCGGAACAGGAAACCAGGGCCATGGAACGGCTCATCGCTCAAAAAAATGTCGTGGCCCTGATTGATTACCACTCCGGCTCCACTCAGGTGCTGTATCCATATGCCTATTCCACCAAACAGCGGCCGGACAGGAAGCTGTTAAGCCGTTGGCACGAAAAAGATTACCAGGTATTCCGGCAGGTTGCCGATAAAATCGCCGCCCTGCTCAATAGACACGACAGAGGCGATAAATCAATTGTCGGCTATACGGCCGCCCAGAACTATAATGACACCAACGTCGCCAGCGGCGTGGCCCGCGACTGCTATTATCAGACCGAGGGCGTCGCCGCCCTTAACATAGAGGTGCATAACCGCCGCTACACATACGAACACGAAGAGTTCAAGAAGATCGTACCCGAAATATGCAAGACCAACGTCCCCGGCGCCATCTGGTTTCTGTTCTGGGCCGCTGAACTTAAAATGTAAGCGCTCCATGAACACCCCCCTGCACACGTTCCAAGCCTTCGATATACCGATGTATAATCGAAGGCTTGGAACGTGCACATGGCGGCAGTGAAACGCTTACAATTATGGGGTTATATGAACTTTGGTGTGGTTAATTGATCGCTATCCTTTAAAACCGGCGAATATGGACAGACTGCCGTTAGCCATTAATACAAAAAACATGATCCCCAACCGCAGCCAGAGATTCAGACTTTCCCGCCCCGCCCTGGGAATAATTGCCGCCTCCCTGCTCCTCGGCGTTCTTTTAACCACCCTTACCATTCGTAATATCCGCCGGGAAGAATCACTCATGCGCACCTTCCTGCTCCATGAGGGCCTCACCCTGATTCGTTCCTTTGAGGCCGGGGCCAGGACTACCATGATGCATCGCATGCGGGGGATTGATCCCCTCAGCACCCTGGTAACGGAAACGGTAAAAGAGGCCTCAGTGGACTATATCCGCATTGTGGATAACCAGGGTAATATCATTGCCTCCTCCGGCCCCTGGCCCGCCGCTGTCAGACCCCGGCCCGCCAAAATTTTATCCGGCCCGGCCCCCTTTACCATGAGATTAAAAGGCAGGGGAATTTTTGAAATCGCCGCCCCATTCACTCCACTCAGAGGCTGGGGACGGGGAATGACGGGCCACGGTGACATGTGCGGCCTGAAGGCTGGCGGCCGCCAACCACAGGTTATTTATCTCGGTCTTAATACCACTGAATTCGATAAGGCCCGCGAGGTAGATTTCCGCCACGCCCTCCTCTTGGGCGGCATCTTGTTTCTGGCCGGCAGCGCCGGTTTTTATCTCCTGTTTCTTTATCAGGATATCCGGGTAGCCCGCCGTACCCTCACCGACATGGAGTTATATACCAACAACGTTATCGAGTCCATGCCCGCCGGCCTCATTACCCTTGACACCGAGGGCCGGATAGCGGCCTGCAACAAACAGGCCGAGACCATAACCGGCAAGTCTCTCAGCCGCTTACAGGGCAGAATACTGCGGACGGAACTGCCATCATTCCCGGCCGTCGTACCGCGGGACGCCCCCCTCGTGGAAACTCCCTTTATCTATCGCCACCAAGGCAGAGCAGTACCGGTGAGGATAAGCACCTCCATATTATATGACGCAGACGGCCGCCGGAACGGCCTGGTTATTATCATCCGGGATGTCCGGGAACTGGTCGAAATCGAACAGAAGCTGGAACAATCCCGTCGTCTCGCCGCCCTGGGCCGCATGGCGGCCGGTATCGCCCATGAAATCAGAAATCCCCTCGGCACCATACGCGGCTTCGCCCAGCTCTTTGTCAATAAATTCAAGGCCCAGGCCGAAGAGAAACAATACGCCGAAATGATGGTCACCGAGGTTGACCGTTTAAACCGCACCATCTCCGCCCTTCTCCAGTTCTCCCGCCCGCGGGAACCGGAATTTAAGGACGTAAGCCTCAACCGGCTGCTGGCAAAGACCCAATCCTTTATGGCCGATGATTTTAAAACCAGATCCATTGATTTTCACCTTGAACTGCCGCCGGAGGAGATTATCATAAAGGCTGACCGTGATCTCCTCCTGCAGATACTCCTTAATCTGCTCCACAACGCCTTGGATGCCGTGGGCAACAGGGGCCGCGTTGTTCTGGGCGCCGCCCGCCGTGGTCAAGACACCGCCCTGTGGGTGACGGATAACGGCTGCGGCCTGACCACAGAGGATAAAGAGCGGATGTTTGACCCCTTCTTCACCACTAAAAAAAGCGGTACCGGCCTGGGGCTGGCAGTGGTTCACCAGATCATCAGCCAGCATGGCGCAAGCCTTGAGGTAGAGACGGCCCCTGACCGGGGCTGCAGTTTTACAATCATATTCCCGCAAGGGGCGGAGAAGACCGTATGAAGAAAAAAACCATCCTGCTGGTCGATGACGACAGCGCTCACCGTCTCATGCTGAAGGCCAATTTGAAATCAGAGTTCGAGATTATCGAGGCCGGAGACGGTGACGAGGTGCTGCCCGTCCTTGAGCAGACCCCGATTGACCTCATCATTCTGGATCTCAAGATGCGCCGTTTAAGCGGTATTGAAACCCTGACGGCCTTAAAGGAGGCCGGGCGTTACCTGCCGGTCATTGTCCTCACCGCCTTCTCCTCGGTGAACTCAGCCGTGGCCGCCATGAAGGAGGGAGCCGCCGATTACATCACCAAACCGGTGGATATTAACGAGCTGAAAATAATGATCGACAAGGTGCTGAATTACGAACGGCTGCAAACCGAAAACGCCCTGCTCAGAAAACGCTTAGACCATAAATTCAACTACGGCAATATAATCGGCCGCAGCCGCCCCATGCGGGAATTGTTTGAGACCCTGGCCCTGGTCTCCCCCTCTGCCGCTACGGTCTTAATCCAGGGCGAGTCCGGCACCGGCAAGGAACTGGTGGCCAATATCATCCATGAAAACAGCCCCCGCAAAAACGGCCCCTTTATCAAGGTTAACTGTGCCGCCCTGCATGAAAATCTCTTAGAGAGTGAACTCTTCGGCCACGAGAAGGGGGCCTTTACCGGGGCGGACAAAATGCGGCAGGGCCATTTTGAACGAGCCAGCGGCGGCACCCTCTTTTTAGACGAGATAGGTGATATGGCGCTGACCACCCAGGCCAAGATTCTGCGGGTACTGCAGGAGGGGGAATGCAGCCGCCTGGGCGGTGACAAGACGATCAAGGTTGATGTCCGGCTGCTTACCGCCACCCACAAAAATATCGAGGAGATGGCGGCCGAAGGCAACTTCCGGCAGGATCTCTTTTTCAGATTGAATGTAGTGCCGGTGCATCTGCCGCCTCTGCGTGATAGACGGGAGGATATCCCCGTCCTGGCCAAACATTTTCTCCGAAAATTTGCCGCCCAGAACCGTAAAAACCTGCGCGGCCTGCACCCGGCGGCCATAAAATCCCTCAGCGAGTATGATTGGCCCGGCAATATCCGCGAACTGGAAAACACCATGGAAAGGGCCGTTATTCTCTGTCTCGGTGAGCAGATCACCCCGGCCGAACTGCCGGCTCATTTTCCCGCCGCCCATGCCCCGGAATCAAACGGGCCGCGGCTCGGTGTCTCCCAGGTCATGAGCCTGAAGGATATGGAGCGGGAACTGATCAAAACCACCCTCAAGGAGGCCGGGGGCAACAAAACACAGACCGCGAAGAGCTTAGGCATAACCCGCCAGACCCTGCTTAACAAGATTAAAGAGTATCATGTCACCTGAAGTCACCTGAACTCAGGTGCCAGCCAGCCCTGTAGCTCACCGTTTGCCCGGTAGCAGAATAAAAAAATAATAGAGGTTTACTCATGGACGAAAATATTGAAGGGCTGATCAGCAGGATCAAAAAACTGGAGCAGGAACTGCGGGATAAACTCGCCGACAGGCAGGAAGCCTTTCTTTATCGGCTCGACCGCGGCAAAGTCCGCTTTGAAGAAGAGGTCAGGCAACGTCATCAAAAACTCATAAAGAGATTGCACAGCTATCTTGCCGAGGCCTCACTCCTCAATATTCTGACAATACCCCTTATCTGGGGATGCCTGCCGCCCGCCCTGCTCATGGATTTCAGCGTCACGCTTTACCAATTCATCTGCTTTCCCGTCTACGGCATCCCCAGAGTCAGACGGCGGCGCTACATCGTCATTGACCGACAGGCCCTGGGATACCTGAATGTCATCGAAAAAATAAACTGCCTTTACTGCGGTTATTTTAACGGCCTTATCAGCTACATCGGAGAGATCACCGCCCGCACCGAACAGTACTGGTGCCCCATAAAACACGCCCGCCGTCTCAGTTCCATTCACAGCCGCTATAAATATTTCTTTGATTATGGCGATGGCGAAGAGTATCGCCGGAAACTTGAGGAAGTCCGCCGCGCCTTTGACGATCTTGCCGCGGAGCAGAACCAAAGGGAAGAAGGCCGTTAGCCAGCCCTGGCCAACTTTAAAAATCCTGCCTTGTGTTTAAGGTTTTCCCTACCATATAAAAAACGAGGGCTACCTGCATCAAAACAGGTAACCCTCGTTCTTTTAACAACTTGACCGCTCCGGAGTTTTCCGGGCAGATGTCTTATTTCTTCTTATGACAGCCCCGGCAAGAGGTGGGGCCAGTTTTAATGCCCTTGGCCTTATCAGCCCGATGACATTTCTCGCAGTGTTTCATGACTGCTTTTTTCTTCAGGGTCTTCTTGGCGATGAGCTCCTGAATAGCACCCTTTTTCATGGGGAACATATCATGACATAATTTACAGTTTTTCAGCGTATGTTGATGGAGTTTGTGGGGAAAGTGTATGTCACCGAAATGACCGCCCTTCAAGACAATGTTTGCGGCACCAGCGGCAAAGGCGGTACCGGTAAAGGCCAAAGACAAAATGAAAATTCCCACGACAGCTGCTTTCTTGTACATAACTTTCTCCTCGTTTTTCGTTATTAAATTAAATGAATAGTAATTCATTAGACTTGACGATTTTTATTCATTTGCAAAGCGTTTGTCAATAGCTAATTTCAGGCCGAGGAATCAAACAGATGATAAGTAATCGCTTTTGCGAGGGTGGGAGAATTAGGCAAAAAGGGGCAAACACCGCCGCTGCCCGCAGAAAAAGTTCCCAAAATCTCAGTAGTGTCCGGTTACACGGATAACTTCCACCAGCAGCTACTTGTCAATGTTAGCGAAAAATCCACATACATCTGCATCAATTATCCAGTTTATGCTCTTATTTCGGCACTGCTTTCTTAACTCATCCAATGCCATGTGCTGGCTGTGACCTTCACGAAATCGTAACCGTTCACCTGCACCCCATCTTCGTCCGTTTCGCCCTCCTCACGTACAGGGGGTCGGAGTCTACGCTTCGCTCCGCTTACCTGCTTCGGAGGCCGAAATAAAAAAACCAGATTGGTCAAGCAGTTTCCCCTTATTCTATTTCCTCTGGTCTCTGGTACTACAATTCCCCCGGCGGAATATAAAAGTGTTTCCCGCACCAGTGCGGAGTTAAAACATTTCTCACGGATTCAGGAATAAGGCCGTTAAGCTTTGGTTCTGCCTCTATTGAACCAACTCCGTCCCCCATTTCCCATTAAGTCACATCAATAACCATCCCAGAACCATACCAATGCAGCCAGAGCAGCAAAAGCATGACGGCGGCGGCCGCCACCGGGACAAAGGCGCTCCACATACGGTTTGGTTTTTCTATATTATGCCTCAAGAGTGAAACCGCCAGGATCAGCGTCCAGATAAAGGTAACTCCCAGCGAGATAGTGGCAACTGGCACCGTAATATTGAAAAATTCCAGCGCGTCATCGCCAAAGGCGATTATAGCGGTAGCAAACTCCATGGGCAAAAAGACATAACCCAGCTTTTTTAAAGTCTCATTAAAGGTGAGATTACCGGCAAAGGCCACCACAGCGCATAAGACGAAATAGGCCGCAACCGACACGGCGATAAGCCCGAAGAAGGTCAGGGGATAGGGCCAGGAAGGCAGGATCGCGCCCTGGCGGGCCGCGGCCATATACATCCCCATCAGCGCAGAGACAAAAACGGCTTCCACCATCCGCGGTGATTTAGGTTCTACAAGTTCTGCTCCGGGTGGCCGGAGGCCAATCTGCAGGGATGATTTTTCCAGCGGACAGTTTTTGACACAGGACCAGCAAGTCAGACAATGGCTGTTTGAATCCATGGAACTCGGATTGAGAAACGAGGGACATCTTGGAGCCCGCTTAGTGCCGTGCAAACAGGGTTTATCTTTACAGGTAGCGCAAATATCACGGTTGGCCCGCAAAGCCGTGACACTGAGCCTTGTCAAGCGCGCCAGCCACCCGCCGATGGGGCATACGTATCGGCAATAGGCCCCTCTTCGAAACGAAACGCTGATCGCAACGGCTATCAGGACAATAATGATAAACATCACCGCGCCGTTGAAGGCAACAGCCTGCACCGGATAAATACGGGTGATAAAGGTGATGGCAATAAAGGTGATGGGCAGTATCAGATCTACATTATTATAGGGTTTGACAGCCTGCTTTACGGGTTTAAAAATCTTATCCGCTACAGTTCGGCTAAGGTCGGAGATTAATCCCAGAGGGCAGAGATTGCCGCACCAGAAACGGCCCAGGAAGATACCCGTAAGCGTGAGCAGGGGCATCCAGATTATCCACAGCAAAAAATTAAAGAGATTATTGCCGTCCTCATGGTTAACAAAGACGCCCAGTTTTATGGGCCCGTGATTATTAAAGGCCCCAATATTCAGGGGAAAAAGGGCCACCGCGAGAAGCAGAACGAAAATAAACAGCATTATAATCCGGCTGATATTGGTCGCCAGAGGCATTCTTATAATTTTATAAAGGAGACTATCGTTATATTTGGC
>UOEX01000147.1_pt1 | contig 10327 bp, 8 predicted proteins | sample 1989481 | NCBI WGS metagenome assembly UOEX01 (sample SAMEA4712198, study PRJEB27164) | hydrothermal vent metagenome | biome: marine basaltic hydrothermal vent biome; feature: marine hydrothermal vent; material: mineral | place: Pacific Ocean | collected 2011-06-14/2011-07-23 | depth 1691 m
TGTAGAAAGCGGTGAAGAACTCAAGACCGATGAAAAAGAGATTAGCAATCGCGGCATAAATGATAATTGTAGTCAACTTCTGAACCGCCTCTTTACCTGGATCCATAAGCTTCATTCTCTTCATGAGCAGAGCGATGAGTAACAGCAAGGCTGGCCCGGCGGCAAAGGCCGAGGCCAGGAAGCGGGGAGCGACAATGGCGCTGAGCCAGAAATGCCGTCCGGGCAGACCACAGTACAGAAATGCCGTTACCGTATGAATACTGAAGGCCCAGGGAACCGACAGAATAACCAAAGGCCTAGCCCATTTGGGCGGCGGCACGTCCTTATATACGGCGTGCAGAATCGCCCAGCCGCAAACCACATTCAAGAACAGATAGCCGTTCAAGACGATCATGTCCCAGAAGAGCATGGAATGAGGGGTAGAATGAATAAGCACATTCATAATTCTCATGGGTTGACCAAGATCAACCGTAATGAACATCAAACACATGCACACCGCCGCAATGGCCATGAACTCGCCGAGAACCGCAATCTTGCCAAAGACCTTATAATTATGAATATAAAGTGGAAGAGCCAGCATAACACCGCCGGCGGCCACACCTACCATAAAGGTAAACTGGCCGATATAAACCCCCCACGAAACGTCGCGGCTCATACCGGTAATACCCAGACCATAATTGTATTGACGGACATAGAACAGCGCCCCAATACCTATCACCCCGAGGAGGAAAAATATCCATGCCCAATATTTATTACTACCTTCTAACGCCTTCTCTAACATGACTTCACCTTAAATGATATAGAAAACTGAGGGCTCAGTACCTGCAGCCGGTTTACGCTGAATGGTGTATCTGGCTTCCAGTATCCGGGCAATTTCTGAATTAGGATCATTAATATCACCGAACACTATGGCCTTGGTATCACCACAAGCCGCAACACAGGAGGGCAGTTTACCCTCAGATAACCGTTTGGCGCAGAAATTACATTTTTCCACTACCCCGCGCATCCGCATGGGGAACTTCATATTAACGCCGTCGGGGAAAAACTTATAATTACCATTGGCATCTTTCTCCCGCGGCCGCCGCCAGTTAAAGCTTCGTGCCCCATAAGGACAGGCAGCCATACAGAAGCGGCAGCCGATACAGCGGTGATAATCCATCATAACCACCCCTTTATCGTTTTTAAAAGTCGCCTTGGTGGGGCAGGCCCTTACGCAGGGTGGATTAGCACAGTGGTTACAGAGCAATAAGACCGGCAGCTTTTCAAGTGCTTCATTACGTTTATACTGACTGTGCTCCGGGAAGCTGTGCTCGTAATCATCCGTCCATATCCACTTAATTTCATCCTTGGGATTGCCATATTGCGGAATATTATGATCAACATTGCAGGCATGGGAACATTTTGCGGCCAGGCCCTTATTATTTGCCAGCACCTGCAGGTCAATGACCATACCCAACTGTATGCCTTTGGCTTTCGGGCTGCCTTCGCCCTCACCCTCGGCGCTGCCACCCCTGTGCGGTTCCTCACTCGCTACCGCCTCACCGCCCTTTAATAATGAATTAAAAGCTGAAGGAGCGGCAAGTCCTGCTACGGCAGACAAGCCTGCAATTTTCAGAAACTTTCTTCTTTTAACATCCATTTTACTCGGTCTCCTTGGGCTTAATATGACAATCCCAGCAATAGGGGTTCACATCCACATAATGATGACATTGGTCGCAGAATTTCTTCTCACTGACATGACATTTCATACAGCCATTCACGAGGCTTCTCTCGTACTGAACCCCATCAACGGTCACCTTTGCCCGGTCTCCCTCCCGTACAACCTCATACCGCCAGTCAATAAGCAGCTTCATATGATCAGCCCGCATATACTCCAGCGGTTTGACACAATGCTTGACCTTGGTCAATATCTTGGGGTTGGGAATATGCTGCGCCCCTCTGACGTTATACCAGACCGGGAAGGTAACAATCAGCACAAAAATTACCAAACCGGTTATAACCTTTCCTTTATCATACATTGGCATCACCTTCACTTCCGGCAAGAGCCTCAAACCGCAGTCCGGTCTCCCTCACCTCTTTTTCACCATCCATTATCAGGGCGTTACCGACCAGTTCGGAAACACCGGTAACTTCGACACCTGGCACCCAATAGTCCATTAAGACAGTCAATGTAGCCCGATCAATGGCACACATTGTAGACAAGGTATTAACTTGATGTTTATCATGTACATATTGCACCGCATTTGCCCTCGGCAAGCCGGCACGCATACGAAGTTCCATGATTTCACCGGTATGCAAACCTGCCCCCGACCCGCAGCAGAATGTCTTTTCACGGATGGTATTCTCCGGCATCTCATGAAATTTATTCACCACATGCTTTAAAACATAGCGCGGTTCTTCAAGCAGTCCCATACCACGGGCGATGTTGCATGGGTCATGATAGGTAACCGCCCGATGATCATTGCGGCTGGGATCCAGCTTTAATTTGCCATGCCGGATAAGATCGGCAGTAAATTCACTGATATGGGTCATCTTGGTCGTGGCCGCGTTCTCAAAAACCGTACCGGTAATCGGAGATTTCGGTACCTCCAGAAAATCCGCCGGGCCGGTCATGGTACTCATGTACTGATTAACTACCCGCCACATATGGCCGCATTCACCGCCCAAAATCCATTTAACCCCCAAACGCTCAGCCTCGGCATACATCTTGCCGTTAAGTTTCTTCAATAACTCATTGCTGCTAAACATACCAAAGTTACCGCCTTCCGAAGCGTATGTACTTAAGGTATAATCAAGCCCCAGATGTTCAAACAGCAACAGATACCCCATACACGTAAAGGTTCCCGGTTCAGCAAAAAAATCCGCCGAGGGAGTGATAAACAGAATCTCCGCCCCCTTCCTGTTCCAGGAAGGGGTTATCTTGACCCCGGTAATCTCTTCAATGTCTTCACAGATATACTCAACATTCTCCTTTAAGGTATGGGGCTGCAGACCCATATGATTACCGGTTCGGTTAGAGTTGGCAACCGGTTCCAGTATCCAGTTGGTGTTAACCGACAGCAGATGCAACACTTCCCTGGCCAGTATGGTAATCTCGGCAGTATCGATACCATAAGGACAAAAGACCGAACAACGACGGCATTCCGTACACTGGTAAAAATACATAAACCATTCTTTCAGTACCTTGAAGGTCATGGGGCGGGCACCAGCTATTCTACCCAGAATTTTACCGGCCTTGGTAAATTCGTTTCTGTATACCGAGCGCATAAGTTCAGCCCGCATAACCGGCATATTTTTAGGATCTCCAGTGCCAAGAAAGAACTGGCATTTATCGGCGCAGGCACCGCACCTGACGCAACAATCCATAAATATCTTTAAGGAGCGGAATTTGTCCAGGCGTTCTTTAAAGCCATTAATAACAATTTCCTTCCAGTTATCAGGTAATTTCCAGTCATCACTTTCAACATTCCACTCACGGGCCGGGCCGAAGACACCGGGCACAGCTTTACCAAGATAATCAACAATCGCCGTCTTGCCCGGATAACAATAGTTACCAGGTTTAAAGACTGCCTCGATGTCCATCCACTCTTTAGTGGGAACTGCGTGAGTCACCATAGATGGATCACGCGCTACACTAACCCCAAGTTCATCTGCTTTCATATCTGCCATTGTTCGTCCTTACTCTGCTGAGTTTACTGGAAGATTTGCTATTAACATTCTCTAATTATCAAAGATCAGGCCTTTTCTTCCGCAGCCAGCGCTGCCTCGGCCTTAGGCGGTAACTCTTTGTCTACAGGAATACCGGCCTCAACCATAGCCTCCCTGAACTCATCCTCATAGCTGGCATAGGAATGAGGCTTGAGATTGGGATCATTCCAGGGATTAATATGACGTACCATCCGGCTGTTATTAGCCAGATTCCTGGTCGGACTCATAAAAATGCCGCCCATATGCATCAACTTACTGAATGGGAAGTAGATGAGCAGGGTGGAAACCAGAAAAATATGGATATAAAAAAGCGGACTGATATGACCGGCTATTGTGGGATGAAAGGTGGCAAGACCCACGGCAAGTTCCTTTATATATATGATATCAGTACGCATAAAATAGCGCATCAGACAGCCGGTGGTAGCGATGGCAAAGATAAGGAAAAGCGGAAAGTAATCAGCCGGCAGGGATATATATCTCTCATTGATCAGGAAGAAACGGCGGCAAAAAAGCAACAACAGGCCGGTGAGAATAACCACGTCACTCATCATGATGGGCGGGGTACCGATCTGCAGGAATCCGTCCCCAAAACGCAGGATCGGGATAAAGAAGGGCATGGGATCGGTGAAGAGCCTCATATGACGCAAAATAATCACCAGAAAGGCGTAATGAAACATAAGCGCGAAGAGCCAGAGAAACTTGCTGGAGCCGTAACGCAGTTTCGGACCGTCATAAACATCGGCCTCGGTGTTACGAAACAGGGAGCGAAAAAGAAAAATCTCAAGAAACATCCTCTTCAGAACCCCACTCGTGGTGGAGGGGCATTCAATCTTATTCTGCTTTATCCAGGGCAGCGAGTAGGCCTGGCCACAGGTCGTGGGAATCCGGAAGGGTACGGGCGACTTAGACCAGCCCACCACCTTGCGGATAAATCCCACAATAAAGATGATAATTGCCAGATAAGGAATGACAATGCCAAACAATGAACTTAGTCCTGCCTCGGCCCCAAGAAAGGCGATGACGATAAGACCGATAACGGCGATGAAGGGATAAAGAATTTTCATTTACAGCTACCTCACTTAGGGTTTGACCACAGAACTAACAATCACGAAGGACCTTTAGTTCCATTTTTTCTGCATTATGTTTATGAATCACAGCCCCGGATGGACATCCACCCGCGACCACACCGGCATTACCACTCCTTAATTCCTCGTATTTTACCTTATGGATCAACTCGCGAGCCGCCATATAGAGATCAAATACCAGCAGAGCCAGACTATCAATTTGCGACTCAACCTGAAACCAGCGGTTTAAGTCCATCTGCTCCGTCTCCTTGGCGCAGACCTCCAGCATTATCGGCTTCAAATCATAAATAAAAGCCAGAGCTTTAGCAGGAGTGAATTCCTGTACCGCCCGGAGCTTGATAAACTGCTTAAGCTCCGCCGACACCTCCAGCTCACCGCCTTCGGCAATCACCTTAACCATCTTCTCAAGTCCGGTACGAGCGCTATAACCCAACGGATTGGCAAATCGATCCTGCTGTTTCTTGAAAAACCGTGCTCCATCTTTGTGGTAAGTCGACAAAACGGCATCAAGCCATTTTTCAGCAATTACCAGGCGATTTTCGACCAGCACTTTGTTCAAATCCATTAGTCTTAATTCTCAAATTGGCCAATAAATAAAAATAATACAAAATAAAATGAACGGCTATTCACTTAATTTCAGACAGCGTTATCACGTTTTTTTATTTTTTTCAATAAAAAATTTACCTTTGTGATATAAGATATTTTTTTCGCCCCCTCATATTCTTGCATTTAACTATTGGTTCATGATAAGTTGGGCCACTCAAGAAGGGGTAACAAATACTATCATACGACAAGGAAGTATAATGAGCTCCACAACAATCGGTATCCTGTCGGATACCCATCAAACCAGGCTTACGCCTGATTTTCAAGAAAAGGTTAAGAGATGTTTCAGCAAGGTGGATATAATTCTCCATGCCGGAGATTTAACCTCACCAGATATCCTGGCCGCCTTCACCGGCCTCGGCAAGATCCACGCCGTCCACGGTAATATGTGCGATACTGCCAGCCGCCGCCTTCTGCCCCGCCGTCTGGAGCTTGATATAAACGGCTTTAAGATCGGCCTAATCCATAAATGCGTTAGCCAGGCCTACGATTTTGAGGCGGAACTGTTAGATGAATTCGGCCCCATAGACTGCATAATCTACGGCCATACCCACCGTCCGGTCTGTCACCGCCTCGGCGAGACCCTGATTATCAACCCCGGCGCCTTTATGAGCAGCGGCCGTTTTGGAGCCCCCGGCACCTACGCCATTTTAAAGGCAGATCAGGATTTACAGGCCGAAATTTATGAGGTACCACGCCGGTGAAGACCCTGTGGGCACCATGGCGAATGTCATATATTCTCGGCCAGGCGGGCACCAGGCAGGGCTGCATCTTTGATTTCCCCGCCGCCATCACTCACGACAAGAGACAACTGCTGCTCTATAAGGATGAGCTTTGTGAAGTCTTATTGAATCGTTTTCCCTACGCCAACGGCCATCTCCTCATCGCCCCGGCCCGGCATGTGGCTGACATAACCGGGCTCAGCAATACCGAGGCCAACGCCCTCATGGCCATACTCAAGGAATCAATCATCATTCTCCGCCGCCATCTGCGGCCCGACGGCTTTAACAGCGGCCTTAATCTCGGCGCGGCGGCCGGGGCTGGACAGGCAGACCATCTCCATTTTCATGTGGTGCCGCGCTGGCAGGAGGATCATAATTTCATGACCGTCACCGCCGAGATTCGCAGTATCCCCGAGCATATTGATAATACCTTCGACCAACTGCTGCCCGATTTCCAGGCACTGGCACGACAGGGTACAGAAAACAGAAGACAGAGGACAGAAGACAGAGGGCATAAAAAAGAGTAGTTACAAAAACTAAAGCAGATAAACTGCAATATCGAATATCGAACAAAGAATGTCGTTAAAAAAAATCGAAATTCGACATTCCTTGTTCGATATTCTGCGGTTCAAAATAATTTATTGCCATAAAAAACAAGAAAACAATCAGCAAGGCACTAATGGTTACGCTTCTATCCTAACGAGATTTAAATTATGAGCCAAAAATTAACCCCCATGCTCCAGCAATACCTGGCGATTAAGGCCGAACATGAGGATGCCATCCTCTTTTACCGCATGGGAGATTTTTATGAGATGTTCTTTGATGATGCCGTTACCGCCTCCCAGATTCTCGGCATTACCCTGACCTCCCGCAACAGCAAGGCCGACAAAGATAAGATACCGCTCTGCGGTGTGCCCTATCATGCCGCAGCCGGTTATTTAAACAAATTAATCAGAGCGGGCCTCAAAGTTGCCATCTGTGAGCAGGTCGAAAATCCCAAAGAGGCCAAGGGGGTGGTCAAGCGCGAGGTCATCCGGGTCATCACCCCCGGTCTCGCGACCAACGAACAGCTCTTAGACGATAAAAGTAATCTCTATATTGCCGCGGTTAGCCCGCCGACCCGCAAAACCGGGCCCTGGGGACTGAGTATTATCGACCTGTCCACCGGTGAATTTATGGCCGGTGAATTTCAAGAGCAGCGCACCATAGGCGATGAGATAATCCGCCGTCAGCCCCAGGAGATTCTCTACCCCGATTTTCCGGAGACCGACGAAAATTTTAACAAGTTGCTCCAGTTTGTCCGTCAGGTGCTGCCGGATATTTTTCTCAGTCCCCGCCCCAAGACCGACTTTGCCTCTGATTCGGCTCACGAGATATTGACCGAGCATTTCAAAACCGCCAATCTGGCCGGCTTTGGCTGCGAAAATTTCAGCACCGGCCTGACAGCCGCCGGTGCCCTCTTCACCTATGTCAGCGAAACCCAGAAGACCGGCCTCTCCCATATCGCCAAAATCACGGCCATGGAGCTTGACAATCTGCTGATCATTGACGAATCATCACGCCGCAATCTGGAGATCACCCAGAGCATTGCCGATGGCAGGCGGCAGGGTTCATTGCTGGAGGTTCTGGATTTTACCCGCACCCCCATGGGAGCCCGTCTGCTGAAAAAGAACATCCTTGAGCCCCGGCGCGAACCCGCGGCCATAAACGAACGGTTAGACACCGTGAGTTATCTCTACAAAAACGCCGCCCTCCGGGAAGACCTGCGGGAGGGCTTAACCAAGATCCATGACCTTGAACGGCTCAACAGCCGGATGGTTCTGGGGCAGGGCAACGCCCGTGATCTCACCGCCCTTAAATGTTCCCTCCAGGAACTGCCGGAGCTGCGGGCCAAACTACGGGACGCGGACGACAGACGGCTGGGTGAAATACACCAGGAGCTGGACACCTTGGACGATCTCGCCGCCCTGCTTGAGCGCGCCATTCGGGAGGAGGCCCCGATTATTTTGCGGGATGGGAAGTTAATCAAGCCTGGTTTTAATGCCGAGTTAGATGAACTAATGGAGATATCCACCTCCGGTAAACGCCTGATTCTTGAATTGGAGAACCGGGAAAAGGAACATTCCGGGATCAATAATCTAAAAATCGGCTTTAACAAGGTCTTTGGCTATTATCTTGAGGTCAGCAAAGCGCAAAGTACCAGGGTACCGGATTATTTCATCCGTAAACAGACCCTGGTTAATGCCGAGCGCTTCATCACCCCGGAGTTGAAGGAATTCGAGAATAAAGTGCTGGGAGCGGAGGAAAAACGGGTTGAGCTGGAATACCGGCTCTTCACCGAGGTCAGGGCTGAGGCCGCGGCCCAAAGCCCTCGAATCCTGGCCGCCGCCCGCCGCCTGGCCTGGCTCGATTTCTTCACCAGCCTGGCCGAGGCCGCGAGGCGCTATAAATATATCCGGCCGGAGGTTAATGACAAGGGTGAGATCATCATCAGCGAGGGCCGCCATCCGGTGATTGAGCAGGCCCTGCCCGCCGGGCGTTTCGTCCCCAACGACCTGCACCTCGATCAGCGGGAAAACGAGGTGCTGATTATCACCGGCCCCAATATGGCTGGTAAATCCACCGTATTGCGCCAGGCCGCCCTCATCGTCCTCATGGCTCAGATGGGCAGCTTTGTTCCGGCTCATAAGGCGGTAATCGGGGCCGTTGACCGCATTTTCACTAGGGTGGGAGCCATGGATAATCTCCGCCAGGGGCAGTCCACCTTTATGGTAGAAATGAATGAGACTGCCAATATCTTAAACAACGTCACCGATAAAAGTCTGGTAATTCTTGATGAAATAGGCCGTGGTACCAGTACCTTCGACGGTCTGGCCATCGCCTGGGCCGTCACCGAGGATCTGATAAACAAAAACGGCTGCGGGGTGAAAACCATCTTCGCCACCCATTATCATGAATTAATTGAACTGGCCGGAACCAGTAAAAGGGTAAAAAACTTTAATATCGCGGTGCGGGAGTGGAATGAGAGAATAATTTTTCTCCATAAATTACTGGCCGGAGGCACCAATAAAAGCTATGGTATTCAAGTCGCAGCCCTGGCCGGGGTACCAGACCCGGTAATAAAGCGGGCCAAGGAACTTTTAAAGAATATCGAGCAGGGTGAATTTAATCAATATGGCAAGCCCTGTATTACCGGCGGCGATACCGCCCGAACCAGGCCCGGTGCCCCGGCTCAGCTTGAACTCTTTGCCCCGGCCGCCGACCCCCTGCACATTAAACTGGCCGGGGTGGATCCTAACCTCCTAAGCCCCATGGAGGCGCTTACCATGCTGTATGAATTAAAGGGCCTGGCCCAAACCACCGAGAATAACTGATTAGCTACATGATTACTATCCGCCCCAAAATCTGTGCCGCAATTATCTTTACAGTCCTGTTCATTGCCGCCCCGCTCCTCGCAGCCCCCTCCATGGGCCATCTTACCGTCAAACGCTATAACCTGGCCCGCTCCCGCTATAACGAGATAAAATTCAGCCCCAAAACCGCCCGCTTAAATAACTGGCAGGCCGCAGCCCGGGCCTTCGTCCGAGCCTACAAGACCAATCCCTATTCCGATCGGGCTCCGGCCTGCCTCCTGACCCTGGGCCATATTTATTTCAAGATGTATAAACGCTTCAGCAATAAGGACTATCTGCACAAGTCCCTCACCTATTATGACGACCTGGCGAGCCTCTTCCCCAAGCACCCCTATGCCGATGACGCCCTCTACCATACCGCCCGCATCTACGCCCTGACCGAAGGTGATTATAAAGATGCAGCCCTCACCCTGGCCCGCCTGCTGGCTGTATATCCCAATGGAGATATGCTCAAAAAAGCGGCCCGGGATTTACTGCGCTGGAAGGCGGCTCAGACCAAAAAAGAAAAGGCCCGCACCGCTAACATCAGGGCCGCGGCCCACAATACGGAAATGGCCCTGCATATGGCCGCCCCCGGCCCTGGTCTGCAAACAGCCGTTCTCAAGAATCTGCGCCATTGGTCAACGAAGGATTACACCAGGGTGGTCATCGAGACCTCCAAGCCGGTAATCTATAAGGGGTTCCTGTTAAAAAAACAAAAAGACCACCCGCGCCGCCTCTATATAAATCTCAGAAACTGCCGGGTATCCCGCCGCATGCAAAAGACCATCCCCATCCATAACGGCCTGTTGCGGCG
>UOEX01000274.1_pt1 | contig 9908 bp, 11 predicted proteins | sample 1989481 | NCBI WGS metagenome assembly UOEX01 (sample SAMEA4712198, study PRJEB27164) | hydrothermal vent metagenome | biome: marine basaltic hydrothermal vent biome; feature: marine hydrothermal vent; material: mineral | place: Pacific Ocean | collected 2011-06-14/2011-07-23 | depth 1691 m
GTTATGTCCATACCGTTCTTTCCGGCAGCCTCAAGGACACTGTAATATCTCTTTCTCTCCAGGCTGATGTGTTTGGAAAATGAGACCAGTTCCATGAGTGATGGATAACTACGGGCAAGCAGATAATCCGTTATAGCTCTGCCGATTCGTCCATTACCGTCATCAAAAGGGTGAATCATGATAAACCAGAGATGTGCAATGCCTGCTTTGAGCAAAGGCTCCTGTTCATTTTCAGTGTCTATCCAATCAAAAAAGCGGCTCATTTCCCCGTCCAGTTCTGCTTTGGGCGGCGCTACATAATGCACGGTCTCACGACCTATTGCTCCTGAGACAATCTGCATCTCTTCCTGCCCTCTGTACCGCGCTACTCGAATTTTGTGGAGGCCGGAATATCCACCGGGAAAGAGGGCTGTATGCCAGCCCGACAACCTCTCTTCAGTCAAAGGCTGCTGCTTCTGAAGTCTTGCATCAAGTAAAACTGAAACAAGGCCATCGGTTCGGGCATCCCAATCTTCGTGTTCAACCGGCAGCCCCAGTCGTTTACGGATAGATACCCGCGCAGAATTTCGCTGAAGAATCTCTCCTTCGATGGCAGCGGTTTCCATGACATCATCTACCAGTACCCGTTCACGGGCATTCAGCCTTTCCGTATCCATTAATGTCTGGCAAATTGCTGTCAGGCCACCAATCAATCGTGAGACAGTACCGATTTGAGACAGGAGAACACCACTGTCATAATAAAATTCCGGCCAGTTCTTTTGTTGCCATATCCATGAATGATGTGATTGCATGAGCTAATCATGTCATATTTTTTATGAATAGACAAGATAATCCCATCAAGCGGGTTAAGTTTCAGAAAAATAGCCAGAGGTGACGACAGCGATATTCATATTGGCGTTGTCGCTAATCCGGCAAAATAGTTGCTTCACTGGTAAAATTTAGAATCTGGCCCTCATAAGCAGGGTGTCGCCGTTGTTGACTATGCCGGCGGCGGTTCCGGCCGCCTCTCCGGCTCGTTGGGCGACAATGGGACATTTCGTGGTCAGGAGAAAATAAAGCGGCGGGCCGCCGCTGAGATGGCTCAGGGTCTCAAAATTCCCCTGTCCCTTGCTGATAATCAGATCGGCCTTCGCCATGGCCGCTTTAAATTCCTCGCCGCAGATATTAAGCGGGGTGCCGGGGCAGTCCGTGCCGTTGGAGATTATCCGGCATATTTTATCTAAGCCGCATAACCTGGCATCGGCGGGCAGGGCGTCGTTGATAATCGGTTTTTCCTTCAGGGCCAGGGTAACCATGCCTGGCAGCAGTTCAATCAAGAGGCCGTCAAAGACAAGTTCCCCGCAGTTATCCCCGAGATAAAGAATATTCTCCGCTCCCTTTAAATCCTCTTTCAGTTGGGCGTAATCATTGATTGCCGGTGTCCGGCGCAGACATTCATCAATGGTCTGATCCAAGTCAAAGTCCCGGGGGGCTCCGTGGTCAATGATATTACCGGCAATGGCGAAGAGAATGGCGGTGTAGAGCGGGTCATGGGCGGTGCTGATTAATTCTTTAACCCTGCCCCGCAGGCGCAGGGCGTGTTCATTGCCTGTTTTCTTCAGCTCGGCGTAGGGGTCTGGATTGCCGGAGAGCCGGGCGATGAGGCGGTATAGTCTTATTGAATTCTCCGGCGGCGAAAGGCCGGGGTCGAGGCGGGGCAGGAGAGCGGCTGTTTCGGTTAAAATCCGGCGTTGTAATTTAGCTGAATTGGTCGCCAGCCGGGCGGTATTTAAGGCCTGGCGGTAGAGACAGACCAGGCAGTCTAATTCTGTCCGCATGGGTTTCATAGCAGGTAATCCGTTTTGACGTTGTGGAGGGCGGCGAAGATATTAGCCTTGTATAGTGGATCGCGCTGGTAGAGGGATTTAAGCAGATTGCGTACCTCGTCCCGCTTGTTATGATCGGCTCTTGGGCAGGGGTTCTTCACCGGCGTTATTCCGGCCAGCCGGGCCAGTATCCAGACCTCATCCTTACTCAGATAGGCCAGGGGGCGGATAAGAGTGAGCCGGCCCTTGAACAGCTGCTGGCCGGGACGCATGGTGCTTATATTGCCGCTGTAGAGCATATTGATGAACAGGGTCTCGATGATGTCATCCATATGATGGCCCAGAGCGAGATCCTGGCAATTATGCTCGCGGGCCAGTTCAAAGAGGCGGCCGCGCCGCCGTCGGGCGCAGCGGTAACAGGTTACGTCGTCGTCCTGATTCTCAACCCCGAAGTCGGAATGCTCCACCAGCAGGGGGATATTCAGTCTGTCCATTTCGGCGCTGACGGCTTTATAGTCTTCCCGGCCGCCAAAGCCCATATCAATGTGAACCGCCTTGAGCTCGTAGTTGATGGGGGCCTTGTGGCGCCAGTTGTCTAAAATCCAGGTTAGAACCAGGCTGTCAACCCCGCCGGAGACGGCGATTAACACCCGGTCTCCGTGGGCCAGCATGCTGTAGTCATGCATGGCCCGGCCGATTTTGCGGTTTATAGAGCGGGGAAGAGTGAACACGAAAAAGATTATTGGCCGGCCGCGGTGTCTTTATCAGCCTTAAGGTATTTGCATTGCTTTAAGGTAGAGGGCAGGATGTCGCTCATGAGTCTGGCGGCGGATACCCATTTACCGCCCCGTTTCAGAAAGGTCTTGAAGGAGAGGAGATTCTCGGTGAGGGGCTCCTGGGTGTGGTCTATTTTGTCGCCGCAGAGGGTGGCTCCAGTGGCGGTGCTTACGAGATGGTATGAAAATGCCACCGATGACGGATGGCCGACGGAATAATTACCACCGTCTTTTTCACGATAACGGCTGATCTCCCAGATCATTAAGGCATCACTATGCAGACGGCGGCCCAGTTGCTGGATTTCCTCTTTGGTCTCGTAGCCCTGATTGTAGGTCGCGGTTTGATCCGGGGAAAGAAAATGTACCCGGTCATTGTTCTTGAAATAATTATGGAGCAGGCTGCTGAGTTCCATTTGACCGGCGGTTAGTTCTTGACGCGTTTTTTTGTCTTGATTGTCATTGGTGGTAACGGAAACCGGCAGTATGGTAATTGTCCGCACCTCCGGCTCCGGCGTCGGGAGTGGCTGCGGCATCGGGCGTGGAGCGCAGGCCGTCATGAGAAACATGGTGATGAGAATTGTCAGCTTTTTCATTTTACTCTCCCCCTTTAAATTGAGCCCTTGGATGATAGGACTGTTCCTGTCAGGCGAGGATCAATGGTGGTGGCAGTGTCAAGGGCCTTGCCCAACCCCTTGAAGACGGCCTCGATGATGTGATGAGCGTTTTCACCCCGGATCATATCCACATGCATGGTAATTCCGGCGTGCGTAACCAAAGCCCGCAGAAATTCCTTGGCCAGGCTGGTGTCAAAATTGCCGGTTTTTGTCTCCTTGAGTTTCACCTCGTAGTGAATAAAAGGTCGGTTTGAGATGTCAAGGCAGATTCTGACAAGTGTTTCATCCATGGGTATGGCCGCTTCGCCATACCTTTTAATTCCGGCCCCGTCCCGGAGAGCCTCCTTCAGGGCCCGGCCCAGGCAGATGCCCAGATCCTCCACCGTATGATGGTCGTCAACCTCGGTATCGCCACTGGCCTTGATCGTTAAATCAAAAAAACCATGTACCGTCAGCAGGGTGAGCATATGATCCATAAAGGGGACACCTGTTTTGATATCGGCCCCGCCGCTGCCGTCTATGAGCAGTTTTAAGTCTATATCAGTTTCTTTGGTCTGGCGGTGGACAGCACTTTGACGCGGCTTTGATGGCTGCATTTGTTGGTTCCCCTGTCGGCTGGATATGGCTTTTAGATTTATAAGCGCTCTTGAAACGCTTACACCTCGGAAGGCGAACATCACCTCCCTCTGTGGTTTATTGATCGTCTACTGAAGGCTGAAATTTAACAGTTATAAAAATATGACTCTATGATTAAGCGCTAATTTATCATAAACAACGATAATTTATAACAACTATCTAAGACCATCTTATAAAAAGTCCTTTAAACATTATCCCTGCCTTGAGGCGGAATCTATAAGTGTTTGATTTAAATGAATTCCTATCTGCCTGGAAATGACGAATCATAAGTAATTCAGACTTTTCAGGTGAGCGTTATATGAGCAGTCAAGCCATATATGATATGATAGATGATAGAAGGTTATCATATCAAAATTATATTTCTGAGCGACAGGCATCTTTTTGAGTTGACAATGGCTCCGGAAATAGGGTATATATCTTTTCGTTTTCGTGCAGGAGATATCAAAACAGATTAGGCGGGAATAACTCAGTGGTAGAGTGCAACCTTGCCAAGGTTGAAGTCGCGAGTTCAAATCTCGTTTCCCGCTCCAGAATTTTTTTAAAAAAAGGTTCGAATACGTTCGGGCTTTTTTTTTATATATTACTTGTAACTTTGCCGGGACTTTTAAATCAGTAAAGTTAGAAGAATGTGACAGTTAACAGAGGTTAGTACAATGAAGACATATCTAACGCCGGTCAAAGAGATTGAGAGAAAATGGTATATTGTCAACGCCGAGGGTAAGGTGCTGGGGCGTTTGGCCTCGGAGATTGCCACCAGATTGCGCGGCAAGCATAAACCGACTTACTCCACCTTTATGGATAACGGTGATTTTGTGGTGGTGATTAATGCCGAGAAAATCAAGTTGACTGGTAATAAACTTAAAGATAAAATTTATTATCGCCATAGCGGTTATATGGGTGGTCTTACTGAAACCAGCGCTGGTGAGATGCTGGAGAAAAAGCCCACTGAAGTGCTGATGGCGGCGGTTAAGGGGATGTTGCCCAAGAATTCCCTGGGGCGTACTCAATTAAAAAAGTTGAAGGTCTATGCCGGGGAACAGCATCCTCATGAGGCTCAACAGCCCGCTGAACTCGACCTCTAAAGTTTACACCTCAGTGGATATCACCTTTCTGAGTGTGGTTTATGTGAAAAGTTTTAACTGCTTGGGTAAGGAATCAGAACTACCAAAACTATGAGCTGCCGTTGAGCAGTTACGTTTATTAATATTATCCGGAGATAATAGATGGCTGCAACAAAGAAATTTTACGCAACAGGCAAAAGAAAAAATGCTATTGCCCGTGTATGGTTGGCTCCTGGTTCTGGCGAGGTGTCGGTAAATAAGATGGCTCTCGAAGATTATTTCGGTAATATCGTTGACAGCCGTCAGAAGGTCAACAGCCCCATGGCGCTCACCGATAATGTTGAAAAATTTGATATTATTGCTACCCTCAAGGGTGGTGGTAAATCGGCTCAGGCTGATGCCCTGCGCCATGGTATTTCCAAGGCTTTGCTTGAGGTTGACCCCGAAAACCGGATGAGCCTGAAAAAGGCCGGATTCCTCACCAGGGACGCCCGGGTTAAGGAACGGAAAAAATATGGCAAGAAGGGAGCCCGGGCCAGCTTCCAGTTTTCCAAGCGTTAAGATCAGCTTTCAGTTTTGTGTTTTTCAAGGAAGAGCCCCATGGGTTCTTCCTTTTTTTATTTGAACTCAGCTTTTTGCGGGAATTCCACGTTCGTTGGGGGTATTGGTTATGTTAAAGGTAGGGATTGTTGGGGCATCCGGTTATACAGGGGTGGAGTTGACGAGGCTGATATGCCGCCATCCAGGTCTTGAGCTGACGGTGGCCACCTCAAGGCAATATGCCGGTCAAAAGCTGGCGGTGGTATTTCCCAATCTGCGGGGACTGACCGATATTATCTGTGAAAATATATCCGGCCCGGAGCTGGCCGGGCGGGCGGACGTGTTTTTTACCGCTGTACCGCATCAGACGGCCATGGATATTGTCCCTGAGCTGCTGGCGGCTGGTAAGAAGGTTATTGATCTGAGCGCCGATTTCAGGATCCACGACCCGGAGGTGTATGAACAGTGGTACCAGAGTCACAGCGCCAGGGAGTTACTGCCCGAGGCGGTATATGGTCTACCGGAATTGTATCGGGAGGCCGTGGGCGGAGCCCGGCTGGTGGCCAACCCCGGCTGTTATCCCACCAGTATCATTCTTGGTCTGGCGCCAGTGCTCAAGGCGGGTTTGGTGCGGAGTGATAATCTGATTATTGACTCTAAATCGGGGGCCGCCGGGGCAGGGCGCGGAGCGCAGGTCGGCACCCTGTATTGTGAGGTAGCCGATGGCTTCCGGGCCTATAAGGTGGCGGAACATCGGCATACCCCGGAAATAGAGCAGGAGTTGTCTCTTTTAGCCGGTGAAGATATCACCGTCTCCTTTACCCCTCACCTGCTGCCCATGTCCAGGGGGATTTTAAGCACCATTTATGCCGATCTGAAAGTTGATGTCACGGATGATGCCGTCTTCGCCCTCTATGAAGAGTTTTATAAGGACGAATATTTTGTTCGTCTTTGTCCGCCGGGGCAATTACCAGCGACGCAATATGTGCGGGGCAGTAATTTCTGTGATATTGGTCTGAAGGTTGATCCACGTACCAAACGGCTGATAATTGTCTCGGCCATTGATAATTTAGTCAAGGGTGCGGCGGGCCAGGCGCTTCAGAATATGAATTTGATCTGTGGCTTTGGGGAGAGCGATGGTCTGCTTAATATTCCGATTTTTCCCTGACTTTTTGGGTAAGCGGGTAACTCCCGCCGCCCTCCTCCATAGTCGCGATTGCCAGGCGGGCGGCCTTAGCTGATGCCCCCTGGTGCCCCAGACTGGCGGCCACCTCCGCCAATTCCTTTCGCATCCGCTTATTACCTGCGCTGCCCGGCCAGATATCCTCCACGGCTTCCAGGAGGTTGGGGGCCGTAAATTCCTTCTGTAATAATTCCTTTACTATTTCTCTGCCTGCCACGAGATTGACGAGTGAGGCAAAGGCCGCCTTTATTAAGCGGTGGCCGAGGAAATAGGTGAGGGCTGAGAGACGGTAGCAAACCACCATCGGGGTTCTTAGAAGGGCCAGCTCCAGAGTCACTGTTCCCGAGGCGGCCATGACCAGGTCTGAGGCGGCCATCAGCAGATAGCGTTCCTCCGTTATAATTTTAAGAGGCAGGTTGGTTCCCGCAATGAGGGGGTCTATGTCCACCTGTTTGAGGCTGGGAGCCAGGGGCAGGAGAAAGATAATGTCTCGATGCCGTTTTTTAAGCAGGGCGGCGGTCTTTAAGAAAATAGGCAGCATGGCCTGGATCTCTTTGCGGCGGCTGCCGGGCAGCAGACCGATGAGGCGGCAGCTCGGCGCGATATGATGGCGGGCCCTGAAATCGCTTATTGCCTGGCGGTCAGGCCGGTTTACCTGATCAACGAGAGGATGGCCGACAAACTCCACCTGTCGCAGACCGTGGCGTTGAAAGAATTCCTGCTCAAAGGGGAGAATAACGGCCAGTTTGGTGACTCGCCGGGCAATGGTTTTCACCCGCCCCTGACGCCAGGCCCAGACCTGCGGGCTGATATAATAAAAGACGGGGATGCCCAGCTTTTTGGCCTTGGCGGCCAGGATGAGATTAAAATCCGGGAAGTCAATGAGGATGAGGAGGGCGGGAGAGCGGCGGCGCAGGTGCTGGCCTATGCCCTTTAAGGCCCGGCGAATGACGTTAAGCTGCGATAGAACCTCGGCAATACCCACCACGGCCAGCTCTTCCGCCGGAAACATTATATCTACCCCTGCCTGACGCAGATAACTTCCACCCACGCCCCGAAAATTAAGACCGGGGCGTAGTTTAAGCATCTCTGTTACCAGTCTGGCGCCATGCATATCGCCGGAGGCCTCGCCGGCGACGATGATAATCTCGTTATTATTGCCTGCATTACTGGTCAATTTATGGGCCGCTCTGGATTTTACCGCGTTATGAGATTCGGATGTTCGGCACGGAAATCATTAATTAATTCGATTATCTGGTGGGCGATTTTCAGGGCTGTACGTCCCTCTCGACCGCTGACCATGGGGGTGCTGCGCTCTCTGATATTGAGGATGAAGGCCTTTAACTCCGTTTCCAGGGCATCATCGGTAAAGGTGAACTGTTTAGTGTCGTCACGGGGCGGGCCATTGCCGGCCTGGTTCGTGGGTAATTGTTTGCTTATCCAGATCTCTTTTTTACCGTAATCAAGGGAAATATAGGACTCCTGCTGAAAGATACGTAATTTCCGGGTACTGGTCTTGGATACCCGGCTGACGGTTAGATTCGCGGTGCAGCCATTCTCAAAGACCAACCTGGCGTTGGCCATGTCCGAGGTGTCGGTAATGACTGAGGCACCCATGGCCAGCACATGCTTTAATGGTGATTTAACTATGTTCATGATGATATCCAAATCATGAATCATGAGGTCAAGGGTAACATCAACATCGGCTCCGCGGGGATTAAAGGCGTGCAGGCGCTGGGCTTCAATGAATATGGGGTTGGTGATATATTGCTCCATGGCCATAACTGCGGGATTGAATCGTTCAATATGACCAACCTGGACGAGACGTTGGCAGGATTCGGCCTTGCTGATAACGGCGTCCGCCTCCTCAATGGTGACAGTCATGGGCTTTTCTATGAAGATATCAACCCCATAATCAAGACAATCCAGAGCGGCTCGCGCGTGTCCTTTGGTGGGTACCACAATACTGACGGCGTCGACCAAGCTCAACATTTCATGGTAGTCATTGAAATGTCTTGTCTTCATTTCCTGGGCTATTTGCAGGGCTCGTCCGGGGTGCGAATCAGCGACTCCCACCAGTTCGACATCAGCCATATTTTTATATTTTTCAGCGTGAAAGCGGCCGAGATAACCGACGCCAATCACTCCGATTTTTATTTTATTCATTGTTTATTGTCTTGTTTTTTGTGTCTTCAGGCAAAGTAACGGCTATGCCGAACCACCAGGTTATAACTAAACATGAAAACCGCTGTGAGTCCCTAAGCGAGTGATTGGCAGTTTTAACTGTGGACGGCCTTTTGGGCCAATGCCCTTGGAATAGCCGGCTCAGGGTTAAGGGAGACTGGAACGTTGACGGAAAATCAATATTTTTGATCGGCGTAGGGCAGCCAGCCGCCGGCCATGACCAGCTCCTGATCGAAGGGATTCAGGGTGAACGCGGCGCGATGTTCTCCATTGCCGAGGGCGGTTATTTCCTGCCCCTTTAGATCAACCTTAATCTCTTTGGCCTCGATGGCGAATATGGCCTCAATATCCTCTTTTGGTAATTCAATGGCCAGCATACCGCAGTTAAAGGTATTTTGGCGGAAGATGCGGGCAAAGCTCTCGGCGATGACTACGTTTATATTGTTTACCTCGAAAACCCATACCGCGTGTTCCCTTGATGAGCCGCAGCCGAAGTTCTGCCGGGTAACAATTACCCTGGCCCCCTCAAGGCTGCTCTGGGGATTAAAACCGTTGAGCTTCAAGTCTTCGAGAATATAGGGCTTTAAGGCCAGCTTGGAATTCTCAGTCAGATATTTGGCTGGAATTATCTCATCGGTATTGATGTCACTCCGATCAAGGAGTACACAGGCGCCACCAAATTCTTTCATTTTAATTCTCCTTTGCTACTGTAAAGCCGGGCTGCCGTCCGGCCTTAATTTATCATTAACTATTCAGTAGGGGCAATAAATCCCCCCTAAACTCGTAGTCGTTACATCTCGCGCGGATCGTTGATGACACCTTTGATGGCGGCGGCGGCGGCGGAAAGGGGGCTCATGAGATGCACCATGCCGCCCTTGCCCATGCGGCCGTTAAAATTACGGTTGGTGGTGGAGGCGCAGACCTCGCCCTCGGCCAACACTCCGTTACTCATTCCGAGGCAGGCTCCACAGGTGGGGTTTGTAACACAGAATCCCGCCTCCATAAAGATTTTGATAAGCCCTTCTTCCAAGGCCATGCTGTAAGTCTTGGGGGTAGCCGGTGAAACTATGCCCCGTACCCCGGTGGCGATTTTTCGTCCTTTAAGGATG
>UOEX01000325.1_pt1 | contig 9877 bp, 5 predicted proteins | sample 1989481 | NCBI WGS metagenome assembly UOEX01 (sample SAMEA4712198, study PRJEB27164) | hydrothermal vent metagenome | biome: marine basaltic hydrothermal vent biome; feature: marine hydrothermal vent; material: mineral | place: Pacific Ocean | collected 2011-06-14/2011-07-23 | depth 1691 m
ATTCTCCACAAGACTCGCGATCTTCTCTTCAGCCTTCTCTTTCAGGTCACTTGTAATTACAGAAAAAGACGGGTGGACAAGTAACATGTCATAGCCGTGAAAGTCATTAACCACGTGTAAGAAAAGAACCTTAGCACCCATTTTATCCGCTATGGAAACAGCATATCTTACTACTTTGTCCGTGGTGCTTGTAAAGTCGACGGGAACAACAATCTTGCTTATTTTATCCATTATCTTCGAGTCCTCTTTTATAGGGTTAAGGGGAAAGGATAACGGCAAGAAAGAACGCTCTCCTGCCGTTGTCGTAAGTCGCTAACTATGTGATATACATCACCTGTACTCTTGTCAATGGTTATATATACCGGTTACTATTCGCTTACCTTTAAAGTCACGTGCCAAGGCTGTCGACCTTGCCGTGGCTTTTATGTTTCGCTGTGTCTCGAGGATCGGGTATGAATGTTATTACAAAGGAAAAAAGCAGGAAGGAAGACCAGCAAGAAATTAGCCGGGATTTTATCTATGAAAGAATCAAACTGAAAATAAGGTAAGCGCTCCATGAACACCACCCTGTACACGTTCCAAGCCCGCGATATACCGATGTAGTCGCGGGCTTGGAACGTGCACATGGCGGCGCCCCTGAAACACCTACACCTCATCAGAGGGAAGTTGATTAATCACACTCCCCCTTAACAGCTGAAATCCTCTTCATCATCAGCTTTGGGGGGTACCGACGGTGTAGAACCAGCGCCGGGTAAAGGATTTTTTTGCAGCCATTTCCGGTAGGCGTGATAACCGCCCTGTAGAGTATAGGCATTGGTGTATCCCAATTCACGTAAGACTACCAGTACATGATTGGCCCGATGCTGACTGCGGCATATAATGAGAATCACCTTGTCACTGCCGGCCCCGGGCAGCCAGGCAAGATGACGCAGAACCTGCCTGAAAGGGACATTTAAGGCTCCGGCAATATGGCTCTTGACAAATTCCTCCGGCTGCCTGACATCAAGCAGGAAGTATTTGCGAATCCCCTCTTTTTGATAATCACGGCCAAAGACCGCCACCGGCACCCGGTAACGATTCTTCGGCACTCCGCTCAAATAATCATCACCGGCCCTGGCCAGCACCGCCAGCCGGTATTTATTCCAAAGTACAGGAGAGACCTTATGGCCTGACTCCGTTATCGCCTGCCGCAATATAGCCGCTGACTGTTTATAATTCGCCAGCCTGAAGGCCTTATCGGCCCGGCTTATCAGCTGATTAGCCGTACTCTCTGCCGACAAGCGTGGAGAGGCCGACCAGGCATTACCACCGGTAAATAATAAAACACTTATAAATATCGCCGCTAAACAGGATAATCGCTTCACAGTATCCACCTCCGCCATCCCCATCCGCCCACGGCCTGAACCGCTGACAATAAGGTAAGCGCTCCATGAACACCACCCTGCACACGTTCCAACCCCGCGATATACCGATGTAGTCGCGAGGTTGGAACGTGCACATGGCGGCGCCCCTGAAACGCTTACAGTTAGGGGGTTATATGAAGTTAGGTGTGGTTAATTGAGCGCTTACGAAACAAGAACAGACCGCGAGCCTTGTTGCCAACCTCTAAGCCTTAACCACATCAACAAAGGAGTCATAGAACGAGCAGGAACCGCCTATGGGGTCGGACAGGCACATATTTTTGACCTGCGAATCAACGGCCATTACCGGATTGGGGCATATACCGGTGGCCCGCCGGGCATCACCCTTAATCAGGCTGCCATCGACGTTGACATCACTTGAGCCATAGGCCCAATGTCCAAAGCTCCATGAGGCGCAAATCGTCCCCGGCCTGATCCCCTCCACAACATTAATCTTACCCACCACATCCTTGCTGGTGCTTGAAGTTATAGGCACAGTACCATTAGGATTATCAGGGCTGACCAGCCGTACCCGGTCACCGGTTTTAAGGTTTAGACGCCGGGCATCCACCGTATTCATCCAGACATAATTTTCCCCGGCCTCGGCCGACATCGTCCAATAATCACCGATGGTGCGGGATTGACCGCCCAGAATATGCTTATAGGTGAAGAGGTGGAAGGGATAACGGCTGCCGAAGGTCACCTGCCGGCCGGCGGCATTCTGCACCGCCTGGACAATGGGCATACCGGGCAGATGTTTGCCGGTCATGCAATGCTTGCCAAGCGCCACGTCCTCGGCAAAGATGTGGAATTGACTTTTGAATTGATGACGCACGTACTTGCCCTTATAGGCCTCCGCGGCAGCTTCAAAACGACCGCCGCGGTTTAAAACGGTAACCGTCCGCCGCCAGAGGTCTTTATCGTTGCCCAGGGCCTTCTGCCAATATGATTCCTCATACACAGCCTTGCTAAGATGACGGCGGGCGTCACGAAAGGTCTTCATCTCCGCGGCTGAAGCGGCCTGCACCTTATCCTTACCGCCCTTATCGCCATAGGCCATATTGGCCGCCATTTTCACGAAAAAATCTTCCCTGGCGTTAAAATCCAACCCCGGCCCGAAACCATTCTTCCCTGTACCTGACAACTGCAATTTTTCGGCAATAGCCAGCATTAGAGATTCCATGGAGATGGGTTGTAACCGCCCGAATACCGTGCATTTTTCGACCATTGACTCAACCGTGGGCTGTCGCAGCTTACTGGTCTCGGTGGCAATATTGGGGGCCGCGTGCGGCGTTCCCCAACGCTCCCAGATAGCAGTATCGGGAAAGATATAATCACAATACATGGAGCTTTCACCAATCACTATATCATCGGCAAAGAGGAGCGGGATTTTTTTGGTATCCCGGAGAATCTCCAGGGTGGAGTTAGCCCCCGGCACCGAAAGACCCGGAGTTCCCATATGGAGATAGAGGGCCTTTATGGGATAGGGATAACCATCCGCCGCGCTGGGAATTACCTCCTGATAGACACTACCGGTATAGGGATACCAGGTGCGTTTGGCCGGATAGCCATATTTCAAGAAGAGACTGCAATCCTCATAATGTTTGCTTTCCCGGCTGAGCTTAACGCCGAAATGACCAAGTTTATCGGGATGGAGCTTAGAGAGATGAAAAGGCCCATGCTTACTGCCGTCTTCATGCCAATGGCCGCCACCCTTGGTCAGACCGCCCTTCCAGTCACCATTACCAACCAGGAGATTCAGGGTAAGAATCGCCCGGCCATTATGATAACCGTTGGTATGCTGCACCGGGCCGCGGTACATATCAGCCACCGCCTGACGGCCGTAACTGGTAAATTCTTTTGCCACCTCAACCACCTGCTTAACAGGCAGACCACACTCCCCGGCCCATTGTTCAACAGTTTTCTCGCTGACCAAATCACGTAAGACCGCGAAGACAGTCTTGTACTTCATCCCGTTGATTTCACCCTCGGCAAACAGATCACCAACCACCGGTTTGTCATCCTTTTTATAAGGCTCAATGGGCACGAGTTTACCATTAACGCTGGTGAGAAGATGATGTTCGGCGTTAAGGGCCGCGTCATCACTGCGCAGGAATTTCAGGGCGGTTTTACCGTCCTTATCAAGCAGAACAAGATGACTGGCGTCACACCAGGTGGTATCGCCATTCAACTTGGCGGCGCTGCGGTTGGCGGCCCTTAAATAGGGCTCATTATATGTTTTATGGTCAATAATCCAGCGGGCGATACCAAAGGCCAGGGCTGCGTCTTTGCCAGGTTTCACCGGCAGCCAGAAATTAGCCTTGGCCGCCGTATGACTACAGCGGGGATCAACCACGGCAATCTTCAGGCCATAGCGGGCCTGAGCGTTGGTAATATATGACGCCCAATTGGTGGGCCCGAAATTGGCCTCAAAGGGGCTGGTACCAAAAAAGATGACAAATTTACAATTAGGGACATCCGGCTTAAAATGATCCGGGCCATTTTTGTATTTTTCAAAGACCTCTTGCAGACCGGGATCATATTTACCGCCGATATAGGTGGAACCGAATTTTTTGGTGGCGATATGATGGGACTGCTCACATACCGTAGTATGTTCAAACCAGTTTTCAGAACCAAAGGAATCACTAACCAAGCGCTTGGTAAACTCCTTACGACCATGCTCAATACGGCCGGCTAAAAAAACAAACTGATTATTTTTCGGCCCCAGGTCAGGAAAATCCGGGTCAATAAGTTTGTCAAGATGGGCCCGGTGTGCGGCCTGGTACTTCGCGGCGCTCATCGCGCCCGCCGCCACCTTTTTGGCATCGTCCTTTAAAACCTTCATCAGCTTAGGATCACGCACCGCCATAATATCCTTCAGGCCTTCAACCTGCCCCTCGCCAAAGAGATTCCCACCGTTAATGATCTCACTGACGGCCTTATCAAAATCAATGGTTATCCATTTACTGTCTCCTCTCTTGCTGCCTGGTTTGCGTTTTAAGACCTTCCTGATCCGGTAGGGATCGTACATGGTCTGCACCCCGGCCTGGCCCTTGGGGCAGAGACGGCCATCGTAGAGTACCGCTTTGTCGGGCGAGGTGTCATAAGCCAGGTGCGGATGCATATTGACCGGACTATAGGGGTTACCATCCACCTTTACCATAGTGCCGTTAAAGACCTTTACCTTAATAGTACAGGCGGTATGGCATTGCAGGCAGCAGCTGTAAATCACCGTATCCGCCTTGTCAAAGGGATAGGCGTTGGTGACAAAACTATTGGCCGCCCTGGCCTTGTCATTGGTGAACATCCCTAAACCAGGCAGCTGGCTGACGGCCAGTACCCCGCCGAAGAAGGCACTGCTTTTCAGGAAACTACGGCGGTTCATGGCTAATTTTTGACCATCAATCTCAATTTTGTCCATAACTCTCTCAATCTTTTTGGTTTTTTGGTCTTTTAGGCCTTTTGGTTTTTTTGCGCTAATCATTACGCCACCTCCCTATTTTCCGGCTTAACAATGGGCAGTAACTTCTCGCCGATCAGAAAGAGCAGGACGCCAAATGAGGTAACCCAGATTGACACCAGCCACTCCATAGTCGTTGGCAGGTAGGTATATTTCAGGCCAGGGCCGCTGAAGGCGTATTGCAGACCGGGGATTTCGGGGTTAATCTGGGCCGGAATAACGATATTAAAGCGGACGGCGATAAAGGTTACGGCCACCAGCAGACAGGCAAAGGCAATGGCTCCGCCCGCCGGTTTATCGGGCCGCCCCTTGGGTACAGCCTTGGCAAAGAGGATTATCACCGGAATAACCACCCCTAAGAGAAAGTGAACTATCCAGAAGACATACCAGAAATGACCATGCAGGATGGCCTCTAAGGGCAGACGTTCAGCCGGAGCCAGGGAATACAGACCGATGAGGAATTCGGAGATTTCCAGAAGAAAATCAAAGAGTACCAGAGCCAGAACAATCTTGCCCAGGAACCTCATAATATCATTTAACCTCTCTTTATTCTTATCCGGCCCCCAGATATAGACCACCGCCGTCAGCAAGGCTCCGCCAGAGGCTAATGCACCGATAAGAAAGGTAATGGGCATAAGCGGCGTATTCCAATGCGGCCGCGCCTGGATTACGCCGAAAAGAGCGCCAACCCCGCCGTGAAAGGCAATGGCCAGGGGCACCCCTATTATACCCAAAACCCGCAGTTTAGCGTGATCCGCGGCCCTGGCCGCAGCTGAATCATCGGTGGAGCCAAAGGACAACAGGCGGGCCAGGGTTTTAGAGCCGCCGCGGCCGGTCTTGGCCGTTTCCACGAGATCGCCGCGCAGCGCGAACCACAGTTCAATTATAATTATGCCAAAATAGGAGGAGTAGAGAATACCCATCCATGACATCATGGAGTCTAAATTCATGTGAAGAAGGACATTGCCGACCCTGGCCATATGCCCCAGATCCATCCAGATGGAAAGGAGCGCCGCTATCAGGCAGCCAAAGGCCGTAAACAGGGCCAGTTTACCGATCTTTTCCAGCTTCTCGATCCGGGCCACATAGACCAGGGTGGAGAGCAGAAAGGAACCAGCCGACAAGCCGATAAAATAGATATAAAATGCCACCCATAACCCCCAGGGGATATAAGAACCATAATCGGCCAGACGGTCACCGGTGGTAATCCGCAAAAACATACCGTAAAGCCCGACGCCAAAGCCAATTACGGCAAGGACCCAGACCAATATTTTAATTGTACTTTTCATTCATTCGCCCTCCCCTTTAGACCAGATAGGTAGTTGTAGGTTTAGTGCCTTCTTCTTCTCGAAGTTTCCTGGCCCGAGGCGAACCAAGCAGCTTAGCGACCAGGCTCTTTGGATCATTTCTATCCCCGAAATAGGTGGCATCACCGATACAGGTAGTTACGCAGGCCGGTAATATGCCCTTTTCCACCCGATGGATACAGTAGGTGCATTTCCGAGCGTTACCAATGGGAGAACTTTCGCGATTCTTACGGGGCCACTCCTTGCCATATTCAAAACTGGGCTCCTTTTCGTAGTCCATAATCTCCGGCGTACCATCGGTATAGAAAAAACCTTTATCAAAGGTTCTGGCCGAATATGGGCAGGCGCCGATACAGTACCGGCAGCCGATACAGCGGTTGTAATTAATTTCAACAATGCCATCGGGCCGCTTCCAGGTCGCGTGGGCCGGGCAGACCTTAACGCAGGGCGGATCATCACACTGCATACAGGGCCGCGGCAGGAAGGACTTACGGACATTGGGATATTTGCCGACCTCTTCCTCGATTACCGGCCGGTAAACCACCCCCGGAGGCAGATGATTCTCCGCCACGCAGGCCGTGGTACAGGCCGTACATCCCACACATTTGGCCTGGTCAATAACCATGGCCCAATGCCTTTTGCCTATGGGCTTTTTCAGGGCTCGCTGCAGATCGTCCATCATCTGCTGCCTGATTTCATGTCGTTCAACATCAATAAGAGCCATTTAATTCTCCTCCAGGGTTTTAAATAAATGCGGTTGTACCGCCCTTTTTCGCCTTAAATTTGGCGATCAGGAAGAGATATTACACAAAGTATGCCAACTGATAGATGGCGTATTCAGGGGGCTGAACGAGGATGGAGGGAGGAGAATTGTCGAAACTATAGACAGAGGCTGTCTATTTTTTAAGCACTATCTTTTTACGCAGGGTCATACGATTAATACCGAGGAGTTCCGCCGCCCGCACCTGGTTCCCCTGGGTGAGCGCGAGCGCCTTATCAATCATCAGGGTTTCCATTTCAGCCAGCAATTGATGATACGGACGGGATTCACCCTGAGCCATAAGTTTATCAATTCGGCGGTTGAGGGCCAAGCTGAAATCTGAAGCGGCAGGATTATGATCTTCTATGAGACAGTCAGCCCGGTCAATAACTCCGGATTTAGTCAGGATGGCGGCCCGGCGGATAACATTCTCCAATTGGCGGATATTTCCGGGCCAGTTATAATTACTCAAAAGGTCTAAGGCCTCAGCCCCTATACCGGTCACCGGCGGCGATACATTGGAGCCGAAACGTCTGATAAAATAGGTTACTAATGACGGCAAATCGGCAAGCCGCTCCCGCAGGGGAGGGATTTGGAGATCAAAAACATTTATCCGATGCAGCAAATCACCTCGAAAGGTACCGTGCCGCACCATTTCAGCTAAATTCCGATTAGTGGCGGCAATAATCCGGACATCGGTGATTAAGGGGCGGTCGCCCCCGAGACGTTCAAAGGTTCCCTCCTGCACCACCCGAAGAATTTTGGCCTGGGCCGGCAGAGATAATTCGCCGATCTCATCCAGAAAGATGGTGCCGCCGTCACATTGCTCAAAACGGCCGATACGCTGCTTGCCGGCCCCGGTAAAGGCCCCTGGCTCATAGCCGAACAATTCACTTTCTACCAGGTTATCAGGCAGCGCGGCACAGTTCACTACCATCAAACCCTGCTGATGATGACCGCTATACTGGTAAATGGCCCGGGCGGCCAGCTCCTTTCCCACCCCGGTCTCACCGCTAATCAGTACCGGCAGATCAGCCGCCGCCACCAGGCCGATTTGTTTACAGACCTCAAGCATTACCGAGCTGGTTCCGATGATGAATTCATCTGCCAAAGGCAAATCACGCGCCTCGGGCACACATTCACAACGCAGCGTCCCCCTGACCCTTACCGCCGCTTCCGCCTTGTCTATAACCAGACGCAGATCATCATTGTCAAAGGGTTTAACAATATAATCAAAGGCGCCTTCCTGCATGGCCCGCATGGCAGTAGCCGAATCGGCATAGGCGGTCATCATGATAACAGGCAGAGTCGGCTTCTGCTCATGAAGACGTTTAAGGGCCGTCAGGCCGTCCAGCCGGGGCATACGAATATCCATCAGCACAATATCCGGCCCGGCAGATTCCACCGCTTCCAGGCCCTGGATACCGTCCTCGGCGGTTATAATATCGTAAACATCGCCAAAGGTGCGTTTAAAGGCGTAACGTACCGATTTCTCGTCATCAACAATGAGCAGCTTGGTCATAGGGCAGAGTCAAAATAAGGGTTGTACCTTGATTAAGGCGGGATTCAATGTCGAGCCGTCCCCCGTGCTGACGGGCGATATTCCAGGACACGGCCAATCCCATACCAGTTCCCTCCTCCTTGGTGGTAAAGAAAGGATCAAAGATATATTTAAGATTTTCAGGGCTGATACCACAGCCACTGTCGGTAATCAGGCAATGCAATTCAGCACCGGAAATTACGGTGGCGATAGTCAAGACTCCACCATGGGGCATCGCCTGCACAGCGTTTAAAATACCATTCATAAATATCTGCTTAATGGAGGCGCTGTCAAGCTCTAAAGGGGCGAGGTGCGGATTCAGTTCAGTCTCAAGACGAACGGCCGCTTTCCCAATTTTGCCTCTCGTAAGGGCAATAACATCAAGCAGCAGCTTATTTATATTCGTCGGTGAGCGGCTTAGATCCGCCGGTCTCGCTCCCTGTAGAAAACGACTTACCGTGAGATCAATACGATTTAATTCCTCAATAATTACTTCGAGATCACGCTCATCAAGAGGCTCCTTTTCCTCATTTACGCGCTGCATGAGCATCTTAATCGAGGTAAGAGGGTTCTTGATCTCATGAGCCAGACCGGCAGAAAATTCCCCCAGAGCGTAAAGTTTCTCGGTGCGAACCAGATTGGCCTGAGCCTTTTTAAGCTTGGCGATAAGCTCATTAAGACGCTGAACCATACGGTTAAAGGTCAGGGCCAGTTCTCTGATCTCCCCCACCCCGGTCACGGTAATTTTAGTCTCCAGCTCACCCTCTTCACCAAGACGACGAGCGGCATTATTAAGCAGCAATACCGGTCGAATAAGCACACGGGCAAACCACAGACTGACCAAGATACCGAGAAAGACGATTATAGAGGTGACAATCCACACCTTGTGATACGCGGCTTTCAGGGTATCAGCCAGGGGGCGTACGGAGACACCGAGACGCAGATAACCGATGATTCCTATCCTCGGTGTGGAAATAGGCATTAGAAAATCAGCCGGCCCCTCCAGCCTCCCGGCCGGTGTTTTAATATCCCGCAGGAAGACCGGCCGGGCCGCGAGAACAGGCGGCAGAGCCGGTATTTTGGCAGAATATGCAGCCTGTCTGCCGGCAAGGAGCAGGCTGCCGTCTTTATCGTAAATACTGCCGTAAATCAGGATAGAATCATGGGCGTCGAGATATGATTTAAGTAGTGAATGGAGGGCGAACTTTTCCTCATAGAGCATAGGCTCAATCACCTGCCTGACCATGATCTCACCCAGCTGCCTGGTTCTGACCCGCAGATCACTCACCATGGTGTTCTTTTCATCACGCAGAATAAGCGAAGCCACCGTAAGAGCCGTAATTATAATAACCACTACAATTGATAACGACAAACGCAGAGCCACCCGGTTATACCAGGGGACGGTCATGG
>UOEX01000104.1_pt1 | contig 9638 bp, 5 predicted proteins | sample 1989481 | NCBI WGS metagenome assembly UOEX01 (sample SAMEA4712198, study PRJEB27164) | hydrothermal vent metagenome | biome: marine basaltic hydrothermal vent biome; feature: marine hydrothermal vent; material: mineral | place: Pacific Ocean | collected 2011-06-14/2011-07-23 | depth 1691 m
TAACCTGTTTGCCTGAGCTTAGGTTGATGTCTGCCCCGTTGCTAAGGAGAGGCGGGCCGCTCAGGTTCTGGCGCTTCGTACTGTAGACCATCACCCCCCGGGCTGGAATACTGGCTGTCAATACCCCCCCGGCGCCAACCAATGACCAGTGGCGGGGTATTATCTTGTCACCCGGCCTCTTGCCGCTCAGTGCCTGCGGATCATAGAGATAGGAATAAAGGCCGTTTCCGGCCCATCCCTTGATTTTAAGTCGAAAGTCAATCCTTCTGGCGCTGCCGTTTACCAGTAAAATGCTTAATTTGTGAGCGTGGCCGGTGGCGGCCGCGTATAATTCCGGGCCGCCCTCTGTTTTATATACCTCTCTGTTTAACCCTCCAAGGAGACGGCCCAGCATGGTATAGACATACCAGGCCGGTCTCACTGCCCGGTTTCTCGGCAGCCAGGGAAAGAGTCCCCATTTATGCAGGCCGTCGCTGAAGTCATCCTTATTGGAGAAGTATTGCAGGGGATAAGGGTAGTATTGATCGTTAAACATCCATAAAAATGTTGACTGAGCTCCGGCGTTTAAAAAGGCGGCATTGGCCTGGGCGAGCAGATTGCCATAGAGTGCCTTGCGCCGCAGCCGCAAATTCGGCAAGCCGTATTCGTCAATCCAGAATGGTTTGCCGGTAGCGGCGGTCTCCGCCTTAATCTCACGAGCCAGCTTTAACCATTGGGTGTAATTACGGGGGCGGTAACTGTGAGCGGCGTAGATATCAATAACCTTGTTTAACTTTAACGCCGCCCTTTGCAGCCAGCCCCGGCCATGGGAGGTGTTGGGGCCGACAATCTTTATTAGGCGGCGGCGGCCGTCGGCCCGCAGTCGTTTGTCCACCGCCTTCAGGACTTCGGCGTAATAGGGCCATGGGCGGCGGCCGCCGGGCAGGCTGCCCATTTGGGCCCCAGGCTCCGTGAACATGAAGATGTATTTTACGTTACTGAATCCGCGGATCTGGATGATCTGCCTCAGTGATTCGCTGACCCAGGCCGCGTAATGATTAATATCCCCCGGATAGGTTGGTAGATGCTGATCGTGGTGCCAGATTACATCACGGCTGAACCACCAGCCCATGTTAAGGCCCACCGTGATATGCCGCCGCCGCATGGCAGCCAGCCATTTATAAAGGGCCTGCATGCGCTTTGACTGCCAGTTCGGCCTTGACCAATACCAATCTCCCATGGCCCAATCGGGGCGGTAGAAGGTGCGGGCTATCTCCAGGCCGCTGCTGCTGAGCCGCTGAAATTCCACGGCCCGCGATGCCTCATTCATCCCCTCTTCTTCCGCTTCCGGCATATAGCAAAAGGCATGATATACCGCGTTAAACCCCTTGAAATCAGGTTGGATAATCTGTTTGCGGTTAACGGTAATTGTTACCGCCGCCTGGGTGGTTAGAGGCTGCCAGGTCATCAGCAGAATGATGATTAAGATTGTTAATATGGTTCTCATTTATTTGTCTTGCCAAAATCAAACAGAAATAGTAAATTAAAAAATTCTCAAATTTAAATAAATTATTACTGTTATAAGAGGAGTCTGTTATGTCTAAAATGTGTGAAATATGTGGTAAGAAGCCGGTATCCGGCAATAATGTCAGCCACGCCCACAACAAGACCCGCCGCCGCTGGCTGCCTAATTTGAAGACGGTGAAAGTTGCTGATGCTGGTGGTAACGCCAAACGGATTACCGTCTGCACCCGTTGTATCCGTTCCGGAGCCGTTACCAAACCGGTAGTGAAATTAAAGTAATTGTAACCGTTCACCAGAGGCAACAAATTACCCTCAACTCGTAAACTGTAACCGTTCAGATGTGCCCCAGGTTCGTTCGTTTCGGCCTCCGATGCGTACCCCCTGTACGTGAGGAGGGCGAAACGAACGAAGATGGGGTGCAGGTGAACGGTTACAAGTAATTTTCAGGTTAAACGCCTTAGTAAACCACTCCGGAAGGTAACCGCCTTTCGAGGTGTAAGCGTTTCAGGGATGCCCCGCAGCAGGGTGTTCATGGAGCGCTTACACGTTTATCCCCTCTCGGCTTCCAGTACATCATCCATTTGCCGTATCTGTTGCAGAATAGCATTTAATTGCCGCCGTCCTGAGACATTCACCACTATCCCGATATGGGCCTGACCGTTGTTTTTGGCGGTATGGGCTTCCACATCCATAATCTGCGCCCCGTCGCTGTTGTTGATCACATTACATAGATTAACCAGCAGGCCTTTGCTGTTATGGGCCATAATTTGGATTCTGGACTTGAGCGCCTGGTGTGCTTCCGCGGCCCACTCAACCGCCACGTGCCGCTGGGGGTCGGTGGCCAGAAAGTTTCGGCAGCCCGCCTTGTGTATTGAGACCCCGCGTCCGGAAGTAATAAAACCGACAATCTCATCGCCCGGCATGGGCATGCAGCAATTACTGAGCTTGATCATCATATTATCAATGCCGTCAATTTTTACGAGACCGCCGTCTCCCCCCTGCCGGATTTTGGCCTTTTTTCTTGCCCCCGCGGGCAGACATTCCGTTAATTCTATAATGTCGGTTTTCTCGGCCTTTGATTCAGGCGGCAAAAAGGCTGCGGTTAACTGGGCCACGGTGATTTCACCGCTTCCCACCCGGCGTAGTAAGTCGTCAAGATGATGACTGTGGAATTTTTTGAGTAAATTCTGCAGATGGCCGGTCTTGATAAGTCGTTTGATACTTAGGTTATGGTGGCGCAACTCCCGTTCACAGATTTCACGGCCATTTTCCAGAAAGCGGTTTTTCTCCTCCTGCTTCAACCAGTGACGAATGCGGCTGCGGGCGCGGCTGGTTTTGGATAAGGCCAGCCAGCCCTGATTGGGATGCTGGTGAGGTGAGGTTATAATCTCAATAACATCGCCGTTCTGGATGGTATATTTCAGGGGGACAATACGACCGTCAATCTTGGCCCCCACGCAATGATGCCCCACATCGGTATGAATGCTGTAGGCGAAATCAAGGGGGCTGCTGCCCGAGGGCAGTTCCTTGACATCACCGTTGGGGGTCAGGGCGTAGACCGTTGAGTAATCCAGTTCATCGCGTACCGAATCTAAGAATTCGCGGGCATCGTCCACCTCCTGCAGGCTTTGCACCAACTGTTTCAGCCACTGAAACATGTAGGCGTCCTTCTGGGAGATAGCCGCCCCCTCTTTATAGGCCCAGTGAGCGGCGATGCCGTCATTGGCAATCTCGTCCATCTTTTCCGTGCGGATCTGGATCTCCATAAAATCGCCGTGCGGGCCGATTACCGAGGTGTGGAGGGACTGGTAGAGGTTGGCCTTGGGCGCGCTGATGAAATCCTTGAAGCGGCTGGCAACCGGCTGCCACAGGGAATGGACAATACCCATAACCTCATAGCACTCGCCAACCTCCTGAACAATAACCCGGAAGGCGACTTTATCGTAGACTTTGTCCACGGAAATATTCTGCACCACCAGTTTGCGGTAGATACTGTAAAGATGCTTGGGACGCCCGAGAACCCTGAAGTTTTTGATGCCCTGGGCCGAAATTTTGTTAGTGAGGATGGATTTTATCTCCTCAACAAATTTTTCCCGCTCCGGCAGGGACATCTGGATTTTTTCATTTAATTCAGCGTATTGTCTGGGATATAGATAACGAAAGGCCGCGTCTTCGAGTTCCCTTTTTACCAGATCGAGGCCAAGTCGGCTGGCCAGGGGGGCATACAGGTCCATGCTGTCATGGGCCAGTTCCTGCTGGCGGGCGGCGGGGACGTACTCCAGAGTCTGCATATCGTGGAGGTGGTCGGCCAGCTTCACTAACAATACTCGGATATCGGCGGAGATGGCGAGCAGCATCTTCTTGACGTTTTCCGCCTTGTAATCCAAGTGGCTTTTAAATTGAATATCGTCAATCTTGGTGGCTCCGCGGACTATTGAGGCCACCTCTGAACCGAATAAATCCCGCAGCTCGGCCTCAGAGGAACGGGGTGGAGTGCCGCGCAGAACCTTGTGCAGCAGGCCCGAAATTACCGTCGGGGCGTCGAGACGCAGAGAAACCAGGATATGGGCCACGGCCAGGGGGTGGGTGATGTAAGGCTTTCCGGAGAGGCGGGCCGGATTATCAGCATAGGCCTTAACGGCGAAGTCATAGGCTTTTTTGAGCAGCCGGATATTCTCCTCCGCCATATAAAGCCCGGCCTGGGTTAATATGTTGTTTATAACTGGCATGATGTTCTTGGCGGCTGCTTCAGGGCCGTAGTAGTTTCATGAGTTGGGAAAGGGCTTCGCCAAGAGCTACATCCCGCGTCTTGGCGGTTCGTCGTTCACGGATCTCGACGATTCCATCTTTGGCCAGGCGTTTGCCTATGGTCAGCCGCAGGGGGATACCCAGCAGATCGGCATCTTTAAATTTACTGCCCGGTCGTTCGTCCCGATCATCTATCAGGACATCAATATTCTCATGACGCAGGGCCTGATAAAGTTCTTCGGCCGCCTTGGTGATCTCTTCATCTTTCGGGGACAGGTTCAGAATAATCACCGCCACCGGGGCGATGGGCAGGGGCCAGATCATGCCGTCCTTATCATGATTCTGCTCAATGGCCGCCGCCGCCACCCGGCTGACGCCGATACCGTAACAGCCCATGACAAAGGGGATCTCGCGGCCCTCCTCGTTGAGAAAGACGGCATGCAGGGCCTCGCTGTAGGCGGTGCCCAGTTTAAAGATATGACCTACTTCGATGCCGCGGGTAAGCTGCAGTCCCGCCCCGCACAGGGGGCAGCGGTCATCTTCGGTAATTACCCGCAGATCAGCTACCCTTTCAATTTTAAAATCCCGGCCGTGATTGGCGTTGATAAAATGATGGTTTTTTTCGTTGGCGCCAATGGCGAAATTGCTTAAGCTCATAACCTCGCGGTCAGCTACGAGGGGCAGTTTAATCCCCACCGGGCCGATATAGCCGCTCGGGACGCCCACGGCGTCAAAGCATTCCTGGTCAGAGGCCAGCTCAACCTCGTTCGCTTTAAGAAAATTCTTTAATTTGACCGGCTGGACTTCGTGGTCACCGCGCAGGAGAACGGCCACCGGCCGGCCATCGGCCATGAAGATCATGGTCTTGACTAATTGTTGCGGCGTAAGGCGCAGAAATTCCGTCACTGCCGCCACCTTACGTTTTCCGGGGGTGGTAACCTTCTCCATGGTCAGCAGCTCCGGTTCGTTAAGGGCGGGCGGCGGCATGCAGGAGGCTTTTTCCATATTGGCGGCATAGGAGCATTTGGGGCAGATCACCAGGGTGTCTTCACCGGTGGCGGCCAGAACCATGAACTCGTGGGAGAAACTGCCGCCAATGGTGCCGGTATCGGCCTCCACGGCCCGGAATTTAAGGCCGCAGCGCTCAAAAATACGATGATAGGCGTAACGCATTTTCTCGTAAGCCACTGAAGCCGCTTCATCGTCGGCATCAAAGCTATAGGCATCTTTCATGATGAATTCCCGGCCCCGCATCAGGCCGAAGCGGGGCCGGATCTCATCCCGGAACTTGGTCTGGATCTGATAGATATTAAGGGGCAGGGAACGATAGGAGTGGACGTTATTACGTATTAGGTCGGTGATGACCTCTTCATGGGTGGGGCCCAGACATGATTCCCGTCCGTGACGATCCCGGAAACGCAAAAGCTCCGGCCCATATTTTTTCAGCCGTCCGGACTCCTCCCAGAGATCAGCGGGCTGTACCATGGGCAGCAACACCTCCTGAGCGCCGGCGGCATTCATCTCCTGGCGGACAATATGCTCAATCTTCTTTAAAACGAGGAGCCCTAATGGGAGATATGAATAAATACCGGTACTTAGTTTTCTGATAAAGCCGGCCCGCAGCATCAATTTATGGCTTACCACCTCGGCCTCGGCCGGATTTTCCCTGAGAGTGGGGATGAGCATTTCACTAAAACGCATAATTTTTCCTTTTAGTATTCGCTAACTATTGGCTGTAGTACAAAACAAGTACAGTAACTATTTTTCCATTTTTTTTAATTCCTTTACAAAGGCCGCGAATAATTTATCCTCCGGCACCTTCTTGAACAATTTACCCTTCTTGAAGATAATTCCCAGGCCGTTGCCGCCGGCCAGGCCCAGGTCTGCCTCCTTGGCTTCCCCCGGGCCGTTGACCACGCAGCCCATAACCGCGATTTTCAAGTTGGTTTTAACGGTTTGGATGTAGTCCTCCACCCGCTCGGCGAGGGAAAAAAGATCAATCTGGCAGCGGCCGCAGGTTGGACAGGAGATTAACTCCGGCCCCCGTTCCCGAATGTGCAGGGCCCGCAGCAGCTCATAGGCTACCCTTATTTCTTCTACCGGATCGCGGGTCAGGGAGATACGAAAGGTATCGCCGATGCCTTCGGCGAGGAGGAGGCCCAGGGCAACGCTTGATTTAACCGTGCCGGCGATTAGTCCTCCGGCCTCGGTAACACCGAGATGCAGGGGGTAAGTACAGTTGGCCGCCAGCGCCCGGTAACTTGCCACCGTTAACATGGCATCCGAGGATTTAACCGAGATTTTGAGGTTGATGAAATTCTGCCTCTCAAGGAGCGCGACATTTCTTAAGGCGCTTTCCACTAAGGCCTCCGGGGTCGGGCCGCCATGACGGTTGAGGATGTCCCGTTCCAATGAGCCGGAGTTTACTCCTACCCGAATGGCGGCTCCATATTTTTTCGCCGCTTCCACCACCTTGGCCAGCTTGTCGGCGCCGCCGAGGTTGCCGGGATTGATCCGCACGGCGTGGGCGCCATTTTCCATACTGGCTACTGCCAGCCGCCAGTCAAAATGAATATCAGCAATAATGGGAATGCTGATTGAGGCCTTGAGCTGGGCAATGGCCAGCGCCGCCTCCATATCCAGCACCGCCACCCGGATAATTTCACAGCCGGCCTCGGTGAGGCGTTTTATCTGGCTGACGGTGGCCGCTATATCTCTCGTGTCGGTGTTGGTCATGGACTGCACCACAATCGGCGCTTCACCGCCGATTGGTACTCCGCCCACCTTTATCTGTCTCGTTGGTTTTCTGACAATCATGTATACTCCGCCGCTTTTGTGCCGTTGAAATAAAAAAAATAAATATTAATTATAATCTTTTGTGAACACTCCCGCACTACCTACTTTGAGCCTGTGATTTTTTTACCCGAGGCGGAAGATCATCCTGAAGGTTTAATAATTTAAAATTAAACGATTTTTCTTAATCCGCAGCTTTATCCTTGTTGAAATTATTACCAGAAAATAATATGATAAGTTAATTTTAGAATACTGAACGTTTAGAAATAATTTTCAGTTGTATCCGGTTAAGAAATTACGGTTAGAGCTGAAAATTGAACCCGGTAATTAAAGTCGTCATCCCGCTAAATTCCAAAAGCCGTCATATGCCGCCATCTAAATCTCATCAGCCTTCCCCCCTCAAGATTCTTATTGTTGATGACGAGTCTCTTATTCGTTTCGGTCTGGAAAAATTTGTCAAACAAGAGGGCTTTACCGCCTTCACCGCTGGTTCCGGTACCAAGGCTCTGAATATTATAGAGGATAAAGAACCCGATATAGTTCTTCTGGACATGAAGCTGCAGGACTCTATTGATGGCCTGGAAATTCTCAAGGTTATTAAAAATTCCAGGCCGGAGATTATAGTTATCATGATCAGCGGTCAGCGGGAGTTATACAGCGCGGTTGCCGCTATGAAGCTGGGAGCGAGGGATTACCAGGAAAAACCCATTGATTTTGATAAATTAAGGGAGACCCTCAATAGCATCAGGGATGAGATGTCCACCATTGATGGAGCGGAGTCCGGCGAAGAGCAATGCGTCAGTGAAAAGATGAGAAAGGTTTTTGCCATCACCAAACGGCTGGCGGTTAAATCAGATCTCACCATCCTGATTCTCGGTGAATCCGGTACCGGGAAAAATTATCTCTGCCAGAAAATTCACGAGATGAGTAACCGCCGGGATCATCCATACCTTCAGATTGGCTGCTCTAATATCCCGGAACATCTCATTGAGAGTGAATTGTTCGGTTATGAAAAAGGGGCGTTTACCGATGCCCGGAACTCCAAAAAAGGGCTGATTGAGGTAGCCAATGGCGGTACCGTACTCTTAGATGAGCTGGGGGATATGCCGTATCAGTTTCAATCAAAGATATTAAAACTTCTCGAAGAAAAATCCTTTCGGCCCATAGGCGCTTTGGATGATATTGTGGCCGATGTCCGCATTCTGGCTGCCACTAATCATGATCTTAACGCTCAGGTTCAGCATAAAGAATTTCGTTTAGATCTCTTTTATCGTTTAAATATTGCCACTATTGAGCTGCCACCGTTGCGGGAAAGGCCGGAGGATATCCCGGTTCTGGTGGATTCCTTCTTAAAAGCCTTCTGCCGGAAATATGATACGGGTGACAAGGTTATTGATAAGAAGGGGATGAAAATTCTGCTGAGTCACCCCTGGCCTGGCAACGTCCGGCAGTTAAAAAATCTCGTTGAAAAGCTGGTCGTACTATCAGACGGTGAGCTAATTGCCGTGGATGATATCCGGGAAAATCTGGAAGGTGTCCCGCTTGAGGCCCCGGCCGGCAGGGGAATGGAAGAAATGGAATTACCTGTTGATCTTTCCCTCGAGGTCATGGAGGAGCGTTTTATCCGCAGGGCCATGGAGAAGAGCGGCGGCAATCAACGGAAGGCGGCTGATCTCTTAGGTTTGTCGCGCGACGCCCTGCGTTACCGCCTCAAAAAGATGGGCCTGTAACGCCCGCCGCCCTTACATTCCAAACTGCTCAGATTAGACCCCGCGATTTACCCCCTCCTCTCTCATCATCAGAAGCCTTATGTTTCTCCCATGTTCGACAATACCCCAAGATAAGCGTGTGCGGCAGGGTGTTCATGAAACGCCTACCTGGGGAAGCCATTAAGCTTTTTATGGGTAGGTAACATTGTTATGCACTTTATTATGACAAATCAGGGTGCATGAGCCGCTGAATTTACCCAGGTCTTTGTATATGGGCGTTGTGTTACCGGAGATGGGACTCACTATATTTCTATCAAAATTAATCAGGTGGGTGTGGTCACCTGAAACGCCATCGTCCACCACCCCGTGTGGATCATGGCATACTGAGCAGGTGGCGCCAATTTTGAGATGACCGCTATGCCCTCCCATCATGCCGTGCTTTTGAAAACTGACATTGGACAGAATACTTGTCCGGTCATGACAGCGGTAGCACAGGGCGTAAGCGGCGTAACTCTCCTGCGTACCGTACAAGGTCTCATAACGCTCACGCAGCAGGTGGGGGTAAATAGAGCCGTGCGGTCCCTTTGGCCCTGTTCCGCCTATGCGGGGAGTCTCGTCACTATCATGACAATCCGTGCAATATATTCTCGAAGAGGCATTCATGCTCTGATCCGGTGAAGTGGAACTCGGCAGGCTGGGGACATTGGGGTTAACACCGATTCCCATTACCGGGTGAAAGGACGGGTTGGTCACCGCCATATCGAGACGACGGTTGGTAATGGTGGGGTTGGCCTGGGGGCTGTAGCGGCTGATTGAGGCGGTAATGCTGGTTGTATCGCCATGACATTTAAGACAGATCTGATACTCGTAGATTGCCGGGTTGAC
>UOEX01000378.1_pt1 | contig 9524 bp, 7 predicted proteins | sample 1989481 | NCBI WGS metagenome assembly UOEX01 (sample SAMEA4712198, study PRJEB27164) | hydrothermal vent metagenome | biome: marine basaltic hydrothermal vent biome; feature: marine hydrothermal vent; material: mineral | place: Pacific Ocean | collected 2011-06-14/2011-07-23 | depth 1691 m
GGAGACGCGGCGGGCGCTATCATGTCATGGCGACCACGGCCGCTTCCGGTGTGGCTACCGTAGATTACAGGCAGGCCAGGCAGCGCGTGGCGGCCGGAGAGCGGACGCTCTTGCTCTTTGGCACCGGCTGGGGGCTGGCGGCAGAAATTATGTCCCAGGTTGATGATGTCTTACCGCCCCTGGGCGGCAAGGGCTATAATCATCTCTCAGTACGTTCAGCTGTCTCCATTATCCTGGATCGTCTGCTGGCCGATGAATAGCAGTTTCCTTATTATATCTTGTTCGGCCTCACCAGAAAGTCAGGGGGCGAATTTTGGTAACATACTCATATAAAACTTATCTATAATAATTAAAGGTGGTAAAGATGGCAACAGTACTTGAGCAAATGGCAAGAGAGAATATGCGCTACGATATTCCGACGTTTCGTCCCGGAGATACCGTTAGTGTTCATTTAAGAATCATAGAGGGCGCCAAGGAAAGAATTCAGATATTCAAAGGCGTGGTAATTGCCCAACGCCGGGGTAAGATGGGGGCTGCTTTCACCGTTCGTAAGATGTCGCACGGGGTTGGTGTTGAAAAATCCTTCCCTTTTCATTCCCCCAAGATAGATAAGATAGAGGTTGATAATCAGGGACGGGTACGACGTTCCAAACTTTATTATCTTCGTGAGCTGCGCGGTAAGGCGGCCCGGATTAAAGACCGTAATATATAAGGTTATGAGGGGGGGGAAGGGCACGGCTGTTCAGCAGAGCTTATTCCCTCTCCCGCGGGAGACCGATCGTTTCTCCTTTGAGCGTGACTTAACCCGCCGGGGCTTTCAGATAATTGCCGGTACTGATGAGGCCGGGCGCGGGCCTCTGGCCGGGCCCGTGGTTGCGGCCAGCGTCATTTTACCGGTTGACTGTGATTATCAGCAGTTTAATGACTCCAAGAAATTAACGGCTAAAGCGCGTAACCATCTCTATGATGTCCTGCGTGATATGGCCGTGTCCATTGGGGTCAGCATTATCCCCGAGACTGTTATTGACCGGATTAATATTCTGCAGGCCTCATTGCTGGCCATGAAGGAGTCCCTGGAGGCTCTGAGCGTGTCGCCTGATTTTGTTCTGGTTGATGGTAAGTTTTCGGTTCCGGCCGCTATCTCTCAACAAGCCCTCGTCAAGGGGGATTCCCGCAGCGCCTCCATCGCGGCTGCTTCCATTATTGCCAAGGTAACCAGAGATGAAATAATGGTTCAATATCATCGGCAATACCCCCAATATAATTTTTGTAAAAATAAGGGCTATCCCACCGCCGAGCATCGCCGGGTTCTGGCCGCTGAGGGGCCCTGTCCTCTGCACCGCAGGAGTTTTGCCGGGGTTAAGGGGTTTTTTGAATCAGGCCCTGATCCCAAGCCATGAGCGGCTATCGTCTCAGCCTGGGCCGTGAAGGTGAACGGCTGGCCGGACTGTATTTACAGAAATCAGGTTATCGCATAATAGAGCGTAATTTTCGTTTTCGGGGTGGCGAAATAGATATAATTGCCCGGCAGGGTGAGTACCTGGTATTTGTTGAGGTCAAGACCCGTTCCACTTTGGCTTATGGGGTACCGGCGGCGGCAGTGGATGTTCGTAAACAGCGGCAGATTATTCAGACTGCCAGGTTTTACATGGCTAAACATCAGGTTGGGGAGGTGGCAATGCGTTTTGATGTGGTTGCCATTCTCCTGCCTAAGAGCGGCAAGACCTTAATCGAGCTAATTCCGCACGCCTTTACTGTCTGAATAGTTACATGGGACGTTTATATTAAATAAATGATGAAAGTCACCGGTCAGGGGTGTTGTCTCTGCCGTGACTTTCATGTTTCGTTGTGCCAGAGGGATCGGGCATGGATGTTACATGAGGTGTAACGTGCGAGATAAAAAGACGGGGCGAGCGATAGATATTGAAAGTGCCCCCTTAATCGGCATTACCATGGGCTGCCCGGTGGGGATCGGGCCGGAGGTGGCTCTTAAATATCTCTGGCAGGCCGCCGGTGAAGGCCCCGGAGCGGTGATAATCGGCGACCGTGAGGTGCTGGTCTCCACCGCCCGCCGCCTTGGGCTGCCCGCCGTAATTTGCGACTGGCAGCCTGGTCAACCCCTGCGGTCGGGCTCGATAAATGTCTATCAGACGGTGGATGCCGATGCCGTCCTGAACCCCCGGAAGCTGCGTTATGGATGTCCCAACCGGCAGACCGGCCTGGCCATGGTTAGCTATATCAAGGCGGCGGTTCGCCTCCTGCGTGCAGGACATTTGTCCGCCATGGCCACCTGCCCCATTACCAAGGCCGCTCTCCACGAGGCTGGCTACGATTATCCAGGTCATACCGAGATGCTGGCCCATCTCTTTAAGGCGGAAGAATTTGCCATGATGATGGCCGGGAAGTCATTAAAGGTGACCCTGGCTACCATCCATCAAAGTCTGGCCTCGGTGGCCGCTGGTTTGACCACTGAGGTAATCTGTGATTTGATTGATTTGAGCGCTCGTTCATTACGCCGTGATTTTGCCGTCCGGAATCCAAGGCTGGCAGTGGCGGCCCTGAACCCTCATGCCGGAGAAGGCGGTATGTTTGGTGATGAGGAAGAGCGGATAATTGCTCCGGCCATTGCCCGGGCTCAGGCCATGGGGTGGCAGGTAGAGGGGCCGTTCCCCCCTGACACTATATTTAATAAGGCCGCGGCCGGAGATTTTGATCTGGTGGTCTGTATGTACCACGATCAGGGCCTTATTCCCTTTAAACTCCTGCATTTTGCTGATGGAGTTAATGTTACCATCGGTCTGCCCTATGTTCGCACCTCGGTGGATCACGGTACGGCTTATGATATAGCCGGTAAAGGGACGGCCAGTCCCGTCAGCCTCAAGGCGGCGGTGGAGATGGCGGCCATGATCGCCGAAAATCGGCGCAAATACGGGGCGGAGTGCTCTCTCTCTCCGTCCCCTTCTCCTGTCCGTCAGGGGCGTCTCATTGCCTTTGAGGGTATTGACGGCAGCGGTAAGTCAACTCAGATAGAATTATTGGCCGAGACCCTGCGGGGGGAAGGCTTTGAGGTATTGCTGACTCGTGAGCCCACCGATTCGTCCTATGGCCGGCGGATAAGAGAACTTTACAGTCATCGGGAGGCTGTCAGCCATGAAGAGGAGCTGGAACTTTTTATTGCCGATCGGCGGCAGCATGTGGCGGAGGTGATAAATCCAGCCCTTGAGAGCGGCAAAATTGTCCTCACCGACCGCTATTTTCTTTCTACTGCCGCCTATCAGGGGGCTAACGGTTTAGATCCCGACGATATTCTGCGGCGCAATAATTTTGCTCCGTCTCCGGATCTGGCCCTGATTCTTGAGGTGCCGCCCAGCCTGTCAGTTGCTCGTATTCGCCAGGGGCGGGGTGAGACACCCAATGATTTTGAGCAGGAAGATTATCTGACTAAGGTGGCGGCGGTCTTTGCGGGGCTTACCGGTGATTATATCAGGCGTTTGCCTGGAACCGGAGACCTTGACGCGGTGCGTCTCCGGATCTGGCAGGCGGTTAAGGAGATTTTGCCCCCTGCCCAGGGCCTGTAAAAAGAATAACATGGCCCTCAATCATAGAAGGCGGAATGTGGAATGAAGAATTATATAGTTCTTATCTTTTGCGGTCTGCTGCTGCTTTCCTGTGCCCCGCATCACATGGTGGTGAGTAATCTTACCGCTTATCACAAGGTGCGGGAGCCTGCCGATGAGGTAGATCATAACTGCTCATATTTTTATTTTCTCTGGGCTCGGAGCGCCGAATTAGACGGTCATGCCGATGAGGCCCAGGCGGCCTATGAAAAGGCCATTGTCTGTGACCCTGATTCCGATTATCTCGTTCGTCGCCTCTCAGCCCTTCTGCTGCGTATGGGTAAGACAAAGCAGGCCGTGAGCTGGATGGCAAAACTGATTGCCGCGCAACCCCATAATGTGGGGCTGCGGGTCTTTCTGGCCGATCTCTACGCCTCCATGGGTGATTTGGCCAAGGCCGAGAAAATTTACCTTCAGGCCCTGGGGAAGGCCCCCGCCAACAGCGATATAATGCTCAAGCTGGGTAAGGTGTATCTGCGGCAAAAGGACTATCTAAAGGCCCGTAATGTCCTGGAACGGATGGTGCGGATTGTACCTGATTCATTTGCCGGCTATTATTATCTGGCCCGTCTTTACCGGCAGACGCATTATTTTGCTAAGGCCAGGGCCGCCTATAAACGGGTTTTGGCGATAAACTGGTTACCGCCCCTGGCCTTAGAGGCGGCGGCCTTTTATGAGCAGTCTAATCATAAGACGGCTGCCATCGCACTCTACCGGAAGATATTGCGGCGGGCAAACGGCGTTAACAATGAGGCCCTGGGGCGCCTGGTTGGTATATATATCGGCGAGAAGAAATTTAAAGAGGCCTTAAAGATACTTAAAGAGGAGCGGGATCTGGCCGCTGACCCTGATAATATTGATTTTACCATGGGCCGGGTCTATCTGCGGGCTGAGAACTACCCGGCGGCAATCCGGCTTTTCAAGGCCATGTTGAAAAGGGATAAAAACTTTGATAACGCCCGTTTTCTCCTGGCCCTGGCCTATTATGAAAATGGCGATATTACGGCCGCCAAGAAGCTGCTGCTGACGGTGGGTACCGACGCCGACAGCTACAGCGAGTCGGTCTTCATGCTGGTCAAGATTTACGCCGACGAAAAGGACTATAAGGCGGCCATTAATCTGCTGAAGGGGGTTATCCGTTGTAAGCGGGAGCAGGAAAATTTTTATTTTACCCTGGCCGTGCTCTACGAGGAGGCGGGGCAGACGGCCAAGGCGGGTGAGACCTTCAAGGAGGCTGTACGGGTCTTCCCTGATTCGGCGGCTGCTCGGCGCAAATACGCCCTGTTTCTGGATCGCGGCGGCCATGAGGATGCTGCTCTGCGGCAGATGTTGAGTTCTCTCGGCCTGGATGCGGACAATGTGCTGGCTTTGAATTATGTGGGCTATACCTGGGCCGACCGGGGAGTTCATCTGCGCAAGGCCCTGGATTATATTAAAAAGGCGCTGGCGGCCCGTCCTGATGATGGTTATATCCGTGACAGTCTGGGTTGGGTGTATTTTAAGCTTGGTGAGAATGAAAAGGCGAGGCTGGAGCTGAAGAAGGCCTTGAACGAACAGGGCGATGATCCCACCATTCATGAACATCTTGGTGATGTCCTGCGGGCCATGGGATTAAATAATGAGGCCCGCGAAAATTATCATAAGTCCCTGAAGGCGGCCAGGACGTTAAAGGATAAGGAGCGTTTGCGGGCTAAGATTAAGGAACTGAAACGTCCATGAATGTGGCTGACCATCCCCGTTTCGTAACAACTATCCTGCCGGCTCTGAAGAATATCGGTTTTCTGTGCTGTCTGAGCGCTGTCCTCACCCTCGGTGCCTGTGCCGCCCTGCCGCGTGGGCCGCTAATCATGGGGCGGCAGGCCGATGATGTCCGAACCGCCTTTCGAGATCAGCGGCAAAACTGTCCGGCCGGGATTGACGCCGAGGTCAGTCTCAATATTCCGGCTCTGAATCTACCTGATATTGATGGCTATCTCCTGACCTATGCCCCTGGCTATCTGCGTTTTGACGGCCTCACTCCTTTAGGGCTTACGGCAAATATACTGACTACCAACGGCCGTCGTTATGATTATATTGTGGTGCAGAGCCAATTGGCCTATGGCGGCACCATCACGGGGCAGAAATATATCCCTCCCGCTCTGGCCGGTGAGGCGGCCTGCTGGCTCCTGGGCCGACCGCCTGTGAGCCGTCAGCTGACCGTTGAGGAGGCGGCAGACGGTAATTATTGGCTGGGGTCGGCGCTGGACGGCAGGGTGCGGAGCAAAATTTTGTTTTCCCCCGCCCTTGGGCAGGTGCAGCGCTATGTCGCCATAGCTCCCGGCTATAAAACCCTTGATGTTTATTATAATTACCAATCCCGCGGCGTTGGCCGTCAGAATCCATGTCAGCTGCCGGTTGAGGTTCGGATGCGGCTGGGCGGGCACCAGATTTTTAATCTCAAGATTAAAAACCCCTTAGCCGTAAAAAAGTTGCTGAAAGGCCGCTTTAAAATCAAGATTCCCAATAATTACAAAAGGATCAATCTGCATTGAATATTGAAGAAATACTCCCCCTTGTCAAGCGTCCCAGCCGTTATCTTGGCAATGAGCATAATGTGATAAATAAGGACTGGCAGGGCGTACGTCTGCGGGTTGCTCTGGCCTTCCCCGATCTCTATGAAATAGGCATGAGCCATCAGGGCCTGAAGATCATCTATAATATTCTGAACCAGGAGGACGATTTTCTGGCGGAACGGGTCTATGCCCCTGATCTTGACATGGAACGTCTGCTGCGGGAACGCGGCCTGCCCCTCTTCAGCTTAGAGAGTAAACGGCCTCTGGCTGATTTTGATATGCTGGGCATAACCCTGCCCTACGAATTATGTTACACCAATATTCTGACTATTCTCGACTTGGCCGCTATTCCTTTCTACAGCCGGGAGCGGGATGATTCTCAGCCGCTGGTTATCGGCGGCGGGCCCTGCGCCTTTCACCCCGAGCCGGTGGCCGATTTCTTTGATGCCATTCTGCTTGGTGACGGCGAGGAGGCGGTACTGAGCATGGCCCGTTGTATTGCCGCGGGCCGGGAACAGGGCAAGGGGCGGGCGGCAATCCTGGACTCTTTGAGCCAAATTGAGGGGGTCTATGTACCCTCTTATTTTGAGCCTCAATATGACTCTGAAGGCCATTTAACCGAGATTAGGCCCTTAAACGGGCGTCCGGCCCGAGTGCGGCGGGCGGTGGTGGCCGATTTAGGCGATCAGCCCGCCATTGACCGGCCATTGGTGCCTCTGGCCCGTATTGTCCATGACCGGCTGGGGCTGGAGCTGGCCCGTGGCTGTACCAGGGGTTGTCGTTTCTGTCAGGCCGGGGTGATTTATCGGCCGGTGCGGGAGCTATCCCCGGAACGGGTCATGGAGCTGGCCCTGGAGGGCATAAAGAACGGTGGATTTGATGAATTGGCCCTTCTCTCTTTAAGTACGGGTGATTATTCCTGCCTGGCCCCGCTCCTCGTGCGTCTGATGGATGAGTTTGCCTCCCGTCATGTCTCGGTCTCCATGCCCTCCATGCGGGTGGGAACCCTGACCCCGGAGATTATGGAACAGGTCAAGAGGGTGCGGAAAACCGGTTTTACCATTGCCCCGGAGGCCGGAACCGACCGCCTGCGCCGGGTAATTAACAAGGGAATTACCGAGGAAGATCTACTGAATACCGTGAAAACCGCCTTTGATCTGGGCTGGAAGTTGATTAAATTCTATTTCATGTTTGGTCTGCCCATGGAGACCGAGGAGGACATAGATGCTATTCCGGCTCTAACTGCCCGGGCTCTGCGGGCGGCGGGCGGCGGGGGCCGGACGATAAAAGTCAGTATCGGTACCTTTGTTCCCAAACCTCATACGGCCTTTCAATGGGAGCCGCAATTGGCCGCGGCCACCGCCTATGACTATATTGAGCGTCTGAAAAGGGCCATGCCCAAGGGGGCTAAATTAAAGTGGAATGACCCCCAGAATAGTTTTCTCGAGGGCGTTTTTTCCAGGGGCGATCGGCGTCTGGCGCCGCTCATTGAGAAGGCCTGGCGGACTGGAGCCCGTCTTGACGCCTGGTCGGAGTACTTTAATCTTGGCCGCTGGCAAGAGGCGGCCGCAGAGCTTGGTATTGATCTCAACGATTACCTGCGCCGCCGGGAGTTGGATGAGGTACTGCCCTGGGATCATATTGACTGTGGTCTGGAACCTGATTTCCAGGTTAGGGAACTTGCCAAGGCCAAGGAAGAGGCCTATACCCCGGATTGCCGGGTGCATGGCTGCCAGGGCTGCGGGCTCTGTGATTTCAAAACGATTAAGCCGGTGGTTTATGATGCCGCGGCTGCCAGGGCTGAGGCACCCTGCGGCTTTAGTGTCAGGCCTGCCGTCCGGCAGCCGGAAGGGGCGTATTATTATCGTTTTACTTACGAGAAGCGGGGCCTGGCCCGGTTCGTCGGTCACCTGGAATTTCTCCAGACCCTGTTCAGGGCGGTGGAGCGGGCTGGATTGCCGGTAAAATTTTCGCAGGGCTTTAACCCCTCGCCCCGGATTTCCTTCAGTCCCGCTCTTCCCTTGGGAATGGAGAGCCTGGCGGAATATTTTACCGCTGAGCTGCAGACCCCCTTGTCTGATCTTGACGGCTGGCTTAAAAGGATGAATGATGAGATGCCTCAAGGGTTTAATATTCTGGAGATTAAACTTACCGGCAAGGGACAGCCCCTTAAAATTGTTACTGATTACCGGATTACCCTGCCGGTTGAGGTGCCGGCGGACGAGATAGATAAATTCCTGCGGGCCGGGGAATATCTCCTCTCCGTTATTCGCAAGGGGAGAAAAAGGGAGATAGATGCCCGGCCCTTAGTGCGGGGGATTGAGGTGCTTGACGACTCTACCCTGGCGCTCAGCATGGTCAGCGAGATTAGTAAAGCCGGGATTAAACCCCTGGAATTTATTCAGGCCCTGTTGGGGGCAAAAAATAAAAACGATAAGGATACGCCGGCGCGGGCCGTAAAACTTGCCTGGCGGGAGGATGATGGTAATGGCTACTGATCTGATTATTAACGCCACTTCATACGAGGTTAGAATCGCTCTGCTGGAACATGGTGAGTTGGTGGAGTTCTATCTTGAGCGGCCCTCGGAGCGTGGACTGGCTGGTAATATATATTATGGCCGGGTGTCCAGAGTACTGCCCGGCATGCAGGCCGCCTTTGTGGATATCGGTCTGGAACGTAACGGCTTTCTCTATGTGGATGATGTCAATATCGGCGCCCAGCAGGTGGATAATCTTGCCAACGGTAACGGTCATAACCATGATGACGATCAGATGCCGCCGGCATCACTCTCCAATCGTGAGCCGGGAATGAATATTGATGATCTCCTCGTGGAGGGCCAGGAACTTCTCGTCCAGATCAGTAAGGAGCCCATAGGCAGCAAGGGCGCGCGGCTGACCTGTAATATAACCCTGCCGGGCCGTAATCTTGTCTTTATGCCCATGACCGATCATATCGGTATTTCCCGCAAGATTGAGGATGAAGAAACCAGGAGCCGCTTGAAGGGGATCATCGAGAATCTCCGGCCGGCAGATACCGGTTTTATTCTGCGGACAGTGGGAGAGAATGCCACTCATGCCCTCTTAGAGGCTGATATGGAGTTTCTGCTGAACCTGTGGATGGAAATTCAGGATTCGGCCGCCGTTCATAAGGCCCCATATCTGCTCTATAAGGATCTGGATACGACCCTGCGGGTGGTGCGGGATGTCTTTTCACCCAGCGTTGACCGGGTGGTGGTGGATGATAAGGCAACCTATGAGCGGGTCTGGCAATTTGTGCAGAACTTTGCCCCCCGTCTTCTGAACAAGGTGCATCATTTTGCTGAACAGGTTCCGGTCTTTGATGCCTATGGGATCG
>UOEX01000250.1_pt1 | contig 9354 bp, 7 predicted proteins | sample 1989481 | NCBI WGS metagenome assembly UOEX01 (sample SAMEA4712198, study PRJEB27164) | hydrothermal vent metagenome | biome: marine basaltic hydrothermal vent biome; feature: marine hydrothermal vent; material: mineral | place: Pacific Ocean | collected 2011-06-14/2011-07-23 | depth 1691 m
TAATGACGGTTGAATATAAAGAGGCCAAACCCACGGTTATGCTTGATCATAAACGCCTGACATTGATTGTCCGCCTCGGAGCCACGCAGGAGAAGCGACAACAAATTATGAATGACTGGCAGAGGTCACTTCTGCACCGGGAGATTCCACCACTTATCGCAAAGTGGGAGAGCAAGTTGCAGGTGGAAGTGGCTGGCTATTTTCTGCAACGCATGAAAACCAAGTGGGGGAGTTGTAACCATAGAAGGGGGCATATCCGTTTAAACACGGAACTTGTGAAAAAGCCGAAGGATCTCCTTGAGTATGTCATAGTTCACGAAATGATGCATCTGTTGGAGCCTACTCACAACGATCGGTTTATTGCTTTACTTGAGGAATATTATCCTTTCTGGAGAGAGATGCGCACAGAATTGAATGAGCTGCCATTGGGCCCAGAGTCATGGAAGAGATAGAATTCAGTGAATAGTCCGCAATAAAATATGGTTAGGTGCCTTGATTTTTGTTATTGGAGTGTTGCCAAGCCAAGGAAAAACGTCACGTTCAAGTCGAGTTATGCCATTCTCTCCTGTTTGGGGGTTGTCTGTGTTTAAAACGCCCCTCAAAGGAACTGGATTACATAATACCAAGATGGATTTCCGGACAAGCACAAAAGAAAAAAGCCCGCAATTAGCGGGCTTTATGGGTGTTCCTGGACTTCTTTGAACATTGAAATGGTGGAGGCGCCGGGAGTTGAACCCGGGTCCGAAAATACTCCCCTGCAGACATCTACATACTTAGTCCCGCTTAGTTGCTTATCGTGCCGCCGTCTCTTCGGGACGAGAGGTCTTTGGCACTATCCTGCTTTAGTTTCGCCATTCGGTTACAGACCCACCGAGAGGCTATTCCATGTAGTCGACGTTCATTCCCAACCCCATGGACAAAGGAAGGGAGGAACGGAAGCGGGCTTAAGCCGCTACAGCGTAATTATAGTCGTCAGCAACTATATTAAGTCCTTCATTTTTTAACGAGTGTGAAGAAACTCGGTATGCAGTCTGAGCTTACATATCCCCGTCGAGGCCGTTTCGCCCCCATGTCAAAGATCGATATTGTTGTATCTATTGCCCTTATTCAGCCGGGCTAACTCCCGGTTTGACTCCCGCTCCTTGATGGAGGCACGTTTGTCGTACATCTTCTTGCCTCTGGCAAGTCCCAGGGCGAGTTTGGCCCGGCCGTTAGCTTTAAAGTATATCTTTAAGGGGATTAAGGCAACCCCCTTTTCCTGCACCTTGCCGATTAATTTTTTTATCTCCCGTTTATTGAGCAGTAACTTGCGGGCCCGGATGGGTTCCGGCGGGGCCGCGGTGAAGTTATAGGGCGAGATGTGGACGTTATGTAAAAATACCTCGCCATCCTTTATACGGGCGTAACCGTCTTTCAGATTGGCCCGCCCGGCCCGGAGCGATTTAACCTCCGGGCCGAGAAGGACGATGCCGGTTTCAATGGTGTCCTCAATAAAATAATCGTGGTAGGCCTTTTTGTTGGTGCAGACCACCTTGCCTGGAACTGTCTGTTTCTTTTTTTTCTTTGCCATATCGTTATAGGTTATTTTGCGGCCCCGGTTATTCTGACCGCCTCGGTATAGGTGCTGATGCCGCTTTCCACCTTGCGCCAGGCATCGGCAAACAGGGAGGTCATCCCCCCCTTGATGGCCTCGGCCCGAATGATATCTTCGGCAGCCGAGGCGCTGATGAGTTGTTGAATCTTTTCCGTCACCCGGCAGATCTCGAAGATTCCGCAGCGTCCGAGATAGCCGGTACCCCGGCATTTTGGACAACCCTTCCCCTCTTTTAAGGTAATGATTTTATCCGCTGCCACCGGGAATCCCAGGGCCGCCAATTCCCGGCCGTCAACCTTGATATCGGCGGCGCAATGGGGGCAGATCGTTCTGATCAGGCGTTGCGCCATAACCCCGAGAATGGTGGAGGCCGCCATAAATGGCTGGACGCCCAAATCTATTAAGCGGGGAATGGCGGCCACGGCATCATTGGTGTGCAGGGTGGAGAAGACCAGATGACCGGTGAGAGCGGCCTGCATGGCATAGCGGGCGGTCTCTATGTCGCGGATCTCGCCCACCATGATGATATCCGGATCCTGGCGCAGGATATTTTTGAGGATGGAGGCGAAGTTGATATCAGCGGAACCCTGTACGGCTATCTGGTTAAATTCCTCGTGCACCATCTCAATGGGGTCTTCAATGGTGATGATGTTTTTCTCCGGGCTGGCGATATTCTTCAGGGTCGAATAGAGGGTAGTTGATTTGCCGCTGCCCGTGGGGCCGGTGATCAGAAAAATACCATGTGGGGCCTGAATCAGTTCTTTATATACCTCAAGATCTCGGGGCGAGAAACCGATATGGCTCAAATCCTGAAAGAGCACCGCCGGGTCTAAAATCCGCAGCACCGCCTTTTCGCCAAAGGCCACCGGCACGGTGGAGACCCTGATTTCCGCCTCTTCCCCGTGGTGATTTATCTTGATGCGGCCGTCCTGGGGGCGGCGCTTCTCAGCGATATTCAGCCGTGAGAGTGATTTTATCCGGGAGATGAGGGCCGAATGCACCACCTTGGGCAGTTTATAGATGGTATGGAGGATACCGTCAATTCGCAGACGTATCTGGCAGCTGTCCCGCTTGGGCTCGATGTGGATGTCACTGGCATGCTGCTCAAAGGCGTAGTTGAACATATGATCCACCGCCGAGGTAATGTGCTGGTCGGAAGAGGCAATCTCAGCGGTGGACGAGATATTGACGTATTGCTCCAGATTACCGAGATCAACCCCGGGGCTTTGTAAATCATGTTCGGCAGCGGATATGGAGGACTGAAAGCCGTAAAACTCAGCCAGGATTTTAAGAATATCGGCCTTGGGGCTTAGATAGGGCTTGATTTTGACCTGGTTGGCCCGCTCAATATCGCTTAAGATGGCAATGCTTCCCGGGTCATAAAGGGCGACGGCGAGAATACCGTTTTTGACCTCAAAGGGCAGGATGAGATGCTTTATGGCAAAGGATTTGGGGATGGTCTTGGTGACGGTTTTTAAATCCAATTCCAGCGGATCAAGCTTTTTAAAGGGCAGGCCCTGGTCGTCCGCCACCTGGCGGATTATAAATTCGGCGGTTAATTCCCGCCCCGGCCGGTCGGGCAGCTCAAAGTGGAGTGAGTGGATAATGTCAATTATATCCGGGGTGTTATCGGGCATGCCGCCTGGCCGCTGCCGGGTGATATCCCGCCGCCGCAGTCGCAGGACGTGGCGCTGCTGATTTTTTTTTATGTCGATCTGATTACGCTGGCCCTCGTTTAAGAGGCGGCGTTTGATCAACATTTCAAGAATGTAGGATTCGTTATAGATTGATTCGGCCATGGTCGTTACCTTATTCTTAACACACCGGAAAATAAGTTTACAATATAATTTGTTCCGGCGTTTCAAAAATGCCGATTATGGATTATATATCACTGAGATATAACCCATGGGTGGAGCAGAGTTGCCTTTGGGGCTCCCCTGGAGAGTTCGGCCTGCCTTTTTCGCGGCTGAGTACATTAATCAGACGAAAATTATAAATTCAGCTTATGAGTCAGCTTAAAACTTTATTTGTCAAGGATATTAAGTCTGGAACGGTGGTTGACGATATCTTTATGGTCAAGGAGATGAGCCGCTATGAGACCAGAGCCGGTAAGCCTTATCTGCGACTTCTGCTTATGGATAACAGTGGTGAGGCACCGGCCATGGTCTGGGAGGGCGCTGACCGTCTGCAGGATATCTGCCGGGCGGGGCGGGTTTGCCGTTTCAGCGCCCTCGTGCAGTCCTATAAAGGGGCCTTGCAACTGAAGGTCAGTGAGGCGCGGGAGGTGGCTGAGGCGGATGTTGATATGGGCCTTTTCCTGCCTGCCAGCCGTTATAATGTTGAGGCCATGGCCGCCGAACTTATGGAGTTGATTAACTCCGTTAAGGAGGCGCATTTTCACGCTCTGCTGATGGCCTTTGTCAATGATGGGGACTTCTGGTCTGATTTTAAAAAGGCACCGGCGGCCAAGGGGATGCATCACGCCTATATCGGCGGTCTCCTTGAGCATACCTTATGTGTCTGCCGGGCGGCCGACAAAATGGCCGGGCTCTATCCGGCCCTGAACCGGGATCTGCTCCTCACCGGTGCTGTGCTGCACGATGCCGGGAAGATTCGGGAGTTTTCCTTTGCCGTGCCGCCCTTTAATTACAGCGATGAAGGTCGGCTCCTCGGTCATATGACTATCTGTGTTAATATGTTAGCCGAAAAACTGACCGCCCTGCCTGATTTCCCGTCCCAGGAGGCCCTGCTCCTTAAACATCTGATTTTAAGCCATCACGGCCGTTATGATTACGGCTCTCCCGTTTTGCCCATGACCAGGGAGGCCTTTGCCCTGAATTTCGCAGATGACCTGGATGCCAAAATGAACTATCTTGACCGCTTAAGCTCCGGGGGCGAGGAGGAGGGCTATCAGTGGACGGATTATCAGCGCAATATGGAGCGTTTTCTGTACGTTGACGGTCGGGGCGGGAGTGAACAGGAGGCGGAAGATACACCGCCCGTTACGAGTTACGCCGCTCCCCGTGGCAGCAGGGCCGAGAGGCCGGTGAAATCTCAGGGCAGGGCTAAGAAGGTTAAGGCGGCGGTCAGTGACCAGCAGCCAACGTTATGGGGGTAGGGGTGTTAAAACCAGCCTTAGCGAACATAGTCGGCCAGGAACTGGCCCGCAAGATACTGTTTAAGGCCGCGAGCGGCGGTAAAATAAGCCAGGCCTATATGTTTAAAGGCCCGGATGGTGTGGGTAAAAGAACCATGGCCCTGGCCTTTGCCGCTTTTATCAACTGCCGGGATAAAGGATCTGATGCCTGCGGCCGCTGCCCGTCGTGTAAAAAATTTGCCTCTAATAATCATCCGGATTTTATGGAGATTGTCCCGGAGGGGGCGGCCGGTATCAAGATTGATCAGATTCGCGATTTAAAGAGTAAACTGGCATTTCCGTCCTTTGAGGCCGCTCATCGGGTGATCCTGCTGGCCGATATTCAGAGCACTATCCGGCGGCCGGAGGTGGCCAACAGCCTGTTAAAGACCCTGGAGGAGCCGCCGGCTGATACCATCTTTATCCTCACCGTCGATGAGGCGGCCGAGGTTCTGGCAACCATTGCCTCCCGCTGTCAGGTTGTGCCCTTTTATTCCCTGCCCCTTGAGTTTATCCGTCGGCGTCTCGAGGCTGAGGGGCTGGAGCCGGCGGCCGCCGCCGCTCTATCTGCAATCAGCGGCGGCAGTCTGGGCCGGGCCATAGCCCCGGAAGGCCGCGAATTGCTGGCCTTGCGGCGGCAGGTGGTGGAGCTGCTCATTTATGATTTAAGCGGGCCGCTGCCGCTTCCGGAGCTCTTCCGCCTGGCGGAGACCTGTGCCGGTTTGAAGGATAAACTGGCTTATTTCTTTGAGCTTCTGGGCCTCTGGCTTCGCGATCTGATGCTTTTTGCCGTTCCCGGCCAGGAGCAGCGGATGGTGAATATTGATTTAGTTCATTTGTATCAGGCCCGCAGGGAAGGGTGGCAATTAGCTGAACTTTCTGATAAACTACAGGCCTTATCTCTGGCCCGGAAACAATTGCGTTTTAATTGTGATCGGCGGCTGGTCTGCGAGGTATTGTTTCTTCGTCTGTCGGCCTTGCCGTGACTTATATAAAGTGAATAAACATGGGAAATATTGCCGAGACGGTTCATCCTCAGCACCAGGAACAACCAGAAAATTCTCCGGAGTCCAACCAGAAAAGAAGAATATACCTTCTGCGTTTTCGGGCCGGTCAGCATCTATGGTCAGCCCTTTCCACGCTTGATGATCTTAAGCCCGAAGACGTGGTTATGGTGCAGTCGGAACATGGCCTGGAACCGGCCATTATAGCCAAAGGCGGTATGTATCTGTCCCCGGAAGACGAACGGGAGAGACCGGCGAACAATAAAATCGTCCGTCAGGCCCGCCGGGAGGAGATCGATAAGTTTAATAACCTGATAGAGAATGAAGCCGAGGCCTTTGCCATCTGCCGGAAACGGATAGAAAAGCTGGGGTTGAGGATGAAGCTCATCCGGGTTGAGCGTTTTTTTAACGGCAGTAATATTATCTTCTATTTTACTGCTGATAACCGGGTTGATTTCCGGGAGCTGGTAAAGGGGCTGGTGCAGGAGTTCCGAACCAGGGTCGAGATGCGGCAGATCGGGGTGCGGCACGAAACCAAGATGATCGGCGGAATCGGTTGCTGCGGCCGCGAGCTGTGCTGCTCATCTTTTATGAGCAAATTTGTACCGGTCTCCATCAAGATGGTTAAGGAGCAGGAACTGCCCCTTAATCCCATCAAAATTTCCGGGGTCTGCAACCGTCTCCTCTGCTGCCTGACCCATGAGTTCAGTACCTATAAGGTCTTAAAAAAGGGCCGGCCCAAGAACGGCAAGATTGTTGATTATCTTGGCCGCCAATGCCGGGTGAAGCCCTCTAATATCCTCCAGGAGATTGTTAAATTAAGTCCGCTTGATGCCGCGGATGAAATTATCAGTCTGCCTCGTGAGGAGTGGCATAATATTAAGGCCTTTAAGCCCGAGGTTAGAGGCAAGGCGGAGACTAAGCCGGGAACTGACAAGGCCGGCGCCAAGACCAAATCACGCTCCAGGCCGGAAAAAACCAGGAATAAGGCTGCCGGCAGCGCTTCCAAGAGTTCTAAACCGGGGGCTAAATCAGGTCCCAACCGGCCGCGAAAGGGTAAAAAAACAAGATCCGCCAAAGCAAAGAAAAAATGAACACCTATATAACCACTCCTATATTTTATGTGAACGCCCAGCCTCATCTCGGCCATGCCTATACCGCCGTGGTGGCTGATACCTATCATCGTTTTAACCTTTTACGAGGGGCGCGGGCCCGCTTCCAGACCGGTACCGATGAGCATGGCGATAAAATTGCCGCGGCTGCCGCTGATAATAATATCAGCCCCCAGGCCTATGCTGATCGGATCAGCGCCATGTTTCGGGAATGCTGGCCGCTGCTCGAGGTGGAACCTGACAACTTTATCCGCACCACGGATTCGGCCCACAAGCGGGTGGTGAGCCGGGTTTTGCAGCGTCTTTACGAGCAGGGCGATATCGTATTCAGCGATTACAGCGGCCTTTACTGCCGGGGCTGTGAACGTTTCCTCACCGAAAAGGAGCTGGACAACGGTCTCTGCCCTGACCATCAGACCGCCCCGGTGGAGGTCACGGAAAGCAATTATTTTTTCAAGATGAGCCGCTATCAGGAGTGGCTGATTAAGCATATTGAGGCCAATTCACAGTTTATTACCCCGGCCCGTTATCGCAATGAGGTTCTGTCCTTTTTAAAGGAGCCCTTAGAAGATCTTTGCATCTCCCGGCCCACCAGCCGTCTGACCTGGGGGATACCCCTGCCCTTTGACGATAATTATGTCACCTATGTCTGGTTTGATGCCCTGCTTAATTACCTCACCGGTCTGGGTTATGACCCTGATGGCGAATCCGGGCCGCTGTTTAATGATTTCTGGCCGGTGGCCGAGCATGTTATCGCCAAGGATATTCTTAAACCTCACGCCATCTTCTGGCCCACCATGCTCAAGGCCATGGGGGTTGCCCCTTATCAGCGGCTTCATGTGCACGGCTATTGGAATATCAATGATACCAAGATGTCCAAGAGCATCGGTAACGTGGTGCGGCCCAAGGAGCTGGCGGCTGATTACGGGGCCGATGCGGTGCGTTATTTCATGCTCCGGGAGATGTCCTTCGGGCTTGACGCCTCTTTCTCTCCCGAGGTGGTGATTAAGCGTTATAATTCGGATCTGGCCAACGACCTGGGGAATTTATGCAGCCGCACCATGGCTATGGTCAAAAAATTCACCGGCGGCCGGATTCCAGAACCTCCCGGTTCGGCAGACGAGCTTGATCAGGGGCTGATAACGGCGTCCACCGGTATGATTACCGAGTTTGAAGAGCATATGGTTGATTTTGGCTTCCATCTTGCTCTGCGGGCGGTGTGGGAGGTAATTGGTCTGGCCAACAGGTATATTGTTGAAAACGCCCCCTGGGAACTGGCCAGGGATCCAGCCAGGCGGCCGCGTCTTGAGGCGGTTATCTATAATCTCTTAGAGACCCTGCGCCTCATCGCTCTGCCGTTGCATGCCGTTATGCCGGCCACCGCCGCCCGGATTTTTGCTGTTCTACAAATTGAAGCGGCCCCTGATCTAAGCGCTCAGGGGCAATGGGGCGGTATCCTGCGCCCTGGGCAGGATACTAACCTGCAAGGGGCGCTCTTCCCCCGTTTAGATGATAAGGGTAAGAAACAGGAGACGGCTGCCAAAGGCGGCTCCGGTAAGAAGGCCGGGGGTAAGGGCGGACAACAGGGGCTTGACTTTGCTGAATTCCAGCGTCTTGACCTGCGAGTGGCGCAGATTACCGCCGCTGAACGTATACCTAAGTCGGAACGTTTGCTGAAACTAACCGTGGAGGCCCCGGAGGCCCGCACGATTGTCGCTGGTATTGCTGAATCGTATCAGCCGGATGAGATTATCGGCCGCCAGGTGATTATTGTTGCTAATCTCAAGCCCGTTAAGTTGATGGGGGTGACCTCGCAGGGCATGGTGTTAGCCGCTAAGGATAAAGACGGCCGTTTAATATTGTCAACGGTGTCCGACACCGTGCAGCCGGGAAGTAAAGTGGCCTGATGGCAGCCCGGCGGATAACAGAGCCCCAGCCCCTGGAGATATTGGAGCGTCAGAGCGCCGTTATGCCCCTGAAGCGTCTGAGGATACACGATAAATCCCGCCATCTGGCCGGTCTTTGTCTGTTGCGGGTTGAGACTGAGCTTGATCATGACGCCCTTAGTCGTGCTATAATCAATTCATGTGAGGAGCAGGGCGGTTTTTGCCTTGCTGACGGCGGCCGGGCGGCAGACAGCGGCCGGGACAGGGGGCTTAGGGCACCAGTTTCAACCCCCTGTCAGGTAAGTGTTGAGGAAAAGATTCAGCTCTTTGGTTTTCTAAAAAAAAGGTAACTGTTCAGCTGCACCCCATCTTCGTCTGTTTCGCCCTCCTCACGTACAGGGAGTACAGACTCGGAGGTCGAAACGAACGAACCTGGGGCACATCTGAACAGTTACGGCTACGAGTTTAGGGGGATTTATTGCCTCTACTGAGTAGTTACAAAAAAGGTAACTATGATGGACGCGCAAGCGGATAAAAACAGCAGCCCGCGAATAATCTGTATCAGCAGCGGCAAGGGCGGGGTCGGCAAGACCTCGGTGGCGGTTAATGTCTCCAGCGCCAT
>UOEX01000318.1_pt1 | contig 9193 bp, 7 predicted proteins | sample 1989481 | NCBI WGS metagenome assembly UOEX01 (sample SAMEA4712198, study PRJEB27164) | hydrothermal vent metagenome | biome: marine basaltic hydrothermal vent biome; feature: marine hydrothermal vent; material: mineral | place: Pacific Ocean | collected 2011-06-14/2011-07-23 | depth 1691 m
TAATCTCCCTGCCCTTTCTGCTTTACTTCCTGGTGCGCCTTGTCACCATGAAGGGCTTCGGGGTCGACGCGGCGGGGGTAGTATCCATGGTACCCGGTAAATACCTCAGCAACCTGCTGGCCAGCCCCCTCATCCTTATTATGCTGCTTGCCGGCCTGCTGCTGGTTATCGCCGGGGTAATCTCAGCGGCCCGCTCAAAGGGCAGAGCGGCCATCTGGATGGCCGGCCCCGGCACCATCCTGGTGGGCCTGACCGTCTTCTTCACCGCCGGCTATAATAATACAGCCTTCTACCCCTCAAAGGTCGATCTCCAGTCCAGCCTGACCATCTATAACGCCTCCAGCAGTCATTACACCCTGACAGTGATGACCTATGTGGCCCTGCTGATCCCCTTTGTCCTCGCCTATATCGGCCATGTCTGGAATGCCATGGACAGCAGGAAATTAAGCGCCGACGAAATGGTTTATGACGATTTATACTGAATCAGAAGACAGAGGACAGAAAGTAGAGGAAAAACACTTATCAATAAGGAAAATTCATGAATGCTATATTACTAATTTCCTGGGTAGCCATCATATTCATCTCATATAAGACAGCGGTGTTCCTTTTAAATAAAACAGACAACCTGTAAAAGGTATAAAAGAGTCAGCAGCAGACAACGGAGGAACGTTCTATCCCCTGTCTCCTGTCCCCTGTTTTCTGTCTCCTGATTGCTGAAATAACTTGATATTTTCTGCGCTCTGCGATATTAATCACACGTTTATGGGGCTGTAGCTCAGTTGGGAGAGCGATACGTTCGCAACGTATAGGCCGGCGGTTCGATCCCGCCCAGCTCCACCAACCAGATAATAAGACCCGCCTTTCTCATAGAGAGAAAAGGCGGGTTTTTTCGTAGCACTTAAGCGCTCACATAATATCCGCGAAATAATTACAGGGAGAACCAGCCGGTGAAAAGGGCGGGGAAGGGACAGTGGCGGGACATTTTAGGCGGCAATGTATTGGCCTTTGGTCTGGTAAGTTTCTGTAATGACCTCTCCAGTGAGATGATCTATCCCCTCCTGCCGATTTTTTTCAGCGGTTTCATGCCGTCAGCCATGGTCGCGGTCTACATCGGCCTCATGGAAGGGATTTCCGAGAGCACGGCCAGCCTGCTTAAATTATATTCCGGCCGCCTCAGTGACCGCCTGCGGCGGCGTAAGCCCCTGGCTTTAGCCGGCTACGCCGTGTCAAATATTATCCGGCCGCTCACCGCCCTGGCCGGGGCCGGCTGGCAGGTGGCGGCCCTCCGGCTTGGCGACCGCATCGGTAAAGGTATCCGCACCGCCCCCCGTGACGCCCTGCTCAGCGAATCAATAACCGCCGAAATCAGGGGCCGGGCCTTCAGCTTTCACCGTCTGATGGATCACGGCGGCGCGGTGGGCGGCCCCCTGCTGGCCGCCGTCTTTCTATACCTGATGCTGGGCCGAACCCTGCTCTGGCAGCAGGGCATTGCCCAGGCCGGGCCGCGGGAGATGTACGCCCTGCGCTGGTTATTTGCCCTGGCCGCCCTGCCAGGCCTGACTGCCACTATCTTTCTCTGGCGTCTGGTCAAAGAAAAAGTCAGTTCCATCTCCGCTTCACCGACCTCTGCCTCACGTTTTACCACCTCAGGCCCACTGCCACCCCGTTTTTTCCTCTTTCTGCTGGCAGTGGCCGTCTTCACCCTCGGTAACAGCTCCGATTTATTCATCATCTTCTACGCCCAAACCAAATTCGGCCTGGGCCTGGGGTGGGTAATCAGCCTCTGGATATTATTACATATCGCCAAAATAATCTGCAGTATGCCCGGCGGCTGGCTGGCCGACCGTCTGGGCCGCCGCGCAGCAATTATGGGTGGCTGGTTTGTTTATCTTATCGTTTACACCGCCATACCCATGACCACTCATCTTAAAGCCCTATGTGGCCTTCTGCTCCTCTACGGTCTCTATTACGGATTGACAGAGGGGGCGGAACGGGCCCTGGTGGCTGATTTCACTCCGCCCCAGGGGCGCGGCCGGGCCTATGGCTGGTATCACGGCGTGGTAGGATTCGCCACCCTGCCGGCCAGCCTGCTTTTCGGGGTATTCTGGGCCAGACTTGGGGCTCGAAACGCCTTCTTTATCGGAGCGGCGCTGGCCGCCTCCGCCCTCTGCCTGTTGCTGGTAACCCTCAGAAACGCTTACAGTCAGGGGGATATATAAAGTTGGGTGTGGTTAATTGATCGCTTACGATTAGTGTAACGGCATTACCCGACAAGCTGACAAGGCGGGCAATCCCCCCATTTTATTGCACTAATTATCCGATTAATTTGACAACGCGCTCCGCATTAGTTTATAATTCTCCGAATGTGTAACGTCAGCGAAGTATTTGAGACATAAAGCAGGTGCTCAGCAAATATTTTCACGATTAATGCCATGAAGAGATTTTCCGCCTTAACTATTCTCTGCCTCGTCGTCCTCCAGGCCGCTCCCGCCCTCGCGGTGCAGCATCATGGCGGCACTGAAGGCCTGGTGGCCCACCAGATAGGGCATCTGCTCTTTATGGCCGGCATGGTCTATCTTTTAATCAGTACCTGGTGTGAACGCCATTCCGCCTCCGGCTGGCCGCAATTCACGACCTTTCTCATCTTCATCCTGCTTTGGAACCTGCTGACATTCAGCGGCCATTGGCTGGCCGAATATATCCCCCCCAGCCAATTTCAAAATCAGGGCGGCCATCATATAGCCTTTACCATCCATTCCAGCACCGACTTGCTGTTCTACCTCTCCCGTTTAGATCATCTTCTCCTTTTACCGGCCCTGTATTTCCTCTTTCTGGCCCTAAGAAAATGGCGGCGGCAATGATGGTCGTCTCCTGGGCTCCGGTGGAGATTATTGACAGTATCGGCTCAATTCTGGCCCTGCTGCTGGCTATAGGCTGCCTGCAACAGGCCTGGGTCTGGTATCGAGTGCACCGCGAAGATATCTTTCGCCATTATATTCTGCTCTTCACCATCGCAATTGTCGTCTTTGCCGTTTCCCGTTCCTGCGGCCACCTTATAAAACAAATTCTCATCCTGAGTGGCCGCGAGCATATCTGGCACATGCTGTCGCCCTTCAGCGGAGCTATAAATACTGCCACTTTTTTTGTTATTTTTGCCTTCAGCCTCTATTACCAGCGGGTCAAAATCATTCACACTAAACTTGAGGAGTACAAAAACAACCTTGAGGAGATGGTAGCTCTGCGTACCGCCGAGCTTGAGGAAACCAATTTTTCCCTGGAAAACGAGGTTACGGAGCGCCAGGCAATCCAGAAGGCCCTGGAGGCTGAGAGGGAACGTCTCACCGTTACCCTGCGCAGTATTGGCGACGGAGTTATTACCACTGATATTGAAGGCCGGGTTATCCTTCTTAACCGGGTAAGTGAGCAGCTCACCGGTTGGACGCAGGAAGAGGCCGCGGGGCATCCCATAGCCGAGGTCTTTAATATTATTGATGAATCCACCAGACTACCCCAAGAAAACCCGGTGCCCAAGGTACTGAAATACGGCCAGATTGTTGATCTCGCCAACCACACCGCCCTCATTGACAGAAATGGTGTAGAGCGCAGCATTGCCGACAGTGGCGCCCCCATCCGTGACCGGGAGAGCCGGATTATCGGGGTAGTCCTGGTCTTCCGGGATGTTACCGAGACCAAACGACTTAACGAAGAATTAAACAAGACTCAGAAACTTGAATCAGTGGGCGTTCTGGCCGGCGGTATCGCCCATGATTTCAACAATATACTCACCGCCATTATGGGCAACCTTAATCTGGCCCAGCACCTCATAAACCCTAAAGACAAAATTTACCCCCTCTTAGAGGCGGCGGATAAGGCCTCCAGAAGGGCAAAGACTCTTACTCACCAGCTGCTGACCTTTGCCAAGGGCGGTAATCCAGTCAAAAAGACGGCCAATCTGGGCCGGATTATCCGGGAGACAGCCAACTTTGCCCTGCATGGCAGCTCGGTACAATGCCTTTATGATATTCCTAATGATCTTTGGCTCGTTGATCTTGACCCCGGCCAGATGAGTCAGGTTATTCAAAATCTGATAATTAATGCCCGCCAGGCTATGAGTTCCGGAGGGCGGATAATGATTAAAAGCTCAAATATCAGTTCTCCGGAGAAGGAGATGTACCCTGTCCTCGACCCGGACGGCAAGTATATCAAGACCACGATCACCGATGAAGGCCCTGGTATTCCAGCCGCCATTGTCGGGCAGATTTTTGATCCCTACTTCACCACTAAAGAAAAGGGCAGCGGCCTGGGCCTGGCCATTTCCCACTCCATAATCAGCAAACACGGCGGTTTTATCAAAGCCGCCTCCCATAATAAAGGCGGCACCGTTTTTACCATTTATCTACCCGTAACAACCGGAGAGCCTGGCAGCCAGACTTCTTCCATAACACCGCAATCTGCCATTAAACCGGCCAGCGGTGAACTGATTATGATAATGGATGATGAAAAAATGATCCGTAATATTGCCAAAATGATGTTAGAGACCAACGGCTTTGAGGTTATCACCGTTAAAGACGGGGAAGAAGCGCTCAAGGTCTACAAACAATACCAAAAGGCCCTAAAAACCGTCAGTGCCATTATCATGGATCTCACTATTCCCGGCGGCATGGGCGGCAAAGAGGCTGTGACCAAAATCCTGGCCCTTGATCCGCGGGCCAGAGTTATAGCCTCCAGCGGCTATTCCAATGACCCGGTGATGACCGACTTCCACTCCTACGGGTTCTGCGCGGCCATAACCAAGCCCTATCTCATCAACGACCTCCTCTCAACCGTCTCTCAAGCCCTGTCCTGAATCAGTTGTCATTCTCCCAGAACACCTTTTTACGCCTTGACAATAAGACAATATTGCCATATAGTAATATAAAATTACCGAAAGACAGGAGGAGAGATGAAAGATTTTATCCGGGTCATGAAGGCCCTGTCCGATCCAGGCCGGGTCAGAATATTAAAGATGCTGGAACAAAAAGAGATGTGCGTCTGCGAGATTCAGGCCGTCCTTAATCTCGCTCAGCCCACCATATCCAAACATTTAAAAATTATGGAAGACGCCGAGCTGGTTGAGAGGCATAAGAACAAGGTCTGGGTCAATTACAGCCTGGCCCAGGGCGGGGGCTGCCAGTACGCCGCCGCCATGCTCAAACTCCTGCCTCAATGGCTTAACGACAATCCAGCCGTAATCGACAACCTTCGCCTGGCCCGTGATACCCACCGGGAAGACATCTACCGGGAAAAATAATCATGGAACCTGTAAAATGTGCCTGCGCGGCAGACAACAAAAAGATAAACCCCAGCCGGGTACCCGGCATGGTCAAAACCATCGGCGCTCTCCTTGGCGGCCTGCTCCTCTGGTTCATCATCTATAAACAGCTCCTGCCCCTGGCCCGCTTTATTACCTATGGCCTCCTGCCGCTAACCAAGGGCAGTCATGGCGGCTCGGCCTTGGAGTTCTTTCTCTACGAGAGCCCCAAGGTTCTGATGCTCCTTATTCTTGTGGTCTTTGGGGTCGGCATAATCCGCAGTTTTTTTACCCCGGAAAAGACCCGCCGGATTCTGGCCGGCCGCCGGGAGAGCATCGGCAATGTCCTGGCAGCCATGCTGGGTATTGTCACCCCCTTCTGCTCCTGCTCGGCGGTGCCGCTGTTCATCGGTTTCGTGACTGCGGGTGTGCCTCTCGGAGTGACCTTTTCCTTCCTCATCTCAGCCCCCATGGTCAATGAAATCGCCCTGGTTCTCCTTTATGGTCTTCTGGGCTGGAAGGTAGCGGCACTCTACCTTGGCACCGGATTATTGATAGCCATTATTTCCGGCTGGATCATGGGCCGCCTCCACCTTGAACCCCACATCGAAGACTGGGTATTACAGATCAGAAACGATGCCGAGGCCGTGCCCGATGACAACCTGCGCTGGCCGGATCGTATCCGCATGGGCGGCGAGGCAGTGCGTGACATAGTGGGCAAGGTCTGGCCCTATATGCTGGCCGGAATCGCCGTGGGGGCGGGAATCCACGGCTTTGTGCCGCAGAACTTCATGGCCGCCCTCATGGGCAAGGCGGCCTGGTGGTCGGTACCGGCGGCGGTAGTCATCGGCATCCCCATGTATTCCAACGCCGTGGCCATTGTCCCCATTGTCCAGGCCCTGCTGGAAAAAGGGGCAGCCCTGGGCACGGTGCTGGCCTTTATGATGAGTGTCATCGCCCTCTCCATGCCGGAGATGGTAATTCTGCGTAAAGTTCTAAAACCCCGCCTCATTGCCGCCTTCATCGGGGTGGTGGGCTGCGGCATATTGTTAGTGGGCTATCTATTTAACGCGATTTTATAAAATAATGTAACCATTCAACGGCACCCCATCTTCGGTTACAGTTCACTGTTTAGGGCAATTCGGTGCCTTAGCTGATAGATACAAAATAAAAAAAATATCAGAAGGAGAACAATATGGAAATCAAAATAATGGGCCCCGGCTGCCCGAATTGTGAGAAACTTGCCGCCCTGGTCAATGAGGCCGTGGCCGAAAGCGGGGTGGCGGCTGAGGTCAGGAAGGTCACGGATTTTCAGGAAATGGCCATGGCCGGAGTTCTTTCCACCCCCGCCCTTACCATCGACGGTGAGGTTAAATGCGTCGGCCGCCTGCCGGGCAAAGATGAGATAACGGCATGGCTGAAATAGACGACGCCCCTCTCCAGCGCCAGATGAAAATAGGCCGGGCCACCATTGGCCTGGTTGGCCTTGATGTGGCCCTGAACCGGCTAATACAAGAGAATCTGAACCGGGAAACGGCCATTGACGAGCTGTTCAAGGCCGTGGCCGCCCGGAACTATATCCCCGCCGGGATGGCGGATAAATACCGACAGGCCCTGGCTCGAGAGTATGACCGGCTCAAAGCCGGCCGACGGGAGAATGATGACCAGAAAACTCTGACCATCAGAATATTAGGATCGGGCTGCGTAAGCTGCAATAACCTCCAGAAGCTGATTATTGAGATAATGGCCCGCCTGCGGGTGGCCGCCGATATATTCCAGGTTCACGACTTGGATGAGATCGGCCGCTACGGGGTTATGCAGACCCCGGCCCTGATTATAAACGGACGGCTTAAATCAGCCGGCCGCCTGCCCTCCAGTTCCCAAATTGAAGAATGGTTACGACAGGAAATGGACAAATAAACTGTAACCATTCAGCTGCACCCCATCTCGGAGTCTACACTTCGCTCCGCTTACCTCAATAGTTACCAATTAAGCTGACTACTCGCCCTAAATTCACATTAATGTCAATAACCATCGGACTTGTAACTGTTAGCAGGAAACCTTGAATATAACTTGTATTTTTACTACTTGCTTTGTAGTATATTTTCTTAATTTGTAAGGTAACTATTCAGCAGCACCCCATCTATTTACCACCGGCTTGGAAATAGTCACAGACATCCGACGCAACTTGCTGCGCGAGCAAAGATTTTTTATGCAAATAAGACGGTGTGAGGTAATCGAACCATGAAGAATGAAAACATGGTCAGTCAATCACATTTCAATATGCCTGAGTTCAACATGGCTTCCAGCCTGGAGTCCCCCTCTTTGCCTGCTTCATATGGCAAAACCAGTCTTTTTTTAATGACTGTCGACCCATATTCCGCCCATCTCATCTGGGAAGTCGATACCGCTGACATGACCAGACTAAACCAAAAGGGCTGCCGGCCGCTTATCAAACTGCATGACATTACCGAAAATTCTTCTCAGACCCATAACACCCGCACCTCATTTGAAATTGAAATCAACATAGATGATAAAAAGGGCTATATCACCCTGCCGAAGGCCGGCAGGACATATTCCGCTGAATTAGGCTTTAAAAACGCGGCCGGCCATTTTTCCACCCTTGCCCAGTCGAACTCATCCGAAGCCCCCCGCGACACACCGGCAGCAGAGCCTTACCCTGACAATAAATCCGCGGACATGCCTGGAGCACCCGCAACGGCTGGCCCGGCGCACCAGATTCCCGCTGATCATATCACGGCAGCAGAGTTCAAAGCCGAAAATTTGCACCAGACAATACGGCCTTTAGAGAACAGGGTATGGTCTGACGAAGATGACACCGACAAATATATCAATGCCGTCGAAATCATCAACAATCCTCCCCCTGGAGTCTCACCTTTACCATATATAGAAATTATAGAAATGAAGCCCTCTTTTACGTCTTTGGATTATTCCGGACACCATGGGGAGCTGCCGCGGGAATTATTTTATTATGGGCATAGTTCCGGCCTGACCGAGCTTAGTGAAAGAAGATTTATTACCGGCATCTCATCCAGATGAACAATACCACCTATAACGGAGGAGCCACCAAGCATAGCCGGGGATATCTAGCCCTGGTTCTTCATGCCCACCTGCCTTATGTAAGGCATCTTGAGTACGACGATGCCCTTGAAGAGCGCTGGCTTTTTGAGGCCGTCACCGAGACATATATCCCGCTGCTCCTGTTGTTTGACAAACTCATAGAAGACAAAATAGATTTCCGTCTGACCATGTCTATTTCGCCGCCCCTGGCCGCGATGCTGGAAGATTCATTACTTAAATCGCGCTATTTAAAACGGCTTGAAGCCTTAATCGAATTATCCCGGCACGAGATAAGCCGAACCAGAAGACAGCCGGAGTTTCACGCCTTAGCGCTCTTTTATCAGCAGCATTTAATGAAGACACATAATGCCTTCCTGAATCGTTATAACAAAAATCTGGTACAGGCCTTTAAAAGATTACAGGATCTTGGCCGGATTGAAATTATCGCCTCAGCCGCCACCCATGGCTACCTGCCCCTGCTCGCGGCTAACTCATCCACCGTGCGCGCCCAGATCCGGATTGGCACCGCCTACTATCAACAACTTTTCGACCGCGCCCCGCAAGGTTTCTGGCTGCCGGAGTGCGGCTACTGCTCAACAATTGACAAATTACTTGCCGAACAAGCCATCGGCTATACTATTTTAGAAACCCACGGCCTGACACGCTCCAGGCCCCAGCCGAAATATGGCGTATTTGCCCCCATCTCCTGCCCGGCCGGGACTATAGCTTTTGGCCGTGATCCCGAAGCATCGCGACAGGTCTGGAGTTCGGAGAGCGGTTATCCCGGTGATTATGACTACCGGGAATTCTACCGTGATATTG
>UOEX01000454.1_pt1 | contig 8896 bp, 9 predicted proteins | sample 1989481 | NCBI WGS metagenome assembly UOEX01 (sample SAMEA4712198, study PRJEB27164) | hydrothermal vent metagenome | biome: marine basaltic hydrothermal vent biome; feature: marine hydrothermal vent; material: mineral | place: Pacific Ocean | collected 2011-06-14/2011-07-23 | depth 1691 m
AAACTACTTTTAAGGCTATTATAAGACAAAACAACTGAGAGTGTCAACACACATAACAATAACAGCCTTAAAATGGTACTCCTCCCGCATAGCGGGAGGTATCAGGTAGCCCCCTAAAAGGGGGCATATAACGTGAAGAAAGGTAGATAGTTGTTGCTATTTTCCTTCAAGAAGGTAAAATACAGCGCATGAAGCGAATTATAAAAACAATTATCAAGGATTTTCACACCAGACCATTACCTGCGTTTAAACCAAGGCAGCTCCAGGTTCCCCTTGATCTTGGCAAGATTGTTACAATTATTGGCCCCCGTCGGGCTGGCAAAACATGGTATTTTTTTCAGCTGATGGCAAGTTTGGAGGCCATCGGCATAAAGAGGGAGCAATGTCTGTACCTTAATTTGGAAGATGAGCGTCTTGAGCTTGATATGAATTATGATCAAATTCTTGACGCCTATCTTGAGCTTTATCCGGATCAAGAGCTGGATGAAATATATATCTTTTTGGATGAAATCCAGGAGCTGCCAAACTGGGAAAAATATGTTCGCCGCCTGTATGATACCGTTAGCAGGAAAATATTCTTAACCGGTTCCAATGCCAAGATGCTCTCCAGCGAGATCGCGACCTCATTGCGTGGCCGCAGCCTTTCCTTCGAAATTCTGCCGCTCTCATTTTATGAGTTTTTGCTCTTCCGGGATATTGACCCAACCGAAAGATATTCCACCAAAAAAAGGGCCATAATCCAGAGCAGCTTTGAGGAATATCTCGTATGGGGCGGCTATCCAGAGCTGGTCAATATCGAACTCCGCTTCAAGCCAGAGGTCTTACAGGAATATTTTAATGTGATGCTTTATCGTGATCTAATGGACAGGTATGAGGTGCGCGATGCCTCCATGTTGAAATATCTAATAAAGCGCCTGGTCGCTTCTTTCACCAAGGAATTTTCGGTTAATAAACTTTATAATGATCTGAAATCTCGGGGAATCAAAATCGGCAAGGATTCTATCTATCGGCTGATCGATCAGATATTCTCTATTTACATGCTGACATGCGTCGAAAAATATGATCCGTCAGTAATAAAGAGAGAAATGAGTAACCGCAAAATTTATCTATACGACAACGGTTTTGCCTCAGCTACTAATTATTCATTTTCCAAAGATCGCGGTAAGCTCCTTGAGAATCTGGTTTTCGCAACAATCCGTTCCAAGAATGAACCTTATTTTCTGAAAAATGGTTACGAATGTGATTTTGTGGTTTTGCCGGAAGCAGAAGAACCAATGCTTATCCAAGTTACTGAAATATTGCACAGGGATAATTTTAAACGAGAGATAAAAGGATTGGAGAAGGCACGAAAGAGGATTGCAAATGGTCGCAGCGTATTAATTACCACCGAGGTAGCAGTACCCATTGCGATGATTCCTGAATGGGTTGAGGTTAAGACGGCAACCGATTGGCTATTGGAACGGTGAGATATGGAGTTGTTGCAAGTTCATGGGGGGTGAAATCAGTGCCAGTTATGATCTGGTTTGATCAGAGTTTAAATAGCGGGTCATGTTCATGAAGGCTCAATGTCAGAAAAATAATGAATTTTTTATTTGCGTTATCATATTTTGCAGTTGCCTGCTGTTAAGTGTCGTTACGTGCCATTTAGTGATAATAAATGACCCTATGTAACAAGTAAAAAAAGTAAGTAAGGCCCTTGAGTATCTCATTAAAATGACTTATTATAAGACCAGTTAAAAGGATAATTAGAACTATGAGGTACATATTATGGTAACAACACACAAAATTTTGGCTGATATAAGCGCCGGAATTTCTGAGCTTAAAAAGAATCCCATGGCCGTTGTCAAGCAGGGACACGGTGCGCCGGTGGCAATACTTAACCGTAACCTGCCTGTTTTTTATGCTGTTCCGGCCCAGGCCTATGAACTGCTCATGGATAAACTTGAAGACATAGAGCTTGCCGCAATTGTTAAGGCCCGTCAGGATATGCCAGAAATAGAGGTCTCCTTTGACGAGCTATAAGCTGGTTTTCAAAACCGCCGCCCTAAAAGAATGGAAAAAATTAGATCCTGGTATTCGGAAAATTTTCAAAAAAAGATTGGGTGAACGGCTACTGAAACCACGCCATGAGGCATCACGTTTAAGCGGTATGCCGGACTGCTACAAAATCAAATTAAAACAAGTGGGGTTTCGGCTAGTTTATCAGGTGAGAGATAATAAGCTTGTGGTGGCGGTGATTGCTGTGGGGAAACGGGAGAAAAATTCCGTTTATAAAAAGGCCACTAAGAGAGTATAATGATTGGCAAATATCTTCCCGAACCTGTTTTTTTTAAACAAAACCAGATGTCCCAAGTCCAAAACCAATGAACTGCCAGGCGGAACACGAACAAGATTGCATCAAATTATTGGGCAATCCGTACCCCAAAATCCACAAGTGGTTAGACGCGGAAGGTGGTTCGGATGCTCAATATGTCTAAATCCTGAATCAAAAAATCATGCCTAAAAATATACTGGTACCAGTTTTATGTAAATGATATTCAGGGAAGCTGTAACACGGTGAACACGGCTTGGGGGATGTAACGGTGACGTATAAATAAGGCGAGAAATAACTATAGCTGAGCTACCCGCGCTGCCGCCTGCTCCAATGAGCTTTTTGCGTATCGACTGGCCATTTCCAAGTCTCGATGGCCAAGCAAGTCCCTTAAAACAGTCAAAGGTGTCCCTGCCTCTGCCAAGGCCAAGCGAGTAGCAAAGGTGTGCCTAATATGTTGTCATTACGATATCACGCACAAAACATTCTTGAGAAATAAACAATAGACTCCTTTAGACTTTAGACTCAAAAATGGGGACAGGGTGGGGACAAAATGGCAGGAATAAAAAAAGCGCTTAGCCCAAAAGAGGGCTAAGCGCTTGATTTTACTATGGTGCCGGGACCAGGATTTGAACCAGGGACACACGGATTTTCAGTCCGTTGCTCTACCGACTGAGCTATCCCGGCAGTAATGAAGTCGCTAATATATTGAAGGGCGGTGTCATTGTCAAGGAGTTTTTGGAATTGGGCCGCTAAAAACACGGCTTACATACATCATGGGGTATTGTTGACCATGGGAGTGTAGGTAAGCGCTCCATGAACACCACCCTGTGCACGTTCCAATCCCACGATATACCGATGTATCATCGCGGGCTTGGAACGTGCACAGGGCGGCGCCCCTGAAACGCTTACAGTTAGGGGGTTATATGAGGTTGGGTGTGGTTAATTGATCGCTTACGAGTATAGTGTGTTGATCGCTACGCGTCATTTTGTGAAGTCAAGGAGGAAGTCGAACCAGGCTTCCATGCCCTGGCCTGAGACGGAAGAGAGTGCCATTACCCGCAGGTCTGGATTCAGGTGCAGGGCGTCGGCTTCAGCCTCGCTGATGGGGAAGTCAAAATATGGCAGGAGATCTATTTTGGTGATTACAAAGAGCTTCGAGGAATGGAAGGCACTGGGGTATTTGGCCGGTTTGTCGGGGCCTTCAGGTACTGATACCAGAACCACCCGCTGATGTTCACCAAGGGCGAAGGTGGCCGGGCAGACCAGATTCCCGACGTTCTCTATCACCAGAAGATCGAGCTTTTCGCCCTTTAATTCTTTTTCAATGGCGTCTAAACCCTTGGCCACCAGAGGAGCGTCGAGATGGCAGGCGCCGCCGGTGGTTAACTGCACAACCGGCACCCCTTTGGCCCTTATGCGCTCCGCGTCTCGTTCTGTTTCAATATCGCCCTCTATAACTCCGATTCTGAGTTGATCGCCCAGGGACTCGATGGTTTTTTCCAGCAGGGTGGTTTTGCCGGAGCCGGGGCTGGAGATAAGATTTAAGGCTACGGCACCCATGGCCTCAATGCGGTGTTGATTGGCGTGGGCGGCCTGATTATTAGCCGCCAGCAGACTCTGGTTTATGTCAATAGTGGTAGATGAGGGGCTGTGACAGCCGCAGGTGTCGCACATGGTTTTACTCCAAAAATGAAAAAATGATTATGGGACGAGCTTGTCTATTCGTTAACGTAGTTGTCCTCTTCTTCCGCATCCATCTCCACCTGCAGGAGGACTATGTCGCTGCTGTCATTGGCGGGGATCGTAATATCCAGTCTGGCATCTTTGGTTAGGGGGGATTCAGCGCTCAGGCAGCTAAAGCCGAACTCAAAGGAATCCACCACTATGCCGGAAAGGGGGCCGATCTCCACCCTGATCCGGATAATCCGCCGGGCCTGATGGCGGGCCGCTAAGTCATGGAGTTGGCTGAGCAGGCCCTGAGCCAGGGATAACTCGTGCATTTGTCCACTCCTCAATTTGTTTTATGACCATATCCGCCACCACTTTTACCTTATCCCGCAGGGTGGGCGAAAGCTCAAGGCGGAGATCCAGATCCTGGGGAATAATGCCGATTATTTTGATTTCCCCGGGGGCCTTGTCCCGCAGCCGGCAGATGTCAATTATTTCCAGTAGGCCCACCTGATGGGGTGAGACACTGATCTGTAATCCGGCTCCCCGGAGATTATCACCCGCGAGATGATGGATTTCTCCGGCCTGGCCTTTCATGTTCAGCACATCAATAATCAGCAGGCGGCGGCTGTCCTCAATCACTGGAGCGAGATAGATGCCGGAAGTGCCGCCGTCTAAGAGCTCCACTGACGGCGGAAAGCGGTAATTGGCCAATAGATATTCCACCACCCGCACCCCGAAACCTTCATCACTCATCAGGATATTACCCACTCCGAGAATGGTTATAGTCTCTAAGGCGGTATTTTGTTTATTTGTTTGGATCATTATTGTGTAAGACAGGCGCTCTGCCTTGAGTTTGCCGATATGGTCGACATAATTGATTTATTGTAAGCGATTAATTAACCACACCCAACTTCATATAACCCCTAACTGTAAGCGTTGTTCCTTTGAAGGATAACAGACTGTTTACGGAGCTGCCATAATTACATCCTGTCCCCCTGTTTCCTGATTCAGCATATACGGGGCAGAGGCTCGCCGCTTAAGGCGGTTATTAGGCGCCGGCCGCCGGCCGTGGTTCGCATTTCGACCCGGCCGGCCGGGGAGTCACGCACCTCGCCGATAATGGCCGCTTCATGACCTTCAGGAAATTGGCGGATGATTTTTAAGGCGTTATCTGCCTCATTCTCCGTAACAAGGGCCAGAAATTTGCCTTCATTGGCGAGATAGAGGGGATCAAGGCCGAGAAGTTCGCAGGCAACCCGCACCTGCGGGTGGATGGGAATGGCGCTTTCATCAATGGTCATGGCAACCCCGGCCCGGGCGGCTATCTCACAGAGAGTGGTGCCCACTCCGCCCCTGGTTGGATCACGCATGGCGTGGAGGCCGGGGCCTATACTCTGTGTCAGGGCCGCGGTCAGTCGATGCAGGGCCTGGGTATCACTTTGCAGATTACCGCTGAAGGGTAGATTGTGGCGGGCTAACATAATGGTGATACCGTGATCTGCCATGCTGCCGGAGATTAATATGCGGTCACCCGGCCTGGCGTTACGAGCCCCAAGATTGAGTCCGGCGGCCACCTGTCCGATACCGGCGGTATTGATAAATATTTTATCGGCCTTGCCGCGGGGTACGACCTTGGTATCACCGGTTAGTATCGGTACCCCGGCTTGAGCACAGGCCTCGGCAATATCTAAATTGACGCGTCGTAATTCAGCCATATCCAATCCCTCTTCGAGAATAAGCCCCAGGCTCAAGCCCATGGGACGCGCTCCGCGCATGGCCAGATCGTTTATGGTACCGTGTACCGCGAGTTTGCCAATGGAACCACCGGGAAAGAAAATCGGCTCCACCACATAGCTGTCAGTGCTGAAGGCCAGACGGCCGACTCCGGTGTCTATGATGGCGCAATCCTCCATATCGTCCAAGGCTGGATTGCTTAAGGGCTTCATAAGCCCGGTTATCAACTCTTCGCTGGCCAGGCCGCCGCTGCCGTGATCTAAATTTATATTCTCGGTCATGATATTTATTGCCCCTATTGAATAGTTACGTAAAAATAACCTCTATGCAGTAACTGAACAATTACGGTTGAAATTTATAAAAAGCGGCGCAGGTCCCCTCGCTGGAGACCATACAGGGGCCTACGGGCCTCATTGGGGTACATCGTTTAGCAAAGAGCGGGCAGAGACTGGGGCTTGTCATCCCCTTTAAGACCTCTCCGCAGAGACAACCAGGCGGTTCAGCAATGTCTTTAATCTTTATGCCGAACCGGACGGCGGCGTTAAATTTATCGTATTGGGGTCTGATCCTCAGGCCGCTGACTGGAATTTGGCCCAGCCCCCGCCATTGGCAGTCTTCGGGGCTGAATACCTGATTCATAATGCTCAGGGCCTGGGGATTACCCTCGGGGTTAACTACCCGGCTATAGGCGTTTTCAACTACGGCTTTCCCCTTTTCATTTTGCCGGACAAGCATGAGGAGGGCCTGCAGGATGTCCTCGGCCTCAAAGCCGGCCACCACACAGGGCAGGTGGAATTCGGCGGTTAAAGGTTCATAGGGCCTGGTGCCGATAATGGCGCTGACATGACCGGGGCAGAGCAGGCCGTCAACGGTTAAATCTTCCTGAAAGAGGGCCTTTAAGGCCGGCGGCATGAGTTTATGAGCCGATAAGACGGTAAAATTATTTACATCCTCCCGCGCCGCGGCCATAATGGTAGCGGCTACTGTCGGGGTTGTGGTCTCAAAGCCGATACCGGCAAAAACTACCATTTTGTCAGCCTGCTTCCGGGCCAGAGTCAGGGCCTCCATGGGCGAATAGACTATTTTGATGGCGGCACCCTGAGCGGCGGCCTGGGTTAAAGAGCCGCCTGAGCCCGGCACCCGGTAGAGATCACCAAAGGTAGTGAGGATGACATCCGGCCTGCGGGCCAGTTCAATGAAGGAGTCGATCTGGCCGGGGGAGGTCACGCAGACCGGACATCCCGGCCCGGAGACCAGCGTCAGACCCTGGGGGAGTAAAGCCCGCAGGCCATGGCGGAATATAGCCATGGTATGACTGCCACAGACCTCCATAATCCGGACGGGACGGTTAAGGCGGCGGCTGATCTCTTCAACAAGAGAGGCGCATAAATCGCCATTATTTAACCGGGACAGGGGGCTTTCTCCGCTATTCACGCCAAGCCCTCTGCCATCTCTATCATCAGGTCGATATTTTTTCGGGCCTCAACGGCTGACATGGCGTGAATGGCGAATCCAGCATGGACAATAACAAAATCATCCACCTCCGGCAGGCGGTCAACAATGTCTAACCGTACCTCCTGGTTTAAGCCCTCTGATTCCACCAGAGCGGTGGGTGGCAACAGACCATTATCACCATTTTTAACCTCAACAACCCGCATGGGTACGGCGAGACACATAGCGGCTTCCTCCAATAAGGGCCTGGCCCAGGGCAAGGCCGCCGTCATTGACCGGCACCTGATCCCCGCTGTAGACCTTAAAATTTTGTTCTTTTAATAAAAGGGTAAGGCCCTGTCGTAAGAGATTGTTCTGCAGACAGCCGCCGCCAAGGATCATGGGTATATCACCCCTTGGATTTAACTGTCCGGCCAGGGCGCTTAAGGCCCGGCAGAGCCAGAGGTGAAAGTCCAGGGCCAGGGCGCCCACCTCATGTTGGCGGCTTAAATTTAACATGTCCATGAGCATCGGCACAGTCTTAATTATCATAACATGGTTGTTTCTTTCGTAAACGGCGGGCGGCAGTATGGGGGCTTGAGCCAGGGCCTCGGCAGGGGATTTACCCCGCATGGCCCGCCAGGCCAAGGCCTCCAGCTCCATGGCGGCCTGCCCCTCGTAGTCTGAGTGCAGGCATGGGCCGAGGATAGCGGCCGCGGCATCAAAGAGGCGGCCGGCGCTGGAGGTGGGCGGGCAGTTTACCCCGGCCTTGACCATGGCCAGAATCATCTGCCGTTTTGACTCTTCAATCTCCAGGAGATGAGACGGCAGGGCTTGGCCGTTGAGGGCGCAAAGGGCCACGGCCAGCCGCCAGCCCTGGCGGGATGCGGCGTCGCCGCCGGGCAGGGGCAGGTATTGAAGATGCCCCTGACGCTGATATACAAGGTGGTCGGTGAGAAGAATCTCGCCGCCCCAGACCGCCTTGTCCGCCCCCAGGCCCGCTCCGTCGAGGATGATGGCCAGGCCTGATTTCAGCCCGTGTTCGGCCATGACTGCTGCCGCGTGGGCGTGGTGATGCTGCACCGTGAACAGCGGCAGCTGCAGTTCGCGGGCGTAGCGGCTGCTCTGGTAATCCGGGTGTTCGTCGCAGACGGCAAGGAGCGGCTTGATGCCGGTCAGCTGCCGCAGGTGCTGAACGCTTTGCCTGAAAAAGTCAAGATAGCCGGGGTGCACAAGATCGCCGATATGCTGGCTTAAGACGGCCTGTTGTCCCTGAGCCAGGCAGAAGGTGTTTTTTAACTCCGCCCCGCAGGCGATCAGGGGCGGCAAGTCAACCCGCAGAGCCAGGGGGCTGGGCACATAGCCCCGGGAACGGCGCAGAATAATCCGCTCTTCTGACAGCAGTCGGAGGACTGAATCATCGGCCCGGGCTGTTATCTCCCGGTTGTGGAGGATGAAAAAATCGGCAATACCCTCCAGACGGCTTACGGCCTCATCATTGGCGGTGCAGATTGGTTCAGCACTTGGGTTGCCGCTGGTCATCACCAGGACGGCCGGGCAGGAGGAGGTGGCAAAGAGCAGATAATGGAGGGGGGTGTAGGGCAGCATCACCCCCAATTCATTTAGATTCGGAGTTAGAGAGGCCGCCAGTTCGTCAGGCCCATGGCGCCGCAGGAGGACAATGGGTCGTTCCGGCCCTCGCAGGGCCTTGGCTTCCGGGGGGGAAAGATAACAGAGGCGGCGGAC